>ERZ772827.81-NODE-81-length-52209-cov-5.721460_pt1 | contig 52209 bp, 57 predicted proteins | sample MGYA00580850_ERZ772827 | MGnify/ENA primary metagenome ERZ772827 (study PRJEB29015, sample SAMEA2737950) | human oral metagenome | biome: human oral; feature: human-associated habitat; material: dental | place: China | collected 2145 ... | reverse complement strand
TGGAATTATGCCGATTCTTCCTCTCCAATCTCACTGTAGCATATTCTCAGAAAAAGCGTACTGTCACAAATAACAGGAATCAAAAGTCCCGATTTTCTGGAAATGCCTGTATTTTCAAGGGAAAACGAGATTTATTAGACGAAAATTTTTTTGACCGTGTGCGTGGAAGAATCTATAATGAAAATGGCAAAGGAGGCACCTATGACTGTTTTTGAGGAGATCCTAGCGGTGCGTGCGGCGGAGGCAGAGATCCCGCTGACCGATGCGCAGATCGCACAGTTCGCGGTCTATAACGAGATGCTGACCGACTGGAATACGCGCATGAATCTGACGGCGCTGACCGCGCCCGAGGACGTGGCGGTAAAGCATATCATCGACAGCCTGACGGCGTACGATGCCGCGCTGTTTGATGGGGCAAAGACGCTGATCGATGTGGGGACGGGTGCGGGACTGCCCGGGATCCCCCTCGCAGTCTATGCGCCGTACATCCGCGTGACGCTGATGGATGCGCTCCAAAAGCGCGTGCGGTTCCTCATGGAGGTGACGCGTGCGATGGGGCTGACGAATACCGCTGCTGTTCACGCGCGCGCAGAGGAGGCGGCGCGGCAGGCAGAAAATCGTGAGCACTACGATATTGCGGTGAGCCGTGCGGTGGCGCGTATGCCGGTACTGCTCGAGTACGCCCTGCCCTTCGTGCGCGTGGGTGGGACGCTGCTCGCGCTCAAGGGACGTGCGTACGCAGAGGAGGCGGCGGAGGGCGCGGGCGCCGCGCGGCGGCTCGGCGGCGGCATGATCTCTGCGCGTCCCGTGCATCTGCCGGGACTTGATGATGTGCGTGCGATTCTCTCGGTACGCAAGGAGCGTCCGACACCAAAGGGATACCCGAGGCGTCATATAAAATAACCTCGATCGCTCCCGTATGACATGGGGGAGGAGGACCGCACAAGCGGCGGAAGGGGAACTATGACGGATCATATGGTTTAGGAAAAAACGGGAATAGGTGGGAAAGGGCGGGATGATAGGAGTATCAAGGGGTTCGGGGGATTTTGGACGGGCGGCGAGTTCGTTAATCAGTTTTGGAAAAAATGGGATTTACGGGGGAAAATGCGGTTTTGAAACGATTTTTGAAACGGTCTTTCAAAAACCTTCAAAAGCCTTTTAATTCTAGCTTCAAGAGGTTTTTCGCGACTGAAAAATGATGTGTGTTTCGGTCTTTTGCAGAGGGGATTGACGAACTATTGACGAACTAAGGAAAAATGCCCGAGAGACTAGTAATATCAAGGAAAACGAGTATAATTAGAAAAACTGATTGACGAACCGCCGACCTGTGGATAATTTGCATTTTAAGCATGAAAAAAACGGCAAGAAAATTTCTTTGCCGCTGTCCATTATGTAACTAATTTTATCCCTCGCTGCTCTGCGAGTGCACGCGCATTTTGTATTATGCCTGCATTTTTTTTTCGTCGTGAATTTCGCAATATTCCCTAAAGGCATTCTGGAATTGAATTTTTGTCCAACCGCGCAGATCTGAGTTCGAGCTTCCCATGAGTGCCGTTAAAATATCAATCATATCTTTTAGATCGGGGTCAGGAATGACCTCGATTTTTTGTGTTGAATGGACACCCTTTAGTAACCAATCAATAGACACAGAATATTCGTCAGAGAAAGAGAAAAGGTATTCGATACTTGGCTTTGAACCTCTCTCCGTATTTTTTACATACGATACAGATACACCGATGATTTCGGCTACTTCTTTTTGTGTGATACCTCGTTGTTGGCGAATCTCTTTTAGACGTAAACCAACAGAAGAATAATCGGGCTTCATATAAACCTCTTAAAAAGACACTTATGAGAAACTTTTTATTGACTAGTCATCTATAAGTGTCTATAATAGAACGTGTAACTTAATTATTAACTTAACCCTGAACCGCATCCAGACGGGCGAAACATTTGGAGATGAGAGCGTCGGCGGAGGATGCGGGGAGGGGGAGCGAAGGGAGGTGAGAGAATGCAGAAAATCCGTGACTTCCTGACTCGTGCACGGAAGCGGCTGCGGCAGATCGTTGATAATTTGAATGAACAACCAACGGTCGTGTTAATGCCCTATATCCTTTGGCATTGGGATGATTGGGGGGCTGAAAATGCTGCTGCGTGGGTTCTAGTTTTTATCATGCTGCTGCTTGGAAGGATTTCCGAAGATCTGAGAATCTTTATCCGACTCGCTCGGGCATGGTTTATTGTAGAGAGCAGCCGCTACGCCGAGCGCAAGAGAGCAGAGAAAGCCCAATAGCTGTATCTCGAAAATGTTGGTATTCATCCAAGAGGTAAAGACATCCAACAAAAAATTTTTATTAAAGAACAAGGTTTTCAGCCGAGATGTTTCCTCTACGATCTCTTGTGTAGTCGGAGAAAGATGCCCATATTCTTCCCTAAATACTTCTGTGGGATCAATCGGAGCGGGAGCATCGTCAGCAGAAAGGGTCACAGTACCTGTGATTTCAACGACTACCGTTTTTCTCGGTTCTTCTTCGGATTGAGATACCAGCCAATCAAGGTAATCTCTCGTGACGGTTTGCAGCCTCTCATTGGATAGGTCATTAATCAAGGTGGTGCGCTGATCGGGGGTGAGGCTGTCTAAACGCGTGTTGAGTGATGAGAGGGCTTCTTTTAAGGCGTTTTGGTAGTTCTCCACGGAATCACGCGACGATTGCGCGAGATGTTGGAGCGATCGGCGAAGCGTTTCCTGCATCTGCCGTACAGCACGTTGTTGATTCTCCTGCGACGAAAGTGCCGCTTGTTGGATGGCTGTCTGACTTGCGGCGATGGCATTCTGAAATGTCATGCAGAGACTGGCAAGCGATGCTTGGACATCCGGCATGAGGATGATTGGAGGATTGGCGGTTGTCATGTTTGGTCACTTCTTCCTAGTGAAAGGAGGTGAGAGGGGTGACGGGAGATCGGATTATTCGTCTCCTGCGAAAGAAGGGGTATACGCAGATCCGCATTGCGCGGGAGCTGGGTGTGTCCCATCCTGCGGTGCACTATATCATCTACGGCAAGAGCAAGAGCCGCAGGATTCAAGAGCGGATCGCGGAGATCATCGGCCGGCCGATGGAGCAGGTTTTTAAGGCAGCATGAGCGGCGCGAATGTTTGGCGACAAGTCGCCGGCTCATGCTGTAGCAACTTTCTTTGTCCCTGTTACGACGGCACAACGGCTTTGTGCTGTCAGCAGATGGGAACTTAAAAAGTAACTTACATTCAGTATACCGTTTTTTGTGAGGTGTGGCAATGGCAAAACGCAGACAAAAGACTGCCGAGGCCAATGAAAATCAGATGAGCCTTTTTGATATGATCGAGGAAATCAATCCGCAGAAGTTCAGTCGTCCGGATTATGCGGCGGAGACGAAGCCGCTGCCGCTGCGGATGAAGGAGGCGATCGCGGAGGCGATCAAGGGCAGCGGTATGAAACGCTATGCGATTGCGGGGCAGATGAGCGAGATGCTCGGCACGGAGATCACGGAGTCGATGCTAAACGCTTACACGGCAGAGAGTAAGGAGGGCTACCGTATGCCCGCCGAGTATCTGCCGACGTTCTGCCGGATCGTGAAGGACTACACGCCGCTGGAGGTGCTGACGGCTGCGGCAGGGTGTCGGATGATAAAATCGGAGGATGTGTATTTTCTTGAGATCGGACGACTGCGAGCCGTAGAGAAGGCAGCGCGGAAAAAGCATCTCGCGCTTACGCGGGAGCTGAGAAAGGTACAGGGGTATGACGATGATGAGATACATTGAGTCGCGCGTCGGCGGCGTGCAGAAGATCCGCGCTGTGATCGGCGGGCAGGTCGTCCGCCTGACGAGTTGCGCGGAGCGGGTGACGTACCAGATCGGGCGGGGTGAAGTCCATGAGATCACCGCGCCGCAGGGGAAGCAGGTGACGCGATGCAGAATAGCGAGCATCTTCTCAGCGTGAAGGAGGCGGCGGAGCTGCTGTCGATCGGCGAGCGTGCGGTACAGAAAAATGCGATGGCAGGGCGTTACGGGGAACTTCGGTTCATTGAAGGAACGCGCGGCGGCAAGAGCGGGCGCGTGACGATGATCCGCCTTTCGGCACTCCCCGAGGCGGTGCAGTCGGCGTACTATCGGCGGCACAATATCATCGAGGAGCCGGAGCGTCCCGCCGCATCCGCCTATGACCGTGCGGACGCTGCAGCACGGGAGACGGCAAACGAGCGGTATCGGACGCTGAAGGAGTATGAGGCGTTCATCGCGACACCCGGCAAGCGCACGGAGCTGACGCGTGCCTTCCTCGCTGCATGGAACGCGGCGCATCCCGCCGCGCGGCTCTCGCAGTCAACGCTCTACAACTGGCAAGCGAAGCACCGCGCAGACGGTCTTTCGGGTCTTTTGCCGCAGTACGGGAAACGAAAGGGCGAGCGCACGATCGACGCGCCCGCGTGGGAGTTCTTTCAGGCGCAATACCTGCAAGAGTCGCAGCCGAGCGTCGGCGACTGTTATATCCTCCTATCGCGGAAGGCAAAAATAGAGGGCTGGCAGATCCCCTCGCGTGCGACGGTTGCGCGGATGGTGAAGGAGGATATCCCCGCCGCCGTACGAACGCTCCGACGGCTTGGAGCGAAGGCATATATGGACGATATTCAGACCTTTACGCGGCGCGATCCCGCGAGCATAAGCGCGGGCGAGGTGTTTGTCGGCGATCATCACATTCTCGACGTTTTCATCAATGCGGGGACGGTGCAAAAGCCGAAATGGGTGCGTCCGTGGATGACGGCATGGCTGGATATGCGCAGCCGCAAGTTTGTCGGGTGGACGGTGAATCTCTCGCCGTGTACGGATGAGATTATCGCGGCTTTTGCAAGTGCTGCCCTTGATCCTGCGATCGGGCTGCCGCGTCACATCTACATCGACAACGGGCGCGACTACTGCTCGGCGAAGTTCGCGGGGCGGGGGCATCGCGGCAATCCGCTCACCGATGAGGACAAGGAGGTGCTGATCGCCGAGGGCAAGATGGCGCGGTCGCTCATGGATCGGCTGGACATTAAAACGCACTGGGCGATTGTTGAAAATGCGCGTGCAAAGGTTATTGAACGCGCATTTAAGGAGGTCGTTGAGCGGTTTTCAAAGTTTTTCCCGACGTACTGCGGGCGTAATCAAGATGAGCGTCCCGATGTGCTTGAGGAGCGGCTGAAGAATCCCGCGAAGTACGGCATGGGACTTGATGAGTTCCGCACGGTGTTCGGCGACTGGATTCGGACGGTGTTCAACAAGACGATTTCACAGGGCAAGGGACGCGCGGGCGAGTGCCCGGATGAGACATACATGCGGACGCGTCTGCCTGTGCGGACGGCGGACACGGAGGTCATGCGTCTGTACTTTATGCGCTCGACGAATCCGTTCCGCATCGGGCGCAACGGCATCACGTTCCGCAAGGCGGAGTATTATCACCCCGATATGGCACTCCTCAAGGGAAAGCGGGTGTATATCCGCTATCGCGACGAGGATCCGGAGCGCATCTGGCTCTATGATACGGACGACCGTTATCTGGGCGAGGCGGAGCGGATCACGGCTCTGCCCGCAATCACGGCGACGGCGGAGGAGCTGGATGCGGAACAGGCACGCAAGGCACGCGAGCGCAAGGCGGTGATCGCACATCCGTCGTATCAGGCGGCGAAGAACGCGCAGCCGCTCACGCCCGCCGATATTACGGAGCTGTACCGCGCATGCGGCGGCACGGCGGCAGATGTGAAGCCGTCGAAGGTGGTGGAGCTGGTGACGCTGCCGAAGACGGGCAAGGAGTCCGTTCAGGCGATGCGTGCGACGGGGACGGATGATGTGAACCCGTTCGCCCTTATGGCAACGGCGAAGATTGAGAAGAGGAGGAAAAGCTGATGACAGCGGAAGCGGTGAAGGTGGATATGGCGACGGCGGATATTGTCCGCCGTGTGGAGGAGTATCTTGTGGCGCATGAGGAGGTCAGCCGCGAGCGGTTCGCGAAGATGGCAGGGATCTCGGGCGGTGCGCTCTCGTCCTTTTTGAAGGGGAGCTATGCGGGGCGCGTGGATGTGGTGGCGCAGAAGATTGCCGCCGTGCTCGAAACGGAGGAGAGCCGCGCCGATGCGGTCATGACGGTCAAGGAGCCGGAGATCGTGGAGACGGAGGTCATGCAGAAGATGATGTTCGGTCTGCAATACGCGAATGACCGCAACGACATCATCTGCATCTACGGCGCACCCGGCATCGGCAAGACGGTGACGGTGAACCGATGGGTCGAGACGCATCCGAACAGTATCTTTTTCACTGCCTCGCCGAATATCCACAATGGGCGCGACGTGATGGAGGAGATTCTGGAAGCGATCGGCAAGAAGCAGACGGGGCGCAACAAGGCTCTTGAGAAGTCGATTGTGCAGATTCTGAAAGGCTCGAATCGGGCAATCATCATTGACGAGGCGCATTTTCTCCGCCTTTCGGCACTTGAGACGCTGCGCCGCATCCATGATGTGACGGATGTGCCGCTCATCCTCGTTGGCAATCCTGCGATCATGGACATCATCACGGAACAGAACAAGACACTGACGGGGCAGTTCTTCAGCCGCTCGACGCGCATCTCTCTGGATGCGAAGATTCCGCTCGCGGATGTGAAGAAGATCGTGCTGCAGCACGGCGTAGAGATGGACAAGGACTGCATCGCAGAGCTTCACCGCGTGGCACGCGGAACGGGTGCGCTGCGTGTGATGACGAAGCTGTTTCTCTTTGCGTGGACGATTGCGAACAGTGCGAAGCGTGCGATCGGGATGGATGACATCATCAGGGCGCGGCAGGTGATTATCTCGCCGGAGGCGTGCTGATGGTGGTATGCGGGGAGGATGAAGCGTTACACTGCGCCGTTGGGTTCTATTTTCGGCAGCGGAGTTTCGGCAGGGTGTATACGTTCCCTGTCAGTGCGTGCCGCAAGCCCTTTGTGCTCATTGTCTCGGAGCGTGAGCGGATGAAGCTCGGGCTTCCCGTAAAAAGTGCCGTCTCCGTGTTGGGGGATGAGCCGCAGGATGAAGAGGACTGGACATCGACAAAGAAGTATACGCGGTTGAAAACGGCGTATGAAAATGTGATAAGGAGTTTACGACATGAAAAAGACGTATGAGGACGGGCGCGGGTGGCGTTATGAGGTGCGCGAGACGCTACGGGCAAACACCTATAAGGCGTTTTACTGCAAGGCTGGAAAGAAGAGCTTCCATGCGTGCCGTCAGTTCGAGATGCGGGACAATCGCGACGAGGCGCAAGCGGAGCTTGACGCATACGCTGCCGCGCACGGATGGCACGAGGTTCGGGATGAGAAAGGAGCATCGGAATGCTGAATCAGAAGAAAATCAGCCGTGCGGGGAGTGTGACGATCCCCGCGCATCTGCGGCGGGAATACGGCATCACGGCGGGGGAGCAGGTCGCGATCGAGATGGATGCGGCGGGCATGATCTCCATGAAGCGGATTGTCGGGCGGTGCGTGTTCTGCGGCGCAGACAAGGAGCTGCGGATGTACAAGGGGCGGTTTGTGTGTGCGGCGTGTGCCGCCGCGCTCGGAAAGGAGGACGGTCATGTTTGAGGTGATTGAGACGCAGCCGAAGGAGGTCGCGGCACTGATTAGCCGTGCGGTGACACTGGACAGGGAGATTCGGCAGCGGAAGAAATCGCTCGAAGCGATTAAGGCGAAGCTCCAGACGGCGGCACTTGCCGAGATGGAGAACAAGAATCTGCGCTATGTGCGCTATGATTCGCTCTATGGCAGTGCCGAAACGACGTACAAGACGAAGCTTGAGATCGACAACTATGCGCGTCTTGCGGCGGCACTGGACGCGTCGGTGCTCGTAGAGGACAAGATCGTGCGGCGGCTGAGCGTCAAGTACGATGTTGACGCGCGATTCAAGGAGGCTCTGATCGCACTGGTACGCGGCGACTACGCAGAGCACGACATTGACGGCATTCTCTCCGGTATGGGGCTTGAAGATGCAAAGATGCGCAAGGTCGTCAGGAAGAAGCTCAAGGGCGACTATGCAAAGGATCTGGAAGTGCTCGCCGCCGTGGGAATCCACGGCGCACGCGAGGAGGAACTGGATGCGATCCGCGCCGAGCTGAACCGTCAGCTTGTCGAGCGGTTCTTTGAGCCTGATCTGATCGACCGCGACGAGATTCGCAACGCTGTTTTCCTTGAGGAGACACTGAGCTTCACGCTCACGCCGCAGAAGGGGGATGAGCCGGATGATAAAGACGGCGAAGATTAGCCCGAAGCAGATCGCCCTTCTCCATGTGGCAAAGAGGGAGCTCTCGCTTGACGAGGGGAACTATCGGGCGGTGCTCTCGCTCTACGGTGGCGCGGAGTCGGCGAAGGATGTGACACAGGCGGGCTTTACGCGACTCATGAACTACCTTGTGCGTATCGGGTTCAAAGCCCCTGCCTTTGCCCCGCAGACCCGCAGGAAGCGTGACGCGGGGGCACTCATCGGGCCGTGGCAGACGGCGAAGATCGAGGAGCTTTACGTTGCCCTTGGTATTGATACGGCAGATCGTCAGCAGAAACTTTGTAAACGCGTCATCAAGAAGGCGTGGCCGCAGACACGCGGCGAGGCGAACAAGATGATCGAGTGCCTGAAGGCGATGGCAAAGAGGGCGGCACCATGAACGGCGAGGATATGCGTGCGCTTTTGGATGAGATCGCCCCGGACGATCTGCCGGCGCAGTGGCAGGAACTCGCCGCATCGGTCGGACTCGTCAATCTCCTGCAACTGTGCAAGCTCTACGGCGGCACGTCGCTCTACATCCCGAAGTATGATAATCTGATCGCACCCGCGAAGCGGCGGGCGGTCGCGAAACTCTTCGACGGAAAGAATCACAAGGAACTTGCACGGCGGTTCGAGCTTTCCGAGCGCAGTGTGTATGAGATCGTTTCAGAACTCAGCTGGCGCAAAAGTCAGATCAGCCTTTTCCCTTCGGCATAGAATCTTTGAACTGTGCAGATATAGCGTGCAGAAAATATTTTGTAGAATCGTATTGAGTGAAAAACTCGATACGGTTCTTTTTTTATGGAGGTGGCTGCGGTGTTTGCGTGTGTGAAAAATCTGGTGCTTTTTGTGCTGCATTTCATTCGTGATCTCATCTATGGGCCGGACGGGCGACCGTCGCTTCTGGCGACGATGACGTTCGGGCTTTTCGTCCTCTTTGTATTCGTGACGATCTATCTGCTCTATACGGGGCAGGAGTGGAAGGACTACGCTGTCTTTGCGGGGACAACGACGACGCTGAGTGCGGGCGGCAAGATGGTGGATAAGTATATCAACAATGCGGGGCGGTTCTGAAATCGTGCGCCGCTGTGTGAAAAGGCAACAGGGAGGAAAAACGAATGCTTGGCGATCTGAGTGCAAAATATGAATCGAGCGGCAGCCCTGCGACGATCTCGTCGGGTGAGGGCGACCCCGGCGGCAAGAGCTACGGGAAATATCAGCTGGCAAGCCGCATGGGGAGTGTGCGCAGCTTTCTTGATTGGGCGATCCGTCTGTCGGCAAATTCGGTCTATGCGAGCTACGGGCGGACGCTCTCGCAGTTCCCGATCGGCTCGGCGGACTTTGACTGTGCGTGGCGTGAGATTGCACGCATCGACGCTGAGGGATTTGAACGGATGCAGCACGACTATGTCTGCTATGCGTACTACCTGCCCGCCGTGGAGGAACTACGGCGCGTTGGATTCGATGCGGACAAGCACACGCACGTCATGCAGGATGTGATCTGGAGCCGTACGGTGCAGTACGGCACGGGCAACATCGTGGAGATGTTCGAGACGGCATGTCATCGGATGTATAACGAGGCGAACGACGATTACAGCGGCTATCCGAATCTCTCGTATGTGGACGATGCACGCTTTGACTACGACCTCATCCGTGCGATCTATCTTTCCGTGTGCAAGACACCGGAGTGGACGGCGGCATCGTGCCGCTATGGTCTTTACAATCGTTTTGAAAGCGAGTGCGCCGAGGCTCTTGCGATGCTGGGGAGTGCGTGAGATGGGATGGAAGGAAAGGGCGGCGAAGGGCGTGCGTGGCACATACGAGCGGCTGCGGGAATCGCCGACAGCGGTGAGTGTCGTTCTCGCTCTGATCCTGCTCATCGTGTCGCTCTTTGTGCTTGTATGGAAAGAGGCGGAGAATGATGCGCTGCGGCGCGAGCTTGCCCTTGCAAAGGAGCAGATCGCTGTCTATGAGAGTGCCCGCGTACGCGAGGGGAAGAAGCCCGTCGAGGTGAAAACGGAGGCGACAAGCTCCATGACGACGGCATACGTTCCCAAAGCACATGTGACGGCTGACGACGGCAGCCGCACTTATGAGCGGACGGATGCGGAAATCAGCGTTGCGCCGCCAACGGTCGCGGTGAAGTACAACGGCAGGGAGTACGATCTGCCGGGCATTGCGGGCGAGACGACGAAGTTCGAGCGCGGGAAGATCCAGAGTGCGGTTACAACGCACGCAACGCTCGACCTTACACCGCTGATTGATACAGCTGCGGAGCAGAAGGCTCGCACGGCGGCAAAGCATTTTTCGATCGGCATGTATGGAACGAACACGGGCGCAGCGGTCGGGATCGGGTATGAAAATCGGGACTATGGGATTGATCTGCTTGTGCATCCGATTGAGCCGTCGAAGTTCTGGGGCGTGGGTGTGAGGAGGCGGTTCTGATGGATTTTAACTGGACATCTGTCATGATCGGCATCGGCTCGACCATGTTCGGGATCATTCTGCACCAGTCGCGTGAGATTCGTGCAGCACTGAATAAGGAAGTCAAGGAAAACCGTGACCATCTCGCCGAGGTGCATAGAGAAATTGAAGCACTCCGGAGCGGGTTGCCGCTCCAATATGTTCTGCGTGACGATTTTTTGCGCAGTATCTCAGCACTGGATACGAAGATCGACCGTATGTCGGGCGAGGTCAGTGCGATCAGCAAAAATATCGCAAAGCTTACGGGAGGTGAGAAATAACATATGACAACACTGGAAGGACACACGTCGCGCGAGATTCGTGGGCGCATCATGAAGATTCTGCGCCTCAATTATCCGCAGCAGACGGGGGACAAGCTGATCGCCGAGATTCTGCTTGATGCACAGTATTCGACGACCCCTGCAGCGGTGGAGACGCATCTCGTCTATTTGCGTGAGAAGGGGTATATCGCGCTTGAGGAAGCGGAATGCTTCGGTGTTTCGCGCAAACTCGCGAAGCTGCTGCCGAAGGGGATTGACCTCATCGAGGGCAATATCCCTCCGGACGTTGGGGTAAATCTCAATGGGTAGCCGGAGAAAACACCCGCGCATTACAACGGAGCTGCCGAAAGACCTCGTTCGCGCCATCAATGAGCGGCTGGTTGCGGGTGAGACGTATGAGAGTATTGCCGCGTATCTCAGGGAGCGCGGGCATGATATTTCAAAGAGCAGCGTCGGACGGTACGGCAAGGATTTTCTCAGCAAGCTCGAACGGCTGCGCATCGTGAAGGAACAGGCGCGTACGATTATGAGCGAGGGCAAGGACGGTCCTGCGCTTGAGATGACGGAGGCGGCGACACAGCTCGCCCTTCAGTTAATCATGGAGCGGCTGGTTACGGCGGAGGATCTGAGGGATGCGAAGAGCAGCGACATTCTCAAGGCTCTCGCGCTCCTCGAACGCTCGGCGGTGCAGCGGGAGAAGCTCAAGATGGAGGCGGGGCGTATGATGGAGGCGGCGGTCGCTCAGATCAAGGCGAGTCTCCAAGAGGAACTTGCGAAAAGTCCCGAAGTGCTTACACGTTTGGTCGGAATGGTGGACGCTGTGACGGCAGAGATGCGGGAGAAGCAGTAGATTGATGTATTTGTATTCGGGGAGGTGAATATTTGGAAGAGGTGCAGCTTTATCATGGGGAGTGTTTCGAGTGGATGAAGAAGATACCGGACGGGAGTGTCGCGCTTGTCCTCGCAGACCCACCGTATAATATCGGTGTTCAAACGGAAACGAAAGGGAAGGGGAGAATAAACGCATGGGACAGGATTGACGACTATCCCGCCTTTACGCGGCGTTTCTTTGAGGAGTCCGCCCGTGTGCTGAAGGAGAACGGCGTTCTCTATATATGGCACAATGACATGACGCAGATCGCGGAAATTATTCATGATGTGCACTCGCGCGGGCAGTTTCGTCTCGTAAGTTTCTGTATCTGGGACAAGGGCAAAAGCTATCGGGCACGTTCCTGGCTGAACCGCAAGCCGGGGCGGCTGCGCAGCTGGTTCAACCGTTGCGAGTATTGTTTGCATTTCTTTAAGGTGGGAACGGATATGTGGGCACGCGCTACGGGGCTGGATCGCATCAACAGCAACCCCGCCTGCTATCGCCCGTTGAAGGACTGGTACAACGCCGAGATGGAGCGTCTCAGATTGACAAAAACGGACATCGCCGTCGCCTATACGGAAGCGACGGGCAAGAAGCCGTATATGCTGATGCATTATTTTCGGGATAGTCAATTCGCAATTCCGACGCGTACCATCTGGGAAACGGTCTATGAGCCGCTAGGCTTCGACAAAGGATACGAGGAGCTACGATCGCAGTATGAGGAGCTGCGTCAGGAGTACGAGGGCTTGCGTCAGGAGTACGAGGGCTTGCGGCAGGAGTACGAGGGCTTGCGGCATACGCACGTAAACGATACAGCGCATTGTAACATGTGGGAGCGGGCGGCGATTCCGACGCAGAAGCGTTTCCACACCTGCGAAAAGCCTGTGGACATTCTCTCACGTATCATTCGTGTAAGTTCAAGAGCGGGTGACGTTGTTCTGGATTCCTTTATGGGAAGTGGTTCAACGGGCGTCGCTTGCGTGCAGGAGGGTCGGAACTTTATCGGGATCGAGCAGGAGCGCAGATATTTTGAAATCGCGCAGCAGCGCATTGAGGAGGCGCGGGCATGTCTGTCATAAAGGAGCTTGTCGGAAGGAAGACACGCAGCCCTGCAATGGAGCGGTACCGCACAAGCTATGAGGCGTACTGTGAATATGTCCATTACGGCAGGTGGAAGCCGTGCCGACATCTCCATCTCGTCTGCGAAAAGCTTGAGGCGGTGGAGCGCGGCGAGATTGACCGTCTCATGATCTTCATGCCGCCGCGTCACGGGAAATCCCAATCGACAACAGAGACGTTTCCCTCATGGTTCCTTGGTAGGAATCCCGATCGGCGCGTGATCGAGGTGAGCTACAGTGCGAGTTTCGCGCAGAAGTTCGGCAACCGCAACCGCAAGAAGGTCGCGGACTTCGGAGAAGCCCTTTTCGGCATCCGTCTCGACCGCTCGAACAGCTCTAAGACGAATTGGGACATTGAAGGGCACGCGGGCGGCATGATCTCTGTCGGTCTCGGCGGCGGCATCACGGGCGAGGGGGCGGATCTCCTCCTCATCGACGATGTGGTGAAAAACCGTAAAGAAGCGGAGTCGGAGACGGTGCGCGATGGCATCTGGGACGAGTACAGCGCAACGCTACTCACGCGACTTGCCCCCAGCGGGCGCATCATCCTCATCATGACTCGCTGGCACGAGGATGATCTCGCGGGGCGCATCCTGAAGGAAGCGAAGGAAAGCGGCGAACACTGGGAGATCATCAACCTGCCGTGCGAGGCGGAGGAGAACGATCCGCTCGGCCGCACGGTCGGCGAGCCGCTCTGGCCGGAGCGGTTCGGTGCAGAATGGCTCACAAAGAAGAAAAAGACGGTCGGCAGCCGTGACTGGTACGCGCTCTATCAGCAGCGTCCGCAGCCGCCGGATGCGGTGCGGATGTTCGGGCGTTCATGGTTCGAGATTGTGCGGGACTATCCGCGTGAGGCACGCAGTGTCCGCTATTGGGATCTCGCGGCGACGGAAAAGCGGGCGGGCAAGGATCCCGACTGGACGGCAGGTGCACGGATCGCCGAGCAGGATGGCATTTACTACATTGTAGATATTCGCCATGTGCAGAGTTCGCCGCTCGGCGTGGAGCGGCTTGTCGCGCAGACTGCCGCGACGGACGGACGCAGGGTGAAAATCTACATGGAGCAGGAACCGGGGTCGTCCGGCGTGAATACCATCGACCACTATCGCCGCGCCGTACTCAAGGGTTATGCCTACTACGGTGACAAGAAGACAAGCAACAAGGTCGAGCGTGCAATGCCGCTCTCGGCAGCAGCGGAGGCGGGAAACGTGAAGCTCGTCCTCGGCGACTGGAACAAGGATTTCCTCGATGAAGCCGAAATTTTCCCGAACGGTCGTCATGACGATATGGTGGACGCTGTGAGTGGTGCGCTCACAATGCTGGCGAGCGCACGGTTCGGCATCCTTGACTACTACCGCACACAGGTAGAGGAGCGCGGACTTCTCGGGACACGCAAAGACGCGATGAAAGGAGGCGGGGCATGAGTTTTGGGACACAGTTTTTAAGCGGTGTTCAAGGCTTCATCAAGGCGTATTTAAGCGCGGGTGAGCCGCAGCGTGCCGCTATGCCGACAGGTACAGCCCCGTCACGGTTCGATTTCGATGTGCAGAGCAATATTCAAACGTCCCCGCGTGCGGATGCGCTGGTCACATTTGAACAGCTTCGCGCATTTGCCGATGGCTATGATCTCCTGCGCCTTGCGATTGAGAAGCGTAAAGACCAGATTGAGGCGATGGATTGGAACATCGCGGCCGTTGACAAGACCGACCCTGTGGCACGCGCACAGGCGGAAAAGCTCTATCAACAGCTTCGCAGACCTGACGGCGTACACAGTTTTTCTCGTTGGATGCGGTCGATCGTGGAGGATGTGCTTGTCATCGACGCACCCGCGATCTATGTGCGCCGCAATATCGCCGGGCACATTCACGCGCTCGAACTGGTCGATGGGGCGACGATCAAGGTCAACATTACGGATGAGGGGCGTACACCCGCGCCGCCGCTTCCTGCCTATCAGCAGATCATTGACGGGATCCCGGCGGTTGATCTTACGACGGACGAACTGCTCTATTTCCCGCGTAATGTACGCTCTCACAAGCTCTACGGGATGAGCAAGGTGGAACAGGTCATTATGACCGTGAATCTTGCGCTCAATCGGCAGATGTACCAACTGGACTACTACACGCAGGGGACGATTCCAGAGGCGTTCTTATCCTGTCCGCCGGATTGGACGGTCGACCAGATCGGCACATTTCAAGTCTATTGGGATGCGCTGTTTGAAGGAAATACCAAGATCAAGCGCAAGGCTCGTTTTGTTCCTGCGGGCGTGAATCCGATTTTCCCGAAAGATTCGCCGATGAAGGACGAGTTCGACGAGTGGCTTGCCCGTATCATCTCGTATGCCCTCGACCTGCCGCCGACCGCACTCGTCAAGGAGACGAACCGCGCAACCGCCGAGACGACACAGGCGGCAAGTCAGGATGAGGGGCAGCGGGCTTTTCTGAACTACCTGAAAGAAATCATGGATATTCTGCTGCATGATTATTTCGATGTGGACGGCGTGGAGTTCGTCTGGGCGATGAAGGAGGAGGTCGAACCGCTCAAACAGGCGCAGATTGATCAGATGTATGTCAATCTCCGCATCCTCACCCCGAGCGAAGTGCGCAGCCGTCTTGGCTATGATCCGCTCACCGACGAGCAGACGGCGGAGTTTGCGGCACTCACGCCGCCACAAATGCCGCTCCCTGCGTTCTTTACTGCCGGAAACGTACAGAAAGCAGATACTCCTCCAAAGCCCCGTGCGCCCGATGGCGAGAAAGCACGGCGGAGATTCACCGCTGCACTTCGCAAGATGTTCGACCGCGTGAAGCCTGACCTCTGCTGTCAGATCGAAACCTCGTATGCGAAAGCGATGGAGGCAGCGGAGAAACTGGATGCGCTGCAGAAAAAGCGCATTTTGCAGACGACTCTTGACGAACTAGACTTTGACGGCTGGGCAGTGCTCCTTGACGACGCTGCGGAATGTCTCGGCGAGATTGCGGCGGCGGGTGCTTATGAGAGCCTCGGAAAGCTCAATGTTTCGACGGACGGCATCACGGACATGGTGGATGCCGATGCGCAGGAGTGGGCACGCGCACGCGCCGCCGAGCTGGTCGGCAAGAAGTGGAACGGCAAGGAGTACATAGACAATCCTAAGCCGAAATGGGCGATCACCGAATCCACGCGGGAAGTCCTGCGCGGGACAATTAGCAAGGCGATTGATGAGGGTTGGAGTCCGCAGAAGCTCACGGCGGCGATTCGCGACGATGAGAAGTTCTGGGCGCGGCGTGCGGATATGATTGCACGCACGGAGTTTCAATTCGCCCACCAAAACGGAAACCTCATCGGGTGGAAGGCGTCGGGCATCGTTGGCGGCAAGCAGTCCCTGTGTCTTGACGGCGGCTGCGAGATGTGCGTGGAGAACGCCGAGGCGGGGACGGTCGGCATTGACGAGAATTTCCCATCGGGACATGATGCGCCGCCCTATCATCCAAACTGTTTTTGTACGCTCGTCCCCGTGCTTGCGGAGGACATGACGGACGGGGACAGCTAGACTACCTTTTAATTGCTTTCAAACACCCTTTAATTTTTTGAGAAATCCAAGATGAAGGGGTTTATATACATCGGACACAAAAACCGCGTACAGAGGATTTTAGGAGGTGTGACATTGCTTTATATCCCAATTCGGAAAATCGAGGAGGAGCGGCGGCTCGTCTATGGCATCGCCGCCGCCGAGGAGGTTGACCGTGCGGGCGAGATTTTCGACTATGAAAGTTCGAGGCCGTACATTGAAACGTGGTCGGCACAGCAGGCGAAGGAAAGCGGCGGCGCGAACTACGGTAACGTTCGCGCGATGCACGGCGATGTTTCGGCGGGCAAGATCGTCTGCCCGATTGACTTCGACGATGAGAGCAAGACGGTCAATGTTTGCATTAAGGTCGTGGACGACGGCGAATGGCGCAAGGTGCTTGAGGGCGTCTATACGGGGCTGAGTTTCGGCGGGCAGTATGTGCGCCGCTGGGAGGACGACACGGCGATGCGCTACACACTGAAGCCGCAAGAACTTTCCCTTGCGGATCGCCCCTGTGTGCCGTCGGCGAGCATCGTCGAGGTGGTAAAGTCGGACGGCAGCGTCCGGAACATGGTGCTGAAAGGACGGAAAACAATGAATGAGAATGTGAAGAAGATTGACCTTGCGGAGTTCGGTGCGCTGATTAGCGACATTAACGCCGGGATTGCGGACGATGAGAACGTCCCCGAGAATTTGAAGACCTGTGTTGCGAATCTTGCCACTGCGATTGCAGAGTGCACGGACGGCGGCGAACCTGCGCCGGAGCCAGAAAAGTCCGCCGAGCCGGAAAAGTCCGAGGGGGGCGATCCTCCGAAAAAGCCGGATGAGGGGGATGTAGCGAAAGCGGTGCAGGCTGCCGTTGCTGAGGCACTGAAGCCCGTCGCCGCATCCGTACAGAAGATGGAGGTGGCGCTTGCGGCAAAGGACAAGGAGACCGCAGCACTCAAGGAGCAGGTGGAGAAGCTTGCAAAAACCGCCGCCCCCTCCCGCATCGTGCTTAAAACGGACGGGCTCAAGCTTAAGACCGAGAAGACGGACGCTCCCGCAGGGGATGATGATGCGCTTGACCGCATTAAGCAGCAGCACGGCGCGCAGCGTTCGTGGGCATACTAATGATTATGATGGAGGAAAATAACATGAGCATGTATCAGACGACAAAAGAGACATTGGCACGCATGGACGCTGCTCTGCACGGCGCGCTCGCGACGCCGCTCAAAAAGGCGGACGGTCTCACAACCGGGAACGGACTCAAGAACTATGACTTGCAGCCTGCCGCGCGCCTCATGTATCCAGTGCTCTCTCCGCTGCGCAACTCCACGCCTCGCGTGAAGGGCGGCGGCGGCGATGCTACGCATTGGAAAGCAATCACGGGCGTCAATATCGACAGCGTTTCGATGGGTGTTTCTGAGGGGCAGCGCAGCGGCGTGATCTCGATTGAGACGAAGGATGCGTTTGCGCTCTATAAGACGCTCGGCCTCGAAAACTTCGTGACGGACGAAGCGGTTTTGCAGGGTGAAGGCTTTGACAATCTCCGTGCGATCTGCACGAAGAATCTGCTCGAGGCGGTTATCATCGGCGAGGAGAAGGTACTACTCGGCGGCAACTGCTCTATGAAGCTCGGCAAGACGAAGACGCCGACGCTTGCGGCAAAGACTACGGGCGGAAGCCTTGCGGCGTCGACAAAGATCTCTGTCATCTGCGCCGCACTCACGTTCGAGGGCTATCATGCAGCGAATGTGTTGACGGGAGTCAAAGCGAAGGTGACGCGTGAAAATGCAGACGGCTCGAAGGATGTTTACGGCGGCGGTGCTGCACAGAAGTCCGATGCGGCGAATGTAACAACCGGCGCGGGTACGACAAACAGCATCACGGCCGTTGTTGCCCCGACGAAGGGCGCGTTTGCTTATGCGTGGTTCTGGGGCGCGGAGAACGCGGAGAAGCTTGGCGCGATCACAACGACGAGCAGTGTTACGATCACGGCAAACGCCGAAGGAACACAGCAGGCGAAAGACCTTCCTGCGGAGGATTGGTCGGCGAATGACCTCATCATTGACGGCTACCTGACGCAGACCATTCAGAACGGCGGATACTTCAAGACCATGCCGACCGCTGCGGGGCTCACGGCAGACAAAGCGGCAGGGATTGTCGAGATCGACGAGGCGTTTCGTTGGTTCTGGGATAAGTACAAGGCCTCGCCGGACGAGATTTACGTCAGCGCGCAGGAGCTCCAGAACATCACGCAGAAGGTGCTCGAAAACGGCGGAAGCAATCTGATCCGCTTTAACTTTGACGCAAGCACCACGCAGGCGGCAACGCTCTCGGCAGGCACGGCCGTCGGCTCGTACCTCAACAAGTACACGATGAGCGGCGGCACGCTTGTCCGTATCGTTCTGCATCCGAATATGCCCGCCGGGTCGATCCTGTTCCGCTCGACAACTATGCCCTACCCTGTGAGCAATGTCGCCAATATTGCCGAGGTGCGCTGTCAGCAGGATTACTTCCAGACGGAGTGGCCGCGCAAAACCCGCAAATATGAGTACGGCGTCTATGCGACGGAGGCGTTTGCCCTTTACGCGCCGTTTGCATTTGGCGTTATTACGAACATTGCGGATGCGTGAGGAGGTGTAAAACATGCTGCTGAAAGCAAATGATGTGACAGAAATCGTTGTCGGCGGTGCGGTCTATTCGGCGGAGAACGGGTTCATCGATGCGCCGATTACACTGCCGGAAGCGAATTTGTTCGGACTTGAACCCCCAACAGCAGAAGAGGTTGCCTCCTTGACCGAGGATCCCGAAGATAATAAATCCGACGCAGGCAATGCGGACAACGATGGATCCGGCAACTCCACCGATGCAGACAACGCACAGGATGACAAAACCGCCGATGGCGAAGGAAAGAAAAGCGGCGGCGAAGCCGGGAAGTCCGGCGGCAAGAATAAGGATAACGGCGATGGCAAAGCATGAGCTCATTAAGCTGGATGAGCTCAAAGACTACATTGGCATAACGACAGGAAGCAATAAGGATGACGCGCTGCTGATGATGCTGATCCGCGCTGCATCAAGCTTCCTGCTCGCTCAGATGAATCGCCGTGAAGGATTGGAGCATGACTATGAGCACACGAAGGGGTATCTGGATGTCCCGGATGACGTGCGGTTCGCATGCTGCGAACTCGCCGCGCTGCGGTACAAAGAAAAAAGCCGCATCGGTGAGGTCTCGAAAGACGTTGGCGGACAGACCGTCGCATACTCGCAAAAAGACCTGAGCGACTTCGGCCGCGCGGTTGTGCAGCAATATAAGAGGGTGACGCCGTGAGTATTGAGGCTGTTATTGTCGGTGATGACGAACTCCGTGCAAAGTTTCAGCGCGCATCCGGCACGATTGACGGAAAACTCGTTGATAGTATGGGACGCATCACAATCCGCTTGCAGGCGCATGTTGTGCGTAACAAGCTTTCGGGACAAGTCTTGAAGGTGCGCACCAATAATTTGCGCGGCAGCATCCATCAGGAAGTTTCACGCGACGGCAGTGGTATTGTTGGACGCGTCGGCACAAACGTCGAGTATGCAGCGTTTCACGAATACGGATTTTCGGGCACACAGAATGTCCGCGAGCATATGCGGACAATCAAGATGGCGTTTGGCAAGATGCTCAAAACACCAAAGAGGATTGTGATCAGCGCACATGCGCGGCATGTTGATTATCCGGAACACTCATTTCTTCGTTCGGCGCTTGATGATCAGAGGACTGAGATTATGGCAGAGCTCGGCAATGCCGTAAAGGAGGCGATCCAATGAACCGCGAGGTCGTTTACGGCGGTGTATTTGACTGGCTGCACGATCGCGTTGGCAATGATGTGATCACATGGAGCCGGAGGTTGAAGCACTGGAGCGATGTTCCGGAAATACAGCAGCCCGCCGTATTCCTTGCGCAGAACGGCGAACAGCTCGACCGCCTGCGCGCCGTCTGGACGCTCAGAATGGATGTATACGTCTATGTGAACACGGGCGGCGACGAGGATGCGGTTACGGCGACCGAGATGAATCATGTTGTTGATAAGATCGCGGATGCGCTCCGGCCGCGCCGTGAACTCGGTGAAACAGAGCAGACTCTTAACGGGCTTGTCATGGACTGCCGGATTGAGGGGAAAATCGAAACCGACGCGGGCGTTCTTGGCGCTCAGTCGGTTGCGATTATCCCGCTCGTGATACTGGCGGTAGATTGAGGAGGTATATACAATGGCACAATACAATTTTGGGGCAGGCATGATGATTGCGATCCCCAAAAAGGAGATTGCAACGCCGCGCATTCTGGGGACGATGCAGGAAGTCAGCGTCGAATTTTCCGGTTCGAACAAAGAACTGTTCGGACAGTATCAATTCGCAGAGGCTGCCGCACGTGGACAGCAGAAGGTTACCTGTAAGGCGAAGTTCGCGAAGATCAACGCAGATACGTACAACGATCTGTATTTCAATGAGGAGGTTCAGCCCGGTCAGACACTTGCGATCTTCAACAAGGAGTTCACCGTCGATAAGACTGCATTCACGGTGGCGCCGACATTTGCTGCAAATACGGCGTTCCTCGAAAATCTCGGTGTTATGAACTATGCAGGCAAGACACTGACGCGCGTGAAGGATACGCCGGGCGAAGACGAGTATGCACTGGATGAGAAGACTGGGAAATACACGTTTAACGCGGCGCTGAAAGAAAAGATCGTGTATGTCTCGTATCTCTATCAGGATAAAAAGAACGGCAGCCGTATCACGATCAACAATCAGCTCATGGGCGAGGCGCCGACCTTCAAGGCGATCTTCAACGGGCGCTTCAGCGGCAAACAGATCACACTGATCCTCAATGCCTGCACATCCTCGAAGCTCTCGCTGATCTCGACGAAACTCGAGGATTTCTCCATTCCTGAGTTCGACTTCGCAGCGATGGCTGACGATGCGCACCGTGTTGGCGAGCTGAGTATGCTCGAGTAAGGAGGATTTAGCAAATGAGTAAACAGGCATACTATGAGGGCGTCGAGGTTACGATTCGCGGGGAGAAATATATTTTCCCGGGGCTGAGTCTTGCGCAGCTTGAGGAGAACATGGGAGAAATCGAGGAGATCCAGAAGCTCTCCGAGGAAGACAGTATGAAGATGATCTGTAAAATCTCCCGGTTCCTGTACCTTGCCTTCAGCCGCAACTATCCGGAGGTTACAGAGGCGGAGTTCAAGAATATGATTGATCTCCGCACGGGAGTGAAGCTCTTTCAATATATCCTTGCGGAAAGCGGTTTTGAGCAGGGGGCGCCCGGCTCGGGGGAAGCGATGCCCGCAGCGAGCGCATAGATTTTCAAGCGATCTATGCGGAAATCGCCTGCGCGACGGGGTGGACAATCGACCATATCCGGCACAGCATGACGCTCAAGCGCTACAAAGCACTCAAACAGGTATGGAGAAAATCGCCGCCCGCGCATGTGTGTTTGGCGGCGATTTGCGAATACCTCGGCATGAAACTCACGTCGGATGAGCCGCAGCCCACGGCGGGCAATGAGCAGACAGGAACCTACTACGACGAAAGTTATTACGATATACAGGCACAATCCGACGCGGCCGAGATGCTCCGCCGGGATTTTGACCTCGCATAGGAGGTGAGAGTATGGCAGCAGATGATCAGATTGACGTAAAGATTACGGCGTCGCCGGATGGTTTTGTATCCGGCATCAATACGGCGCAGCAGGCGCTTAATAACGGCACCGCACAGATGAAATCGAGCGCCTCCGGCATGGCACAGCAGATGCGTGCGGCGATGCAGAACATGCAGCAGAGTGCGCGCAGCGGCATGAACGGCGTACGGTCATCCATTGCGAGCGCAATGGGCAGCATCCGTTCATCTGTTGCCTCCATGAAGAATACAATCGGCGCGGCAGGAATTGCGATCGTGGGCGTCTTTGGAACATCGACGCATGCGGCGATCGAATACCAAAAGGCGCTTGCGGGACTTTCTCGCACCAGCGGCATGAGCATTGCCGCTTCTTCAGAACTTGCATTTGCAGCAAGTCAGGTCGGCCTGAGTACGGCTGACCTCACGAAAAATATCGGCTTCCTGTCCCGTTCGCTGGCAAACCTCGAGCGAGACACGGATAATGCCGGAAACATCTTCAATCGATTCGGGATTGACGTGCATGATGCGAATGGTCAGCTCCTGCCGACGAATGACATCATCGGCGTGGTTGCGGATCGTTTTAAGTCTATGCCGGATGGAGTCCAGAAGACTGCTCTTGCAATGAGTGTGTTCGGACGTGAGGGGCGCGCCATGATCCCGATGCTGAATCAAGGCCGCGAAGGACTTGAAAAGATGGGGCAAAAGGCGAAAGACCTAGGCCTTGTCTTTGGAAATGTTTCTGCGCTCAAGTCGTATATTTCCGCACAAAGGCAGTGGGACGCGACACTCAAGTCTTTGCAGATTCAGATCGGCAACAGTGTGCTCCCTGTTTTAACAAGTTTTTCAAAGGCGATTACAAACCTTTTGCAGGCCTTTAACAGGATCGACCCGGAAACACGCAACGCTATTATTACCGCGACAAGCCTGACGGCTGCCGTCGCGGCATTAACGCTCGGGTGGGGCGCTGCCGCTGCGGCAATCGCCGCATTCGGCGGACCGTTTGCGCGTGTCGGCGTTATGATGACCTCTATGCCAAATGTTGTTGCACTCTGCACCAACGGAATCAGGAGCCTTGTTGTAGGGCTTACCGCAGGCACGATCGGGCTCGGCAAGTATGTTCTCTCCGGCCAACTCTTTACTGCGGTTCACGGGAAGATGACGGGGGCGATGGCTGGCGCGCGTGCCGCTCTTGTGGTGATGCGGAGCACGGTCGTTGCGGCGTCTCTCGCCTTCTCTCTCGGCGGTGTTCGCGCTATCCTATCTTATTGCGGGTCGCTTATTACAATGCGGTCGGTGCTGGCGGTCGGGCGTGTCGCCCTGCTCAGTTTTTACGCAACGGCGACGGCGGGCATTGCGGTTGTTGTGGCTCTTGCCGCTGTATGGGCGAGCGGGTTCACGGATATCAAAGAGGCGACGGCGGGCACTTGTGATGGGCTGATCTACGGACTTAATAACTTTGCGGATGGCGTCGGACAGATTTGCTCCGGCATCGGACAGATTTTTACAAGCCTTGCACTGACGATTGGCAATGCGCTCGTTGGCGATTTTTCCGGTGCTGCCGAAGCCGCAAAAGGGATGATGCAAGGCATCAAAGATATCGGTATTGGGTTCTGGGATGGCATTCAAGGCCTTGGGCAAGCGATTTATGGTGCGGCATCCGATCCGTCGGGGGCACTCAATTTTGCAAAAGCGGCAGGCTCGTCCCTCTGGTCAGGCCTCAAAAGCGCAATGGGGTTTGGCGGCGAAGACCTGCCGATCGACGCCGGCGATGAAGCCGGCTTTGACGGCGGTGGTGGCGGTGCAGAAGGAGGCGGCGCCGAAAAGGGCGGTGACTCAGAAAGCGCCTACGAGGCGGCAAAGAAGCTCTATGAGCAGCAGATACAGCTTGCAGAGTATACGGCCGCCGAAAAAGAAGCACTCTATCAGCGCTATCTTGAAAACGTCGCGAAGTCCGAGGAGGAGGCGATCGAGTACAGGATCGGTCTCTATGCGCTTGAGAAGGAGGCTTTTGCCGAGCGACTCAAGGAGCGTGAGGTCGATCTTGAAAATACGCACATACGCGGCAGGGTTGGCGAGCAACGTTATCAAGCGGAGCTTGCCGCAATCAAGCGCGAGAGCCTTGACGCCGAAGTCGAATTTCGTGCCCGCGCCATCATGGAGGCGAACCGCCTCACCGATGAGGAGAAGGAAAAACAGCTTGCCGCCTATAAAGAGAAGATCGAGGCGACAAGCTGGTATAAATCTGCACTGACGGAAGTTCTGAATGCAGAGAAGAAACTTGCGGATTACGAGCTGACGATTCAGAACAAACTCCTCGAGTATCAGCGGACGCGTGCGCTGGACTCCATTTCGCTTGAGGAAAAGCGGATCGAGGGGCTATATAACGCCGGTGCAATCTCACAGGCATCGCTTCTTGCGAAACAGAGCGAATTTGAAGAGCAGCGCTATCGCCTCCAACGTGCGGCGGCGAAGAAGGAGCTCACAGACAGCGCACTCGATATCGACAAGATGAGCGCCGCCTACGAGGCGTATGCGGCGGCGCGCACAGAGCACGACAAAGAAATCTATCTCAATGAGATACTGCTTAGCTCGAAGAACGAAGAGGCGACGATTGCTGCGCTGAAATCACTCGAGGAGCTCTATGCGCAGCATGCTGAGAAGCGTATTGCCATCCAGCAGAAGCAGCGGGATAAGGAGATCGGCCTCATCAAGGGCGTGCGCGACACGCTCGCGGACGAAATGTCTGCGATGATGCAGGATGTAGCGAAGGGATCAAAAAGCGTGCTTGAGGGCATCCGCTCGCTCATTTCCTCCACGCTGTCCAGTATCCTCAAGCAGATCACAGATCAGATTTCCGGGAACATCGTACAAAAGGCGTTTGCGAAGGTCTTGCAGAAAAAGAGCGCACCGGATATGACCGCCGTTGCCGCCGAACAGGCAACACAGACGGCACGCACGGCAGCGGCACAGGCGGGCGCAATGCAGCGCACTGCTGTCGAGCAGATGAGCAGCGCGCAACAGGTCGCGGCAACGACTGAGAAAACGACCTCACAGATCGCGATGGAGACGGCAAAGGATGAGACAATCGTTGCATCCTCGACCGCTGCTGGTCAGGCATCCGTCGCGTCGATACAGGCGAGCATTACCGCAATGCTGCAAATGCTTCCGGTCATGTTGGTGCTATCGGCACTCACGGGGCTCTTTGGCGGCGGCAAATCCTCAAAGACGGAGAGTACGGGGGCGGGCATCAACCTCGGGCGAAATCCTGACAGCTACTACAAGACACCACGTCTGACCGGGATTCCATCGTTTGATGTTGGCTCATGGCGTCTGCCTGCCGATACCCTTGCGATGGTACACAAGGATGAGATGATCGTCCCCGCCTCGGGCGGTCAGGCGGACGGCGTGCGCAGCCTCCTCTCGGGCGGCAGTGCGCGGCAGACTCCGCAGATCAATTTGTCCTACAGCGCCGTGCATACAGGACGCACGGATGCAGACGTGCGGCGTGAGATGCGCGAGAATGCGAAATACATGGTCAAGGTGCTCAATGGTGAGTATCGGAAATTTAATCGGGGCAATCTGAAAGGGTGATGCTTGTGGCGGTCAGCGTGTTTCCGGAACTGCGCGGCCTTGCGTGGGATATTACAAAAACGCCTGAGTTCTTCACACTTTCAAAGGTCAGCCCGTCCGGTGTCGACATCGCCGCCGTGCTCTCCGCGTATCCGCGCTGGCATTTCTCGCTCTCCTATGAGTGCCTGCGTGCAGGTGCGGAGGGGGAGCTGCAAAAGCTCCTCGGCTTCTTCCTTGCCTGTCGCGGCAATGCCGTTGACTTCCTCTATCGCGATCCGAGCGATCATAAGGTCGATCGACAGGTGTTCGGCGTAGGTGACGGGAGGACGGCGACATTCCCTCTCTGCCGTCAGATTGGTGGATTTACTGAGCCTCTCTATGATACGGCAAACGAGACGATTTATGTCGGGGACACACAAAAAGACGGCGGCTATACGATACGTAACGGGATCATCTCGTTTACCGCACCGCCCTCAGCGGGCAAGCGACTCACATGGTCGGGGGACTTTTACTATCGCTGTCGCTTTAAGGAGTCGTCGCTTGAAGTTCAAAATTTTGCCTTTAAGCTCTGGTCGGCAAAGACGGTCGAATTTGTCACATCAAGGAGAGTGTTTGCCTCATGAAAGAAGCAAGTGAGCGGCTGAAACGACTGCTGATTGAATCGCAGACGTTCTACATCGCCGATCTCTACAAGATTACGCTCACGGATGGAACGGTACTGCGCTACACCTCGGCGGACATTACGCTCACGGTTGGCGACGCTCGTTATACACCGCTTGCGATTGAGCGCGACGGTACCACGCAGACCAATGATATCACCGTCGATGAAATGCATCTCACGATAACTGTGGATACGGCGCAGCGCCTTGACCGTGAGACGACCATCATGCAGGGCGTTGCGGCGGGACGCTTTGCAGACGCTGAGGTAGAACTGCGACGCCTCTTTTCTCCGCAGCCGTTCACCGTGTTCACGGGACGCATTGACCCTGATTATGCACTGCTCTGGTGGCTCGGCAGACTGAACATCGAGCGCGCGGGCGGGATCACGATCGAGGCGACGGTGGCCTCCATGACGGAACTGCTCAATGTCAAATTTCCAACGCATCTTTATTATCCGCCCTGTATCTACACCCTCGGAGATGCGAGCTGCGGGGTCGATCTGGAAAAATTTCGGCAACGGGGCACAGCGACGGGCGGAACGCGCAGCGTCATAGAAACGAATCTTTCGCTTGCGAACGGCTATCTTGCGCAAGGGAGCATTACATTTACCTCCGGGCGCAATGCGGGCGTTACGCGGACGATCCGCACGAACGAGGGTGGCACGATTACGGTGGTTATGCCATTTTACTATGTTCCTGACGCAGGAGATGCGTTCAATGTTCTGCCCGCTTGCGATAAAAGTATGAACTGCTGCAAGCTGCGCTTTAACAATCGTGCACGTTTCCGGGGCTATCCATTTATTCCTGTGCCCGAGACAGCATATTAAGAGGAGGGGTGAGGATGAATGCAAAAGAAAAGTGTGAACGCGCGCAGGTGATCGACGAGGCTCTGACGTGGCTCGGGACGCCGTATCATCACGCGGGGCGTGTGAAGGGCGGCGGCACGGACTGCGGGATGCTCATCTTGCAGACGTTCATCAATGTCGGTCTTATTCCGGACACCGAGGTTGAATACTATCCGATGGACTGGCATCTGCATCGGAGCGTGGAGCGTTATCTCGGATGGGTGACGCGCTACTGCCACAAAGTCGAGTGTGAGACACCGCTCCCCGGGGATATCGTCGTTTACCGCTATGGTCGCTGTATCAGTCACGGGGCACTGGTTGTCGATTGGCCGCGCATGATCCACGCCTATCTCGGGCTTGGTGTCGTCCTTGCAGACGGCAATGACGCGGATATGCAGAAGCGTCAGGGTGGAATCTATAGTTACTGGGGGTAAAACATGGGCGCGATATTAGGTGGGGGCGGCGGGACAGTCAGCACGGCGGACACGCGGATCGGCAGCCTTGCGATCTCACAGAGCACCTATGGTATTGCAATCCCCGTGGTATTCGGCACGGCGCGCGTTGCGGGCAATATGATCGACTATATCGACTTTGCTGCGATTCCGCACACGACAACGACGCGCAGCGGGGGCAAGGGCGGCGGTGGAGGCGTTACCTCGTCCCATACGACGTACACCTATGAAGTTGCGGCGATCTTTGCACTCTGCGAGGGACCGGTCAAAGGTGTTAAGCGCGTCTGGAAGAACAAGGAGGTGCACACGAAACTTGAAGACCTCCGCATGAGTGTCTATACAGGTGCAGCTGGGCAAGCTCCGTGGCCGTGGATGGTCGGCAAACATCCGGAGCGCGCTCTCGGATATCCGGAGACGTGCTATATTGCAAGTCCGAACCTCGAGCTCTTGTCATCGGCGACGGTTCCGTCATTTAACTACGAGGTGGCAGGTCGGGACATTGCCCCGGGCAAGGAGGATGCTGCGCCGATCTCCATTATCCGCGGAATCCTCTCGGATGCGCAGATCGGTGTCGGCTTTCCTGCAAAGTATCTTGCAGATACCACGCAATTCGAGCGTTATTGTGCGGTCAACGGCATCTATTTCTCGCCCGCGTATGACAGTCAGAAGGAAGCGCATGAGCTCATCGCCGCACTTCTTGAGGCGGCGAATGCTGCGCCTGTATGGTCGCAGGGCAAACTCAAGATTGTGCCCTATGGTCTCGCGGAACAGTCGGCGCATGGTGTGACGTATACACCGCCGAAAGCACCACTCTACGACATCACGCACGATGATCTTGTCTATACCGAAGGTGAGACACCGATCACGATCCGTCCGAATCTAACGAGCGATCGTTACAATGTACAGCCCGTCGAAATCCTCAACCGCAAGAATGATTACAACGTCGAGCCGATCAAGGCGACGGACGACGCCGACATCAGTCAGCGCGGCATCCGTGCGGCGGATAGTATCGAGATGCACTTTATCACGGAGCCGGATGTTGCGACGTTTGCGGCACAGGCAATCCTTCAGCGCAAACTCTACATTGCGGCGCAATATGAATTTACGCTTTCGTGGCGGCACTGTCTCCTCGACCCGATGGACGTGGTGACACTTACGGATGAAATTCTGGGGTTGGATCATCATCCTGTGCGTATCCTCACGATCGAGGAGGACGAGGAACTCAATCTTAAAATCACGGCGGAGGACTGCCCGGATGGGATCAACAGCCCGACGGTCTATACCACGCAGGCGGCGCAGCGTCCAAAAATGGATTACAATATTGCATCCGGAAGCGTCGTACGTCCCGTTATTTTTAATCCTCCACCGGAGATGACTGCGACGGGATTTGAAACGTGGATCGCAACAAGCGGAGATTCTCCAAACTGGGGCGGGTGTACGGTCTGGGTAAGTACAGACGGTAGCACTTATAAGAGTGTTGGTAAGGTTGACAGTCCTGCACGGCGCGGCGAACTTCTCGGAGAATTGCCGATTGGCATGGCTGCGGATGAGAAAAATGCCCTACATGTGCGCCTTTTCTCCGGTGATGAACTCCTCTCCGGCACATGGGATGATGCAGAGGCATATCGTACAGCGTGCTATGTGGATGGCGAGATCATCGCTTATCGCCGCGCAAAACTGACTGACGTGCGTGCTTATGAGCTTTCACCGCTGCGGCGCGGCGGATATGGTTCGCTGATCGGCGCGCATCCCACGGGCAGCACATTCGTCCGTCTGGACGCAGCGGTATTCAAATACCCTTATGAAACATCCGATCTTGGAAAGAAAATTTATTTGAAATTCACGTCGTTCAATATTTACGGTACTGCCGAGGAGTCCCTTGCAGAAGTTGAGGCATACGAACACATACTGAATTGCCCCATGCCGCAGGAAGTTGCAAACATCACACTTGATGAGGATACCTATCGTCTTCGTGATGGCACCGTTTTATCCGATGTTCTTGTCGCCTTTCAGGGAACTTCAAAGGGGCTTGTCAGAGGGTATAACATCTATTATGAACTCAATAAGAGCGGTTCTTGGCAGTTTTCGGGCACTGCTGCCGACGGCGACTATCGCATCAAGGCGTTGCCGCAGGCGCAGCACGTTCGCGTCAAGGTGACGACGGTCACGAAATACGGCGTCGAATCTGCTGGGGCTGTGAGCGATGAAATTACGCTTGTCGGGAAGAGCGCACCGCCACCGGACGTGACAGGCCTCCATCTCCGGCAGAACCCATACAACCGCGAAGAAGTGCTTCTCACATGGGATGACTTGACGCTCTCAAATATACCCGATCTACGCGGCTATGAAATACGACTCGGTGATTCGGACTGGGGGAATGCGAAGAAGCTGAACGGCGATCCTGTCTTTCGGAACGAGTTCAGCCATATAGTCAAAGCTGACGGCTCATATACCTACCGCATAAAAGCACTTGATAACAGCGGCAATTATTCCGTCAATGACACATACGTTACAGAGCAGATTCGCGTCGTGCCCGACGCTGTAACAGACCTGAAGGCTGTACAGAGCAAGCAGGATCGCAGTAAGGCGGTCATTTCCTTTATACCATCACCCGGCGAGGATATTGCACGATACATTATCAAACAGGGTGATGACTGGAAGACAGGTACGCTCATCGTCGCGACCAAAGAGACTGCGCATGCGTGGAGCGTTCCGGCATCCGGCACCTATAACATCATGGTGCAGGCGGTTACGATTGCGGGGCAAGTATCGCCGATCACCAATGTGTCCATTACGATCACGATCGAACCGCTTGACGTGACGAGCTTTCGTGCAGCGCAGTCACGCACAGATAAATCCGTTGTACGGCTCTCATGGGATACTGTCTCGGATGCAGATACTGCCTATTACATCATCAAGGAAGGCGATACATGGGAGACGGGGCGCGTCATTGCACCGCGTATTTCAGGAGTCTACTATGACCTCAAGATCACAGAGGAGCGCATTCTTTCATGGATGATTAAGGCAGTCACAATTGCAGGGCACGAATCGCAGTATGCGGCGAGCATTTCTTCCGTCTTTTCACTCAATCCATCACCTGTTCGTGATCTCCAATGCAGACAGGCAGAAGATGATCGCTCGCGTCTCATGCTCCAATGGAGCCGTGTTGAGGATGGTGATCTCAAAGGCTATGAGGTACGGATCGGCGATGCGTGGGAGACTTCGGAGGCGCTGCCGCTCACCGGCGAACTTTATGCTTCGTATAAAATGCAGGAATCGCGGAGCATTCGTATAATGATTAAGGCACTCAATGCAGCCGGCTACTATTCGGATGAAACGTCGATTTCCTATCAGGCGAAACTTGAACCCGCTGATATTCAAAACCTCAAGGCATTCCAAAATGGTGACAAGGTGGAACTCTACTGGGACATACCAAAAGAGAAAGATATTGCGGGGTATGAGATTCATGAGGGAAACTCTTGGGAGAACGGTCAGATCGTTGCGATCGGTGTCCTAATGCCGAGCTATACCGTTGAGATCGACACCTGCCGCGCCTATCGCTATACCGTGAAGGCGATCAATAAGGCGGGACATTACAGTGCAATCGCAGCAGCAGTCACCATCACCGTGACCGAACTCATGCCGAAAAATATTATTCAATCCTATGATGAGCTTGCGGCCGCGAATGGCGTCCATGAGGGAACCGAGTATGCAAAATCAAACCTCAACTGGCAGACCATCGGTGGCAGATTTTCGGACTACCCGAAGGTCAGATTTAGCGATGCGGGCGGTGGAAATATCCTGCGGCTCCAAAAGACCGGCACGGGATATGCCACGGCGGGCATCTACACCTGTAAGATGATCGACATTGGGAGTGTAATCACCGCTAACATCACGACGACGTTCAATAATACTTTAGTGCTTCGGGACAATGGCTCCATTTCGCTGGAGGTGCGGACGAGTCAGGATGGGAACGTTTGGATTGACTGGAACATCTTTAAGCCACTTCAATTTACGTTCCGTTATGTGCAGTTCCGTGTCCTTATGAGCGGCGATGGAACACGTTCGCCTGAGGTCAGCCGCTTCATCGTGCAGATTGATGTTCCGGATACGGATATTTCAACGAGTGCAAAAGTTGTGCGCGGCGGCAGCCGTGTTGCTTACGGACATACCTACTACACCGTTCCCGTTGTCATTCCGGCGGCGATCGGCGAGGGACTGCATGCAGAACTGATCAGTAAGACGAAAACGGACTGTATGATCAAGGTTAAAGACCGCAATAACAATGATGTTGGTGGTAATGTGGATATACGGATCAAGGGGTACTGAGGAGGCGAGAGTATGGCGTTTGATGCGACAAAACCAGAGGATCAGGGCTTTTTAGCGGATTTTCCGCCGGAAATGCGTGAACAGCTGCGGGCTATTATTCATGACGCGATCGTCAATGCCGGACAGGTCAAGGGATTGGTGCCCGGGAACGGTGGTGGAAATCTTGCCGTCAATAACGGGACGTTGAATCAGAAGCTCAATGCGGCGATGCTTGAAGGGAAGGGGGCTGTTGCATTTGCATCCGCAGGGCATACGCACGCGACGGCAACTCCAAGCAGTAACGGCCTTATGAGCAATACCGACAAGGTGAAACTCAACAGCGTAAATACAGGTGCCGAGGTCAATCAAAATGCCTTTGCAAATGTTAGCGTCGGCGGTACGGTCATACAGGCGGACAGTAAGAGCGATACACTCACCCTTGCGGCAGGAAAAAATATAACATTAACACCCGATGCGGCGAATGACCGTGTTACGATCTCCTTGAGTGGGGCAGTCGAATCTGCGAGTGCTGCAAGTAAATTATCCAATGCGCGGACGATCACGCTTGACGGAAAGGTCAAAGCGGCGGGCGTTGCGTTTGATGGTACGAAAAATATTACACTGAATGTCACAGGGGTAACGGCAGACTCCTGTACGGGCAACGCAGCAACAGCAACGCGTCTCAGTGCATCGCGCATCATTCGGCTCACGGGCAATACGCGCGGCGATGGCTCCTTTGATGGTTCGGGTAATGTTACGATCGACACGACGACGGTATCTTCGCAATGTGTTGAGGAAATGTCGGCGCGTAACGACTTCAAAGATCTTGTGAAAGCCTGCATGGCTCTCAATGATTATTTCCGCATCGGTGTCGGTGGCAAGGATGGCGCCGGTTATGCTGAGATTGCAACTGCTGACGAGGCGAATGAGCCAATCTATGTACGGCAGTATACGGGCATGTTTCAGAAGCTCATTCGTACACTCACGTTGCTGGATGGGAACGGCAACACATCATTTCCGGGGGAAGTCTCGGCACGGGCATTTCATGGAAATGCGGACAGCGCTTCGAATGCGACGAAGCTTGCAGGGCATAGTATTGACCAGATTCGTTCGTTTGGGACGCAGGTCGCCGTATTGACGGGTGAGATTGCCAACGGAGGGACGATTCCACTTCCTGCTGGATATACGGAGGCACAGTGCAAATGGATGGTGTCTACACAAAATTCCACCATAGAAGGACCAGCAGTGAATCATTATGGATTAACTAGAGTTTGTCTTGTGAAAGGAAGGGGCGTTCGTTGTGGAGTTGAATATAGATTAAATTTTAACAATCAGCTTGAGTTAATTGCAGGCACCGCTAACTATATCATCATAGGAGTGAAATGAAAAATGTACTATATATTCAACGATCAAGGAGATTGTACGTGTTCCTGTGATATTGTACCTAGCACAGAGGATATAGCAGATCGGGGGGAGATCGCTATAGAGAGTGCTGATCATTTTGATATTATGCAAATCCGCCTTGTCGATGGACAGATACAGGAAAAAGATAATTTGCCATCAAATAAGGAGTTTGAAACAGAGGATGCCGATTCTTCCGTATCAAATGAGATTATGGACATGGCAGAGATCATCCTAGATATGTCTGATACGATTAAAGGAATCCAGAAAGGGGGTGATAACCCATGACGCTTTATAAATTCCGTGCGCGTGCCTATGCAATCCTCGTCAAAGGCGGGCGTTACATCCTCGTCGAAGCCGATCGAACGAGCGAAGAGCAGAAAGTTGTTCCGGCAGAGTATACGGAGATGGTCGCCGAATATCTTTTGATGTAGGTGACAAGAAGGCTTCAAACAGTCTTCAAAAAGCATAAAATAACGGCTCAAAAACAGGAAAAATCCTAGATTTAAGCCGTTATTTTTATGAAAGCCCTTGACAATACCACTCAATGAGTGGTATAATAAAACCATAGAAAGGAGGTGAGAGCATGGGAGATATAATAAGCCTTGTAACGGCAGTTATCAACTTGGTAACGGCGATACTGCTGTACAAGGCTGCTAGAGGGAAGTAAGAACTTCCGAGAGGGCTTCAAGCCCTCTCCCCCGCGAGGGGGATCTTGCTTTCATTATATCTACCATGCGGATAAAATGCAAGAGATCACAATGGTTATGTCGGTCGTGGCTCTTGTCATCGCGGTAGTGGCTTGTTACAAAGCTGCTCGCAGGTGACAACTGAAAGGAGGAGGGGCGTATGAGCGAACGCATAAGGGAAGCCCGGAAGACCGCAGGCTTGACGCAAAAAAGAATGTCCGAGCTTCTTTTGATTCCCTTACGTACTATCGAGAACTGGGAATCAGGCAAGCGCAATCCACCCCTCTGGGCGGAGAACCTCATCGTCGAAAAATTGCAGACGATGAGAGAAGAAAAATAGGATGATTCAAGGCTAAAAAAGAGGGCTTATCACCCTCTTTTTTGATGCGAAAATTTCGCTTTATTTTTCCAAAACTAAATGAGAAATTTTCCAAAACTATTTGCGCGCTTATAGGAACCTGTAACGATACAACGAACATAAAAGATAAATCCTTTTAATGAAGGATTTATCTGCTTTGCGTCGAACAATATAATGATGAGTCTACGTATATTTGCTGCGCTTTTTGCGCAGCATACGATTCGATAAGGGGATGACGAGATGAAACGATGGAGAGGTCTAGCTCTCGGGACGCTGACGATGCTGCTCCTGTCTGCGCCGATCGCGGAGACTGTGGAGGCGGCCGCTCGTCCCGCGACGGTGGAGGAGCGGGATGCTGCGCGTGCAGCGAAGGCTGCGGAACGTGCGGAGCGTCAGGCGCAGCGCGCTGCTGCGAAGGAAGCGCGCCGACAGGCGATTGCGGATGCAAAGGCGGCACGCGCAGCGGCAAAGGCTGCTCCTCCGAGGAGCACCACGGTCACTCCAGAGGTGTCGGCACCGTCTGCGCCGCCCGCTCCAACGGCAAAACCCGTGCTGACGGACACATCCTCTGCAGCAGCGCCGGCCTCAGAGGCTGCATCAGCTGCTGAGGCGTCTGCTGCTCCCACGGGCACCGGAACGAGTGCCTATGCTGCACGGCAGAAGGAGATCGCCGACCGCCAGGCTGCACGTGCGGCAGAGCGGGCAGACCGCCAGCAGGCACGCGCAGAGGCCAGGGCTGATCGCGCCGCAGTAAAGGCGGACCGTCGGGCGGCTCTGGCTGCGGATAAGGCGGAGAGGCGCGCCGATGCGGCTGCAGCACGCGCAGAGAAGAAGGCGGCACAGAGGCAGCACAGGCGCGAGAAGAATGCGCGCTACAAGACGCTCTTTGAGGACAATGGATTTACATACTATATGGACGCGCAGAATACCAGGTGGGTTCCGCGTCCCTACAGCAACGAAGAGTTTATGATCGATGCATGGGTGCGCCTCGTGGAGAATACAACGGGGGCGCCGGTGGGCGAAGATGGGAAGATCCGTCCGGCAAGGTATTTCCTGGAGCACTACTACATCAGTGAGACGCGCCGGGAGGTCATGTTCCTCGCGGAGCTTGAGGTAACGGGGCGTCCGAACAACGATGTAAAGGAGCGTACCTACGATCCGCGCCGGTGGGAGAAGCTGGTGCCCGGATCAATCGAGGATGCGCTCTATGAGGCGATTACAAAGGAAATGCGCGGGGCACCGAAAGGACCCGGGTCGGGCGGAATGAGCCTGCGCGATATGATCGAGGAGTATGCCCGTATTTCGTTTTGATCCAACGAAACAAGAGGCGTAATAGGAGGGGGGATATTTTGCTCGAACAATACGGCGAGCGCGATCTTTGTCAGGTCACGGGACTGCTCAACATGATGCAGTTCATGCGCCACGCAACCACCCATCTGCAGGATGTGTTGGCCGAGCCGCTGACGTTCATGTACTTTGATATTGAAAATTTCAAGAGCTTTAATCAGCGTTACGGGTTCCAGCATGGGGACCGTCTCCTGCGCTATATGGCCGATCTCCTGCGCGAGACGTTCGAGGGCGGGCTTGTCGCGCGCTTTAATGACGATCATTTCGCAGTGGCGACGCACTCTGAGAAGCCCGGGGACTGCATCCAGTTCATCCATGAGCGTGTGCGCGTCTACGATCTTGGGCTGCCGATGGAGGTCAAGGCAGGGATCTATCAGCCGCCGAATGGACTGACGGATGTTGCGCTCATCATGGATCGCGCGAAGATTGCGTGCAACAGCATCAAGAATACGTACGATCTGACGTGGGCGGAGTTCAACCCGGCGATGGAGGAGGAAATCAATTTCCGCAGCCACATCATCCGCTCGTTCCAGGAGGCGATGAACGAGGGCTATATCGAGGTCTACTACCAGCCGGAGATCCGTGCGATGACGCGCGAGATCTGCGGATTCGAGGCACTGGCACGCTGGAAGGACCCCACGCACGGCATGATCTCGCCGGGGGTGTTCGTGCCTGTTCTCGAGGACGCACATCTCTCGCCGCAGCTCGACCTCTGCATCATCGAGCAGGTGTGTCATGATATGGTGCAGATTCGCCGCGATATTCCAGACTGGGAGCTGCTGCGCGTCTCGGTGAATCTCTCGCGTGCGGATTTCCGTCTCATGGACATGGTTCAGGCGGTCGAGGATGTGCGCCTGCGCTATGACATTCCGCGTTCCCTCCTCAACATCGAGGTGACCGAGGGGGCACAGAGCGAGGATGAGAAATTCCTGCAGGGCGAAATCGCACGGTTCCGCGCGGCGGGCTACGAGGTCTGGATGGACGACTTCGGCAGCGGGTACTCCTCGCTGAACAATCTCAAGGACTATGTCTTTGACGTACTGAAGATTGATATGAACTTCCTGCGCTCATTCGATACGAATCCGAAGGCTGCGATCGTCATCCGCGCGATTGTCAACACGGCAAAGGAGCTTGGGATGCACACGCTCGCGGAGGGCGTGGAGACGGAGGAGCAGTTTGCGTTCCTGCGCGAGATCGGCTGCGAGAAGGTGCAGGGGTATCTCTTCAGCCCGCCGATGCCGTTTGACAAGGCGGTTGCCTACTGCCACGGGGAGACGGCACAGGTTCGTGTCGAGCCGCTGCGTCTTGGCGGCTACTACTCGGAGATCGGCGCGATCAACGTGCTCTCAAACGAGGCGATTGAACGGCGCGGTTCGCCCGAGATCGGCGACGCGCTCTCGCTCGCAATCCTGGAGCAGGAGGACGGGCAGATCCGCTACCTCTATCAGAGCCGGATGTTCAAGATGTTCCTGCAGAACATCGAGTTGGATGAGGACAGTGCACATACGCCGCACTACGAGCGGCGCAAGCGCCAGAATGAGCGTATGATCGAGCGCATGATGGACGAGGCGGATCGGACGGGGCGCGAGGTCTATACGGACTTTATCACGCGCAGCTCGTTCAACTCGGTGCGCCTGCGCCTCGTGACGCGCGATGTGGATGATACGCGCGCAGTGTTCCTGATGGCGACGGTGAATATCTCGCGGTTCAGTCCAGAGGCGGGGTCGATGCAGGAGGCGCTGAATCAGATTGTAGCGCTCTACGACCGTGTGGATCTCTTTGATCTCGGCTCACGCAAGGTGATGCAGCTCTACCGCGATATCTATGAAGTGAACTATACGCAGGAATATGGGCATTTCGAGGAATTGGTCGCGCACTACGCTGAGGAGAAGATCCTCCCTGCCGAGCAGAAATTGTTCAAGAAGTTCTACAGTGAGAAACATCTCCGCTCCGTTCTCGAGGATAAGGAGGGGAGTGAGGAGGTTGCGGTACTGTTCTATAAGGTGATGCCGGATGGCGGGCGCATGCTGCGGCTGCATCATCTCGTGCCGTTCCAGCTGGGCGAGCGTGACTATGTGATCTCGTGTGTACAGGCGATCAATGAGCAGATTATCAGCGCGGTGACGACGGCACTCGCGGAGGACAGCGAGGAGTAGGGGCGGAAGCGCATCGAGGAGCGCCCTATCGCCTCGCGTTCGCTCGGCACTTCTACGCGTTTCGCGCACAGGCCCCGTTCTGGCGGGGGAAGCTAATATAGCAGAATAGCCTGCCCCGCCGCAGCGGGGAAGGGGGACCATGCGAAGCATGGTGGAAGGGGCGGCCTTGTACGGGCGCCTCTTTTTTGCTGCGTGCGATTCTATGTCCATCACACTGATGTGCATTTTGCATCATATGTTTCCCTCTGCTATACTTCCTCTTAATAAAACAAATGTTTGAAGGAGGAATACAATATGCAGGAGAAAAAGAACTATCCACCATTGACAAAGGCGGAGGAGGATGGACTCATCACGCGCGCCGTGCGCGGAGAAGCAGGCGCAATGGCGGAGATGCATGCGCGTTACCGCGGGCTGATCGTCAATGAGTCACGTGTTTCGTATCTGCGCAGCGCAGCACTCGCAGCCGATGCGGAGAATATCGCCGTACTCGCCTTTATCGAGGCGCTGCACGACTACGACCCGAAGCACGGCGCGCCGTTTGCGGGATTCGTAAAGGGGCGCGTGCACCACGCACTCTACACGGAGTTTCGGCGTGAGCGGCGGCTCTGGGAGCGTACGTGTCATCCCGAGCAGGACGCCGATGGACGCGATGTGTGGGAGCACATCGGCGGCGCGGAGGATACGGCGGAACGTGCCGACCTGTGCCTGCTTGTGCGCGAACTGCTGCGCTCCGCGATGCACCGCCTGACGGACCGGGAGAAGGAGATCCTCTCGCTGCACTACTTTCGTGACCTGACACTGCGCCGCATCGCCGCACTCCTCGGTACGTCCGCGAGCGCTGTCAGCAAGAGCAAGGCGAATCTGCTGCGCAAGCTGCGGGAGGGAGCGGGGGTTGCAACTCTATGCGAAATATGATATTCTGTGATAGAAGAATGGATTTGTAAAGGAGATGTACTACATGGCACAGACCAGTATTAGTATTCGCATGGACGCTGAACTCAAGAAGAACTTTGAGAATTTCTGCGGTGCGGTCGGCATGAATATGTCGACGGCGATCAATATGTTCGCGATCGCATGCGTGCGCGAGCAGCGTGTCCCGTTCGAGATCTCCGCGCAGCGTGCACTGCCGGGCGAGTCACTCGATCTCTTTACGGATACGACGTGGAGCGACGGGGAAAGCTGAGCGCTCTCGCATATCCGACCGCATCCCCGCAAAGGGGGGACGTGAATCTCTAGCCTCCCCCGTGCGCGACGGGGGAGGCTTATAGAGCATATCTACGTAAGGGGACGGCACACACAAGGGGCAACAGCCCCTTTTTTTACGCATTTTTTCACCTGTGACTCTTGCAACAGAATCGCGAGGCATTCTCATCTATACTAATTATCATTGATGATAGATGGTTTCAACTATATAGATGGGAGCGATTACAATGCCAGAAGAGAAGAAGCATGAACCAGGACACGAATTCCTTGCACGGCTTGGCAAGACGCGGCTGCGTCCAGGCGGACGAGAGGCTACGGAGTGGCTGCTCGGCCATGCTGACTTTACGGCGGATACGCGCGTACTTGAGGTGGCGTGCAATATGGGGACGACGATGGTGGCGCTCGCAGAGCAGTACGGCTGCTGCATCACGGGACTCGATATGAACCCGGCCGCACTTGAGAAGGCGCGTGCGAACATCGAAAAGCACGGGCTTGGCGATGTGATCGACGTGGTGGAGGGGAATGCACTGGCGCTGCCCTTCCCCGATGCGTCGTTTGATGTCGTCATCAACGAGGCGATGCTTACAATGCTGCCGCGCGAGAACAAGGCGAAGGCGATCGCCGAATACTATCGCGTGCTGAAACCGGGCGGCGTCCTCCTCACGCATGATGTCGCGCTGCGTGTGGCGGATGAGGGGGAGGTGACGGAGCTGCGTGCGGGGATCTCGCGCGCGATCAACGTGAACGTCGATCCGCTCCCGCATGCACTCTGGGAGAAACTCTTCCGCGATGCGGGCTTTACCATCGAGGTGCAGACGGGCGACATGACGCTCCTCGATCCCGCGGGACTTGTGCGCGATGAGGGCTTTGACGGTGCGATGAAGATCATCCGCAACGGCCTTCGGACGGAGAACCTCGACCGCTTCCGCAAGATGTTCAACTTCTTCTTCGATCACAACAAGGAGTTCTCGTATATCGCGGTCGTGAGCAGAAAGTAAGGGCAGGCTTCGCCTTTTGGGGAGAGCGGGCGAAGGCAATGACTGGCTTTATGGACGAGGAGGAACGACCATGCGATTGAGAGAGAAAAGAACGCTTGCGGCGGCTGTCGCGCTTACACTTTCTGGATTGTCAAGCATTGTGCATGCAGGAGGCGTACAGGGACCGGATAAAACGGCAACAACTTCACACAGGCCGACATATGAAACAGATGCGGTCGTTGTGACGGCATCGGGCTTTGAGGAAGATCCGCGATTTGCACCCGCAAGCATTACGGTGATCAAGTCGGACGAGATCATGCGGCGCGGATACACCGATCTGCGGCAGGTGCTCGATACGATTGAGGGGATTGATACCTTTGGCGCGACGGGGCGCTTTGATACGCCCGCTGTCTCGATCCGCGGCATGAGCGATGCGCACACGCTCATTCTTGTGGATGGGGTGGCGCAGTCAGGGCCGGGCATTGCGGGCGGGATGATGCGCAGCTTTAACCAGCTCGCAAATACGAGTCTTCCTGCGCCGGCTCAGATTGAGCGCATTGAGGTCGTGCGCGGCCCGATGTCGACGCTCTACGGCTCGGATGCGATGGGCGGCGTCATCAACATCATCACAAAGAAGGTGACCGATGCGTTCCACGGAACAGTCTCCGTGGGCAGTCTCCTTGAGACGACGGACAATAAGTCAAATACGATGAAGTATTCGTTTAATGCCGCAGGGCCTATCACGAAGGAGAAGGTTGGCCTCCAGGTGCGCGGCAGCTATCTAAAGCGCGGCGCGTCGGCATTTGGCATCGACAAGGAACGGCGTGACTACGACAACTGGAATCTCGGCACGCGTCTGACCTATACGCCCGCCGAAGGACACAGCTACTTCCTCGATGTCGATCGCGGGCAGAATATGCGCGACGGAGATTTTGCGCAGCGCGGGCAGATGCGGCCGCCCTCTCCGCCTGCACCGCCGAATGCAAGAGCGGTGATGCAGATGAACGGTGATGTGGCACAGCGGTTTGACCGCACGAAGGTCGTACTTGGCGCGGAAAATAGGATCGGCAAGGAGGGTACATGGACGAACACGCTCTCCCTCCTGCGCAACGAGATGCACCTCGATTCGGATATGACTGGGGAGGCACGTCCGTCCTTCCTGCCGATCCGTATTCCGATCAGATCGGAAATCCGCAACAATGTGAAAAATGATTTTGTTACGTTCGACACAAAGTATGTGACACCGCTCGGAGACGATCACATGCTCGCCGTGGGAGCGCGCTGGCAGCGCGAATCGGTGGACTATCACCTGCGCCGCACGATCGCGCCGAGGGGCTTTGCTCCGCCCATGTTCGCTCAGATGATGCGTCAGCGCAGCTCGAACGATAACGGAAGCCTCTCGCGTACGAGTTGGGCGCTCTTCGGTGAGGATACATGGTCACTCTCAAAGAAGCTCGTCTTTACCTACGGTCTGCGCTACGATCATCCTGAGGACTATGACGATAATCTCAGCCCGCGCGGCTATCTTATCTACATGCCAAACCGTCATTTCACTGTGAAGGGCGGCATCGCTACGGGCTACAAGGCACCGACGATGCTCCAGGCCGCGCCCGTGGATATCCATCTAAACATTACGGGCGAAATCTATCGCGGCAATACGGGACTGAAGCCGGAGAAGTCAACGACGCAGGAGCTCGGGCTCTACTATCAAAGTGACCACGGAACGGATGCGCATCTGACATTCTTCCATACAGATTTCAAGAACAAGATTGATCTCAGCGATGCCGTGAATATCGTTGGGGTCGGCGCCGTCCGCACATATGAAAACGTCGGCAAGGCACGCATTCATGGCGCAGAACTGGGAGCGAAGTTTACGCTCTCGCCGAAACTCTCGGCGGGGCTGAACTGGACATTCCTCACAAGTCAGATTAAGAGCGGGCATAACATGGGTCAGCCCCTGCGTTCCACACCAAAGCAGGCGGTTAATCTGCGGCTTGACTGGTCACCGACGAGGACGACGGATGTCTGGATGACTGCGCAGTACCGCAGCGGCATGTACCGCTCGAAACAGGCGGCAGGGCTTGCCTCGACCTATCGTCCGTTCACTGTTCTCAACATGGGCGCGACGCACAAGCTGAAGGACGGACTCTCTGTGCAGTTTGCCGTGAACAACCTGCTGAATCGTGACTTCGACCGATCGGCAGCCGCAGCGGATGGGACGCGGTACAGCGTCTACTACGATGATCTCGATGCCGACGGCATTGCCGGCGGCTCCTATATGGCCCGCCGCAGCTACTGGCTCGGTCTCACGTATGAATTCTGAGGAATCCGCAAAAAAAGAGGAATCACTGTCGAAAAATGATCGGCAGTGATTCCTCTTTTTCGTGTGAAGAAAAATAACAATAAATAAAAATAAATAAGCATAAAAAGGGAAAAATTAAGAAGAATAATTCAGCCCGTGTACGCCGCCGCGTGCATGCCGCTGTGCAATCCACGCTTTGAGCCGTGCAGGATCGCTGTTGAGAACAAGCTCCGCAGGGAAGTCAATCTCCTCAAGGATGGCGTGCGTGTGGCTGTGCTCCCCGACGTCGCTGTCGACGTGTGCATCGCTGCCGATGATGATATGTGCGCTGTGACGGCGGCAGGCATCAAGCAGGCTGGGCGCGAGAAGTTCCGAGCCCTTGCGGGGGCCATTCGGGTTGTGGGAAGCGCTGTTCGCCTCGATGAGGACGTGATGCTCCGCCGCAGCACGCGCAACTGCGTCGAAGTCAATGGGGTAGGCGGGGTTGTCGGGATGACCGATAATGACGACGTAGGGATTCTCCATCGCATGGAGCAGGGCGCGTGTATTCTCCTCCTGCGTGCCTGGCCTGATGGTGAGATCATGCAGACTTGCGATGGCATAGTGCAGTTTTTGCAGTGTCTTTTCGGGCAGATCGACCTTTCCCTCGTAATTCATGATGTTCAGTTCTGCGCCCATGATGATGTCGATGCCGTAGGCGGCGGGGCGGATGACCTTAAAGTTGCGGAAATACATCTCGGGGAATGTACCGGGCAGGCCGGGAGCGTGATCGGAGATGCCGATGAGTGCAAGTCCCTTTTCCTTTGCTGCGGCAGCCATCTCGCGGATGGTGCTGTAGGCGTGCATACTGGCAATGGTATGCGTGTGAATGTCGATGATGTCGGTCATGGAGTCCTTTCTAAAAACGCCCCGCAGCACGTGCCGCGGGGCGTTCTGTATATGTTCTTAGAACTTGAACTTATTCGTGGTGTTCTGCAGGTCGGTGGCGAGCATGGCCAGCGACTGGGAGGCGGAGGCAATCTCTTCGCTCGATGCGGACTGCGACTCGGACGAGGAGGAGATGTTCTGCATATGGTCTGCAGTCTTCTCTGTGATCTCGTTGACCATGCCTGCGGACTGGACAATCAGCTCTGTGCCGCTCGCGACGGTCTGCATGGACGTGTTGATGTCGGCCATCTGCTCTTTGATCTCGTCGACCATGCGCATGATGTCCTCGAACTGGACGCCGACCTCGTGAATGGCCGCCGCTCCTGCCTGTACCTCACCGGTACCGCTCTGCATGGCACTGACCGCCTGCGCCGTGTCATGCTGGACACTGGTGATGCGCTCCTTGATCTGGTCGGCTGCCTCACGCGACTGCTCGGCGAGCTTTCGGACCTCCTCGGCGACGACGGCAAAGCCGCGTCCCGTCTCGCCTGCGCGTGCTGCCTCAATGGCGGCATTGAGGGCGAGGAGGTTGGTCTGCTCGGCGATGGCGGAGATGGTCTCGACGATCTCCCCGATCTGTTTGGAACTCTCACCGAGCTTTTCGACGACCTCGGCGGAGCGCAGGACACTCTGCTCGATGCCGGTCATCTTCGTCATGGCGTCATTCATGAGGCTCTCACCGCGTGCCGCAGCCTCTGCTGTACGGACAGAATTGTCTGCGACGCGGCCGGCTTTGTCTGTGACGCGCTCGATATCGCCGGAGACGATGCCGATGTTTTTCTTTGCACCGGCGAGACTCTCGAGCTGTGCATCTGTGCCGCTTGCGACCTCGGAGACGGTGCCTGCGATCTCGGTCGCGGACTCCGCCATCTGATGTGCTCCTGCCGTGAGCTGCTGCGATGCTGCTGCGAGCTGCTCGGCCGTACCTGCGACCTGTCGGATCACATCACGGATGTTCTTCATCATGGCGTTGAAGTTCGCTGCGAGCTGTCCAAGCTCGTCATGTGAGGTGACAGGGAGATCAGGCTGGCTCAGGTCCCCCTTTGCGAGGGCGCTGACGTGATCCATCAGGCGCTCCGTTGCTCCCGTGATGGTCGCTGCAAAGCGCATGAGAGCGAAGATGATGCCTGCGACGAGGATAATGCCCAGAACGGTGAGTACCGTATAGGTCAGCTTGAGACTCTGGAGCTGTGCAAATGCAACGCTCTCCGGCACTGCAATTGCGACGATCCAGCCGGAGGAGGGGATGGTGGCGTAGGCGATGATCTGCGGCTCGCCGTCCTTCTCCATGGCAAAGTAGCCGTTCTTATTTTTGAGCATTTCGGGGAAACGCTCTTTGAGGACGGGATTCTCCTCGACCTTGTGCATCGCCTGTCCCTCGGAGGAGGCGATGATGAGACCGCTTGGCTCGACGATGATGCCGGCGCCCTCACCGTGATATTTCAGGTGTGTGACACGCTCCCCAAGCGTATCGAGTGTGATGTCGGAGCAGATCGCACCGGCGAATGCGCCGTCCTTCCCCTGGTACGGCACAGCGGCAGAGATGACCATCTTTTTCGAGATGGCGTCCTGATAGACCTCGGTGAAGAGCGGCTTGCCGGCCGCCTTCGCCTGCTTGTACCAATCACGGCCGCGCGGATCGGTCGCGGAGATGTCCCCGTCGCTCCAGCTGATGAAGCGGCCGTCCTCAGCACCGTAAGCGAGATCAAGCACATCCTTGTCGTTGGAGGCGAGACTCATCATCTCGCGATCCATCATGACGGGATTGCCGTCGTATGCAGAGAGGAGGTTCGCAGCGCTGACCGCCTGCTGCTCCTTCCGTGCAAGCCATGTGTTGACCTTTGCCGCCTCCACGTCCAAGAGGGCCTCAATCTCACTCGCAGTTGCCTCGGTGAGAGCATCCTGCGCCTTGTAGTAGCCGATCCCGCAGATCGCAGCAACAAGCAGCGCCATGAGTGTGCCCATGAGGAGCAGTTTTTGTTTAATACCCAATGTTCTCTCCCTTTCATAAATTTTATAGATAAGATCAATTCTATACCTTTTTTAGGCTGGAATCAAGACATTTTATCATTTTATACCAAAAAAATATGACCTCTGAAGGGCGTGTATAGGACTAATGGGGCGGAGTTGAACAAAGAAAATTTTGAATAAAGAACGATTGCGCATATCTCAAAGATGTGGTAGGATAGGGCGGTATTTGTGAGAGCGGCGCCGATGTGTCGGCGCCGCTTGGAATGCTGCGGAGAGCGAGAGCCTCCGACGGCACAACTGTATAGGAGGTTCATCATGCAGGATGACAGAAATGCGGCGGACGCCACCGCCCGTGAGGCGAGGCGTACTGCTGCGGCAGGGGTTCTCTTTGCCGTCCTTTGGACGGTGCTGGGCTTCGGGCTCTCATCGCTCGATGTGACGATCGCGGGCTTTCCGCTCTGGGCGATTACGTCGACGGTGGGGGTGCTCGTGGTGGGCGCCGTGATTGCCGTCTATCTCGCCTGTACGGCGGAGGATATTCCTCTCGATGAGGCGGACGGAGAGGGGGCGGCACGATGAACGGGCATCTTGCGGTTCTTCTGCCGCTGCTTGGCTTTATGGCGGCGATGCTGGCGCTCGGGATCTATGTGCGGCGGCAGAGCCATGCAGGCGGCTTCCTCTCGGGCTACTTCGTCGGCGGGCAGACGCTCGGTGCGTTCGTGCTCGCGATGACGATGGTCGCTACCTATAGTTCGGTCAGTTCCTTTGTCGGCGGCCCTGGGATGGCGTATGAGATCGGCTTCGGCTGGATCTATATGGCCGTCATTCAGACCATGACGATCTTCCTCGTACTCGGCATCTTCGGAAAAAAAGTTGCACGTCTTGCGCGGCGCATCCATGCCGTTACGATTGTGGATATCATCCGTCACCGCTACCAGTCGGATGTACTCGCTGCCATGGCGGCGTTTGCCATCGTCGTGTTCTTTGCAGCATCGATGGTCGCGCAGTTTGTCGGCGGGGCACAGCTCTTCGCGGCGGTCACAGGGTACAGCTATGAGCTTGGCCTTGTACTCTTTGGCATTGTGGTCGTTGTCTATACCTCAATCGGCGGGTTTCGTGCCGTCGCCTTGACGGATACGTGCTGTGCGATTGTGATGATGCTTGGTATCGTTCTGCTCTTTTACTATGTGCTTGAGGCGGGCGGCGGACTCCAGGCGATCCTCGCGGAGCTGCGCACCTCCCATCCGGAGATGCTGACGCCGACGGCGGCGGGACGTATGCCGATCTCGCTCTATGTTTCGCAGTGGCTGCTCGTGGGCGCACTCACGATTGCGCTGCCGCAGTCGGTCGTGCGCGGCATCAGCTACCGCAGCAGCCGAGACATGCACCGTGCCATGATCATCGGGACGGTTGTGATTGCCTTTATGAACATCGCCGTGAACCTCGTCGGCGTTCTCGGGCGCGGCGTGCTCGGCGTAGACGCAAAGGCCCTCGGCGGGGTGGACAGTGTCATCCCGCAGCTGATGGCGCAGGTCATGCCGCCTGAGCTGCTGGGTCTTGCGATCATCGGGCCGCTGGCGGCGTCGATCTCGACGATCTCTGGCGTTCTCATCGTGGCGTCGTCTGCCGTGGTGAAGGACGTCTACCTCCACCATATGCAAAAGCGCGGCAGATTCGTCTCTGAGAAGACGCTCCGCCGCCTCTCGATGGGCGTCACAGCTGCGCTTGGCATCATCGTCTTTATCCTCGCGATTGCTCCGCCCTCGCTGATTTGGCTCATCAATATGTTTGCCTTCGGCGGACTTGAGACTGCGTTCTTCTGGGTGCTCGTCTTTGGCCTCTTTACGAAGTGGGCACGGAGGACGGGCGCACTCGCTGCGATGGGCGGCGGCACGGTGATCTACTGTGCGGCGATGGCGGCAGGGTTCAAGCCGTTCGGCCTGCACCCGATCGCCGTGGGCATCACCGTCTCCCTTGTATTCTTCCTCCTGGGGAGCTGGTGGGAGACGCGCAGCGAGCGCACGGCTTGACAGTGCGCTTTGCGGTTGTTATAATGAAGATACAAAAAGAGTGACTGACGAGTGGTTACGTCGGTCTCTCCCTAGTATTTTCAGTACTTGAAGAAAGAGCCTTCGTTACCTAGCGATAGGTTCTTTTTTCTTGTCTACTTCGAGAACAAGAACATGATGTTGACCGCAAGCGTTGCCGCTGCTAGCACGAGCGAGAGTATTTCATACAAGCTCATGCACATCACCCCCTTGCGGGAGAAAACCTACGATCGTCAGTCACCTAGCATTAGTATAGCACAAACTTTCGAAGGATGGAATGGATGTTTTGTCATTCCATCTTTTTTGTTGCTATCTATATGCTCTATGTATAGTAAAGTTAAAGAAATAAAAGAAAATCTTGTGTCGAAAAGAAGAGTCGTGATAAAATGAGGGCAGATATATGCTATTTTATTGTGATCTGACAGCAGAGGGGGAGTTGTATGTTTCGAAACATTGCAGTGTTGATGGCCTTTGTGCTTGGGCTTGGTATGAGCAGTATATGCCGTGCAGGTCTCTACGATCATCCTGTGGTCGCTGTCATGTCGTTTAAGAACAAGGCGCCGGATGTCGGCTGGGAGAGCTTCGGCGACTACTCAGGGCAGGCGATGGAGGCGCTGGTCAAGACACTCACTGCACGCTACGATGTGTTTACAGTGGTCGACCGTGAGTATCTGCAGGATCTCCTCGAAGAGCAAAGTATGGGGCTTACCGGCGTCATGGAGGGCGGTCCGGGGGTCGGTCAGCTCAAGGGCGCGGAGTACAAGATCTACGGGAGTGTCACGGGACTGACGACGAAGGAGAATCACGTTGCCGCCGTTTCCTACGAGAACGACGCACAGGTCCGCAACGATCAGCATCGCGTCTTTGCCCATGTCTCGCTCAAGATGGTCGAGGTGGCGACGGGGCGCATTGTCCTCGCTGCACAGGGCGATGGTGCCTCGACGAGCACGAGCACCGCAGTCGGCACGAGGAGTGCTTTTGTCTCGCTCGGCACGGCATTCGTCAGCCCCGAGCAGGCGTACAACGCCATCGAGAAGGCGATCACAGATGCCGTCTACGGCAAAGAGGGGCTGCTGACACAGCTCGGCTGCGGCAACAATAAGGGAGGTAAAAAATGAAAGCAAGGAAGATCCTCGCGCTTGCAGGATGTGCGGCTCTCCTGACCCTGCCCGGCATGGCAGAGGTCTATGCGGATCCCGCACCTGCGGCTATGCAGGAAAGCGCCGTACCTGCCGGAGAGCAGGCGGCTGCAGCAGACTATCGCACGCGGCTCGCCTCGGGGACGTTCTGCGTGACCTATGTGCGCGACGGTGAGGCACAGCGCCTCATTGCGCAGAACGGCAGCCGTCTGGCGCAGACGGGACGTGAGGGCGGCAAGAAGGCGAACGCCATCCGATACAAGGCCATGTATAAGGACGGGAACTACTACCAGTTCGACTACAACGGCAGCAAACCGTTTGCACGCATACTGCCCGCGCATATGCTCACGAGTCCCGCACTGAACCCCGAGGAGTATTGGGAGGATGTCCCGGACGATGTCGCTCTGCCCGAGGAGCTGCGCATCTTCTTTGCAGACGATCAGTTTTCCTACCGTGCTCCGAGTCTGACGGCACCCGCGTATGAAACGACGAAGACGCTCACCCTGGGCAGCAAGACCTACACTGCTGATATCTATAAGAGCGTGATCCGTACGCAGGCGAACACGACGGCGGGCACCATTCTGTACAACGCCCTCTATGACGGCGGACGGCTCGCACGTATCCAGAAGGTGCTGGTGATCGAAAAGAACGGCATGTCCGAGGCAACCGTTCTCAGCAGCATCGAGATCGAGGGCATCAGCGATCAGATCCCCGCAGGGGTTTTTTCGCCGAGCTTTGAGATTCCTGTCTATGAGGCGGGGACCGGCGGGATGAACGACCTGCTTGGCAGCCCTGCACGCGTTGGTACGATAGGAGGCAAGGCAAATGCAAAGTAAGATTATCGCGGCACTCCTCATGGGCGCAGCACTCACCATTACCTCCATTTCACCCGCAGCAGCAGCGAAGCTTGACGCATACCGCGCGATGATGGAGAATCGGAGCTGCACCGTCCGCTATGAAAACATCACCCCATCCGAGCGTCTGCATAACCGTGACAAGGTGACACTCTCAATGTGGGCAAAGGAGGATATGGCGGCGGCACCTGAGTACGTCAGCCGCGCCTATCGCGGCATGCTCATCCTCGGCGGCGCGGACAAATACGAGGAACGCTCGTACGGCAGCTACGCCAGATGCTTCCTTATCAAGGACGGCAAGGAGTATCTCTTCAACCGCGAGATGAACAGGGACAAGCGTACCTACTACGGCAACTACGGAAAGGGTAAGGTGCGCGGCGAACGCGAAAAGACGGAGGACGTTCTCATCTATGGCGAGCGTTTCGGTGAGGCGGATGTGACGCGCCTCCTCTCCATTCTCCTTCCGGCGGAGAAAAAGCCTCTCGGAACCCCACAGTTCACCGCGGCGGGGGCCGGCAGTCTCACGGACGGCATGAGTTATGAGGACTACCGCCGCCAGGATACAAATGAACTTGAGGCGGTGCGATTCTACTTCGACGGTGCAAAGCTCACGCGCATCGCCTCCGTTACCTACCGCACGGAGGGCGGAAAGGTGCACGAACACAAATGCATCCTGCGCATCGACCGCTTTGATGCAGCGCCGGATGCTGCATATCTGAGTCTGCCGAAGGGCTTGAAAGAGGTGAAGTAAATGCGTCGGTCCTATTTGAAGAAAAGCCTGCTCACCGCATGCATTGCCGCGAGTGCTCTGACGGGACACTGCTGGGCAGCAGAGGCGCCCGCGTCAGGTGTGACGGCTGACGCAGTGACGACGAAGCCGACATGTGTACTCATGGAGTTTACGGACAATACGCGCTTTGCAGGGCTTGATACGAGTGAGCGCCTTTCGGAGAACCTCATGGTAAAACTCCTCGAGAGCGGGCGATTCAACCTGCGTGAGACGAGCTATGTCGGCGGTGACCTTGAACAGCTCATTGCAGACGACAACTATCCCGCAGTACTTGCCGGCAAGTCGGCCATCGAGGGCGGTGACTACAGTGCCGTCTTTGAGAGTCCCTCCTTTGGGGACGATACAGCCCAGACTGTCGCTACGGCACGCCTCGGGCAGACACTGAACCCCGCTGTCACCGCGCGCGTCGGCAAAGAGCAGGGGGCGGACTACCTCATCCAGTGTACCGTACAGAATATCGGTGTCGGACAGTGGGAGGATGTGAATTTCCAGACAACGATGAACATTGCCGGCAATCTCCTGAGTCTCGCGGGACCCTTCGGCAGCCTCCTCGGCTCTGCACTCAGCAATGCCTCGAACAAGACGGACGGAGGATTTGGTCTCCTCACGGATGTGCGCGTGATCAAGGCGGCGACGGGAGAGGTCGTCTGGTCGCAGCGCATCTTTGAGAAGGCGACCACGTCGAAGCTCTGGCTTGTCGGGATCCACTCCGGTACGGACAACCCGAGTGCGAAGACCTATGAAAAGGTCATTGAGAAGTCCTCGGAGAAAATCTGTCAGGCAATGCTCGCGGATATGGATGCGGGCAAGCTCTTCCGATGAGCATGCGCAGCGCGGCGCTTGCCCTCCTCCTCGCGCTCTTTGCAATCCTGCCCACAGCGGCAGAGGCTGCGGTCGCGAAGATTCCTGCGGGAGCAAAGATTGCCGTCATGCCCATCGGTGCGTATGGGGATGCCGCCGTCTACGACGCGGGCAGAGCCGCAAGCGAGTATGTCATGGCTGTACTGCGGAAGGAGAGCCGCTACACCCTCTACGACTGTGATCCCGAGATTGTCGCCGACCGTCTCGATGAGCTGGGGCTCTCACTCGCGGGGCTCACGGAGAATGACGCTGCAATGGAGACGGCGAAGCTCTTTGACGCAGACTACGTCGTGCGCGGAAATATCCTCAGTCTCGGCAACTCACACAGCAGCAGTGGATTCCTCCTTGTCGCACAGGAGCAGCACACAATAACTGCACACATAAGTCTGCGCATTGTGGATGTTCGTACAGGAGCAATTGTCATGGCATCCAAGGGCGAGGGGGACTCCACCGCCACCGCCACGAATCTCGATCTGCAGAGTGCAAGTGCTATTGCGTCCTATACGAGCGGCGGCGGGCACAGCGTCAGCTTGATCTTCGATGATGTCGCCTGGGGCGGGCACAATGTTTCCACCGAGAATCTGGACAGGGCACTTCGCGCGGCGGCAGTCGATGCCGTCCGAAAGCTCCTCACGAATATCGATGGGAAGCAGCGCGATAAATAATGCCATACGAGTTTTGCATAAAGAAGCCGATGAACGATGTCTGATCGACGTTCGTGCATCGGCTTTTTTTGATGAATATGAAGGAGGACTATTCCGCAGTGACGAGCGGCAGAAAATACGCCTCCGTCCCCGCGATCTCGGAGGGGGAGAAGCGTGCACCGACGGCAGAGGGCGTGTCAAAGAGCATGAAGCACGAGAGGGTCAGACAGCCCTCGATCGTCCCGGAGTCGACCGTGTGTGTGAAATGTGGCTGACGGATGAAGTCCTGATACATCGCCGCGCAGCTTTCACGGCAGATGATCTCGTCCACGTTGTCGGGATTCTTCTCGTGTACCGTTTCTGTATGTCTGCCCTGCTTTTCGACCAGGCGGACATTCTTCCCCTCACGTCCCCAAATCTCCTTGCGGATGTACATGCCGTCCGTGAGTGCGGCGAAATCGTCCTCGAAGTACGAGGGTACGAGACAGCGCTC
>ERZ772827.79-NODE-79-length-52431-cov-4.861616_pt1 | contig 52431 bp, 43 predicted proteins | sample MGYA00580850_ERZ772827 | MGnify/ENA primary metagenome ERZ772827 (study PRJEB29015, sample SAMEA2737950) | human oral metagenome | biome: human oral; feature: human-associated habitat; material: dental | place: China | collected 2145 ... | reverse complement strand
AAATAATTTTTGCTTCATACGATTTTATTTTAATGTTAATATTTAGTATTTTTTTGTTTTAATAGTATATTCAGCTTCTCGGTTAAAACCAGCTCTATCATATATTCAATACAAAATACCCATTAGTCAGGTGTCTATAACACTCAACTAATGGGCATAGAACGCCAATAGCGTTATTTCTTTAGTGTTTAAAAGGTTATGTGTGTGTTTATAAATATTTTTCATCTATGCAAATTTTTTGAGTGTTTTTTTACTTTATTTTATTTTTTTCCACAGTCGTGAATGACAAAGGTAGAAACTTTTTCATAACTACCAAATTTCCACTAAAAAAACACCCTCTTTTGGGTAGAAAACGCATCACAATAATCTTATGATAAACCAAGAGAGAGGGCATCCTCTCTCTCTTTTCAAACTTATTTAGTAAAATTTTGAATTAGAAGCCCGTCGCTCCCGCTCCTGCCCCACCAAAAGTAAGCGTAGCAGAGATACCTGCCCTAATAGTAGAGAGTGGGAATGCCGTAGAGATTTTATACTTGGTAAGCATCTGGTCGTAGAAGAAGCGGAGATTAAGGTTTTGAGACATATTATAGTCCGCAGAAATCTTAATCATTAAGGAGAATATTCCTGATAAGGGTCTTAGAATTTCTTAGGGAAAGGTCGCCCCTTAGGTTTAAATCACTCTTAATGGTGGTAGATTTTCCTTTAAAGTTCAGCTTCATCTTCAAATCTTTAATGATATAGCCAAAGCCTACGATGTATTCATTGGAATGGTCTTCGGTAAGGGTATTATTTACCAGACCGAGCAGGTAGGTTCTGTCTTTATTGAGCTGAGCCCTGAACTGCATATTATTTCTCATCGTTACATCAGCACCAATGAGCGGAGCAAAGCTCTCTACATAGCCCACTTGGCTGAATGAATACGGATTGTACCTGTTGCCATTAAGATCTCGTGCAGAGACATCAAACCTGTTGTTGAAATACTCGGTGCTGGACTGTATGCCTCCCCCCGTATAAGTTGCAGTATAGCCGTGCAGGATATCAAACTTGCTAAACTGATGGTTAATGAACGGTATATTCCTTAAACCTGAATAAGTAAGTTTCCAGTTAGGAAGTGGGATTTGCATCTTCTTAGGGCTCTTCATAGCCTTTACAGAACCGCCCTCTACCGCTGCTTGGAAGGCAGGGATAAGGATATAGGCATTGGTAATATTATAGCCCTCTGTAAATCCTGCAGCATTGGTAGTAGATGGGTCGCCGAGCTGCTGGGAAAGTATTCTGGCATTTACCTGAAGCCTGTGATAAACCTCATCAGGGTCTTTAAATGCAGTAGAAATCATCCACGCGGAGCGAGATTGGGTAATGGTCTCCGTAGCAAAGGCATCTCTATACCCTACATAATTCGTAGCGGTATTCACATAGTTGAAGCCCGACTGAGTATAGTTTCTGTTGTACTTATTATTAGCCGTGATATCTATTCTCAAATCATTGATAGGAGCTACCTGCAAGTTCATATCAAGAGACTTGGTATTGGATTGCAAGTAAGGGTCTATCATTAAGTCTGAACCAGAAATCCAGCCATTTTGTACGGCGATTCTTCTGACATCTGCCTGCGAACCGAAGAGGAAACCTACAGTAGGCCCACCAATCGTTTGCCCATAACCGTACCAATTCGGTGCAGAGAGCAAGCCTGGAAGTGTGGAGCCATTGGTCTCATTATAATTGATATCAAGCTGTTTGAAGGAGGTAAGCGCATAGGCTATACTCTGCAATGGAGTGAGCTTATTCTTAAACTTATAAGCCTTGAAGCCTGCTTTCTTCCCTTTCTTTTGTAGCGCTTGTTCATAGACATTATTCAGTGAGTCTATCTCCTGCCGTCTCTTGGTCATCACATCATTAATCTTTGCAAAGTATTTAAACTTGCTGAAGAGCTTCGGAATATCTACGGAAGAAGTAGCCGTGATATTATTTGAATTCTGAGCAATATTACCAAGGTTACCATTCGGTGAGTTTCTTATGGCAGATGAGCGGGAGTTCCAGTTGTACTGAACACCATAGCCAAACTCTGCCCTCATAAAGTCAAGGTACGGAAGGTACTCAAACGGGAATTTGTAATTGAGCTGTACCCTGTGGTTATACAATACGGGGCGCCCAGCTCGGAAGGGATGATTAAATATAGAATTTGAATTCATCGCATTCACATTCGCGTGGTCGTTTAAGGTTCTGGTAGCAGAATTGATTTCCATCTTCAAGGACTTCGTAAAGTTGAAGCCTAAATTATACTGCCAGCCGAAGTAGAAGTTTCGGTTTCGGATAACATCAAACTCGGAGCCTGGGTTGCCACTAAGGATAGCTTCTATATTTCGGTATTGGAGCTCGTTATAATTCCTGTCTATATCTGTTCTGAAAGAGATTCTGGTAGGCACAGGATTAAAGTTAAACTCTTTTGCCCATCTCAGATACTTATATGCCTTAGCGGTATCGCTTACGATATTCTTGAAAGGCTTTACCACCCAAGGTTTAAAGGTGAAGTTATAATCTATACTTCCCCTTAGGTACTGAGCATAGTTTCTACTTGTGTAAATGTCTCGTGAATAATCATCATTATACACAGCGGTTACAGAGAGGTTTTCTACATCGTAGAACTTAGGTTTTTTCTTAGAATCTACCCTTTCCTTTCTCATATTCACCACACCGATACTTCTCTGCTGAGTATAAGTTCGCGCTATTTGTTTAAGCTCTGCTCTATTCGGTGCATTTTTAAACTCTACATCATTATCAAGCGGGTTGTATTTAGGGTCTTCTATCGTTTGAGAATAAGAGTAATTAACAGGAATCTTCATTCCCGTTTTCTCTGGGAGGAATTTATCAGCATTTATTGTTGTATTAATTCCAAATGCGAGCTTCTCGGTTTGGGCTCTCTCTGCGGGCTTTTGGTCTATACTTCCGAAACCTACGGTAGAGATAGAAGCATTGGCATTGAGCATAGCAAAGTCTCCAAGGTTAAAGTCAATGCTTGCATTTGCTGCATAGCCTCCTTTATTCTCAATACCTGAAAGCCTTACTTCATCTACCCAAACGACCATATCTTTATCGGTAGTAGCAGAAGTATTTCTCACCCCAATCATAATAGTCGTAATGCTTCCCAAACTTGGGCGACCTTTTACGAATACCTTTTTATCGGCATCTCCAAAGTCTGCATAGTGATAGCGGGTCTGCATTATATTAGGCTGGTTGAGCGCATCTCTCTTCATCTTCGCATTTACGAAATTCTGAACCTCAAGATTGATGGTATTCTGCGAAGGCCATATCTCCATAGGAGAGCGAGCATTCTGCGGGGTATATTTAAGGGAAGTCTCGTATTCATAATAGTTATCCGTAGCATCACTACCGAAACGGATGAAGAACTTCGCCTCAAGGTCTAATGCTGCATTGGTTACATTTCTCAAATCCTCTGCGTGCACGAAGAGCTCTAAGTTTCTATATCTCCTCATATCGAGGTTAGTATTCTTCACTACACCTCTTGCCTCTCTCTTCGGCAGTGTGTTGAGTTTAAGATAGAGTGAAGATTCATTCTGTCTTTGTACGCCAGCATTACCGCTGAGCACCTGCCTTTCTATACCTGGAGGGAGTACATAAGGCGGGTTTCCATTGGCATTTTCTTCGAGATTTACACTTCCTACGAAGAAGTTTTCATTGCTCGGGTTGCCTACTCCTTCTACATCATTAGCTGCTACTGCAAGGGTTTTATTATACTTTCTCCAATCGCTTCGCACCAAATCAAAAGTACCAAAACGAAGAGTGGAAGTCTCCTCAAAACCATCGAGGAGTATCCTCGCATACCTTACATTATTAAGTATAGCTTCTGATGAGCCATCTACATTATTATCAAATTGAGAAACAGGAACTCGGAAAAGATACCATTTATTTTTACTTGTTTGCCCGTTTTCAAACCTTACGCTTACTTCCTTTTCATCTACAATGAAATTCTGGTTTAAGGAAAGGCTCGCTCGGTCAAGGTCGATGGTATACTGATTATAAAGCTCCGTCTGGTCGAGGTTATAATCTCGGTTGATATCTTCTGCATCAGGGAGCTGAGTAGCCACTTCCAAACTGTTTGCCTGTGAGTTGCCTTCTGGGTTTCTGAAATATCGGTATCTGTCTATAACGGAATTAGCAAACGGAGGCGGGAAAGCCGTTGAAAGATAAAATACAAAGTCATCAGACGCAGGGTCTAAATTCCCTATAACAGGATTGATGAAGTTCGTTCCAAACTTCTGAGCTTCCTGCTCGTTATTGAGACCATCATAACCTACATCCTGCTGGCTGCGCTCGTCTTCGGTAGAGAAGGCATAGAGCACAGGGAACTGATTCGGCTGTGAGCCCCAATTGGTCATAGAAGTAGAATTAGGCTGGTTAGAAGTAGGCAAACCATTTTCGTACTGTAGCTTTCCGTCTTTTAGAACATCTTCGGATACATTCCCGAGCTGTAATCTCAGTTTAGGACTCGCTCCGAGAGATTTGCCATCGGCATAAGGATCCATCATCCAAAACTCTACATATTCTATATTCGCACTTACGAAGTTACTTACAGAGATAGACCGCATAAGCCCTGCCCATCGGCTGGAAGGAGCTTCTGGATTGGTATTAAGGTTATAAGGGCCTCTCTCGGTAGGATAATAGGTAATATCAAAAGTATTGGTAAAGGTTTGCTCTCCCGCTACATAATCTCTGTTATTGAAGAGCTCGGACATTTTCACCCTTCTGGAAGCGTGGTTAGATACAGATTCTGGATTGATACCCGCAGGAGCTTTCCCTCCTATACCATAGAATCTCGGGTCTATATTATACCAAGAGAGCAGCCCTCTGCCATATCCATTTTTAATATCGTCATTAAGACCAGAATTGATATTATAAGGAGGCAGTTTATTATTCTCTGGCTTAGATGCAAGGCTCCAAAAGGCTGGGTCTTTCAGTGAGATTTTAGAGGAGGTTTGCTCAAAGTCATCTATATATGCTTGCCCATCTATACCGCTGTTTTGACCAGGTATAAGGTATGCCGCTTCTGCTTTAAAGTTGAGATTAGACGGTGCATCGGTTTTTACCATTGGGAGTTTATTGGTAATTCGGGTAAGGAATGGCAGCTCATTATTGTACATCATATTAAAGCCCGTCATCGTATTATTTACGGCTTCTTGCCCGAAGTTGACTTTCTGGGTAAGTGGTCTTTCGGAATAATTAACCACAGTAGCACCTATCATTAAGTTTTCATTGAACTTCCTTTCAAGGTTGAGCCCTAAGAACCTTCGTCTTTGGGTATTAAATATCAATTGATTTTCAAGGGAGATGTTGAGCGCTTGTCCTGAGTTTTTCACTTGCTCATTAATGATATACACTTGCCCAAGCATATAATCTACTGTATAGTCTTGCCCCTCTGTAAGCTGAACTCCATTTGCCGTAACTTTTACTGAACCTGGTGGGATGTTGATTGCCCCAAGTGAGATACCATTGCCTTGGCTTCCTTTGTATCGACCTTCAATGGTATATCGTTGTGCAAGGTTGGAGTTGTTTTCTACCACAGTTTTCAGTTGGGTATAGAGTTCAGAGAATACATACTGCGGGTCATTAGAACCGAGTATATTTTGGAGATACTTACCAAAAGGCTGAGCTTTAGTAAAGATAAGTTTCCCGTTATCTGGGCTGATGGTAATCCCTTGTACAAAGTCAAAGAGCCCATCTCCCAAGCCTCCACTGCCGTCATTTTGGGTATCATTATTCTGGTTAAGCCTATCCCAGTTAAATAATTTCAAGAGGGTTTGGTCTTGCATCCCATTTACTGGAAGATAATTAATCTTACCTCCCGTTTTAGGATTTCGGTAGTAGATATTGAGCATAAAGTTTTCTGAAGAAATCTGGTTTGCATTGAGAGCATAGATATTCTTCATCATCAAATCCCACATAGGAGAAGTGGTTTTCACCACATTATTCGGTTTTAAGAGCTTGGTAATCACTACTGGGCTCTCTTCGGAAAATTCACCTACCTTATATACTTGTGTATCTCCTGCAAGGGTGTAGGAGTAGGATACCGCGAGGAGCTGATTATCGCTCAACCTTTGGTTTAATGAAATATATCCGAGCTGAGGCTGTAGGGTGTATTCATTAGAATTAAGCCTTCTTGCTCTTCGGTTGAAGACAAACTGCTCACCATCCTGATAGGTTTCATTCGTACCATTAGCATTGGGGAAAGACTGACCTTTTATGGTATTATACGCTGTAGAAACATCTCTGATAGAGGCTCCAAGCGCATTTACACTGTTGTAAAGATTATTCTGGTCATTCTGAGGATAGCCGGCACCTTCGCCTAAGTCTCGGATACCGAGTATGCTTTTCTGCTCAGAAAGGTTACCAGAGCCCTGCTCCAATACCCAAACTTCTAATCGGGTAATATTAATTTTAGAATTAATGAGCGGATACTGTGCAAGGGCATTATCATATTGATTAAGGAAGTAATGCCCGAGGAAATAGTGCTGATTATCCTCATAATCGTAGGCATTGAGTTTAAAGGTTTGAAGCGCTCCACCCCCTTGTACCACTACATTTCGGGCTTCTCCCTGCTGTTGGGAGAGAACTACCGTACCTCGAGTTTTACCGAGCTGAAACTCCGTTTTCAAACCAAAAAGAGATTCTGAACCACGGATAAGGCTGGTAGAAAGGGGCATATTCACATTACCAAATTCTACTTTTTTAATGATTCTATCCTCACCGCCATCTACGGGAGCTTCTACGGTTTTGGAGTTGAGGAGCTCCTTACCTTGCTGTACTTTTTTTTGGAGCTTTTGCTGGAGGTCTTGCCAAGTACCTTTTGATTGCCAAGTAAGGTTCATTTTATTTTCAAAGGCAAAACCGCTTTGGGTATCATAATTCGCTTTCAATTGGAGGTTTTCACCTACTTTTGCTAGCAAACTCAGCTGTATTCTCTGCTGAATATCAAAACTGAAATTCTTCCTATTCTGAGGAAGAATAAGCGGATTATCTATCTTCTGATAAAGCGCACCCACATCAAATGAAGCAAAACCTTGAGGTATGAGCTCTATTTTATTTCCGCCGAAAATACTTTCAAATACTTTATTCTTTATGGTGAGAGAGGGGAGTAGCAATCCTTTCTTCTGTGCATCGGTTTTATCTTTTCTATGGACGAGGTTTGCCGCATTAGACTTCTCCCGATAATACGCCTGAAGCTGATTGGTGGTAATGTATCTGCCGTACTCCTTAGGAGACATCGCCACAGGAGCTCCCACGACTACATTTCCTATCTTCGGATAGAGGAGATAGACGCCCAGAGAGACATCATAATACGCCTCATAAATCGTAGGGTCTGGCAAGGAATACTCTTTTCTTATATCTAAACTGTCGGAGGGTTTTACTTGAGCATTTAAAGTACTAAATGCAAAAAAGAAACATAATACGAGATAATAAAGTCTATATTTCATCAAAAAAAATGAGTTTAAAATTGTTCTTGCACGAAGATTTTCATCAGAAAAAGTTAAAGACTTTTTAAAATTTGCTTTACCAAATCTTCTACTGAGAGCTCTGGGTTTTGTTTTAAAAACTTATCGGCAATCTTCTCGCTGCTGCGTTTCGGTATGCCCAAAACTTCTAATGCAGATAACGCCTCTTCTTTGGTTTTATTATACGAATGAGGAGAAATATTTTCGCCCGAAATAGCGTATTTCTGCATCTTATCTCTAAGGTCTACAATAATGCGCTCTGCGGTTTTTGCACCTATACCTTTCACCTTTTGGAGGAGGGCGGCATTGCCCGAGAGTATTGCATTCGGAATCTCTTCCAGCGAGAGCGACGAGAGGAGGATTAGTGCCGAAACCGCTCCCACACCATTCACACTTATTAAGAGATTAAAGATTTCTTTTTCTAAAAGACTGCTAAAACCATAGAGTAGCTGGGCATCTTCTCTAAAAATTTGCTGAGTGTAGAGCAGCGTTTCCTCGCCCAAAACGAGCCTCTGCGAGGTTTGAAGACTAATCCCTACATAATAGCCTACACCTGCCACTTCTACTACGGTATAAGTAGGTGCCAGTTCCTGAACTCTACCCCTGAGTGAATAAATCATTGTATTCTGAATTTTAAGCCCCCAAAGATACTAAATCCCTACCTTAGTATCAGCCGAAGGATTTACTTATTAATATAAATAGCTACCTATTTATTATAGTGGATTTCACGATTTGCTGAAAAAATCCTCTACTTTTTTATAGAGGGCACTTAATAAAATTCCCCTCCAAAATATTGGAAGGGAACTTTTTATGATTAATCTTAATTTATCATACTTTGATTTCTACATCAACTCCGCTTGGAAGTTCAAGTTTCATCAACGCATCTACCGTTTTAGAAGATGAAGAGTAGATATCCATCAATCTCTTGTGTGCAGATAGCTGGAATTGCTCTCTTGACTTCTTATTTACGTGTGGAGACCTCAACACAGTGAAGATTCTCTTATGCGTAGGCAATGGGATAGGTCCGTTTACAACCGCACCAGTAGCCTTTACTGTTTTTACGATTCTTTCAGCAGATTTATCCACCAGATTGTAATCGTAAGATTTAAGTTTTATTCTGATTCTTTGTGACATTTTAATCTAATTTTAAAATTAACCTCTTGCTTTTGCGATTACTTCTTCAGCGATATTCTGCGGAGCCGGCTCGTATTTCTCGAACTCCATAGAAGATGTAGCTCTACCAGAAGACAGGGTTCTGAGTGAAGTTACATAACCAAACATTTCGGATAGAGGGACGAATGCTTTGATAACTTTTGCATTATTTCTGTCATCCATACCATTTACAGTACCTCTTCTTCTGTTAAGGTCTCCTACGATGTCTCCCATATACTCCTCAGGAGTAACTACTTCCAGTTTCATAATAGGCTCCATTATCACAGCCTTAGCAGCTCTACCCGCTTCTTTGAAACCGAGTTTCGCAGCCAATTCGAAGGATAATTGGTCAGAGTCTACCGCGTGGAATGAACCATCTTTAAGGGTAATCTTCATTGCATCAACTTCAAATCCAGCCAAAGGACCATTTTTCATTGCCTCTTTGAAACCTTTTTCTACAGAAGGGATAAATTCTTTTGGAATGTTACCACCTTTAATTTCGTTGATGAATTCGAGACCTGTTTTACCTTCATCAGCAGGGCCGATTTCAAAGATAATGTCCGCAAACTTACCTCTACCACCCGATTGTTTTTTATACACCTCTCTGTGGCTTGTAGTGTGGGTAAGAGCTTCTTTGTATTCTACCTGTGGCTGACCTTGGTTTACTTCTACCTTAAACTCTCTCTTCAATCGGTCTACGATGATATCAAGGTGAAGCTCTCCCATACCGGAGATGATGGTTTGACCAGAAGCCTCATCTGTTTTCACTTGGAAAGTAGGGTCTTCCTCTGCAAGTTTTGCCAAAGCATTACCGAGCTTATCTTGGTCAGCTTTTGTTTTTGGCTCAACTGCGATACCGATTACTGGGTCTGGGAAAATCATAGATTCTAAAACGATAGGGTTTTTCTCATCAGAGAGAGTATCCCCTGTTTTGATATCTTTAAAACCTACTGCTGCACCGATATCTCCTGCCTCAATGTACTCAACAGGATTTTGCTTATTCGCGTGCATTTGATAGATTCTTGAGATTCTCTCTTTGTTTCCAGAACGGGTGTTTAGAACATAAGAACCAGCATCTAACCTACCAGAGTAAGCTCTAAAGAATGCCAAACGACCTACGAATGGGTCAGTAGCAATCTTAAATGCCAACGCTGCGAAAGGATCTTTTACATCTGGTTTTCTTGTAATTTCAGCATCTGTATTAGGGTCAGTTCCTTTGATATCATCTTTATCCATAGGAGAAGGCAGATAACGGCAAACCGCATCTAGCATAAACTGAACCCCTTTATTTTTGAATGAAGAACCACAAGTCATTGGGATGATAGACATATCTATCGTAGCTTTTCTCAATGCCTCGTTAATCTCTTCTTCTGTGATAGAATCTGGATCTTCGAAGAATTTCTCCATTAGAGACTCGTCATATTCCGCAACATTTTCTACGAGATTTTGACGGAATTGAAGAACCTCATCTTTCATATCATCTGGAATCGGAACGATATCAAATGTAGAACCTTGAGTTTCTTCGTGCCAGATAATTGCTCTGTTTTTAATCAAATCAACTACCCCTTTGAAGTCTTCCTCAGAACCGATAGGTAATACAATAGGAACTGCATTAGAACCTAACATTTCTTTTACCTGACGGCAAACTGCTAAGAAATCAGCTCCTTGTCTGTCCATTTTGTTTACGAATCCCATTCTCGCAACTTTGTAGTTGTCAGCCAATCTCCAGTTAGTTTCTGACTGTGGCTCAACTCCGTCAACTGCTGAGAACAAGAACACTAGACCATCTAATACTCTAAGGGAACGGTTTACCTCTACGGTAAAGTCTACGTGCCCCGGTGTATCGATGATATTAAAGTGGTATCCTTTGGTATCAGGAAGGTTTTGACCTTGCTCTGTTGGGAAGTTCCAGTTACAAGTAGTAGCTGCAGAAGTAATGGTAATACCTCTTTCAGCTTCTTGCTCCATCCAGTCCATCTGAGATGTACCCTGGTGAGTTTCACCAATCTTATGGGTTTTTCCCGTGTAGAAAAGGATACGCTCGGTAGTTGTAGTCTTACCAGCATCAATGTGTGCAGCGATACCGATATTTCTTGTGTATTTTAAATCTCTACTCATTTTAGCAATTAAAATTTAAAGTGTGAGAATGCTTTGTTTGCTTCTGCCATTTTATGAGTATCTGTTTTCTTTTTGAAAGCAGCACCTTCTTCTTTAGAAGCAGCGATAATTTCAGCAGCGAGTTTAAGGGCCATTGATTTATCATTTCTTAGTTTAGCATACTTAATTAACCATTTCATTGCCATAGAGATTTTTCTATCTGCTCTAATAGGCATAGGAATCTGGAAGTTTGCTCCACCTACTCTTCTTGAACGCACTTCTACATGAGGCATTACATTGGTAAGGGCATCTTTCCAAATTTCAAGAGATGTTTTTTCGTTATCTCCTTTCTTAGTTTCTACAACATCTAATGCATCATAAAAAATTCTAAAAGCGATAGATTTTTTACCATCAAGCATTAGGTTATTTACAAATCTTGTTACCAATTGATCATTAAATTTCGGATCCGGTAACAACGCTCTTTTTTTAGCTTTTGTCTTTCTCATTGTTTCGTTTCTTACAATTTAATGATTACTTTTTAGCTGCTGCCTGACCTGGTTTTGGTCTCTTAGCACCGTACTTGGATCTTCTTTGTGTTCTTCCATTTACACCTGCGGTGTCTAATGCACCTCTTACGATGTGGTAACGAACTCCCGGTAGGTCTTTCACCCTTCCGCCTCTTACCAATACTATCGAGTGCTCTTGAAGATTATGTCCTTCGCCCGGGATATAAGCGTTGACTTCTTTACCGTTAGAAAGTCTTACCCTTGCAACTTTTCTAAGTGCAGAGTTCGGTTTCTTAGGTGTAGTAGTATATACTCTCGTACATACTCCTCGTCTCTGTGGACATGCATCAAGGGCAGCCGATTTGCTCTTCTTGGCAAGTGTGGCTCTTCCTTTTCTTACTAATTGTTGAATAGTAGGCATTTAATTGCTTTTTATTTTTGAGGTGCAAAAGTATATATTTTTATTGAAACAACAAAACTCATTGCAAACTAATTTTTTAATTTATTAATGAGAAAAATATTTCAACTTACTATCCACCGAATGGATTTGATTTTAAAATAATCCTCCCTGATTTTGATTTTCAAAAAAGACATCTACATTTAGATTAGCCTGCTGAGCAGCTTTTACGGCAAGCTGGTCTACAAGCTCATTCTCTGGATGACCATTATGCCCTTTTACCCAATGAAACTGGGGATTATATTTTATATAAAGCGGATAAAACCTTTTCCACAAGTCTGGGTTTTTTATTTTCGTAAAGCCTTTCTTTTTCCAGCCGAAGAGCCACTTTAAATTAATAGCATCGGAGACATATTTACTGTCTGTATAGATATGAATTGTATGCCCTTCAGAATTGATTTTTTCAAGAGCAATGATAACTGCCAAGAGTTCCATACGATTATTGGTTGTCTTCCTGAACCCCTCAGAGAATGTCTTTTGATAGCCCACATCTGGTACGCGCATAAGAATACCATATCCTCCTCTGCCAGGGTTGCCAGAGCAAGCACCATCTGTAAAAATTTCAATTGTCATTTTCTCTAATTAATCATTAGAATGGCATATCATCAAAATCTTCATCATTCATAGAAGAGCCAGAAAGCCCAGAATAATCAGGAGAAGAAGGCATACCAAATGCTGCCGACGGATCTATTGTAGTACGAATCTTATCAAAAGCGTTTTCATTAGATTGAGAGGTGATGTTATAATCAAACTCGGCATTTAAAGCATCTAAATCCCCAAACCTTGCGAAGTTTTTAAGGAAAGAGAGACGAACATCTGCTGTAGCACCATTTCTGTGCTTTGCAATAATAATTTCCGCTTGATTCTCAGTAGTTGTCTGCTCACCTTCAGGGTCATTATCCCAATGGGTAATCTTATAGTATTCTGGTCGGAAGATAAAGGAAACGATATCAGCATCCTGCTCTATAGCACCAGATTCTCTAAGGTCGGAGAGCTGTGGGCGCTTACCTGGTCTGGACTCCACCGTTCTGGAAAGCTGAGAAAGCGCAATTACGGGAACATTCAATTCCTTAGCAATTGCTTTAAGGGATCGGGATATGGTTGCTATCTCTTGCTCGCGGTTTCCTGCGCCCTTTCCTGCATTCCCTGCGGTCATTAGTTGGAGATAATCTACCATAATGATTTTCACACCGTGCTGCATTACCAGCCTACGGCATTTAGCACGGAAATCAAACACCGAAAGCGAGGGTGTTTCATCTATATAGAGCGGTGCATTTTCTAATTCTGATACATTGGTAAAGAGCCTTTCCCATTCTTCATCAGTGAGGGTTCCTTTTCTCAGTTTTTCAGATGAAATCTTAGTCTCAGAAGCTATCATCCTTGTGATGAGCTGTACCGAAGCCATTTCAAGAGAGAATAATGCCAATGGAATCTTGTGCTCCACCACGATATTCCTCGCCATAGAGAGGATGAAGGCGGTTTTACCCATTGCTGGACGAGCCGCAATGATGATAAGGTCAGAATTCTGCCAGCCTCCTGTCTCTCTATCCAAATCCTTAAATCCTGAAGGAATTCCCGAAAGCCCTTGCTTATCTTTGAGCGCTACGATACTGTCTATCGCCTGTCTCACTAAGGAATTTGCGGTATCAAAACCTTTTTTTATGGTTCCATTGGTAATATCAAAGAAAGATTGCTCCGCTTTGTCGAGGAGCTCCAAGACATCTGTACTCTCTTTATACGAGCTGTCTATAACATTTGCTGAGATATTGATAAGGCTCCTCAGAATGAATTTCTCGAGGATAATGCGCACATAATATTCTATATTGGCAGCAGAAGAAACCGAAAGTGTAAGCTCTATAATATACTGGTCGCCCCCTGCGATATTGAGTTTCTCTTCCTTTTTCAGCTCTTGGATTACGGTCATCAGATCCACAGGCTGAGTATTATGATAGAGCTTTGTAATGGCAGAAAATATAATCTGATGCCTTGGGTCATAGAAAACCTCAGGAGTGATAAGGTCTATAGACTCATCTATCCCCTTTCTATCGACCAGAAAGGAACCGAGAACCAATCGCTCTACATCTACGGCATTGGGCGGTATTTTACCTTGTGCGAGTGATAATTCCTGAGTATAATCCCTACTGCTAAGGGGTTTTATTTCTTCTTTCTGAACCATACGGCAAAGATAATTTTTGTTTGATAATCTCGGAAACATAACCCCTCAATGAGAATGTGGATAAGTATGATAAACGCCCCCTCAAAGTTTATCAATACAAAGATTTCTATGTGGAAAACTCAATTAAAAAATTATTTCTCCAAAATTGGATATTTTTGCAGGCATTAAATACAACTGAGAAAGAATAAACGATGAATTGGCTTTATATCATTATAGCGGGACTTTTTGAGACAGGTTTTACCCTCTGCCTCGGCAAGGCACAGGAGAGCACAGGCAGGGAGAGCCTCTATTGGTGGATGGGCTTCCTCGCGTGTTTGGCTATCTCTATGTATCTGATGTTTAGAGCTGTTTCTGGTATTGGGGCGCTACCCATAGGCTCTGCATACACTATTTGGACGGGTATTGGTGCTGTGGGTGGAGTACTGGTTGGGATTTTTATCTTCAGAGAGCCTGCTACTTTCTGGCGATTATTCTTCGTCTCTACGCTTATTGGCTCTATTGCCGGCTTAAAATTCTTCTCGGAATAGCTTCCATGCCTTATATATAATGTATCACCTTTAATCATCTTTGAATTATGAATAATTTAGGAAATTTCCTTAGCCTTAGCAGTTTTGGCGAGAGCCACGGAGCAGCCTACGGAGGCATTATTACCCATTTTCCTGCGGGCTTGGAGGTAGATTTCAAAGCCATACAACACGAGCTCAACCGAAGGAAACCCGGGCAGTCCAGCATCGTTACTCAACGAAAAGAAAGCGATACCGTACAATTCCTCTCAGGTATTTTCGAGGGGAAAACTACGGGCACTCCCATAGGCTTCATCATAGAAAATGAAAACCAGCGAAGCAAGGACTATGACCATATTGCCCAAGCCTATCGCCCAAGCCACGCCGACTATACCTATGAGCAGAAATTCGGTATTAGGGATTACAGAGGAGGGGGCAGAGCCTCCGCTCGCGAGACCCTCAACTGGGTGGTAGCGGGTGCCCTTGCAAAGCAGCTCCTTCCCAATATTCAAATTCAGGCTTATACCTCCTCCATCGGTGAGATTAATTGTAGCACGCCTTACTACGACTTGGATTTATCCCAAACCGAAAGCAATATCGTACGATGCCCAGATGAAGCCACTGCCCAAAAGATGATCGAGCGGATAAAAGAAGTGAAAAAGCAAGGCAATACCATAGGAGGCACCGTTACCTGCGTTGTCAGGAATGCACCTGTGGGGCTGGGCGAGCCTGTATTTAGCAAGCTACAAGCCGAGCTGGCAAAAGCAATGCTCTCCATCAATGCCTGCAAAGGCTTTGAGTACGGAAGCGGTTTTGAAGGCTCAAAAATGACGGGTAAGGAGCACAACGACCTCTTCAATGCTGATTTCTCAACCCAGACCAACCACTCTGGCGGGATACAGGGCGGGATTTCCAACGGTATGGATATCTACTTCCGATTGGCATTTAAGCCCGTTGCCACCCTTCTCCAGCCACAGGAGAGCTTTACCAGAAACGGCGAACCCATCATCCTTGAAGGTAAAGGCCGCCACGACCCTTGTGTAGTTCCCCGCGCTATTCCAATAGTAGAAGCCCTCACCGCCTTTATCCTCGCAGATTTATACCTGATTAACCATAAAAAAAAGCTGCCTTAACTTGCTTTTAGCTTCTGGCTTTTGGCTAATAGCTCAGTGCTTTCCACGCGAGTGGCTAAGTCCCTCAGCTGGAAGCTGTGTTAGAATTTAGATAAAATTCCCCAGTGGATTTTGGTTTCTTTGAAGCGGAAGGGCTCGCCAGATTGCGCACCATTAGAGACCTGAAAAGTTATTAATCCCATCGGCAGGGAGAAATTAAAGCCCAAGCCTACGCTATAGAATTTCGGGCGGATGCCGAGGGTTTTGTTTCTCAGCAAGCCGTATTGTGCAAAGACATCGAAGAAGGCGGTATCGCTGGCGAGGTAGCGGTACTCGGCGCCTGTATAGGCATAGAAATCGGAAATAAGGGCGTTTTCATTAAAGCCCCGAAAGCTGTTCCAGCCGCCCGTTCTCAGCAGCTCATTCACCGAAAGCGGGAGGGGGGTGCTGAGCATTGCCGACTCGCCTTTTAGATTGAGGTAATGCCTGCCCGAGAGGTGGAAATTTTTCTCCGCATAGAGCGTATATCGGAGGAGGGCGGCACTGCCGTCTTTCGGATAAAGGGTCTTTAAATAATCGCCCTCCGCACGGATTTTTGAGCCGTAGAGAAAGAGCTCTACCTCGGTGGGCTGCTGATACTCGTACCACAGACCGATGCCCGAGCGGGAGAAGTCCTTCGCCGAGGTGTAGAGGCTATCGAGCACAGTGGAGACTTCAAAACTCGCCCTAAGCCCGATTTTCTGGCGCTCGGAGAGGTTATAAAACAGGCTGGGCTGCGCCTTTACGGTAGCAAAAGTAGAATCCTGTTTATAGATATTGAGCTGGGCATCCAGCCCTATATTGGTTGTAAAGAGGTAGGGAATCCTTGTTTTCAGGTCAAAGGTCTGCCCCCTATCGGGGTTCCTCTGCCAGTAGAGGCTGATGTCTTCAAAGCCGTTGAACATATTCCGAAAAGCGAGGTTTAAGCTCCCATTAAAGGTGAATTTCTCGGTTTTATCATTCCCAAAACCGATGATGCCATCAAAAGTATTGGTTTTTTTCTTTTGGAAGAAGAGGAAAATCTGCGTAGAATCCTTTGTAAAGAGGGTCTGCGGAGGTTTTTCCAAGCTGAGAAAACGATGATTTTGCAAGCTGCGATAGAGCTCGGAGAGCGCACCTTCGCTATACACCTTGCCCACAAAGTCTTTTTCTATGTTTCTCACAAACCTGCGGGGCACTTGGGTATGCGACCTCAAAACAATGCCTGTGATGCGCCTCTGCTGGTTCTTCAATACCGAAATCTCAACCTGCGGAAGATCGTTTTTTATGCCGAGATATTGGGTTTTCACTCGGCTAAAAGCGAAACCTTTCTCGGCATACGCCTTATGAATACTCGCCCGAAGAGAGTCCAGATTGTTGGTAAAAAACGGCTGAGCCTCCCCCATCTCCTTTGCTAAAACGGCATCATACCTTACCAGCGCACGATTGAAATTCCTCCCCTTATCAAAGGTTATTCGGATTTTGCCTCCCAAATCCTCCGTTTTTACAATCTTAGTAAAGTAATAATTGTTCTCCACCAAAGAATCGAGAAACTTCACCGCAGAGATTGAGTCTTTCCTACTGTATTCCGCTTTGCTTTGGCGATCGACCAGCACAAAGCCCCTGCCCTGAGAAAAGGCTTGCACAGAGATTAAAATAAGGAGGATTTTGAGGAAGTTTGCCATAATTTTTTAATGAGATGATAAGCCGCTGTACTTTTTCATCAGCCACTCGTAGAGGTTTTGAGGGAGGAGCCACTTTAATGGCACACCGATTTTCTGACCGATTTTCCCGAAGTAATAATGTGCCCTCCACCTGCGCTTTGCAAGGAGCTTTTCGGTATAAATGGCAACCGCTTCTGGGGCTATGCCCTTATCTACATCGGCGTTCATCAGCGGATAGACCTTAGAAAATACGCTCTCGTACGGTGCCGAAACCGATGTTCTAATCCTATGGTCTGCGATATTCGTTTTTATGTCCCCAAGATGGAGGGCGCAAACCTGCACGCCCCAAGGCGCTACCTCATAGCGGAGGGCTTCGGTTACCTTATCCAATGCCGATTTAGAAGCGGAATAAAACCCACGAAACGGCAGCCCCATCTCAGAACCTATACTTGAAATATTGATGATTTGCCCGCTCCTTTGCGCCCTCATCGAGGGCATCACGGCAGAAATCATCTGCACCGCCCCGATGAGGTTGAGATGAAAAAGCCGGCTTATCTCGTCCTTCGTAGCATCCTCTACCGCACCTACCATCCCCATTCCTGCATTATTTATAAGGATGTCTATTCTGCCTTCGCGCTCTATAACTTTTGCAACTGAGGCTTTCACCTGCTCATTATCGGTAATATCGGTTGGGATTGTAGTGAAATACGCCGACCTCACCTCCTTCCTACTAAACCCATAAACCGAATAGCCCTTCTTGCCAAAAAACTCCGCAAGAGAATATCCTATCCCCGATGAGCTCCCTGTAATGATTATCGTTTTCTTCATCTTTATCGTATTACGGCGCAAAAATAAGGCACTGTATTTTGTGGGGCAAGCTGTGGCAGACTTTCAGCCGTAAGCGGTATGCAGCGAGATAAAAAATCGTCTCCACAATTGTGAAGACGACTTCTTAAATTAAATATATTTTAAGCAATGAAAAAAGTTATTTTCCTAAATAAGAGTTATACATCCATACTTCTTTTTCTTGTTCGGTAACATAGTCGCTCATCAGGGAGTTTGTACCTTCGTCTCCAGCTTCACCAGCAATGTCAAGCAAGTCTCTCTGAAGCCCTAGCAACACCTGAAACGCATCGATGATGTTTTGTACGCATTTAGTAGCATCGCTTACTTCTGTGCTTTCTTTTATGGTAGAGAGCTTGAGATAATCGGAATAATTATGATTCGGAGTACCGCCAAGGGTAAGGATTCTCTCCGCGATTTCATCAATTTTAAGAACAAGGTTGTCATACAACTCCTCAAATTTTGGATGAAGCGTGAAGAACTGGTCTCCTTTTATATTCCAATGCGCCCCTCTCGTATTCTGATAAAATACAGAGTAGTTTGCTAATAATACTTGAAGTTTTTCTGTGATTTTTACGCAATCGGCTTCTTTTAGCCCGATTATTACTGAATTTTTCATTTGTTCGATTTTTTATTGGTGCAAATGTATAGAGAAAGTCAATGAACTAAAAATATTTTCAATAGATTAAAGCTATATTTATTTTATAAGAAATCATTTTGACTACTCTTTTCATCGTAAAACAAGTGTTCTACAATCATGCTTAACAGCCTTTATTTAGAAAAACTTCATATATAGAGTATTGATATGATTTTTGTCAATATATCCATCAGTATGCTATTAATCATTAAAAGACTAAAACATCTTTTATGAAAATTTCTTTCAATAAATTAATCAAATATTTGCTAAATATTTTAAAAAATGGAGCAAATCAATACAAATAAAACAAATTACCCAAATAGATATTACGAGAATAAAACATTTGCACGAATACTAAAAAGTGTTAATTTTGACCCCGTAATTGTAATTTAAAAAGAATGAAAAAACTAAAATTTTTAGCGATGGCTATGGTTGCTGTAATGGCAATCTCTTGTGGTGACGACAAGAAAAGTGGAGAAGAATCTGCAGATGCAACTGCTACCGAAGCAGGAGGTGCTTCTGGAGAGGCTTCTAAAGATGGTATCGGTAAGTATACTTCTGAAAACTTTACAGCTGGTGATTTTGATGCGGCAGTAGCAGCACACGGAAAAGAAGTTGCAGAAGTAAAATGTACCTCTTGCCACAACTTTGATGATGTGAGAAAAGTAGGACCAGGCTGGAAAGGAGTAACAGACAGAAGAACGGCAGCTTGGATTCTTAACTTCATCTCAGACCCTCAACCAATGATAGATAATGACCCTCAGGCTAAGGCATTATTTGAAGAGTACCTAACTCCAATGCCTAATCAAAATCTTACAGAAGATGAAGCTAAGGCAATCTATATGTATATGAGGGAAATTGATGGTAAAAAATAATGTTCATCTTTTAAACTAAAAAAATGGGGATACCTTTAATTACAGTACTAAACAAAAAAATTGTATACGGTATCCCTTATTTACTACCATCGTCAAAAAATTGAATAAAATTTTAATTAACATTTAATACTTGTTTTATGAAAAACCTATGTAAGCAATTAGGGTTGGCTGCCCTAGCGACAGGTTTCCTTTTAACAGGCTGTAAGCCGAAAGGAACAGGAGATGCTGTAAGCGGAGACGCTGCAGAGAGAGTCTATGTAAAACCAGGTGAGCACGATGAGTTCTATAACTTCGTGTCTGGTGGTTTTAACGGACAATTGAACATTTATGGGTTACCAAGTGGAAGACTTCTAAAAGTAGTTCCTGTGTTTTCCCAAAATCCAGAAAATGGATATGGTTATAGTGAAGAAACTAAACCAATGCTTGAAACTTCTCACGGCTTTATTCCTTGGGGAGACCTTCACCACGTAGAACTTTCACAAACCAACAGTGAAGTAGATGGAAGATGGATTTTCTGTAACGAAAATAACACTCCTCGTGTGGCAAGGGTAGACCTTAAAACATTTAAAACCGCTGAGATTATTGAACTTCCAAACTCTGCGGGTAACCACTCTTCTCCATTCATCACTGGAAACACTGAGTATGTGGTAGCAGGTACCCGTTTCTCCATACCATTTGATGATGAAAACGGAGATATCCCATTGGATAGCTACAGACAAAACTTTAAAGGTGCTATCTCTTTCATCGGAGTAGACCCTAAAACAGGAGCTATGGATATTGATTTCCAAATCCAAGTTCCTGGTATTGACTTTGACCTTTCTCACGCAGGTAAAGGTCCTTCTAAAGACTGGTTCTTCTTCTCTTGCTACAACTCTGAAAAAGCAAATACCCTTCTTGAAGTAAATGCTTCTCAGAACGATAAAGACTTCTTAATGGCAATCAACTGGAAAAAAGCAGCTGAACTTGCTAAAGCAGGAAAAGGAAGAAAAGTTAAAACAAAATATGCACACAATGTATGGGATGAAGAAACTCATACTGGAAAATCTGAGATTAGAGAAGAAGTTACTATGCTTTCTATCGAAGATCTAAAAGGAAGCATCTACTTTATGCCTTGCCCTAAATCTCCACACGGATGTGATGTAGACCCTACAGGAGAGTACATCATCGGTTCTGGTAAACTTGCTGCTCTTATCCCAGTATTCAGCTTTACAAAAATTCAAAAAGCTATTGAGAAGAATGATGTTATCGGAGATTATGATGGTGTTCCAGTATTGAAATACGAATCTGTACTTCACGGTGAAGTAGAGAAACCAGGTCTTGGTCCTCTTCACACTGAGTTTGATGCACACGGTAATGCTTATACTTCTATGTTCCTTTCTTCAGAAGTTGTAAAATGGAATATCAAAGACCTTAAAGTATTAGACAGACAACCTACTTACTATGCTACTGGTCACTTAATGACTATTATGGGTGATACTGCTAAACCAATCGGTAAATACTTAGTAGCATACAACAAAATTACAAAAGACAGATATCTGCCAACAGGTCCAGAGCTTACTCAATCTGCACAATTATTTGATATCTCTGGCGATAAAATGCAGTTATTATTAGACTTCCCTACTTTCGGTGAGCCTCACTATGCACAAGCTGCACCAGCAGATCTTATCAAGAAAGATCAGCCTAAGTTCTATGACATTGCTAAGAACAACCACCCTTATGTAGCAAGAGGAGAGAAAGACACTAAAGTAGTAAGAGAAGGCAATAAAGTACATGTATACTTAACGACTGTTCGTTCCCACTTAGCTCCAGACAATATTGAAGGAATTAAAGTAGGTGATGAAGTACTCTTCCACGTAACCAACATTGAGCAAGACTGGGATATCCCTCACGGATTTGCTGTTAAAGGAGCGAGAAACCAAGCTGAGCTTCTTATTATGCCAGGTGAGACAGTTACTTACAAGTGGAACCCTGAAAGGGTAGGTATATTCCCAATGTACTGTACAGACTTCTGTTCTGCTCTTCACCAAGAGATGCAAGGTTATATCAGAGTATCTCCTGCAGGAAGCAATCCAGAACTTAAGTGGAGTTTAAATAATAAAAACTAAACTTTGAAAATCCGGTAAAAGTAATAAAAGCTCTAACCGATGAATCAATAATTTTTATTAATCATCTAAAGGGCGGGTACAACCGCCCTTTTTAAATAAAAAAGTATAATGAAATCTAATACAATTAGTGGGTTGTCCAAAACAATCCTTATCCTTAGTGGTATCGGTCTTTTCGTTTGTATGTTTGTTCCTATATGGTGGATCTATTTATGGGCACCACAATATCCAGAAGGCTTGAATATGTATCTCTACTCTGATCAAATAACAGGAGATTTGGATAAAATTAATCCTCTAAACCACTATATCGGGATGAAAAAGATTAATGCCAGCGATTTCTGGGAATTTACTTATATGAATTATATTCTTGCTTTTTATGGCATTCTTTGTATTCTCGCAGCATTCATCAAGAAAAGAAGTTTTCTGTATTTTGTTATGATTCTGTTCCTTTTATTCGGTATCGGTTTTATGACTGACTTCTGGTATTGGGAGTATGACTATGGACATACCTTAGCCGATGATGCCGCTATTAAAATCCCTGGTATGAGCTACCAGCCACCACTCATTGGACCGAAAGATTTACTTAATTTTAAAGCAGCATCCTGGCCACATTTAGGAGGTTCTATTATGTTTGCAGTAGGAGTTTTACTTTTTCTGATATCAGTAAAAGAGTTTAAAACTGCTAAAAAAGAATATTAATATTGCTCAATATTAAAATTTAAGTATATTTGTCTCCTAAACACTTGAATTATGAAGTTATATAATAAAGTTGCTTTTTCTATTGTTGCAATCGCTTTCACAGCTTGCCAGTCTAATAATGAGCCACAGCCTATCAATTATGGAAAAGATCAGTGCGACCACTGCCAGATGACCATTACTGATAATAAATACGGTGCTGAGCTTATTACATCTAAAGGGCGAGTGTATAAGTTTGATGACATTACCTGCTTGGAAGGTTATAATGAAGAACATTCTGATAAAACCAAAGACTCCAAACATTATGTTTCAGACTTTGAGAGCCACGAGCTTATCCCAGTAGAAAAAGCAACATTTATATATGGCGGAGAACTTAGAAGCCCTATGGGAGGCAATAGAGCCGCTTTCTTAGACAAGGCTAAGGCTACAGAATTTGCAGAAAAACTTGGTGCAAGTTCAGAACCTCAGCAGTCTTCTACTGAGGAACACCATCACGATGAAGGAGGGGAAGAAAACCCTCACAGTATGCACAATCACTAAACGAAATCATTAAAATATTGATTTCAAAACAAATATCGCAGTTGGCATCCGTTGGCTGCAATATTTTTTATAGTACAGACCTATCATCATTTTAATCTAATACGAATGAGATTATTATTTTCAATCCTCTCGCTTTTATTTTTCAGCTCTGCTTTTGGTAAAGTATATAAAGTCGGTGCAAATGAAGAATATAAAACCATAAAAAAAGCTATAGAAGCAGCTAAAAGCGGAGACACTATATTGGTAAAAAAAGGACATTATAAGGAAGGGAATATCAATGTAACAAAGTCATTAACCTTTATTGGGGAGGGAAGACCCGTGCTTGATGGCGAAATGAAATACGAGATTATGTCCTTCCGAGCGAATCATATTATTCTCAAAGGGTTTAAACTTATCAACTCAGGGAAGAATGAGTTTAAAAACATCGGTGCTATAAGGTTATACGACAGTAAGTTTACCACCATTCAAGACAATATCTTCCAGAATAATTATTTCGGAGTTTATATCCAAAGAGGCTTCAGATGTTTGATAAAAAACAACCGCTTTATTTCTAATAGAACGACCAACCAAGAGCAGAGTGGCAACGGTATCCACGCTTGGCAATGCGATGAGATTTGGATCAAGAATAACTATATCTCTGGCTACAAAGACGGTATCTATTTAGAACGGGTGCGCTCTTCATTCATCTATAAGAATTACTCTTATAAGAATATGCGCTATGGGCTCCACTTTATGTTCTCCCACAACAATGTTTATAAAGGCAATACCTTCAAAAACAACTCTGCTGGCGTAGCCGTTATGTACACTAAAAATGTAGATATGGAATACAATATCTTTGAGGACAACTGGGGAGATGCCGCATACGGACTGCTATTAAAAGAAATACAGTACAGCAAAATAAAAAATAACATCTTCAGAAGTAATACCACCGCAGTATTGGTAGACGGTGCTACGGAGATGGAAATAGAACGAAATACCTTTGTAAACAACGGCTGGGGGCTTAAGATTAATGCTAACAGTAGAGACAGCAAGCTCTTTTATAACAATTTCATCAATAATACCTTTGATATCAGTACCAATGGCAGTACAATGATGAATGAATTTAAGTACAATTACTGGGATAAATACGAAGGCTACGACCTCAATAAAGACGGCATAGGAGATGTACCTTTCTACCCTCTAAGCCTCTACTCCGTACTTACGGAAAAGAACCCCTCAGTAATGCTACTCTACAAAACCTTCTTTGTAGACCTGCTGGAAAAGACCGAAAAAATAGTTCCAAGCCTTACGCCGGAGAATTTCGTAGATAAAGAACCAATGATGAAGAAAAATACAAGAAAATAAAAACAAAGGAGAAAATCCCTTTATTCAGTGTATAAAAACGAAGATTGACAAATATGATTCAGATAAAAAACTTAATAAAAAATTTTGGGAAGTTTCGTGCTTTGAACGATATTAACCTGAATTTCAGCGAAGGCCAATCCATTGCTCTCATCGGTCCCAATGGCTGTGGTAAAACTACCCTCATCAAGAGTATACTGGGGCTTAATGTAATAGAAAAAGGCAGTATTGTAGTAGATGGAAAAAATGTACGGGATGATTTCCAGTACCGCGAGCACATCGGGTATATGCCACAAATAGGAAGATACCCTGAAAATATGACGATTGGGCAGACCATTAAGATGATACAAGACATTAGGAAGTATCCAAAAGACCAGATAGACACCGAGCTTCTGGAGGCTTTCGAGCTGGAAAAAATGTATCATAAGAAAATGAGTACCCTCTCCGGTGGTACCACTCAGAAAGTAAGTGCAGTACTTGCGTTTATGTTTAACCCCAAAATCATTATTCTCGATGAGCCTACAGCTGGTTTAGACCCTCTTGCCTCTGAGATTTTAAAGAACAAAATCATCAAAGAAAAAGATAAGGGCAAACTGATTATAATTACCTCCCACCTCTTAAGTGAGCTCGATGAGATTATTACGCAGATTGTTTTTATGAATGAGGGACGCATCCTCGTGCATCAACCAGTGGAAGAATTGCAACAAACCACAGGTAAAGAAAAGATTTCCGACGCTATTGTGAGTATCCTAAAACAGATGAAAGATGAATAATACAGCTAAATTTATCATTTTTGATATCCTAAAAAATAAAATCGTACTGGTATATACTGCCATTTTGTTCCTCATCTCGTGGGCGCTTCTCGGTTTGGAAGAAAACTCTTCCAAAGCTACAGCCAGCCTTCTCAATGTGGTCATTTTGCTGGTACCACTGGTAAGTGTTATTTTTTCTACGATTTATGTGTATAACAGTAGCCAGTTCATCGAGCTGCTCCTAAGCCAGCCTGTCGCACGAACTCGCATCTGGCTCGGAATTTTTATTGGAATTTCTACAGCGCTTATCGCGGCATTCCTCATCGGTTGTGCATTGCCTATTTTCCTTTATTCATCATTGGAAACGGGCTTCTCGCTCATTATTTCGGGCTGCTTCCTATCGGTCATCTTCACTGCTTTCGCTATGCTGATGTCCATCTCCGCAAAAGACCGAGCAAAGGGTATTGGGCTTTCTATTTTTATATGGATATTTTTCAGTTTGGTATATGATAGCATCTTGCTTCTTCTCATTTTCCAGCTGTCAGATTATCCTATCGAAGGTACAATGGCAACTCTCACAGCGCTCAATCCAATAGGTCTTTCCCGTATTTTTGTGCTTTTGCAGTTAGATGTAGCTGCAATGCTCGGGGCAACAGGGGCGATATTCAAGGAGATTTTCGGTAGCGGAGGCGGTATGGGAGTCTCGCTGCTTATCCTCTGCGTGTGGATAGCCATCCCTCTCTTTCTCAGCTTGATTAAGTTTAACAAAAAGGATTTATAATATAAAATCACCCCTATTTCCTCCCTCCTCAGCAGGGAGGATTTTTCTTTTTCACACCCAATCCTCAAGGGCTTTACCAGAGACGAAAAAAGGGGCAAAGTAGAGCCTCTCCCCTCCCCTACTTTTAGAAAAAATCTTTCTTTTTTATGTAAAAAAAATTTCATAGTGATGATTTTTTTTTTCATCACTATGTTTTTGGAATTTCATCACTATGTTTTCCTAATTTCATAGTGATGAAATTTTTTTTCATCACTATGTTTTTTCGATTGGATACTGATGCTATTTTTTTCCTATTGGCATAAAGAAAAATCATCGACTGATGGGTGGTAATCTTTTATTCTTTATTCGTCTTATTCCTGCAATTCTAACCACCGCATTTCTGCCGTTTCTAATTTCTCAGATACCGCTTCTAAATCGGCAGAGAGCACTGATATTTTAGTATAATCGGTCTCATTATTTAGCTGCTGGAGGATAAGGTCTCTCTGCTTTTCGAGCTCGGGAATGTCCTTTTCTATCTGTTCCAGCTCTCGCTGTTCTTTAAAGGAGAGCTTTCTTTTTACGGCAGATATCTGAGGTTCGGGCTTTCTTTCATCAGGAGTTTTGCGCTCGGTCTGTGGCTCTGCTTTGGGCTTAGTCTGTGCCTTCATCTCTCTGTATTGGGAGAAGTTACCCGTAAAATTTTTCACTTTACCCTCACCCTCAAATGCCAGTATGCGGTCTACAATCCTGTCCATAAAATAGCGGTCGTGAGAGACTATGATGAGGCAACCCTGAAAGTTGATAAGAAAATTCTCCAGCACGGTGAGTGTTGGGAGATCCAAATCGTTCGTAGGCTCATCAAAGATGAGGAAATTCGGGTTTTGGTAGAGTACAAACATCAGGTGTAGCCTGCGCTTCTCCCCTCCCGAGAGCTTTGAGATGGGCGAATACTGAGTATAGTCATCAAAGAGGAAAAGCCTTAAAAACTGCGATGCAGAGATGGTTTTCCCATTTGCCAAAGGAAAGTTTTCAGAGATATTTCGGATGAAATCTATCACCCGCTCATCTTCATTATATGAAAGTCCCTTTTGGGAAAAATAGCCGAATCTAATGGTTTCGCCTGTTTCTATCTCTCCCCTGTCATAAGGCTCCAGTCCTTGAATAATATTGAGCAGGGTGGATTTTCCCGCTCCGTTCTTACCGACAATACCTACCTTCTCGCCCCGTTGGAACTGATAAGAGAAGTCCTTAAGCAGAACATTATCTCCGAAGCTCTTATCAATATGCTTGAGCTCCAGAATCTTTTTGCCTAATCTCTTCATCTCAAAGTCCAGCTCCAGAGATTGTTTCTTAGTATTGGTCTTCGCCACTTTCTCGGTTTCGTAAAAGGCATCTATACGGCTTTTAGACTTGGTCGTCCGTGCTTTTGGCTGCCTCCTCATCCACTCCAGCTCCTTACGGTAGAGGTTATTGGCTTTATCAATAGTAGCATTGAGGTTATCCTCACGAATCATTTTATTTTCAAGGTAGGTGGCATAACTCCCTTGGTGAGTGTAGAGGGTGTAATCCTCCATCTCCCAGATAATATCACAGACTGAATCGAGGAAATATCGGTCGTGGGTCACCAGCAGTAAAGTAAGTTTTGCTTTGCTCAGATAGTTCTCCAGCCACTCTACCATCTCTACATCCAGGTGATTGGTCGGCTCATCCATAATAAGTAAAGTGTGCCTGTGCTCTGCTCGAGTCTCCGTAAGGAGCTTTGCCAGCGCGACCCTCTTGACCTGCCCACCAGAGAGCTGCCCCATCTTTGTTGAGAGCTCGGTTATTTTGAGCTGAGAGAGTATTTGCTTCATCTCATTTTCCAAGTCCCACGCCTTTTGGCTTTCCATTTCCGCAAGGGCGAGCTCCATCTCTCGGGGACTGTTAGACGCCAATGCTCGATGATAATTCCTAAGTGCTGCAATAGGTGGGGAGTCTAAACTCATCATAAACTCCTCTACGCTTAAGCTGGGGTCAAAGCTAATTTCTTGGTCAAACAACACCACTTGAATATCCTTATTAATGCTCACCTCACCCTCATCGGCAATTTCTTTACCCATTAAAATTTTGAGCAGAGTAGATTTCCCACTTCCATTCTTCGCTACAATAGCTATTTTATCCCCTTCATTGATATGAAAACTGATGTCTTTAAATAAGGTCTTTACACCATAGGATTTTGATAAATGCTCTGCCGAAATATAGTTCATCTGACCTGATTATTATTAATGAATCGCGAAAATACAAAATACCTTAAACTTCCTTTGGGTTTAGGGTGGGTATTTGGTGATTATTCTCAATGGCTTTCTTAATTTTGCAGAATGAAAAAATGGGCAGAGCGCATAAGGGCAAAACTCAAATACTACTTTGACAGAAGCTATAACGACAAGCTAAAGAAATCTGTACTACAGGCAATACCTTTCTGGGTAGGCTCGGTCATCACAGGGATTTTAGCGGTATTCTATGCAAAAGCATTCCATTGGGCAGAGGATTTTCTAAAAATGATTCTCGGCATTCATCCCCTCCTGATATTTATCCTTACGCCCGTGTGCTTCGTTGCCTCGTGGTGGCTCATTAAGCGCTTCTCTCCCTATGCAAAAGGCAGTGGCATACCGCAAGTAATGGCATCCATAGACCTTGCCACACCTGCCAATGGTAAAAAGGTACACCGACTGCTCAACATCAAAGTTCTCATCATTAAAATCCTCTCGTCTATGCTAATGGTAATGGGTGGAGGTATCGTTGGGCGTGAAGGTCCTACCATTCAGATTGCAGGCTCCGTATTCACCACTATTAATAAATACTTGCCCAAATGGTGGGTAAAAATCTCTGAAAGAAATATGATTATGACGGGTGCTGCCGCAGGGCTATCCGCAGCGTTTAATACACCCTTGGGAGGAATCGTCTTCGCTATTGAAGAGCTTGCCAAAACCCATATTAAGTACTTTAAAACCGCTCTCTTCACAGCGGTAATCATTGCTGGGCTCACCTCTCAAACCCTCGCAGGGAGCTATCTCTACCTCGGCTATCCTAAGACGCAAAACATTACCCTTTTCGTAATGCTACCTGTCATTCTCGTTTCTGGGATTTCAGGGCTCCTCGCCAGCCAGTTCTCTATCTATATCCTCAAACTCAGCCGATGGAAAGAAGACAAACTTAAAAGCACCCGCTCAAACATCCTCTTTCTCATCCTTTCTGCTCTTGTGATTGCCTCTATATCTTATTTTCTCAGCTCAGATATATTAGGCTCGGGTAAAGGTCTGATAGAAGATGTTCTCTTCTCCGAGCAGAAACAAAAAGCCTGGTACACCCCTTTTATACGAATGATAGGCTGTGCCCTTTCCTTCACTTCTGGTGCTGCAGGGGGGATATTTGCTCCTGCCCTCAGTATCGGTGCAAGCATAGGTGCGGTATTCTCTGACCTTATCCACCTCTCTCCTGCCGAAACCAATGTGGTGATACTCTCTGGGATGGTCGCTTTCCTCACGGGGATTACCCGTGCGCCCTTTACCTCTGCCATTATCGTATTGGAGATGACCGACAGGCATTCCCTCATCTTCCATCTGATGCTCGCAGGAATTATCTCCTCTGTAGTCTCCCTACTCATTAGCCGACACTCCCTCTACGAATACATAAAAATGGGGTTTATAAAAAAGGCAATAAGCAATAAGCAGTAGGCTGTGGGGGGGGGGAAGTTTGTGGTAAGTGCCTCACCCGCTAAGGTGTGCTCTCAAGTTGTTGTAGGATAGCACCTCCCTCAATAGGGAGTCTATTACGAGCGTAATAGAGTGTCTATCCTTACCGTAATAGGGTGTCTATTACGAGCGTAATAGTATGTCTATTCTTATAATGATAGATAGTCTATCCTTCTCAAGATAGAAAGCGCTTATAATAAGAGGCTGATAGCAGTTGGCTCTTGGCTGCTGGCTCAATGGGTGCGTGGTTATCTTGTCCTAAGTGTGCCCCACCGGCTACGGTGCATTTATTTTTAAAACCTTACTTTTGGGGGCGAAAAAAGATTTTGTTGTTTTATGGATAACCAAACTTTCAAAAAGTGGAATACGATTACAGGATGGGTAGTTTTTGGAATTTCCCTCCTTACTTATCTCTCTACGATAGAGCCTAATTTCAGCTTTTGGGACTGTGGGGAGTATATTTCCTCAGCAGTGAAACTCGAAGTAACCCACGCCCCTGGTGCCGCACTCTTTCAGTTGGTAGGTGCAGTGATGGGGATATTTGCATTGGGGAATGGGGAGTATTATTCATTGGTTATTAATGCAACTTCGGCGCTGTTTAGTGCTTTTACGATACTCTTCCTGTTTTGGACGATTACCCATTTGGTGCGGAATATCTTTATCAAATCTAATGGCGAAGCGACTGAAAGCAGCGATATTGCTGTGCTTTTTGCGGGAGTTATCGGTGCGCTGAGCTTTACCTTTTCGGATACCTTCTGGTTTTCGGCAGTGGAGGGCGAGGTCTATGCTATGGCATCAATGTTTATCGCATTACTGCTATGGCTCATCGTAAAATGGGAGCGGGAGTTTGATACCCCACACCATCAGCGGTGGCTGATACTTATCTCTTTTATCATAGGGCTTTCGGTAGGGGTACATATGATGTGTATGCTGGCAATACCTGCGATATGCCTTATATTTTATGCTAAGAAATATGAGTTTAGCTGGAAGTCTTTCCTCATCGCAAATGGGGTTACGCTATTGATATTAGCCCTTGTCTTTAAGTTTATATTCCCATTGATTATGTCTTTATTTGGGAAGACGGAAATCTTTGCAGTCAATGGCTTGGGACTGCCTTTCAACTCGGGAACAGCGATTGCCTTTATTATCTTGGTGATGCTTTGCCTTATTGGATTAAAGGCTGCCATCCAATCAAAGAAAAGCCTGAACCAAACGATAGCACTCTCGGTTATCTTTATGATTATCGGTTTCTCGTGCTGGCTGGTCATCCCCATCAGAGCGAATGCTAACCCACCAATGAACCTCAACAACCCCAATACTGCTATTGGGATGCTGGACTATTACAACCGTGAGCAATACGGCGACTGGCCTACGATATACGGACAAAACTATACTGCACAACTCGATAACTACGGCATAGAACGAAACGATGACGGAAGCTATAAAACCATAAAGGATGATGGACTCTTAAAGTTTGGAGATGTGTATGAGCCCGACTACACCACTGGCGAATACCGAAAGGTAGGCGAGCGGTTTAATTATGTATATGCTAAAGCCCACACCAGCTTTATGCCTCGTATGTTTAATGAAAGTGATGATGTAATGAGTAACTACATCTCTATGTACGGAGCTCCTGATTTTGAATTTAATTTTGATAACCCTTACTTAGAAGAAAGCCCAGAGGCAGAACAAGCCTTTGATGAGCTTAGAGCAAAATACGAAGATGGGAGCATAACCCTTGATGACTATCTGGAAGTAAAGAAATATAATCTTATTAAAGTAAAAAAGCCGTCTTTCTGGCAAAACTTCGATTACTTTATCAGCTTTCAGAATGGGTATTATAACTTTCGATATCTTTTGTGGAACTTCGCAGGAAGGCAGAATGATTTAGAAGGGCATATGGAAAACACCAAAGGAAACTGGATTTCGGGCTTCTCTTTCATTGATAATCTTCTGCTGGGCAACCAAGAGGATATGCCAAAGATGTACTCTAATGAGAGTACCGTGAAATTCTACTTCCTACCGCTTATCTTAGGATTTATAGGTTTCTATTTCCAAGTGAAAAGAGACTTCGGGAGGTTCTACGCCCTACTCTCACTCTTCGTACTAACAAGTGTGGGGATTATCTTCTACACAGGAGTAAAACCCTTTGAACCGAGAGAGAGAGACTATGCAATGGTAGGCTCTTTCTACGCCTTTGCAATTTGGATAGGTCTGGGAGCTGGGGCTATTTTAAACCTTATCCAGAGGAAGTTTAATAAGAACTCATCCGTCATTTTAACGGGTGTGGTACTGCTCTTTATCCCAATGATGATGGGCTTCCAGAACTATACGCCACACGACAGAAGCAAAAGATATGCAGCGTATGACTATGCCTATTCGGTATTAAAATCATTGAATAAAGACAACATTATTTTTGTCTATGGAGATAATGATACCTACCCACTTTGGGCTATACAAGAAACCGAAGGCTTCCGAGATGATGTAAAGGTGGTTAATTTCACCCTTGCACAGACCCCTTGGTACCTTGACCAGATTAAAAGGCGAACCTATAACTCAATGCCAGTGCCTTCGTCATTAAAGCACGAGGATTACAGAGACGGGACAAATGACCAGATTCTGGTTTTCTCAAAAGAAAGATGGAAAAACTTCTTCGACAACCTTGAAGAAAATGGCTTCCACAAAGATGCTTTCCCAAGTCTTAGAAAATATGCTACGATGGATTCTATCTCGGTGAAAGATGCCTTGAGATTCCTCAAAATTAAATCTGCGGAGAAAGACGAGATACTTAAATTCTACTTTGGAGATACCAGATACGAGAGATTTAACTTTATCCCTTGTAATAAAATGTACATTCCTGTAAATAAATCAAACGCGATAAAGGCAGGAATCATTCGCAAGGAAGATTTGCCCAATACAGTGGATAATCTTGTGATTACCTACAAGCCACAAACGATGTTTAAAAACGGACTTATGCTGATGGATATCCTCGCACATTTTGACTGGAAGCGAACGATTAATTTCTCCTCCGGAGGGATTTACGAGGATGAAAATATCTTCTTCTTAAATGATTACTTACAGTTCGATGGCTTCTCCTATCGCCTTGTACCGATACAAACAAAGGAAAAGGAGTCTGGCGAGATGGGAAGAGTAGTGGCAGATGACCTCTACCGCATTGTGAAGAACTATCGCTGGGGGAATTTCAAGGATTTGAGTGTGCATTTTGATGAAACCTGTACCTCCAACATCGTAAGCTATAGGAGCTCTGCTAGCCGTGCTGCCGATGCACTTGCAAGCAAAGGGCAAAAGGCAAAAGCGGTGGAAATACTCGACCTTGCCAATAGGGAAATCCCTGTGAGTAAGTATAACGACCCTCGTTCTTTGAGTTCCATAGTCTATGGCTATATTATTTCTGGTCAAGAAGGGAAAGGGCTAAAGCTGGCAGAAAGCCTGAAAGGAGAAATCTTTAAGGAATATGATTATTATGCAGGTCTGTCTGCCTATGAGCAGAAGTTTGCAGGGAAAACCCTCCGCTCGAAGCCGTTTGAGTACTCCTTAGTCGTAGGTGCCGTAGTAGATGCCTATAAAAAGATAGGGAAAGAGGAGAAAGGCTATCAATACCTTGTGAAATCCATAGAGCCGATAGACAAGAGGTATGAAAACTTTATAAAAGACCTTGAGCAAATGGGCAAGGAGAGAGCAATGAGAGAGGCGGACAATATACAGAAGATTGCGCCTTTCTACCAGTTCTTATTCGAGGTAATGAAGCCGTATGACTCTACCTACCAAGAGGAAAAACTGAACCAAATAACCAACCAGATAATGAAAGTAACGCAATAATGAAACAGAAACTCTCAATACTCGCTGTAGTCTTCGTAGTTCTGATAAAGTTGCCATTTCTACTGACACACCACATACAGGAAGATGCCTTCATCACTTGGAGAGTAGCTCAGAACCTGCTCGATTATGGTGTGATAGGCTTTAATGGTGATACGAAAATCTCGGCATCTACTACCCACTTGTATGTATTCGTATCTTACTTGTTTAATTTGATATTGGGGAAGGAGAATTTCATTTACCCAATTCTTATTTTTAATTCTACACTCTTCACAATAGGTTCTTACCTGCTGGCGAAGATGCTCCTGGTGAGTGAAAAGCAAAGGGCATTATTCATTTTGATATTCGGGATGCTGCCTCCTTCTATCAAGGTATCGATTCTTGGGATGGAATATGGGATTCTCTTCTTCCTTGAGATGAGTTTGCTGTACTACGGCTTCTATAAGGCGAGAAACTGGGCGCTAATCGTGCTGCCGCCGCTTATTCTCTTTACGCGGATAGACACGGTGATATTCTTGGGGATTATATTCATTGCCGATGTGTTGTGGAGAAGGAAAATCAGGTGGTGGTTTGTGCTCGGAGGGGTGATAGGAGTAGGCGCGGCATTATCTTTCAACCTCCTTTACTTTGATGAGGTTGTAAACAACACGATAAAGGCGAAAAGCTTGGCGTATGAGAAGAGCCTGAGCTTTAATGAGCACCTGCACCTGTTTTGGATCAACCTCGGGAACTTCTGGGGGATGCTGAAGCTGCCGATGAGCATTAACCCATTCACGATATTGGTTCTCGCATTTGAACTTTTGTGCTTCATCTACCTCATCAGAGAGAGGAAAGAGAGGAATTTCTTCATCATTGCATTGTTTTCGTTCGGATGGGTGAAGCAGGTGGTGTTCCTCTCGCAGAGAAGCTATTTCGATTGGTATTATTGGGTTCCGCAGGTCTTACTTTTCGTTCCCGTATTGATATTTGTGATTGAACAAAAGGTAAAAAGAGGGCTGTGGGTGGCGAGTTTGTGTGTATTCTACATCTTGCCGATGCTCCTCTTCCAAATGATACACTCCGTAGCGACGGGGAACGGTGAATGGAACTACCGAAGAGGCATCGGGCTGTACTTAAAGGGGTACGAGACGGACAAAGAGGAGTGGATATTCTTAGAACCCGCAGGATTTGTGCCGTATTTCTCTGGCCTGAGGACGATAGACGAGGTGGGGCTGGTGGATAAGGAGGTGCAGGAGGAAATCATCAATGACCGAGAGAATTATAAGTATAACACGATACGAAAACGAGAACCAAAATACATTTTATCTTATACCGACCTGAATGAAGAGCCCCACGCAGACTTCTACAAGGAACATTATAAGCTGCTGAAGAAGTTCCGAATAAAAGAATACCTAAGCAGCGAGAACAAATGGCTTGAAAAAATCTATCAACTGAAGCCCTCAGGGACGGATTATAACCTGTATGAAAGAAAATCAGAGGGCAGATAGCTTTTGGCGGTTAGCAGATAGCTTTTGGCGGTTAGCTGCTAGCTTTTAGCGATGAGCCAATGGCTGGAGGTGATGGGCGGAGAGCCGTTATTTATCGTGCATCGGAGGAAATTAATGCCCGCTATAGTGTGGGCATTTGTTCATTAAATAAAATCAATTAGATTTGAAAGATTTTGGGGTATGCATTAAATAAAAATCATTAGAAGAAAAGTATTTTGCTATATTTATTGAAGAAAATTCATTAGACGCGATAGACAATACGAGATTCATTAAGTAAAATCAATTAAAAATAATATATTATGCTATTAACAGTGGATAAAATGAAGCACACGGACTCGAGGAACTTCTTCCTGATAGCGGGACCTTGTGCAATCGAGAATGAAGAGACAGCTTTTGAGATTGCAGAGCGGGTGCTGGAGCTCTCGAACCGGTACAAAATACCGTATATCTTTAAGGGCTCATTTAAAAAGGCAAACCGCTCAAGGATAGACTCTTTTACGGGCATAGGGGATGAGAGGGCGCTGGAGATTATCAGACGAATCGGGGATAAATATGACCTGCCGACGACGACAGACATACACGAGGTGGCCAATGCTGAACTGGCAGCGAAGTATGTGGATGTGCTACAGATACCAGCCTTTCTGGTAAGGCAAACGGACCTTGTGGCAGCAGCAGCAAAGACAGGCAAAACAGTTACACTGAAGAAGGGGCAGTTCCTTTCGCCAGAGGCAATGCAGTTTGCCGTGCAGAAAGTGAAGGATTCTGGCAATAACAAGGTAGGAATTATTGAGCGGGGGAATTCATTCGGTTATACGGACTTGATTGTGGATTTCCGAGGGATTCCAGTGATGCAAAACTATGCGCCAACGATACTGGACATAACGCATTCTCTACAGCAGCCTAACCAATCCAGTGGGATAACAGGTGGAAAGCCTGAGCTGATAGAAACAATCGCTAAAGCAGGTGTAGCAGTAGGTGTGGATGGGCTCTTTATAGAAACCCACCCTGAGCCATCCGTAGCAAAATCAGATGGAGCGAATATGCTGAAGCTCGATTTGCTTGAGCCACTGCTTGAAAAGCTTGTGCGGATACGAGAAGCGATAAGCGCATAGCAGTTGGCTGATGGCTTTTGGCTTTTAGCTTCTGGCTCGAGGGGGGATATTGGTTGGGTTTATGTAGGAAAGGGTAGAAAATTGCTAAAAGCTAATTGCACGAGGGGAATTATTGATAAGTAAAGGATAAATGATAGATATGCAATAGAGATAAAGGCGTTCCGGTAGGTGGAATGCCTTTATGCTTTGGTTAAAATAAGGTTTATGATAATTAAAATGGATTATGTTTTAGCTCTTGACGAGCTTACCGAGGGACTCGAGGAGCTGACGATTGTCTTTAAGAGCTATGCCAGCGACTAGATAGAACCTGCTCAGTATCCCTATTCTTAATAGATTACTGGCTTTCCATACTTATCATCATAGTGTTTAGCATATTATAACCCTCTCTTGCTTCCTATCTGATTCTCTATAGATTTTTATTCCTTTGAAGAAAACCAAGAAGAACTGTTTAGAGATCTCTCAATCAGCAAGTTTAAATAAAAGCCCCACACTGATTTAAGTGCAGGGCTAGCGGATTGAATATATAAAATCTGCAATTATGAGCCTTGAGATTTGGGGCTATCTTTTGCGAATTCGGGTGAGGAAATCGGTGAAGCGCTCTTTGCCACTCTCGAAGGAGAAGGTCTCGCGGAGCTTGTAGTAATTCTGCGGATCGGCGACGAGAGGGTAAGCCTCTTTGGCGAGGGTGAGCTTGGATTCATCAAAGGAGAGCTCGGACATCAGCATCGCGATTTGGTCGGTAGTGAAGGAAGTAACATCGCGCTGCATTTGGAAGAAGCTGAGCTTTTCTCTATCGAACATTTCTTTTTTGTAGAGGGTGAAGAAGTGCTCAAATTCGGAGTTTTTCATCCTGCCGATGCCGCCGTAGTATCCGTTCCAGAAATCATTCCACTGGCTGCCGTAGTAGGCTTGGTTGGCGGTTCTTAAATCGAGATCTTCGAGGAGGAAGAGGCCTTTTCGGGAGAAGAAATCGAAGACCATACGGTGATTATTTCTCGGGCGAAGGCTTACTTGGTAGAGGACGATGCCGGAATAGGAGATGGTGAGCTGCTGAGGGCGAGCGGAGAGGTCGAAAAACCGAAAAACGCCATTGGAATTGGTAATCTGCTGATCGCCGACGCTTACGGTAAACCTGCCGACTTCGGGGATTCTTACGAAGACTTCGGCATAGCCATAGTCGTACGGCATAGACCATCTGTAATTTTCTTTTGGCATTAGCTCGATGCGTTCGGAGGATCGGTTTTCGTTTTTAAAGAGCTTGCCCGCAGAACCGATTTCCTGAGAAAAGCCTAAAAAAGATACACACGCAAATAAAAGTATAAAGGACTTTTTCATTTTATTAAAATTTGGACGGGTATTAGCGAGTATTATGCCAAAAAAATGAAAGGAGCAAAGCTCGGTGTGATAAATTTTCTATCTGTGGGGTATTTGTTTATATTTGTCTCCACTAAAAAAGGAGTATATTTACCCCAAAGACAATGAGAAAAGTATCTGGATTTATTATAGCCTTAGTGCCGCTGTTTTGCCTTGCACAAAAAGACTCTACGGAGATTAGAGAAAAAAGGATAAAGGAAGTGGTATTCCAAAAGAAAACGAGATTTACGAAACCAACAGACCTGACCGCTGTAAAAGTATCTGCAAGCGATGTAAAAGCAGTATCTACGCTATCGGGAGGAGTGGAAGGAATACTGAAAACCCACCCAAGTGTGAACTCTAACACCGAACTCTCGTCTCAATATATGGTAAGAGGAGGGAATTATGATGAAAACTTGATTTACATTAATGATATAGAGATTTATCGCCCTTTTTTGATAAGAAATTCTCAGCAGGAAGGGATGAGTATCATTAACCCTGATATGGTAGATGTGGTGAGCTTCTCGGCAGGAGGTTTTGAAGCGAAATATGGAGATAAAATGTCTTCTGCACTTAATATCTACTACCGCCAACCAACGAAAAATGAGCTCAGCGGAGAGGCAAGCCTCATCGGAGGAAGACTAACGACAGCACTTGCTACGAAAAACAAAAAGCTATCGGCAATAGTTTCGGCAAGGTACAGGAATACCAATCTTGTCCTCAACACCCTGAATGAAGATACTGACTTTAACCCTCAATATGCCGACCTGCAAGGCTATATTAACTATGATATCAGCGATAAAATAAGACTTTCCTTCCTCGGATTCTACTCTCAAAATAAATATGAGATGATTCCCAGACAAAAGACAGTGGAATTTGGGACAATATACCAACCCATACAGGTCTCAATAGGATATTCTGGAAAAGAAAAAGATGAATACAGGAATATGATGGGAGTACTCTCCCTTAACTATAAACCCCACAAAAAGTGGAATATCATCCTCGATAACTTTGCCTACCAAAACAGAGAGCGAGAGTATTACCATATCTCATCTGGCTATAAAATACAGACCTTTGACCCAAATACAGGAATCCCTATACCGAACTACGACCTCGGTGGACAAATAGAACACGCGAGAAACGACCTTTTCGTAAGGACTTTTGGCTCCCAGCTAAGAGCGAGATTCTCACCAAGCGTAAATACCGATATAGAAACAGGCATCAAATACGAGAAAGAGGAGATACAAGACCTTACCAATGAATGGCGGTTTGTAGATTATCAAGGCTACTCTACCCCACCGAGTAGTACAATACCAGGAGTGCTGAACGGCGACCCACTGAAAATGAATTACCACATCTGGGGAAATAATAAAGTAAGCCCAAGCAGAATATCAGCATACGCACAGCTCTCTCATAAATTCTTCTGGGGAGAGAATAAAGTATTCATCAATGCAGGGGTAAGAGCACAGCAATGGAGCTTTAATAAAGAGACGCTGATAAGCCCGAGAATCCAGATGGCACTGAAACCAGACTGGGAAAGCGATATTCTTTTTAGATTGGCAGGAGGAGTGTATTATCAGGCACCTTTCTACAAGGAAATAAAGAACCTTAGTGGAGATTTTAACGAGAAAATAAAAGCACAGAGGTCTTATCAGCTCATACTGGGGAATGATTATGAATTCAATATGGCCAGCCGCCCCTTTAAACTCACAACCGAAGTCTATTATAAGAAAATGGACAGGCTTATACCTTATTATATAGACAATGTACGCACCCGATACGGTGGAGAAAACAATGCAAAAGGCTATTCTTATGGTATAGATGCAAGGCTATTCGGGCAATTTGTGCCTGGAGTAGATTCATTTATCTCTGCAAGCTACGCAAGGGTATTCGAGAATATCAACAACAAAGGCTATATCCCCAGACCCACCGACCAGAGATTCAGATTCTCTATGTTTTACCAAGATTATATGCCGAAATTCCCAAGTATGAAAGTAAGCCTGACATTAGTCTATGCCAGCGGACTGCCCACAGGAACGCCAGTACAACTCAACACCGATGGACAGCCCGACTACACCTCTGCCTACAGCTACCAGAGAACCCTGCCCGCATACAAGAGAGTGGATATAGGCCTTACAAAAGTATTTATAGACCAAAAAGACTTTAAAGCAAAGAATAGATTTTGGAATCACTTTAAGGAGCTGAGCCTCGGGGTGCAGATATTTAATGCATTTAATATCAATAATACCGTAGCCAACCAATGGATTTCTGATGTGAATTCTAACAGTATCTATGCCGTACCCGTAAGGCTTACAGGGAGGTTCTTTAATCTAAAATTAGAATTCAAACTCTGATAAACCGAAAAATACTATTTTTGCCAGCCTATTTTGGATTTTAAGAATGATGAATTTTCAGCGAATTATATTGATTTCCCTTGCTCTTAGTACCCTAGCAGTCTCCTGCAAAAAAGAAGAAGCAAACCGCTGGCAAGTAGAAATAAAAGAACCCTCAGCAAAAGTGGAAATTATAGATATATCTAAGGAATACTATAATACCGAGATTCCATTAGAAGAGTTTAAGGCGAAATACCCTTGGTTTCAAGGGACGGTAACCGATGTTGAGTATGAAGAGCGAAGGCAAGATAAAGAAGAAGCAAAAATCTATGAAGATGCAATATCCAAACTCAATATTCAAAAGCTGTCCAAAGACCTTGCGGGGCTTTTTAGCCATATAAAATATTACTTTCCAGACTTTAAACAGCCAAAGGTATTTTTGTATTCATCGGCTCTGCAAAGCGCTACAAACCCGATAGCTTACATCTCTACTGAAAACCTGCTCTTTATAGATATATCAGGCTTTATGGGTAAAGATAATGCTCACTACAAAGGATTAGAACTCTACTTCCAGAAGTCTATGAACCCGAGTAATCTGCTCTCAAAAATTTCGTATGCTTTTGCAGAGTATTTTGTGCCTTATTCGCCAAACGACAGGACATTCATCAGCAGGATGATTTATGAAGGAAAGCTCCTGACGCTACAAGATGCCTTCTTACCCAATGAGCCCGATTACCTGAAAATGAATTATACGCAGGAGCAATACGACTGGTGCTCTACCTATGAAAATAATATCTGGAACTTCTTTGTGGAAAACGACTTGGTTTTCAGTGATGACCAAAGGCTCAGTGAGAGGTTTATAGCCCCCGCTCCATTTTCAAAATTCTATACCGAGATAGATAATGAGTCCTCACCACAAGTAGGCACATTTATCGGTTGGGAAATATGCAGAGCTTTTTTAAAGGCAAAACCTGACATCAGCCTTCAATATTTCCTGAAAATAAAAGGCGAAGAGATATTTAAAGAATCCAAGTATAATGGAAAATAGAAAATAAGTGAATTTTAAAAAAGAGATATAATGAGAAAAACGAATATTACCGTAGAAGTAGAGCTTGACGAGAACCACATCCCTGAAAAGATGGCTTGGTACGCACAAGATGGTGGAATAGACAAGCAACCAACAAAAGCAGCAATGATTTCCGTATGGGACGATGAAAAAATGGAAGCCCTACGCCTTGACCTCTGGACAAAAGATATGCAGGTAGAGCATATGAAACGCTTCTATCATCAAATACTTCTCTCCCTTGCAGATACCTACGAAAGAGCAACCAATGAAGAAGACACCGCAATCTGGATGAGAGGCATCGCTGAAGAATTTGCACTCAAATCTGCTATTAAGCAACTGTAGAGTGCGCATCATAGAAAGAAATTATACTTTCCTGATAAAAAGGGAGCTCAATAACTCCCTCAATGGAAAGATGCCTCACCAACTGCGCTGTGTTTTATATAGTTTTCTAATGGTTTTGGGAAAGACTTGCTCTGAGACTCCTCAAAAGAGGAAATAATAAAATCACCCTCACTGGCAAAGTCCTCAAAAAGATTTTGATGAGGCAGATTTACGGTGTATATATCTATATTTAAGTTTCTATGGGTGAGTTTATACTTCACATTTGTGTGCTTAGCGATATACTGCTCCCAATCCTCTGGCACAGAAACGGGAAATTCATAGAGATTCTTCCAGATAAAGTCAGTTCCCCTCCTGCGAATAAGGAATTTATCCTCAAACGACACAAAATAATAGGTTAAGGACAAGTCTTTAACCTCTGTTTTTTTCTTTTTTACGGGAAACAGATTCGTTTTTCCAGTAGAGAATGCCAAGCAATCCTCATTCACAGGGCAAATAATACACACAGGATTCTTAGGCTTGCAAATCTCTGAACCGAGATCCATCATCGCTTGGTTAAAATCTCCCGTACGGTTTTCAGGGATAATTTTCATTGATATTTCTGAGAAATACTGAAAGGCGGTGGACTTAGAAATATCATAATCATCAGCAAAAAGACGAGAAATCACTCGGTAAAAGTTACCATCTATGGCAGGATAATCCCCCCCGAAGCAAATACTGGAAACTGCCGCTGCGGTATACTTCCCAATACCTTTAAGTTTGAGTATATCTCGGTACTCTGAAGGAAATTCGCCATTAAACTCCTCTACGATTTGCTTTGCTGCTTTGTGGATATTCATCGCTCTGGAATAATACCCAAGCCCCTTCCAGTGGAGCAAGACATCATCAGTAGAAGCATCGGCAAGGCTTTTTATATCTGGGAATCTTTCGATAAAATTAAGGTAATGAGACATTCCCTGAGCGATTCTTGTTTGCTGAAAAACAACCTCGCAAATCCAGATTTTATAAGGGTTTTTCGTTTTCCTGAAAGGCAAATCTCTACCATAAACCGAGTACCAATCTAATAGCTTCCTACCAATGTTAAGAAAATCAGGGTTTTGTTTGTATGTTTCCAAAAATAAATATTATATTTGCAGTCCAAAATTAAAAATAAAATTAGGAAATGACAAAGGCAGAATTAGTAGCCGCAATTTCAAGCAAATTGGGGACTGAAAAAAACGAAACACAGAGAATAGTTGAAGCGTTTATGCAAGAAATCAGAGCTTCTCTATATAATGGAAACAATGTGTACCTAAGAGGTTTCGGTTCTTTCATCGTAAAGACCAGAGCAGCTAAAACAGGTAGAAATATCTCTAAAAACATAGCGATTGAAATCCCGGCGCACAACATTCCAGCTTTCAAACCAGCGAAAACATTTGTAGAGAAAGTAAAAACAAAAGTCCCTGTAAAGTAATTGAGTTAACTGAGTATTAATAATAAATAATTGTAAATTATGCCAAGCGGAAAGAAAAGAAAAAGACACAAGGTAGCGACGCACAAAAGAAAAAAAAGAAGAAGAGCTAACAGACACAAGAAAAAATAGTGCTCTTTATTTGATAGCATAATATAGTTAATGATAATTTTATCATTGACTATATTTATTTATGTATAATTTTTAATTTCCAGTAAGTAAGATGAAAAAAGAACTCATCGTATCTCACGAAGACGGACACACAAAAATAGCCCTACTAGAAGATGGTAGACTCTTTGAACTACACGAAGAGCAGGGCAAAAATAAGTTCGTAGTAGGAGATTTATTTCTGGGAAGGATAAGGAAATTGGCACCGAACCTCAATTCGGCTTTCGTCAATATAGGATACGAAAAAGATGCTTTCTTGCATTATCAGGATTTGGGACCTGATTATTTGAGCTTTAAAAAGTATATCAACGATATTTTTTCTAAAAGGCAAAACACTTCCAGCCTTAAAAACTTTGAAATCCAAAAAGAAATAGACAAACACGGTACGGTAGACAAAGTCCTTTCAAAAGATGATGTCGTCCTCCTTCAAATTACCAAAGAACCTATTTCTACCAAAGGTCCACGGATTTCTACTCAAATCTCCATTACAGGCAGATTTATGGTACTCATCCCTTTTGATGATAAAATCTCAATATCAAAAAAAATCAAGAACTCTGAGGAGAAACACAGGCTCAGAACTTTAATCGAGAGTATTAAACCCGAAGGCTTCGGAGTAATCATCAGAACCGTAGCAGAAAATAAGAAAGCTGCTGACCTCCATAATGATATGTACTCACTCATCTCCAAGTGGGAAAATGTATTTAAAAACATACAAAGGCATAAAGTACCATCAAAAGTCCTTAGTGAAGATGATTTAGCATCGTCTATCTTGAGGGACAACTTCAACCAAGATTTCGTAAATATCATTTGCGATGATGAAAAAATGGTTGATGATATGAAAAATTATCTGGAAGTCATTGCTCCTGAAAGGAAAAACATCGTTCAGTTTTATGACTCTCATATTCCCCTCACGGAGTATTACAATGTAGAGAAGCAGCTCAAGCAGAGCTTTGGGAAGCATGTAAACATCCCTGGTTCCAAAGGAGCCTATTTGGTTATTGAACACACAGAAGCCCTCCATGTAATCGATGTGAACTCTGGGCACAATGTAGTCTCTGGCACTACTAATAGGGAACATGCCCTCACTGTAAATAAAATAGCGGCTACAGAAATCGCACGCCAGCTAAGACTCAGAGATATGGGAGGCATTATTGTGATTGATTTTATAGATATGCCCCTCCCCGAACAACGAAGACAGCTCTACGACCACTTCCGCGAAGAGATGAAGCGGGACAAGGCGAAGCATAAAATACTCCCACCAAGTAAATTCGGGCTCATACAAATGACCAGACAAAGAGTGCGCCCAGAGATTAATATTAAAACACAGGAAGAAAATCCAAATGCAGGTGGGGAGATTATAGCACCTATTGTCATTATAGAGCGAATAGAAGAGAGTATAAAAAACATCATCCAAACCGAGAGAGGGAAACTCTTTCTCCATGTACATCCCTTTGTAGAAGCCTATCTTACAAAAGGTGTAAAAAGTACACGAGTAGATTGGTTTTTAAAATACAAAAAATGGGTATCCATCATTCCGAGAGACTCGTTCAAATACTTAGAATTTAGGCTCTACAACAGCAAGAAAGAAGAACTTTTCAGTTATTCTAATTAATTTTATCCTATCCCTTAATCAAAAAAATCCCCATTGCAAAGCCGCAGTGGGGGTTCTCTTTCTATTCATTTCCCGTTTGGACAAGTATCCTCAGCGTTTTCTCTAATTCCTTTGCCCGCACAAAGCCATTAAGACGATACACCTCCTCGTTCTTCGAGTTGATGAAAACCATCTGCGGATACACCCGCTCCTCATCTCCAAGCAGCAAATCCACAAGCTGATGCTCCCCCGCACCCCTTCCCGTAGGGCGATATTTGAGAGTTTTCCCCGCAAACCTAACCTCATCCTTGCTCTCCGCATCAAAGCTGACGAAGTAGAAATTCTCATTGAGCAGCGCCTCCACCGTTTTGTTTCTAAAAGTAGTCCTCTGCATCGCTTTGCAGTACTGGCACCAGTCCGTATGCAGGAAAACGACCGTAATTCTCCTCTGCTCTTGGTTCAATCGCTCTATATCACTCAGATTATAGGACTTAATCTGAGAAAGACAAGTACTAAAGCCCCCAACAAGGAACAAAAACATCGCAATAAGGAGCATTTTTAATGGTTTTTCTTTGGATTTCATCGTTTCTTCTTTTTTCTTGGCAAAGCTATCAAAAAAATGGATTACAGCATTTGCCATAATCCATTTTAACTATTGTTTAATTAAATAAATCTATCTAATTAGAAAGAGTAACCCAGTGCTACTCCGAATGAAGGAAGTACACCTCCTCCTTTCAAATCTAAAGTTTGGCTATTCGTATCACCGCTATAGCTAAATGAGGAATAAGTAAATCCTAAACTTAAGTCTAAAGTAAATCCACTATCCCAAATCCATTGGTAACCACCTCTTGCTCCAAGACCAAAAGCATTAAAGTCGCTTTTTGCTTCTTGAACAGGTCCTCCAAAGAAATTAGGAGTCTCTAACTTTACACTCCCTCCTTGGTAGAATACAATCCCTAAACCGTACCAGCCTCTAAGAGCCTCCTCAAAGTAGTATCTGTATGCAAGGTTAGCTCCAAAGCTGCTATACTTAGCCCCTCCGAATTTAAAACCACCTAAACCAAGACCTCCACCCACAGATGAATGCTCTCCGATAGCTCTTTCATAATTTACCAAGTCTGTTCCCCCTAAAAGAGCAAACGGATTAGCCTTGACCGAATTCTTCTGTTGTGCGCTTAGTGCTCCAAAAGCTGCTAACGCACCCACTAATAAAACTTTTCTCATTTCTATATAATATATAAATTCTATAATATTTTTCTTATCACAAATAGTATTTTCATTAATTCATCACAAATAGAGGCCTTTATAAAAATTTTCAAGCCTTATCCATAAAGAAAAACAATACTTTCGTTCTTAAAATTGCGCGAATATATAAAAACTTTATGATAAAATTAACTTAATTCAATATGATTTTTAACATATCTATTGCCGATTAATAAAAAAAAGTATTTTTGGGAGGCAAAAGCGTTTTCACCATCGCAAATGAGGCAAATGAGTTTTGTTTGATGCAATCTGTGCACGCAGACAGATGATTTTTAATCTTCATCATTCAATCCCTTAATACATCTGCCATCAATTAATAAAAAAAAAGTATTTTTGGGAGGCTTAACAAAAAAAATATTTTTTATATGATGAAACATCCTAAAGGTTTGCCGTTTCTCTTCTTTACGGAGATGTGGGAGCGGTTTGGTTACTATCTCATTCTCGGGATTTTTGTGCTGTATATGATAGACCCGACCGACAAAGGAGGTCTGGCGATCCCCGACAAGGCTGCAGACGATATCTTCGGGACTTTTATTGCCCTCACCTACCTTACGCCCTTCCTCGGTGGGTTCTTGGCAGATAGAGTTTTGGGCTATACCAAAGCGATCTACATCGGTGGTGCGCTGATGGGGCTTGGGTACATCAGCCTCGGGCTCTCACAGGAGCTGCCAATGTTCTACCTCTCTATGGCGCTGATTATTCTGGGTAATGGCTTCTTCAAACCGAGCATCTCGACGCTTCTCGGCAACCTCTACACCGAAGAGCCCTACAAGAAATACAAAGACGCGGGCTATAATATCTTCTATATGGGGATCAATTTCGGTGCGTTTATCTGCAACATTATCGCGGCGTTTATGCGGAATAAATTCGGCTGGAGCGAGGCATTCATCACCGCTGGCGTAGGGATGTATGTGGGGCTCATCGTGTTTAGTTTTGGGCTAAAACACATAAGGCACGCCAATGTTTTGAAGCCAAAACAAGAGGGCGATATTGGTTTGGGAAGCATCATTATGAAGGTTTTCGTACCTGCAATTGCGATAGGCGTATTGGGGTGGATGATTCCTGGGAATTTGTTTGGTAGCGACTCTACCGATGCCTTTATCTTCGCCTGCCTGCCTATCGTGGGCTTTTACTTGAACCTCTACTTCCGATCGAATAAAGAGGACAAGCGATCCATAGGTGCGCTGCTCGCGATTTTTGCTGTGGGGATAATGTTCTGGGCAGTGTTTAAGCAGAATGGAACTGCCCTCACCCGATGGGCGAAATATTACACCGACAGGAGCGTACCGAAGAGCTTGGAACGGCCGCTGGAGAGCATCTATCTCGTAGAGGTAAAGGAATACAAGGATCAGGAAGTTCCCGTGTATGATGAGCAGTTCCGCGCCCAAAAAGATGAGAACAAAAACGATATAAAGGAAACAGGAAAAGATGTTTATTTTAAAAATATAGGTCGTGAGCAGCGTGCCCAGCTTGAAAAATCACCCGAACCGAAACTCTTTCTCTACAACCCCGAGCTGTTTCAGTCGATCAACCCATTTTGGGTCATCGCCCTTACGCCAGTGGTGGTCGGTTTTTTCTCATTGCTCAGAAAAAAGGGCAAAGAACCCACTACGGCAAGTAAAATCATCTTGGGGATATTCATTTCATCGCTCTCCTGCCTTGTGATGTACTTTGCGGTAGTGGCGAGTAGCAACGGGGAGGTAAAAGTCTCACCGCTTTGGCTTGTAGCGTCTTACGGAGTAATTACGATTGGAGAGCTCTGCCTCTCGCCTATGGGGCTTTCGCTTGTCTCCAAGCTCTCACCACCGAGGATTACGGCGCTTATGATGGGCGGGAACTTCCTTGCGGTGTCTATCGGGAACAAACTCTCTGGGATACTCGCAAGTATGTGGTATGACTACGAAGATAAAGCGAATTTCTTTTTGGTAAATTTTGCACTGCTGATCGTAGCCTTTATTATAGGGCTCTCCATACTCAAAAGCCTGAATAAAATTATGCGGGAGAAAGATTCTGAGTAGGTTGCAAACAAAAAAAGGAAGGATTTCTAAATCCTTCCTTTAATTTTAATCTACTTACAAAATTATTTTGCAGCAGCTTCACCTTCAGCTGGAGCAGCAGCTTCACCTTGAGCTGGAGCAGCAGCCTCTTCAGCAGGAGCAGCTTCTTCAGCAGGAGCAGCCTCCTCAGCAGGAGCAGCTTCTTCAGCAGCTGGAGCTTCTTCTTCAACAACTACTTCAGTAGAATCAACATTTGCATCAGCGTCAGCAGATGCCTCTTTTTTGCAAGCTACAAGAGCTAGAGCAGCTACAGCTGCTACGAATAATGACTTTTTCATAATATAAAAAATATTTAAAAATTAAAAAATTACTTTCTTTACTAATTAGTGAGCCGCTTTGTGAGCCTCCTCTTCTAATTCTTGCTCTGCCTCTGCTTTTAGAGAATCTGATACCTCAGGTGCTTCTTTCTGCATAAGCATCATATCCTCTGTGGATAAAGAATCTTGTGCTTCGGCGGTTACATCCTCGTATATAAAGGCTTCTTTTTTGCAAGCTACAAGAGCGAAACCCGCAAGAGCTACTATAAATAATGACTTCTTCATCATTCTTAATTTGAGCTTTAAAACATTCTGCGTCTTCTCTGTTCCTCAATTGAACGAAGCAAAAGTATTATACTTAGGTAGTGTTGCCCATAAAAAATAATTGTAATACATTTGCAAATGTTGATTTACAAATAAAGACACTTACAAATCAATAATTTAATTATATTTTATAAAATCAGTGGATTTAGAGTTTTTACATTTTGAGCAATTAAAAAAGGAAATTCAGGCTCAATATTTAAAGAACCACACCCCTTCATACGATGATATTTCTAAATGGAAGGGGATTGATATTATATACTTCCAAGAGGATTTAAGGAAGATTGCAAAGGGCAATATAAGTGAAAAATCTTTCTATACATATTTCAAAAGCAGCACAATAAACAAGTTGCCAAGAATAGATATGCTAAATCTACTGTCTCTGTATGCGGGATATGCGTCCTGGTTTGAGTTTAAAAAACAACACAAAGAGACAGAAGGCTTTATTGAAGAGGTTCAGAACCGTAGTAAAAACAAAACAGAAAACACAGCAATAACCTCCCCAAAACAAGAGCAAAAAGCACTAAATACTCCAGAAAAGAATCTTATCCAAGAATCTGTTTTACAAAAATCAGATATTGAAAACCAAAGAAATAACCAAAAAGAGAGCTTAACCCAACATAGAAATAAAAGACACAGAGCAAAAGAATATGCTTGGATAGGGCTTTCCGTAATATTAGCTGTATGTGCTACCCTTTTAGGGTTTAAAGATTTAATCTTTGGAAGAACTTTTACTTACTGCTTTACAGATGCTGACAGAAGTTCTGGCGTGCTCTCTACTATTGAAGTAAAGGTCTTTAAACAAGATGAATCTCCTCTTATATACAAAATAAAGCCTGGAGACTGTTTTATATATCATACAAAAGATAAAAATTTAGTTATGGAAATAACTTCTCCTTTTTATGAAAATCTAAAAGTAACAAGGAATTTAGAAAATGCCCCAAAAGAGGAGAATATAGACCTAAAACCCGATGATTATAAGTTTGCTTTCTATTATTTTTCGCGGAAAGACATCTCTGGAAATACAGCAGAAGACCTCATCAGCCAAAAAAGAAAGGAACTTGAAAACAGAATTAGCGATGATGCCATTATAAAACAGATATATGACAGTGATATTTATGGTGTAGAAACCATCAGCAAGGAAAAATATATAACGCTGGTAACTACGCCAACAACCTCGCTTAAAAACCTTAATCTATTAGAAATGAAAAGAAACGAAAAAGGAAAAATCATTTCTATCAAATTTAAAATTACTGACAATGAAAAGAATTAATCATATAATATCAATCTTTGCTATTGGAATAATTTTTCTGTCTTCCTGCTCTAAAAAATTGGACAAGGTAAGCGAACTCGACATCCTTCGCTCCAATACCAACACTAAAAGCTATCCAGCAGTGCAGATGGATAGCGCACAAGCAATTAATTCTATCACCAAACAAAAAGTGCAGGAACTCATTGACCTTTCTGCCTTATACCTTGAAGGAAATCAAGATACACAAATAGATTCTGCTATTTTCAAGCAAATGCAGGCTTATTTCTATCAGCCTGATTCATTAACCTTTAAGCCTTTATTCAAAGAATTGCAAGACCATAGAGTAAAATCTGCAAAAGTAAATCACCTCGAAGTATTTAAAGATATACAAGACACTGATACACTGGATATGGCAAAATTCAGTGTAGAATATTTTGATAGAAATAACAGGAGAATTGGTGAGTTTAATAGAAGTGCTCAGTATATTCTTGTAACACCCAACAAAGAGAGTAAAGAATTTAAATTTTTCTTTCTTAAGTTTTATCAGGACCTCTTACCGAAGAATGACAGTATACCTGAAGGAGAAACGAGATAATCCACAGGAACATCTATGGAAAAAACATCATCTATGCTCTCAAACGGAGGGAAATAGCTCAGCCCTACTTTTAGGCAATCGGCATTTATCTTCTTGAAGAAAGCATCATAAAATCCCTTTCCATAACCTATCCTGTTTCCCTTCTCATCGCAGTATAAAAGAGGTGTAAGAACCATATCAAAATGACAAATATCCTCCTCGTTCTCCTTTGGCTCAAGGATATCCCATTTGTTTTTTTCTAAAAGGGTAGACGAAGTAAAAGGTATGGATAACAAACTATTTCCGGCAACCTTAGGGACAAATACATTAACCCCTATCTCCCAAAAATGGTTGATAAATAAAAAAGTATCTATCTCTTTAAACTTTTGAATGGGGAGAAAACAATGTAGGCTCTGCCCCTCTTTAAGACTAAATTCTGAAATAAAATTCTGAAATATCTGGTATGAAAGCTCCTTTACCTCATCATCCGACAGGGATTTTCTTCTATTAAGATAAATTTCTCTCAGCTCAGACTTAAGCATTTTTTTATATCTCTTTTACACTGATAATCTTTACAGGACAAGCTTTAGCAGCTTTATCACAAGGTTCAAAAGCATCTTGCAAAGGTGTTTTTACCGTATGAAAGCCTTTCTTCTCTACAGATTTTAAGAGGACTGATTTACCATCTTTTTTAGACATACGGAAATATTCAGGTGCAAACTCCGCACAGTAGTTGCACCCGATACATTTATCCCGCTGTAGTGTAATGATAACCATATTTATAGCCTTTGGTTATTTTACCATCTGCTCATTCTTCACAATCTTATAGAGCTTGTCGCTCGGTCTTACCCTAAAATCTGTTTTAAAGGTAATGACATCGCCCTTTACTGCTTTCTTATGGTCTGGTTTGGTATCTACCATCATATTTTCTACAACCAGCTCTTGGGAGCCCGTTGTAGGTCCTTGTACTAATATTTTATCGCCTTCATTAAGGTCAAAGGCTTCAATTAGAAACTCTGCAATATTAGATTTAGGGTAGAAGTGCTGCCCTTTACCGATATAAACTTTCTTTTGTGTAGCATTGGAACCTGGATTTGGAGACCACTCCCCAAGTTTCTGACCGAGATAATACCCAGACCAAAAGCCTCTGTTATACACTGTTTCTAATCTACTCATCCAGTCGGTTACCTTTTCTCTGGTATAGGTTCCGTCTGCTATGGAGTCTATCGCCTCGCGGTAGCATTTGGTTACAGTTGCTACATATTCTGGAGCTCTACCTCTACCTTCGAGTTTTAATACTTTTACGCCGGCATCTATTATTTGGTCGAGGAAATCTATTGTACAGAGGTCTTTCGGAGACATCATATACTCATTGTCCAGCTCTATTTCAAAGCCGCTTTCCTGATCTATCACCGTGTATTTCTTCCTGCAATTTTGCTTACAAGCCCCTCTGTTGGCAGATGAATTATGAGAATGCAAACTCAGATAACACTTACCAGAAACCGCCATACAAAGAGCTCCGTGACCGAATAGCTCTATCTCTACAAGGTTGCCCGATGGTCCTTTAATCTGCTCTTTCTCTATTTGTTGGCAAATCTTCTTTACTTGGCTAATGCTCAGTTCTCGACTCATTACCATAGTATCGGCAAAGAGTGAATAAAACTTCACTGTTTCTATATTCGTGATATTAATCTGGGTAGAGATATGCACCTCCATACCGATTTGTCTTGCATAGGCTATTACCGCCTGATCCATTGCAATCACAGCGGTGAGTTCTGCTTCTTTCGCCTTATCCAAAAGTGTTTTGATGATGGAAAGGTCGTGGTCGTAGATAATTGTATTTAGGGTAAGATAGGTTCTCACTCCTTTTTCTTTACATCTTCTGCTTATTTCCTGTAAATCATCAATCGTAAAATTCATAGAGGCTCTTGCTCTCATATTGAGCTGCTCTACACCAAAGTATACTGAATCTGCTCCATTATCTAATGCTGCCTGCAATGAGATAAAATCACCCGCAGGAGACATTAATTCTATTTTCCCTGACTTTGTCATTTATTTTTCTAAAAATTTCGGCAAAGATAATCATTTTTACCTACCGCATAATGGCTGTAAGCGAGCCACATTAAACCATAAAAAGCCCCACTACTCTTGCAGTGGGGAAGATTTAATCTTATTAAAACTTTAAATTATGGAAATTTTTATCTTTAAATCAAAAAAAAAGCGAGAGTATTTATTTACTCTCGCTTTATCTTTTTAGAACCAAGGTTTTTGATTCACCTGATAAGTTTCTACGAATTCTTCATCAGATTTCATAAGATATATAACACCTTCTATAATAGACACTATACCAGAAGCCCCACAAGTAATAAGACCTACAACAAGCTGGATAATACCCTCTTTTTTATAACCTAAATAGAATTTGTGAACCCCTAAGTAACCAAGTAATATTGCTAAAACACCAGCTACTACTCTTTTACTTTCTTGACCGTTTGTTAAATTTTGCT
>ERZ772827.77-NODE-77-length-53023-cov-7.673180_pt1 | contig 53023 bp, 46 predicted proteins | sample MGYA00580850_ERZ772827 | MGnify/ENA primary metagenome ERZ772827 (study PRJEB29015, sample SAMEA2737950) | human oral metagenome | biome: human oral; feature: human-associated habitat; material: dental | place: China | collected 2145 ... | reverse complement strand
ACGTATTGGCAGCAATAGAAGCGCAGGAAGAAGTGGCACGTCAGGCACACGAAGCGTGGAAAAAACAGCGCAAAGCCGAGCGCAAAGAGAAAGTGGAAGCCTTCAAGGCCGACATCAAACAAAAATTCGACAAATTGGCAGCCAAGTTGAAATAACACTGCCACCAACCCAAGGTATGTAACCGCTCAAATTTTCCGTTTCGGATGCATGCCAAACCGGTTTGAGGCTAAACGTTGCTTGGCGGACGAATGGGTTTTCAGGCTGCCTTCGGGGTCGTCTGAAAGGCAGTCAGCCAAAACATAAAAAGCAGCCTGAAAAGCCGAATCCGCTTTTCAGGCTGCCTTTTTGTGCGACCGGTTTATTCAACCCTACTGAAAACCAGCGTGGCATTTGTTCCGCCGAAGCCGAAGCTGTTGGACATGACGGCGTTGAGTTTGGCGGGGCGGTTTTCGCGGACGATGGGCAGGTCGGCGGCCTGTTCGTCGAGCGTTTCGATGTTGGCGCTGGCGCAGATAAAGTCGTTCTGCATCATCAGGATGGAATAAATCGCTTCGTTCGAGCCTGCCGCGCCGAGGGCATGACCGGAAAGGGATTTGGTGGAACTGACGGGCGGCACGGCTTGCCCCGCAAAGGCTTCGCGGATGGCGCCGAGTTCTTTGGTGTCGCCGACGGGGGTGGAGGTGCCGTGGGCGTTGATGTAGTCGATGCTGCCGCCGTGTTGCGCCAGCGCCATCTGCATGCAGCGCACTGCGCCTTCGCCGGAGGGCTGCACCATGTCGCAGCCGTCGGAAGTGGCGCCGTAGCCAGTGAGTTCGCACAGGATGTTGGCGCCGCGCGCTTTGGCGTGTTCGTATTCTTCCATCACCAGCATGCTGCCGCCGCCGGAAATCACGAAGCCGTCGCGCGCGGCGTCGTAGGCGCGGCTGGCGCGCTCGGGGGTATCGTTGTATTTGGTGGAGAGCGCGCCCATGGCGTCGAACAGGCTGCTCATCGCCCAATGGACTTCTTCGCCGCCGCCGGCGAAAACGATGTCTTGTTTGCCCAGCTGGATAAGCTCGGCGGCATGGCCGATGCAGTGGGCGGAGGTGGAGCAGGCGGAGCTGATGGAGTAGTTTACGCCTTTGATTTTAAACGGCGTGGCCAGGCAGGCGGCAACGGTGGATGCCATGGTTTTGGTTACGCCGTAGGGGCCAACGCGTTTGACGCCGCTTGCGCGCAAGATGTCTGCGGCTTCGACCTGGCTGGCGGAGGAGGCGCCGCCGCTGCCGGCAACGATGCCGGTGCGGATGTTGGAAACCTGCGCTTCGGTGAGACCGGCGTTGGCGATGGCTTCCTGCATGGCGATGTAGGCATAGGCGGGGGCGTTGCCCATAAAGCGCAGGATTTTGCGGTCGATGTGGTCTTTTGGGTCGATTTTGATATTGCCGGCCACGTGGGAGCGCATGCCCATTTCGCGGTAGCTTTCGTCAAACGAAATGCCGGATTTCAGGTTTTGCAGGGCGGTGAGGACTTCGCGGCAGTTGTTGCCGAGGCTGGAGACGATGCCGATGCCGGTTACGACGACGCGTTTCATGGTTCAAACTCCGGTGGATGGGGCAGCCTGAAAAGTTTTCAGACGGCCTGGGTTGGTGTGGGCGGCTTGCGGGTGGTTTTCAGGCTGCCTGTTTGGGGATTGGGGGCAGCCTGAAAGGACGGTTTAGAAGTCGTCGGTGGTGGTGAACAGGCCGACGCGCAGGCCATTGCCTTCGTAGATGGTACGGCCGTCCACGCTCATTTCGGCGTCGGCGATGCCCAACACCAGTTTGCTGTTCATCACGCGCTTGATGTGGATGTGGTAGCGCACGATTTTGTGTTTGGGCAGCACCTGGCCGCTGAATTTCACTTCGCCGCAGCCGAGCGCGCGGCCGCGCCCGGGAGCGCCCGTCCAGCCGAGAAAGAAGCCGACCAGCTGCCACATGGCGTCCAAACCGAGGCAGCCGGGCATCACGGGGTCGCCCTGGAAATGGCAGCCGAAAAACCACAAATCGGGGCTGATGTCGAGTTCGGCGATGATTTCGCCTTTGCCGTATTTGCCGCCGGTGCTGTTGATTTCGACGATGCGGTCGATCATCAGCATATCGGGCAGCGGCAGCTGGGCGTTGCCCGCGCCAAACAGTTCGCCGCGCCCGCAGGCGAGCAGTTCTTCTTTGGTGTAGCTGGATTGGGGGGTGAAAGTGGTCATGGGGTTCCTTAGATAAAGGCCGGCTGGCGGCGGGAAACGCGGTAAACAAACGGCTCGGCAGATTCCGAGCCGGAAATTTAGACTAGTGATTCTAATCTATTCGCCAATACAAGGCAAACCGCGCCTTAAGCCGCTGTGCCGCCTGCGTAAAGGGCGGTAAAGCAGGTGTAAATATGGCTGGATTCGCAAGGGGTTTCCAGTGCGCCAAACAAAAAAAGCAGCCTGAAAACCTTGGTTTGGGCTTTCAGGCTGCTTTTGGGGTTTGGCATTTGACACTCAACGGTTTTTCCTCAGGAAATATCTAAAATACCGTTGTTTCCGCACAGTAGGTGTCAGGTTGTCTATCCAAATATTGTCGCAATACCAACCAAGATTCCTGTCTGCGCGGGAATGATGGCGGTTGGGGGAATTTTGGTTTTCAGACTGCCTTTATTGTCCCCAAGGCAGCCTGAAAGCCATATCAGTTCTTCAAACTCTGCACCGGCGCGGGAATGCGCCCGCCACGTTTGACGAACACTTCGCACGAGCCGTCTTTTACCGGCATGATGGGGGCGTAGCCGAGCAGGCCGCCGAATTCCACCGACCCGCCCACGTCTTTGCCGGGCACGGGGATGATGCGCACGGCGGTGGTTTTGCTGTTGATCATGCCGATGGCGGCTTCGTCGGCGATGATGCCGCTGATGGCGGCGGCGGATGTGTGGCCGGGTACGGCGACCATGTCGAGGCCGACGGAGCAGACGGCGGTCATGGCTTCGAGTTTGTCCAGCGTGAGCACGCCCGATTCGGCGGCGGCGATCATGCCTTCGTCTTCGGATACGGGGATAAACGCGCCGGAGAGGCCGCCCACGGCGCTGCTGGCCATCATGCCGCCTTTTTTCACCGCGTCGTTTAACAGCGCGAGCGCGGCGGTGGTGCCGTGCGTGCCGCACACGCTCAAGCCCATCGCTTCCAAAATGCGGGCGACCGAATCACCCACGGCGGGCGTGGGCGCAAGCGACAAGTCCAAGATGCCGAAGGGAATACCCAGCCGCTTGGCCGCTTCCTGGCCGATGAGTTCGCCCACGCGGGTGATTTTAAAGGCGGTTTTTTTCACCGTTTCGGCGATGGCGGTCAAATCCGCGTCGGGCGGGCAGTTTTCCAAAGCAGCCTGAACCACGCCCGGGCCGGATACGCCGACATTAAGCATCACATCGCCTTCGCCCGCGCCGTGAAACGCGCCGGCCATAAAGGGGTTGTCGTCCACCGCGTTGCAAAACACCACGATTTTGGCGCAGCCGAAGCCTTCGGGCGTGGTGTCGGCGGTGTGTTTGATGGTTTCGCCCATCAGCCGCACCGCGTCCATATTGATGCCGGCGCGGGTGCTGCCGATGGCCACCGAGCTGCACACGATGTCGGTGGTACGCATCGCTTCGGGTATCGAGCGGATCAGGGTTTGCGCCGAGGGCGACATGCCTTTTTGCACCAGCGCGGAAAAGCCGCCGATAAACGACACGCCGATGGCTTTGGCGGCTTTGTCCAGCGTTTGGGCGATGGAAACGTAGCTCTCCGCGCCCGTGGCCGCTGCGATTTGGGCGATGGGCGTAACCGAAATGCGCTGGTTGACAATCGGCACGCCGTATTTGGCCGACAAAAATTGTGCGGTGGACACCAGGTCTTTACCCACGCGGGTGATTTTGTTGTAGATGTTTTGGTTGAGCGTGTCGAGATCGGGCGAGATGCAGTCGTGCAGGTCGATGCCGATGGTGAGCGTGCGCACGTCGAAATTCTGGTCGGCAACCATGCGTACGGTTTCGAGGATTTCGGCGGATTGGAGTTGGGTAGTCATGGCAATCTTTCGGGTTGGGTGGTTGGGAGGCAGCCTGAAAAGTTTTCAGGCTTCTTTCAAACAAGGGTAGCTTGGGTTGAGACCCAACATTTTCGGGAGTTTGTTGGGTTTGCAACCCAACCTACGCAACTGCTTTTCAGGCTGCTGGAAAAGCAGCCTGAAAACATCACAACAGGCTTTCAGGCTGCCTTTGGCCGCCCCGTCAAATCCGGTGCATGGCCTTAAACAATTCTTCGTTCTGCATCCGAATATCCAGCGACAGGCGTTTGCCCGCTTCGGCGAATACATCCAGCATTTCGGCGCGGCTTTGCGGGCATTTTTCGGTGTCCATCAGGATAATCATGGTGAAGTAGTCGTCCATCAGCTGCTGGCTGATGTTGAGAATGCTGATTTGGTGCTCGGCCAGGAGTTTGGCAACGTCGTAAACGATGCCGATGCGGTCTTTGCCGATTACGGTGAGTACGGAGTGTTTGGACATGGGATTTCCTTTATAGAGCGTGTAAAAAACGGCGCGGCGGTGCTTGGCAGGTAGCCTGAAAACATCAAAACGGTTTTTCAGGTTGCCTTGCGGCGGCGCGCTGAAAACGCCCCGATTATAAGGGAAACGGCTGCTGCGGCAAGATTGGGCAAAGGCAGCCTGAAAGGTAAAAAGGGTAGGGTGCCGCTATCGGCGAAGCGGGCGCGGCTTATGGTACAATCGCGCCTTTTTAACCGTTTCTTTACCAATCCTGACATTCGGGGCGAAAACACCATGATTTCCACCAACGGCATCACCATGCAGTTTGGCGCCAAGCCGCTGTTTGAAAACGTATCCGTCAAATTCGGCGAAGGCAACCGCTACGGGCTTATCGGCGCGAACGGCTCGGGCAAGTCCACCTTTATGAAAATCCTCGGCGGCGATTTGGAGCAGACCGCAGGCGAAGTCGCCATCGAACACGGCGTGCGCTTGGGCAAGCTGCGCCAAGACCAGTTTGCCTATGAAGATATGCGCGTGTTGGATGTCGTGCTGATGGGGCACACCGAAATGTGGGCGGCGATGACCGAGCGCGACGCGATTTACGCCAACCCCGAAGCCACCGAAGACGACTACATGAAAGCCGCCGATTTGGAAGCCAAGTTTGCCGAATACGACGGCTACACCGCCGAAGCGCGCGCCGCCGAATTATTGAGCGGCGTCGGCATCGACGAGAGCCTGCACAACGCCACCATGAGCGAAGTCGCTCCCGGCTTCAAACTGCGCGTATTGCTCGCCCAAGCCCTGTTTTCCAAGCCCGACGTCTTGCTGCTTGACGAGCCGACCAATAACTTGGACATCAACACCATCCGCTGGCTCGAAGGCGTGCTCAACCAATACGACAGCACCATGATCATCATCAGCCACGACCGCCACTTCTTAAACGAAGTCTGCACCCACATGGCGGATTTGGACTACAACACCATCACCATTTACCCCGGCAACTACGACGACTACATGCTCGCCAGCGCCCAATCGCGCGAGCGCGCCTTGAAAGACAACGCCAAAGCCAAAGAAAAACTGCAAGAGCTGCAAGAGTTTGTCGCCCGCTTCTCCGCCAACAAGTCCAAAGCCCGCCAAGCCACCAGCCGCTTGAAACAGGCCGACAAAATCAAAGCCGAAATGGTGGAAGTCAAACCGTCCACCCGCCAAAACCCCTACATCCGCTTTGAAGCCGACGAAAAAGCCAAGCTGCACCGTCAGGCGGTTGAAGTGGAAAACCTTGCCAAATCGTTTGACAAAAAACTGTTTGAAAAGCTGGGATTTATTTTGGAAGCCGGTCAGCGTCTCGCCATCATCGGCCCCAACGGCGCGGGCAAATCCACCCTGCTCAAACTGTTGGCAGGCGCATACAACCCCGAGTATTCAGACGGCCTCGCCCCCGATGCAGGCAGCATCAAATGGGCGGAAAAAGCCCATGTCGGCTACTACCCGCAAGACCACGAAAACGACTTTGACGTAGAAATGAACCTCACCGAATGGATGCGCCAATGGGGGCAGGAAGGCGACGACGAGCAAGTGATACGCGGCACGCTGGGGCGTTTGCTGTTCGGCAGCAACGATGTAGTCAAACAAGTCAAAGTATTATCAGGCGGCGAAAAAGGCCGCATGCTCTACGGCAAACTGCTGCTGCTCAAACCCAATGTGCTGGTGATGGACGAACCCACCAACCACATGGACATGGAAAGCATCGAATCGCTCAACATGGCGCTGGAAAAATACAACGGCACGCTGATTTTCGTCTCCCACGACCGCCAGTTCGTCTCCTCGCTCGCCACCCAAATCATCGAATTGGACGGCAACGGCGGGTATGAGCATTATCTGGGGGATTATGAGAGCTATTTGGAGAAGAAAGGACTGGCGTAAACAACGCGGTTGGTTTCTACATCTTAGGGCGTGTTGACAATCAACATTTTGGCGGCTTTTGCGTCCTAAAACGGCATCTGCCGCGTTAAAAATGCTCGCCTATGGACGGCATAGGCTCACATTTTTGCCTTGCATCTGCCATTTTATGCCGCAAAATCCGTTTCAAAAGTTGAATGTCAACACGCCCTAGGCAGCCTGAAACAAAGTTCGGCGAAGCCAAAGCCATTTCTTTCAACACAAACAAGGGGAATCCAATCATGAAAATCGCAGTCATCGGCGCAACAGGTTTGGTGGGCAACGCTGTCGTTTTGGAACTCGCCGCACGAAACCATCAGGTAAGCGCGTTTGCGCGCAACATCGCCAAAGTGGCGCAACATCCCAATGTAAACGCCGTTACCGCCGATGTGAACGCGCCCGATTTTGCTGACAAGCTCGCAGGCTTTGATGCCGTGGTCAGCGCGTTTAAAGTGAGCTGGGACAGTCCCAATCTAGTGCAAGACATAAAAACGAGCTACGACAACCTATTCGCCGCATTCAAAACCGCTCAGCTGCCGTATTACCTGATTATCGGCGGCGCAGGCAGCCTGAATGTTGCCCCCGGCTTGCAATTGGTGGATACGCCCGATTTCCCGGCGGGCGCTTACCCGGCCTCCGATGCCGTGCGCGTGCTACTGGACGATTTGCGCCCTCGCCGCGATATCAACTGGGCGTTTTTGTCGCCAGCCGCCATGTTTGCCGTTGCGCCCGTGCGCTTTGAGAAAACAGGCGCGTACCGCATCGGACAGGACGACGTGCTGCTCAACGCCGACGGCTCGCCCGCCGACATCGCGCTGCCCGACTTGGCGGCGGCCATCGCTGATGACGTGGAGCAAAAAGCACATCTGTTCCAACGTTTTACCGTGGCAAATTAAGCAAGCAAGCCCGTAGGTCGGGCATTTATGCCCGACACTCTCCCACCTGTGCACCATACTTGTCGAGCATAAATGACCGACCTACCGAACTTGCGTAAGGCCGCACCAGCCAAAGGCCGTCTGAAAGGTTTAGACGGCCTTTTGTGTAAGCAAAGGAATCCGCCATGAATTTCAACAAACTGATACCCGAGTTGTCCGTTTTCGACATCGCGCAAACCAAAGATTTCTACGAAAAACTCGGTTTCCAAACCGAATACGAGCGCCCGAGCGAACACTTTGTTTTCATGTCGTTTAACGAGAGCCAGTTTATGTTTGAGCAAATCCACGAACAAGGCTGGAACACGGGCGAATTGGCCTATCCGCTGGGGCGCGGCATCAATTTTTCCATCGCCGCCGACAATGTCGAAGCGCTCTACGAAACGGTGAAACAAGCCGGCATCGAAACCTACCGGCCGCTGACCAAAAGCATTTATCAGGTAAACGGCATTGATGAAGCGCAAATCGAGTTTCTGATTCAAGATCCGAACGGGTATTTGCTGAGGTTTACCAATTAGGCAAGGCATGGGACGGATTCGAGCATCCGGCCTGCACAGCAATCCTTTCAGAAACGCCATCCCCGCGCAGGCGGGGACGGCTTCAAAGCCACCTGTACGAAAGCAAACCCATGAACATCACCCTGCGTACCCCTGCCGAACACGACGCATCCACCGTTACCGCCCTGCTGGACGAACTCACCGCCGCAGGCAGCGACACCGACGGCTTTTGGAACGGCGCCGACACCTTTATCTATGCCGACTGGCTCGCCGCCTGCCGTGAAGCCGCACACGGGCGCGGTCTGCTCGAAGGCTTTGTGCCGTATGTGCAATATGTCATGTTCACCAACGACGGGCAGGCCGTCGGCTTCTTAAACCTGCGCTTGCAACTAAACGACTTTCTGCGCGAGATCGGCGGCCATATCGGCTACTGCGTCCACCCCGCGCAGCGCGGCAAAGGCTACGCCAAACAAGCACTGCATCAAGCCATCGCCGAAGCCAGCCGCCACGGCATCGCCCGCCTGCTGGTTACCTGCCGCAGCAGCAACCCCGCCAGCCGCCGCGTCATTCTTGCCAACGGCGGCACGCTGGAAGACATCCGCGACGAGATGGAACGCTATTGGATAGAAACTAAATAGGCAGCCTGAAAAACGTTTTCTCGTTTTCAGGCTGCCTCAATGTAATCATGTAAACAAGCAGCCTGAAAACCCAAATCCCGTTTTCAGGCTGCCTTGGGGCGTGTTGGCATCCAATACGCCCCAGTGTCTGTCAGTGCAGCCGGTTGAGCCGGTCGCGGTTGGCACCGGCCACGCCGGGCAGTTGCGAGAAGAAACGTTCGGCTTCGTCTAGCAAGCGTAGGCTGGGTCTAGGACCCAGCTTTCAGGCTGCTTTTTTCAGACGAACTCAAAAGCAGCCTGAAAACAAACAAAGCGGATTTCTGCGAATCCAAAACCCTTACCTGTTTTCAGGCTGCCTTTTCCTACACCCGCAAACATCCCCAAAGCAGCCTGAAAGCCTAATCTCCCCACTTTCAGGCTGCTTTCCCTTTGCCGCCATGGCTTCCCAAATAAAACCCGCTATCATCCGCTTGTCCGCCGATTATATTGAGAGAAGCCCATGTCCCAGCCCAAAGCCCCTTCCCCCTGGCGCATCATCAACCCAGTGCGCCCGCAAATCCGCCGCGCGATGGCAATCGCCACCGCTGCCGCCGTTCTTTCCACCGCTGCGCTGCTCGTTATGGCACGCATTCTCAAAGATCTTCTAAACGACCAAGCCGACTGGTGGCTCGCTGCGCTGCTTCTCGTTCTCACCCTTGCCGCCTTTGCCGTGCGCGCCTACGCCTTCCGCGTCTCGCACCTTGCCGCTTTTCGCCTGGAAACCCTGCTGCGTAGCCAGCTTGCCGAACGCCTCGCGCAAGTCTCGCTCGGTTTCCTGCACGCCCGACGCCAGCGACGCCGAAGTGGAAGCCGCCAATGCCACGACTTCATCATGACGCTGCCGGACGGCTACCAAACCGCGGTCGGCGAACGCGGTGCTACCCTTTCCGGCGGCGAACGCCAGCGCATCACCATCGCCCGCGCCATCCTGCAAAACCGCCCCATTCTCATCTTTGACGAAGCGACCGCCTTTGCCGATGCCTAAAACGAAGCGCTCTTGATGCGCGCGTTGGCGGCGTTGATGCAGGACAAAACCGTGCTGATGATTGCCCACTGCCTCGCTACCATCCGCCACGCCGCGCAGATTCTCGTCTTCGACCACGGCGAGTTGGTAGAACAAGGCGACCACGCCAGCCTCATCGCGCAAAACGGCCACTACGCCCGCCTGTGGTAGGCCGGAGAAGCCGCCCAACACTGGCGCATTGGTGGCGCGGAACAATAGGCAGCCTGAAAGATGGTTTGGGTTTTCAGGCTGCCTTTTTTTTGTCGGAATTACGCCGAAAAGTGGTTGCGCTACAAAAGCGCCAGCTGCCACAGCGCCCATGCGCAGACCAGCAGGCCGGCGGCCAGGCGGATACGGCGGTTTTGCAGCACACGCTGTAGGCGGCTGGCGAAAATGCCCATTGCCAAAAGATTGGGCAGGGTGCCGAGACCGAAAGCGGCCAGATACAGCGCGCCTTTGAGCGCCGAGCCGCTGCCCAAGGCATACAGCGAGGCGTTGTAAACCAAACCGCAGGGCAGCCAGCCCCACAACAGGCCGATGCCGAAGCAGGCGGGCACCGAGCGTATCGGCAGCAGGCGGTTGAGCAGGGGATTGAGCCGCCGCCAAACCGGCTTGCCCAGCGTTTCGATTTTGCCGGCGGCGGCGGAAATGCCGCTCAGATACAGTCCCATCATTAGGAGCAGCAGATTGGCGGCAGCAAACAGCACCAGCTGCAGCGTACGCGTGTGATCGAGCAGCATGCCCGCTTGCGACAGCGCTCCCATCAGCGCGCCGATCAGGGCGTAGCTGCTGATTCGGCCCAGATTCATCAGCAGTATCAGCCACAGCCGCCCGATATGCGGCGGCAGATGCAGGGCAAAGGCGCTGCTCAAGCCGCCGCACATGCCCGCGCAGTGCGTGCCGCCGAAAAAGCCGAGCAAAAACAGCGTCAGCACGGTGATTTCTTGCTGCATGGCAAAGTACCGGAAAAAAGCGCGCATTTTACGCCGCCGCGGTGGCAAAACCAAATTTTCAGGCTGCCTGAAAATGCTTTTGAGAACGGATATTGGATAGCTATACCAAAGAAATCTTTAAGGTTAATCGCAGTTTCAAAGAAAGGACAGTGGGGCTATAATGCGCCGTTTTTCTTTCACCAACCGTTACCGAAGAGGTTTTTATGAGCATTCAGGAACAAATCAAAGAAGTCGTTACCAACCATCGCGTCGTGCTGTTTATGAAAGGTACGCCGAAATTTCCGCAGTGCGGCTTTTCCGCCCGCGCCGTGCAGATTTTGAAAGAAGTGGGATTTGACGACTACGCCAGCGTTAATGTGCTGGACAATGACGCCGTACGCCAAGGCATCAAAGAGTTTTCCAACTGGCCGACCATTCCTCAGCTGTATGTAAACGGCGAGTTTGTCGGTGGTGCCGATATTATGATGGAGATGTTTGAAGCGGGCGAACTCAAAGACGTGCTCACCGCCGAAGCCTAAGACGTTCTCGGCAAAACAAAGCAGCCTGAAAACCGGTTTTTTGGTTTTCAGGCTGCTTTTTATCGTGGGCTTACTGGAAAACTTCGCAGTTTGTATCGGCGCGGCCGGGGTTGCGGAAAAAGTCAGGCTCATCGCAACTGGAAGTGCTGCTCTCGCACAGCACGGTGCTCAAATCGTGGCTGACCACCAAAACCCGCGGCTCGCTTTCGCGATCGAATGCCACGGCTTTGAGCGCATAGCTGTTTTCACTGTTGGTCCCGCGCGGATTGCCTTGGAAGCGGATGCAGAAATGTTCGGTTTGCGGGTGGGGCAGGTCGGCCCAAGTGGTGCTGTTTTTCTTGAAGTTTTTATGCTGGCTGTAATGCTGCTCAAGATGGCGGACGTTTTCCAACATCGCGGTTTGCGCTTCGTGCAGGCGTTTTTTGCGGGTGTAGCTTTGATAGCTGGGATAGGCAATCACGGCAAGTATCGCCAGCACGGCAATCACCGTCATCAGTTCGATAAGCGTAAACCCCTGTGTTTTTGTGCGCGAAAAAACAAACTGCTGCATTTTGCTTCCTTTCGGTTGGCATGAAATGGCGGCAGTTTGGTGTTCTTAAGATTTAATTTTTGTTATTCGCTAATTAGTTTCGCTAATTAGTTTAGAAAACTTCGCATTCGTCATCAGTCATCATGGACGTGCCTGAGTTTGAGCTAAGTGAATCTTGCAAACCGGCTAAAGTGCATTTGCTGAAATTACCGCCTACCGAAGAGTAAACAAGATAAACTTTCCTGTCTGGGTTGGCATTTAGCGGGCGCGCAGTCATCAGGTAGGAGCTGGATTCGGCTTGTTGGAGCGAGATGGCATAACCACTATCAGGGTCGCCTTTCAAAGTAGGCACATTGGCGCACTCACCGTTTGGCAGGGCGGCACCGACACAAAAAGTACGGTGCTGGCCATAATGCTGCTCCATCATACGAATATTGTCGTTCATCAGCGAGCGGGCGTTTTCCAAGCGGCTGCGTTCGATAAACTGTTGGAAACTGGGGTAGGCGATCACGGCCAAAATGGCGATGACCACAATCACGATCATCAGCTCGATAAGTGTGAAACCTTGGGTGCGGGCTTGGTATTTCATAGGTATGGCGGGGTAATGTTTGAATGATTAGACCCTTTCAAGCAATTCACGTGCAGATTGCCCGATCTGCTTTCAGGCAGCCTGAAAAACCTTGTGAAGATGCCTTTGCACAAACAGACGGAATTTAACCGAATCTATTGCCAGCGGCACGGCTTTGCGCTATCTTTGGCCTCCCGTTTTCTCCAAACCCCGGCGACGTTTTTTACGGCTGGCAAAACGCTGGTTACCCCGTTCGGACGGTGCGCGTACCCTAAACCGCTGCCCGCCCGAACAGCATTACAGGTGCATCGGTAAGGCGTTTTCCTGTCTTAAATTTCCACGCCAGATACAAGAGGTTGTCATGCAAATATCAGGTGCGCAAATCGTTGTGCAAAGCCTTAAGGCCGAGGGCGTCGAGTACGTTTTCGGTTATCCCGGCGGCGCGGTTCTCGAAATCTACGACGCCATCTACCAACTGCATAAATTCGAACACATTCTGACCCGCCACGAGCAGGCGGCGGTACACGCGGCGGATGCTTATGCGCGCCGAAGCGGCAAGGTCGGCGTGGCGCTGGTAACGTCCGGCCCGGGCGCCACCAATGCGATTACCGGCATCGCCACCGCCTATACCGATTCGGTGCCGCTGGTGGTGATTTCCGGCCAGGTGAGCTCGGCGATGATCGGCAGTGATGCTTTCCAAGAGATTGATATGGTGGGAATTTCCCGCCCGTGCGTGAAGCACAATTTCTTGGTAACGAATATCGACGATTTGGCGCCGTCGATTAAAAAGGCCTTCCAAATCGCCCGTAGCGGCCGCCCCGGCCCGGTGGTGGTGGACATCGCCAAAGACGTAACCCAGGCGGTTGCCAAGTTCAGCTATCCGCAGGAAGATTTGTTTATCCGCTCTTACCAGCCGGTGGTGCAGGGGCATGTCGGCCAGATTAAAAAAGCGGTGCAGATGCTCGCTGCGGCCAAACGCCCGTTGGTGTATTTCGGCGGCGGCGTGGTTTTGGGCAATGCGGCAGCCGAGCTGACAAATTTTGTCCAATTATTGGATATTCCGTGTACCGCCACCCTGATGGGGCTGGGCGGTTATCCTTCGTCTGACCGCCGCTTCCTCGGCATGCTTGGTATGCACGGCACCTATGAAGCCAATCTGGCGATGCAAAATGCCGATGTGATTTTGGCCGTCGGTGCCCGTTTTGATGACCGAGTGGTATCGGTGCCGGCAAAATTCCTCGAAACACCGAAAAAAATCATCCATATCGATATCGACCCTTCGAGCATTGCCAAGCGCGTGAAAGCCGATGTGCCGATTGTGGGCGATGTCAAACAGGTTTTGCAGGAAATGGCCGGCCTGTGGCGCAAGCAGGAATTGCAGTTCAACCCCGCCGCTTTGGAAAAATGGTGGCAAACTGTTGAGAGCTGGCGCAGCCGCAACTGCCTGGATTTCGAGCCGAAAGAAAACGTGATCCTGCCGCAGCAGGTTATCCGCACGCTGGCCGAGCTTACCGGCAACCGCGCCGTGATTACTTCCGACGTCGGCCAGCACCAGATGTTCGCCGCCCAGTATTATCCCTTTGAAGAGCCGCGCCAATGGCTCAATTCCGGCGGCTTGGGCACCATGGGCGTCGGTTTGCCGTTTGCCATGGGCGCTTATCTGGCCGACCCCAGCCGCGATGTCTGCTGCATTACCGGCGAAGGCTCGATCCAAATGAACATTCAGGAAATGAGCACCTGCCTGCAATACAATCTGCCGGTAAAAGTCATCTGCCTGAACAACGGCTATCTGGGCATGGTTCGCCAATGGCAGGAGCTTTATTACAGCAACCGCGAATCGGAAACCTATCTGCAGTCGCTACCCGATTTTGTCAAACTGGCCGAAGCCTACGGCCACGTCGGCATGCGCATCGAAAAACCGCAGGATGTCGAAGGCGCGCTGCGCGAAGCGCTGGCGCTTAAAGACCGCTTCGTATTCATGGACTTCTTGACCGATCCCAAACAAAACGTCTTCCCGATGGTCGGCAACGGCAAAGGCTTAAGCGAAATGGTACTGCCGCCGCATATGCGCGAGAGCAGGGCAGATTCCGATGTGAACGAAGTAACCGACCGTGCCTACGACAAAAGGAGCGTGCCATGATGCGACACATTTTATCGATTCTGATTGAAAACGAATCCGGCGCCATGAGCCGCGTGGTCGGCCTGTTTTCCGCACGCGACTACAACATCGACTCGCTCTCGGTGGCCGCCACCGAAGATCCCACCCTATCACGGATGACCATCGTTACCCGCGGCGGCGACGGCCTGATCGAGCAGATTACCAAGCAGCTCAACAAGCTGGTCGAAGTGGTGAAAGTGGTTGATTTGAACAGCAGCCGCCACGTCGAGCGCGAACTGATGCTGGTAAAAGTGCGCGCCGTCGGCAAAGACCGCGACGAGCTGTACCGTCTATCCGAAATCTACCGCGGCCAGATTGTCGATGTCAGCGAAAAAATCTACACCGTCGAAGTAACCGGTACTTCCGACAAACTCGACAGCTTCTTGGAAGCGCTGCCCAAAAGCCTGATTTTGGAAACCGTGCGCACCGGCGCCGCCGGCATCGGCCGCGGCGAGCGGATTCTGAAAATCTGAGCCTTGCCCGAATAGGCACTGCCGCAGGCCGGCAGTGCCTTTACCTTACCCGCATTTTGCGGCAAAACCTCTTGCAGAACACCTTTCAGGCAGCCTGAAAATCTTGCCGGTATGGCTTGCGACCAAACGCCGGCTGCCGGAGCGCTGCCAAACTTAATACCCAAGCACTTCATGCTAGAATCCAAATCGTTTTCAGGCTGCTTGGAAAAGCAGCCTGAAACATCCCACAGAACAGACAGACCACGGGAAACACTATGTCCGGTTCACTGATTGCCCCCAATTACGACGTCCGCGCCTACCGCGAATACGCGCAAAAACATTATCCCGGCCTGTGCCAGCCGCGGCCGGAAGACAGCCACAAAGGCACTTTCGGCACGCTGGCCGTGATCGGTGGCGCCGAAGGCATGAGCGGCGCGGTACTGCTGGCCACGTCCGCCGCCCTGTACACCGGCTGCGGCAAAGCGATTGCCGCTTTCAACCAAGCCGCTTTGCCGCTGGCTGCCGACCCCGTCCGCCCCGAGCTGATTCTCGACACCCTGCCCAAAGTGCTCAAGCGCCCGGGCATCGACACTTGGGTGGCCGGCTGCGGTCTCGGCCGCGACGACAACGCCGTGCGCCTGATCCAAGCTCTGTGGAACAGCGGCATCCGCCAGCTGGTACTTGATGCCGACGCCCTGCATATCCTGGTTGAAAACCCGCAGCTTTTCCCCTTGAGCAAACGCGCCGATCTGGTGCTGACCCCGCATCCGGGCGAAGCCGCGCACCTGCTCAATATCAGCGTGAACCAAGTGCAGGCCAACCGCTCGTGGGCGGCGCGCGAGCTGGCCAGCCGTTATCGTTCGTGGGTGGTGCTTAAAGGCCATCAGACCGTGATTTCGTCGTCGCGCGGCTTTTTGCACGTTAATCCCAGCGGCAACGCCGGTTTGGCGGTGGCCGGCAGCGGCGACGTCCTTTCCGGCATGATCGGCAGCCTGATGGCGCAAGGCATTGCCGTTGAAGAAGCGGTATCTGCCGCCGTTTGGCTGCATGGCGCCGCCGCCGAAATACTCGCCGCCCAGCAAATCGGCCCCATCGGCCTGCAGGCCGGCGAAATCGCCCTTGCTGCCCGCTGGCTGCGCAACCGGCTGACGGCAAACTGATGCCGTCTCTCCATATTTCGCCCCAAGCAGCCTGAAAAACGTTTGCCGCGCTAAATCTTTCAGGCTGCCTGAACCCTAAAAAGCAGCCTGAAACCAAAATCCGCGCCATCCGGCTCTTGCGCCCAAGACAAAGCAGCCTGAAAACCGCCAAACGGTTTTCAGGCTGCTTTTTATGACGGGTTTCAACGGCCAATCTGCTCCGCGGCGCCGTCCAAGCCACGGTTGAGGCTGTCAACCATCGCCGGATAGCCATCGCCCTGCTGCGGGGTAAGGACGTGGAAGCTCTTGATGCTGCCGTCGGGGCGGCGGGCGGTGCCGCTGATTTCGGTCTGCCCCTGATAGCTGCCCTGAAAGCGGTCGAGATGGATGTCGAGTACGGGGGCGTTACCATCGGCAAGTTTGGCGGGCAGATACAGGGCACCGCCGCTGCGGTTGAGGCGGTTGGCAAAGGCGGCGGCTAGGGTGTCGGCCAGCGGTGCCGCCCACAGATTGCTTTGGGCAAGGTTCAGATGGTGTGCGTCGGTTTGATAAAGCAGGCTGCCGCTGCCGATGGGTTCGGCCAGACGCACGCGCACGGCGGTGGCGTGGCGGGTGGCGGCACGGTTTTCAGGCAGCCTGAAAGCGCTGTCGGGCAGCTGGTAATACTGCGTCGGCGGGGTGCTGCCGCAGGCGGCGAGCAGCAGGGCGGCGGCAAGGGGGAGCAGGCGTTTCATCGGCTTCCTTTCGGGGTGGGGTCTTGGGCGCTGCGCTTGAATATTAGGGCGTTGGGCTGCTCTTTGAGGGTGTTGAGCAGCGGCTGGGCGTCGCGCAGGGTGCGGTCGATGCTGTCTAAGGTTTGCTGGGCGTCCTGATACAGCGGCGACTGCGGCGAGATGCCGCCGAGGGTTTGGCGCAGCTGCTGCAGGGTGTGCTTGAGCTCGGCCGGCAGCTGCTGGGTGGACGGGCTGCCGATCAGGCGGTTGGCGGAATTGAGCGTATTTTCGGCGCTGCCCATCATGCGCTGGGCGTTTTTCAGGGTCTGGCGCAGCTCGCGCAGATTACCGTTCAGCTCGCCAACGGTTTTTTCCAGCGGCAGATCGTTGAGTTTGGCCAACAGCTTGCCGACCTGATCCTGCAAATCGCCGCCGCTGCGGCTGGCGAGTACCGGATCGCCGGCATATTCGGCGTGCGGGCGCAGCAGATTGCCGCTCTCTTCGCTCAATTCGATCATTTTGCTGCCCAGAATCAGATTGTTGCTGCCGATGGTTGCGGCCAGGCCGCGGGCGGAGGCAGCCTGAAAAGCCTGCTGCCAGTATTCGCGGCTTTGCGGCTCGGCACCGGCTTCGAGCCGTTCGGGGTCGATGCGGATGCGCACCGGAACCCAGCCGTTTTCCAGCAGTTTCAGGCTGTCGCCGGCGGCAAAATGGGGCACGGCGGCCACGCTGCCGATGCGCAGTCCTTTGTATTCGACGGGCGCGCCGCTTTCCAAACCGCGCACCGAGCCTTGGAAAAACACGGTGTAATAAAGGGTGCGCGGGCCGGGCAGGTTTTCGACTTCAGCGCGGTTGTTGTAGATTTTGAAGTTCTGGCCGCTGGAAACCGACTGGGTGGAACTGCCGGCGTGGCTGGGCGTGGAAAAAGAGATGGCGCCGGAGAGCAGGGCGGAGAGCGGCGGGCTGTCGATGCTCAAACCGCCGCCGCCGGTTTGCACGCGCAGGCCGCTGTCGAGCCAGAAGCGGCTGTCGGCCGAGAGCAGGCTTTCGTTGGGGCTGTGGATGAAGACGGTGTAGCGCACGGTTTGGTCGGCGGGGGCGAAATCGGCGGATTCGACGGTGCCGACGATGTGGTTTTCATACAGCACGGGGCTGCCGACATTGACCATTTTGCCGTTTTTGCCGGAAAGAAAGAGCCGCAGGCCGCTTTGGCCGATGGCGGCCACCGGCGGCAGGTCGGATACGGTGAACTCGCTGGCTTCTTCGTTGCTTTTGCCGGGGGTGAAGGCGATGTAGGAGCCGGAAACCAGCGTGCCCAGACCGGTGATGCCGTTTTGGTCGATGCGCGGTTTGACCACCCAAAACTGCGTGTCTTTGCGCATCAGCGGGGCAACGTCTTTATTCATGCGGGCGGTGATTTCCACGCCGCTTTGGTCGTCGCGCAGGCGGATATTGACCACGCGGCCGACTTCTACGTTCAGCACCTTAACGGCAGTGGTATTGACTTCGATGCCTTCGGCGTTGTCCATCAGCAGGGTGATTTCGGGACCTTTGCTGCGGGCGTTCTGCACCAAGAGCCAGGCGCCGGTAAGCGCGGCGAGCAGGGGAATCAGCCACACGGTGGAGCGCAGGGTGCGGCTGTTGCGGATGCGGGCGTCTTCAATCGACGGCGCGGGTTTTGGGGCTGGAGTTTCGGGGGTAGTCATGTTTCAGGCAGCCTGAAAAAATCAAGGTTCGGAAGAAGGGCGCTCGGCGGCGGCATGGTCCCACAGCAGGCGCGGGTCGAAAAAATAGGCCGAGCACATGGTGAGTATCACCACCAAGCAAAAATACACCGACGCCGGGCCGGGGCTGACGTGGGCGATCGGCGTGTGAAAAGCGCTCATCATCATAATGATCACAAACACATCGATCATCGACCAGCGGCCGACCGCTTCGGTGATACGGTACTGCAGCGACATCGCCCACACCGGCATCAGCGGCTTGAAGCGGGCGCAGTAAAGCAGTACCAGCATCGACAGGATTTTCAGCGTCGGCACCGCGATGCTGGCGCTGAAAATGATGACGGCAATCAGCTTGTCGCCGTCGTTCCACATAAAAATGATGCCGCTCATAATGGTGCTGATTTCGGTTTTGAGCGGGTTGGAGGAAATCATAATCGGCAGCAGGTTGGCCGGCAGGTAAAGAATCGCCGCCGCCAGCAAAAAAGCGGCCGACAGCGACAGGCTGCCCGGGCGGCGGTGGCCGAGTTCGGTGCCGCACACGCCGCAAAAGCCTTCGGAGAGCGGGCGAAAATGCAGGCAGCGGGTGCAGCAGACGGTGTTTTCGGCAGCCTGAAAGGCTTTCAGCCGGCGAGTGCGGCGGATCTGGCGGTACACCCAATGTTCCGACACCGCCAGCGAAGTGCGCAGCAAGAGCAGCGCCAATACCGGCAGCAGCCAAAACGCGGCGCCGAAATCCACTTGCGCCACGGTTACGATTTTGATGTAGGCCACCATCACCGAAATAAAAAACACGTCCACCATCAGCGCATGGCGCAGGCGGGTAATCAGCCGCGCCGCCCACAGCATGCCCGGCGGCGTTTTGCCCTGCCACAGCGAAAAATACAGATACAGGCACAGCAGCACAAACAACAGCGGCACGCCGAAAGTAAACACAAACAGCACGCCGCCGAGAAAACCCCAGTCGCCGCCCAGCAGGGTAAACAGCATTTCAGGCAGCCGCAGCGGCGAATACACCCCCGGCATCGCAATCGTTACAAAAGACAAGCTGTACACCAACAGCAGCACGATCAGCGAGGCCAGCGCGCAGGCCAGCGTCATCATATACGGCCGGCTTTCGATGCGCGCCAGCGGATGGTGGCAGCGCGGGCAGGACGCTTCCTGCCCCTGATACAGCGTCGGCAGCGCCACCCGCAGGCCGCACACCGGGCAGTCCGCCTGATGAGCGGGCAGGATGGCGTTGGGCAGGTAGAAACGCTGCCGCTTCAAAGTGGCGGGACGGTAAAGGCGGCCGGACATGGCAAGGGGAAAAATCTCGAAAGGCGCGAAGTATATAGCGAATAGGGCCAACACTCCATAGTGCCCCTGCAGGCAGCCTGAAAAGCCCCCGCGCCTTTTGCCGCAGGGCAGGCGAAATGTTAGAATCCAGCCGTTTTCAAGTGTCCCCAAGCCGATGCCGCCATGACCCTGAACATCATCGACCACCCGCTGGTGCGCCATAAGCTCTCGCTGATGCGCGCCGCCGACTGCAGCACCAGCAAATTCCGCACCCTGGCCAAAGAACTCTCGCGGCTGATGGCCTATGAAGCCAGCCGCGATTTTGCCACCGAGCCTTACCGCTTTGAGGGCTGGTGCGGCGAAATCGAAGGCGAGCGCATCAAAGGCAAAACGCTGACCATAGTGCCGATTCTGCGTGCCGGCTTGGGCATGCTCGATGGTGTGCTCGATCTGATTCCTACCGCCAAAATCAGCGTGGTCGGCCTGCAGCGCGACGAAACCACCCTGCAGCCGGTGCCGTATTTTGAAAAACTGGTCGATAAGATGGATCAACGCCCCGCGCTGATTATCGATCCCATGCTCGCCACCGGCGGCTCGATGGTCGCTACCATCGATCTTCTGAAACAAAAAGGCTGCCGCCACATCAAGGCGCTGGTGCTGGTGGCCGCGCCCGAAGGCGTGCAGGCGGTGGCTGCCGCCCATCCGGACGTTGCCATCTATACCGCCGCGCTCGACAGCCATCTGAACGAAAAAGGCTACATCATTCCCGGCCTGGGCGATGCCGGCGACAAGATTTTCGGCACGCGCTAGGATGTTGATATCCGGCTTTTCAGGTTTTCAGGCTGCCTGAAAACCCGAAAGCAGCCTGAAAACGCTGCAATCCAATCAGAAAAGGAAACCTTATGGGATGGCTGTCCAAGCTGTTCGGCAGCGACGGCGGCGGCCGCAGCGCCAAGCCGGAAAACTTCGAGCAGTGGTTCGAGCAATACGCCGCGCTCGGCTTCGAGCGCCAGCAGCAGTTTGCCGAAGAAACCGCCGATGCCGGCGAAGCCGAAGTCGATTTGGGCCGCGGCCGGCTGCGTTTTGCCGACGGCAGCGAATACGGCGTGCAGCTGATCGGCAGTCTGGCGCACACGTCCGACACCTGGCTGTGGGGCTGGGCAAACCAAACCGTCGGCAGCGACAGCCCCTTTGTCCAGCAGTCGGCGCGGCTGCGCCAGCTGGGCGAAAAATTCGTGCTGCCGTTTTTCTGCATGGACAAAAACCCCTACAGCGGCGACCAGATGCACCGCCTCGGCCTGTTTGCCGTCGGCCTGTTCGGCGCACTGGGCTATTACCCGCTTAATCTGGGTGACTTCACCCTGCTGCTGAACGTCGGCTACAACCAAGACCCCGGCGCCCATCCCAATCCCGCCATCGAGCAAAAACGGCTCGCTTCGGTATTTTCCCAGCTGATCGCCGCCTATCCGGTTTACGACCACCTTCACGCGCTCGAATGCTATCTGCGCGCCAAAGGCTACCAAACCGCCGTGCGCGCCGATGCCGCCGGCAGTCTGCTTGAAGCGCAGCAGGGCAGCCTGAAACTTTCCGCCGCCTTCGACAGCGCCCGCCGCCTGATCCAATTGACCGCCTAACCCAGGAACCCGCCATGAACTTTCAAGAAAACCTCGCCCAAATGCCCGATATTTCCCGCCTTTCCGGCTTGGAAGTGTTGGATGGAAACGGCCATACCGTCCACCATATTCCCGCCGTCGAAGGCAAACTCGGCAGCCTGAAACTCTACAACGCCCTCTCCGAGCGCTTTTCAGGCTGCCTGAACGCGGAAGCCGCCGCGCAGGGGCTGGCCTGGTTTGCCGAGCATGTCGCCGATGCCGAGCAGCACCCCGGCAAGCACCCGAATATCGATCTGCTGTTTAAAGTGCGCGACGAAAAACTGACGCTTACGCTTAAGCCGCTGCCGCTGCTGTCCATCTGATTTTTATGGTTTCAGGCAGCCTGAAAACTGCTTGGGATATGCCGCAAAGCAGCCTGAAAAAAAAACGAAAGGATACGATTATGGACATCCTGTTTATCGCCGACCCGATGGCCAGTTTCAAAACCTATAAAGACACTACCTACGCCATGATGCGCGAAGCCGCCCGCTGCGGCCACCGCCTGTTCCACACCCTGAGCGGTGCGCTGTCGGTGAAAAACGGGCAGGTGGTGGCGCAGGCGGCCGAATTTGAATTTGTCGGCGCCCGCCACGATCACGACCACGCCTGGTTTCAGGCTGCCCCCGCCGCCGAAACCGCGCTGACCGCCTTTGGCGCCGTGATTATGCGCACCGACCCGCCTTTCGACATGCAGTATCTTTACGCCACCCAGCTCTTGACGCTGGCCGAAAGCCACGGCGCCAAAGTGTTCAACAGCGGCCAGGCAATGCGCGACTTCAACGAAAAACTCGCCATTCTCAACTTCCCCCAGTTCACCGCGCCCACGCTGGTTTCCACCCGCGCCGCCGACATCCGCGCCTTTTTGCACCAGCACGGCGACATTATCGTCAAACCGCTCGACGGCATGGGCGGCATGGGCATTTTCAGGCTGCGCGAAGGCGACCCCAACACCGGCAGCGTGCTGGAAATGCTGATGCAGCTGGAAAGTCGCACCATTATGGCGCAGCGCTACCTGCCCGAAATCGTGCACGGCGACAAGCGCATTCTGGTAATCGACGGCAAAGTCGTCCCCTTCGCCCTGGCGCGCATCCCCCAGCAGGGCGAAACGCGCGGCAACCTGGCCGCCGGCGGCCGCGGCGTGGCGCAGGAGCTCTCCGAACGCGACCGCGAAATCGCCGAAAGCCTCGCCCCCGAACTCAAACGGCGCGGCATCCTGCTCGCCGGCCTGGACGTTATCGGCAGCCATCTCACCGAAGTCAACGTAACCAGCCCCACCGGCTTTCAGGAAATCACCAAACAAAAAGGCTACGACGTCGCCGCGCAGTTTATCCAAGCGATCGAGCAGGCAGCCTGAAAACCCGAAAAACCGGCTTTCAGGCTGCCTGAAAGCCCGTCCAACACACACGCCACGCCTATGAAACCCTATCTCGACCTGATGCGCCACGTTCTCGAACACGGCACCGACAAATCCGACCGCACCGGCACCGGCACCCGCTCGGTGTTCGGCTACCAGATGCGCTTTAACCTGCAAGACGGCTTCCCGCTCCTGACCACCAAAAAACTGCACCTGCGCTCCATCATCCACGAGCTGTTGTGGTTTCTGCGTGGCGACACCAACATCCAATACCTGCACGACAACAATGTAACCATCTGGGACGAATGGGCTGACGAAAACGGCGATCTCGGCCCCGTTTACGGCTACCAGTGGCGCAGCTGGCCGACGCCCGACGGCGGCCGCATCGACCAAATCGCCAAACTCATTGACCAAATCAAGCGCAACCCCGACAGCCGCCGCCTGATTGTTTCCGCCTGGAACCCCGCACTGGTGGACGAAATGGCGCTGCCGCCCTGCCACGCCATGTTTCAGTTTTACGTGGCCGACGGCAAACTCTCCTGCCAACTCTACCAGCGCAGCGCCGATATCTTTCTCGGCGTGCCGTTCAACATCGCCAGCTACGCCCTGCTTACCATGATGCTCGCCCAAGTCTGCGGCCTGCAAGCGGGTGAGTTCGTCCACACCCTTGGCGACGCCCACCTTTACCGTAACCACTTCGAACAGGCCGAACTGCAACTGACCCGCGAACCGCGCCCGCTGCCGACCATGACCCTGAATCCGGCGGTGGACAATCTGTTCGACTTCAAATACGAAGATTTTGAACTCAGCGGCTACGACCCGCACCCGCACATTAAAGCCGCCGTTGCCGTCTGATAAAGGCAGCCTGAAAAGCCGTTTTCCGCTTTCAGGCTGCCTTAAAACCCATCCGGCAGCGCAAAAGCAAGCAGCCTGAAACCTTTTAACAGGGTTTCAGGCTGCTTTTGCCGTGGCGCAGGATGGCGGCGCAGACGCTTTTCAGGCTGCCCAGAACACAATGCCGGCAGCCTGAAAACTTTATTCGATATTGAGCCGCTCGAGCCGGTAGCGCATCGAGCGGAAGCTGATGCCGAGCATCTTCGCCGCCTGGGTGCGGTTGTTTTGGCTGATTTTGAGCGCGTATTCGAGAATCTGCTGCTCGATGCTGTCGAGATAGTCCTGAATCTGCGTCGAACCTAAACGGAAACCCGGCAGGCCGTCGATAATCTGGTGTTCGCTGGCGGCGTGCTCGTCGCTGTGGCCGTTGGCGGGTTCGGCTTTGGCCAGCAGCGGGTCGGCATTAAGCTGTAAATCGTCCACTTCGATGGTGTTGCCGGCGGCCAGGGCGACGGCGCGCTCCAAAATGTTTTCCAGCTCGCGGAAGTTGCCCGGATAGCTGTATTGCAGCAGTGCTTTGCGCGCGGCGGGGCTGATACTGACGCCGCTGCCGTGGTGGCGCTGCAGCAGGCGGTCGATCAGGCCTTCGAGGTCTTCACGCATGTCGCGCAGGGCGGGCATATTGAGGGTAACGACGTTCAGACGGTAGAACAAGTCTTGGCGGAATTGACCGGATTCGACAAGTGCGGCGAGGTTTTTGTGGGTAGCGGAAACAATGCGCACATCTACTTGCACTTCCTGCGCATCGCCGATGCGGCGCACGGCTTTTTCCTGAATGGCGCGCAAGAGTTTGACCTGCATCGCCAGCGGCAGGTCGGCCACTTCGTCGAGAAACAGCGTGCCGCCGTGGGCGTGCTGGAAGAAGCCTAAGCGGTCTTGGTCGGCGCCGGTGAAGCTGCCTTTTTTGTAGCCGAAAAACTCGCTTTCCATCAGGTTTTCGGGGATGGCGCCGCAGTTGACGGCGATAAAGGGGCCGTCGCGGCGGTCGGATAATTCGTGGATGCTGCGGGCGGCCTGCTCTTTACCGGAACCGGATTCGCCGGAAATGTACACCGGCACGTTGGCGCCAGCGAGCTTGCGGATCAGCTGGCGCACCTGTTCGATCTGCGGCGAGGAGCCGAGCAGGCGGGGCAGATCGCCGCTGCCGCCGCCAGCATCGGCGGTCGGTTTGCTGCTGCGCACGGTGCGCGGTTTGGCCGGCTGGACAGTCTCTTCAACAGCGGCGGGCACTTCGCTTTGGACTTCGCGCTCTTTCAGGCTGCCTGTGTCTGCGGCTGCGGTTTCGGGCTTGGCCGAGCCTTCGTCTTGGACTTTGATCGCCGACTTCACCAGCGTACGCAGCTGGGCGAGGGTGATGGGCTTTTGCAGGTAGTCGAAAGCACCGATTTTCAGCGCCTGCACCGCCTGGTCGGCATTGCCGAACGCGGTGATGACGGCCACCGGCACATCCAAGCCTTTTTCGTTGATGTATTCGACCACTTCGAGGCCGGAGCCGTCGGGCATGCGCATATCGGTGAGTACCAGCGAGTATTTGCTCTGGTCGAGTTTTTTACGCGCGGCATTCACACCCTCGGCGGTCTCGACAGAGAGCCCCATCTTCATCAGGGTCATTTCCATCAAATCACGGATATCGGCTTCGTCGTCCACCACCAATACGGGGCGGTTCAGGCTGTTTTTGCTCATATTTTCACTCTCGGTAGGATCAGTTCGAAGGATTTGGTGCGCGGCAGGTAGCTCAGATCGCCCTTATTGGCATGCGCCAGTTCGCGGGCGACGTACAGCCCGAGTCCGGTGCCTTGCGCCTGGTTGGTTTGGAAAGGCTCGAAAAGGTGGGGCAGCATTTCAACGGCCACGCCCGGGCCGTCGTCCCATACGCGCAGGGATATGCGGCGCTCGTCTTGGTAGCTAACGCTGATAACGACGCTCTCTTTGCCTTTGCTGCTGTGGCGCCAGGCATTGTTGCAGAGATTCCATAAAATCTGCTGCAAATGCATGGCATCGAAGGCGACTTCGATTTTTTCCGGCGGCATGTCGGTGGTCAGGCAGCCGTTGAGCACCTCGGGGCGCGCCAGCAGAAACTCCTGCACAAACTGGCCGACAAAGGGAATCAGGCGGATGCTTTCGGTGCGGATGCGGTCGCGTTTGTTGAGCGAGGAGACTTCCTCAATCATTTTGTCGATGCGGGCGGTGTTGTTTTCGATAATGCCGGTGAGTTTTTCGCTTAAGGGATCGCCCTCGGCCGATTCGGTAAGCAGGCCGTTTGCCTGGCGGATGGCGGAGAGCGGGTTGCGGATTTCGTGGGCAAGGTTGGCGGTGAGCATGCCCAGCGAAGTGAGTTTGACGTTCTGCGCCTCGGCCTGGCGGTCGCGGTCGGAGCGGATAAAAAGAATCAGCAGCTCGGTGTTTTTCTGCACGATCGGCACCGCACGCACGTGCATCAGCAGCCCTTCCAGTGCGGCGGTTACTTCAAAGCCGGCCTTGCCCGAACCGATCCACTGGTGCACCAGCTCGCCGGCAAAGGGCACTTTGCCGCCGACCACCAGATTGGGAAAATATTTCAGCGCCTGGCGGTTGCACGACCACAGCTTGCTTTCGACATCCAATACCAGCGCCGCTTCCTGCACGCGGTTGAAAACGATTTGGTTGAGCGCGCGCAAACGCTCGTAGGCGCGGCGGTGCTGGAGCACGGAATCGCCGGCATTACTCAGGTAGCTGGCGGAAAACGAAGTCATATAGGGCACGGCGTAGCAGGCGGCGATCAGCAGAATCTGGCCGGCCACCACCGGCAGGTTGTTGCGCATGATGTCGGCGCTCATCGGCCACAGCGAAAAAGCGGTATTGCACGCCACCAGCAGCGCGGCATAGGTGCCGTAGAGAAAGGGATAGCGGCCGTAGCTGAGCAGGCAGGCAGCGGCAAGAAAGGGCAGCATCAGGATGCCGAAGCCGGAGCTGACGCCGCCGGCCAGAAAGCTCAAAAGCGCCATCATGGTGATGTCCACTACCGAGCTGGCGTTGGGCAGATTGGTGCCCTGGTGCTGCCAGCCCGGATAGGCGATGCTGACCATAATCACAAAGCCGTAGGCAATGCACCATACCGACAGCCAATACTGATTGCGCAGCAGCGGCACATAATGCACCGATTTCATGTGCACCAGCATGGTGGAGAAAATCAGCAGCGAAAACAAAATGGCGATGCGGGCGATATTGAGCAGGCCGATAACCCGCTTGCTGTAGTCGTACCATTCCTGCCAGTTCGGCTGTTTGGCCAGTTCGATTTTAATGCCCATCCTTATGCTTCTCCGTTTTCAGGCTGCCCTGCGCCGCGGATGCCTTTCAGGCTGCCTGAAAGGTCTAAAAGCTTGCCTTTGCGGCCGCGTTTGCCGTCGATGTCGGCCACGCGCAGGCGCTCGTGGCTGGTGCCGCCGCGTTTGCCGGCGATTTCGGCGGTGTATTCGGCGGCGTCGGTGATTTCGGTGAGCGCGAGCGTATCGCCTTCGGCCAGCGACATCAATTGCAGGCCGCGGCCTTTGGCCATGATTTTCATCTCGGCCAGCGGGAAAGCCAGCAAGCGTTTGCCGGCGCTGGCGGCGATCACGCGGCAGTCGGGGTTGATCAGGGCGGACTGGTACACGCGCACCGGCATCAGCACCTGCTCGCCCTTGTCGAGCGTCATCAGCACCTTGCCCGCTTTTACGCGCGAAGCCATGTCTTCGAGCTTGGCGATAAAGCCGTAGCCGCCGGAATTGGCCAGCAGATAGTGGTTTTCAGGCTGTCCCGACAAAATGCACAGCACGCGGGCGCCGGCCTGCAATTCGATTAAGGACGCCAGCGGCACGCCGTCGCCGCGCCCGCCGGGGATGGCGGCGGTATCGACGGTATAGCTGCGCCCGAGCGTGTCGAGCACGATTAAGGGCTGCACGCTGCGGCTCTCTAATACCTGTTGCAGCGCGTCGCCTTCTTTAAACGCGGTCTGCGCCAAATCCAGCCCGTGCCCCGCCCGGCTGCGTATCCAGCCTTTTTGCGACAGAATCAGGGTAACCGGCTCGTCGGCGGTGGTTTGGGTGAGCGCGGCGCGTTCGGCAGCCTGAACCAAGGTGCGGCGTGCATCGCCGAACTGTTTGGCATCGGCCTGCATCTCTTTGATGATGAGTTTTTTCTTTTCGTTTTCGTCGGCAAGCAGGTTTTTCAGGCTACCTTGCTCTTCGCGCAGCTCGTCCAGTTCTTTTTCCAGCTTGAAGCCTTCGAGACGGGCAAGCTGGCGCAGGCGGATTTCCAAGATGTCTTCGGCCTGGATGTCGCTCAGGCCGAAAGCCGAGATTAGGGCGGGCTTGGGTTCGTCCGATTCGCGGATAACTTGAATCACTTCGTCGATATGCAGGAAAACCACCATCCGCCCTTCAAGGATGTGGATGCGTTTTTCCACCTGCGCCAGTCGGTGCGCCAAACGGCGGGTCAGGGTGGCGGTGCGGTAGCCCAGCCATTCCTGCAAAATGGTTTTCAGGTTTTTCTGCGCCGGGCGCTTGTCGTTGCCCATCATCACCAGATTTACCGGCACATTGCCTTCCAGGCCGGTTTGCGCCATCAGCGTATTGACGAAACTTTCCGGCTCGATGCGGCTGGATTTGGGCTCGAACACCAGGCGCACCAGATGTTCGCCGTCCGACTCGTCGCGCACGCGCTCAATCAGATCGAGCATCAGCTTTTTGGTATTGAGCTGGTCTTGGTTGAGCTGCTTTTTGCCCGCTTTGGGCTTGGGATTGGTCTGCTCTTCGATTTCCGCCAGAATTTTGGCGGCGTTGGTATTGGGCGGCAGCGCGGTAACGATCACGCGCCACTGGCCGCGCGCCAGCTTTTCCACTTCGTAGCGCGCCCGCACCCGCACGCTGCCTTTGCCGGTTTCGTAGAGCGAGAGCAAATCCTTGTGCGGCGTGATGATGTGGCCGCCGCCGGCAAAATCGGGCGCGGGGATGTATTCCATCAGATCCGCCGTTTGCAGATAAGGCTTTTTCAACAGCGCAACCGCAGCCTGGGTTACTTCACCCAGATTATGCGGCGGAATTTCGGTGGCCATGCCCACCGCGATGCCCGATGCGCCGTTGAGCAGCACCATCGGCAGCCGCGCCGGCAGGGAAACCGGCTCTTCAAAAGCACCGTCGTAATTGGGCACGAAATCCACCGTGCCCTGATGAAGTTCGGAGAGCAGCAGTTCGGCAATCGGCGTGAGTCGCGCTTCGGTGTAGCGCATCGCCGCCGCGCCGTCGCCGTCGCGCGAGCCGAAGTTGCCGATGCCGTCGATCAGCGGATAGCGCAGGGTAAAGTCCTGCGCCATGCGCACCATCGCTTCATAGGCCGAACTGTCGCCGTGCGGATGGTATTTGCCGAGAATCTCGCCGACCACACGCGCCGACTTCACCGGCTTCGCATTGGCCGCCAAACCCATCTCTTTCATCGCAAACAGAATCCGCCGCTGCACCGGCTTCTGGCCGTCGCCCACATCGGGCAGCGCCCGCCCTTTGACCACGCTCATCGCGTATTCGAGATAGGCGCGCTCGGCATATTGGGCGAGAATCAGGCTGTCGCCTTCGGGCGGCAGCGGGATGGCTTCGGTCATGGCGGGTATCCGTGGCAAAACTGCAAAGGCGGCATTTTAACATATCGGCGCAGGCAGCCTGAAACCGCAGCAGAGCCGTTTTCAGGCTGCCTGCAACGCAAAACGGCAAAAAGCAGCCTGAAAAGCGGGATTCTGCTTTCAGGCTGCTTTTGGGTTATGGTCGCTTTGCTGCTTTACCATAATGATCGTTTCCTTTACCGGCACCTATTACACCATCAGAGCAGGCTTTTTGCGGCAGGCTGACGGCGATACTTTCCCGTTCATTGGGGAGCGCCAGATGATCGACGGCTGAAAAGTAGCTGTTGATCTGTGCCAGTTCCCGTTTGCCCTTGCCGGCGCGGCAGATGTCGCGTCGGATTTTCTGCCGCATGGCATCCTGCCATTGCTGCGGGGAGCGTGCGGTATCGGCTGTCGGCAGCATGCGGAAGTAGCGGTGCAGTACGTCGTCTTTTAGTTCGATGCGGTAGATTTCCAAGCCATCGCTGTGCGGGACGGGCAGCTGCTTGTTTGTTTCGCGGTAAACGACAGCCAAGACGGTGCGGACGCTATCGGCTTCGATTTGCTGCGGCGTTTTTTCTGCTAAAAGCCGCGCGCAGTGGCCTTGGGGCAGAGTGATGCTTACGGTGGTATGCCATTCGGGCAGGGCATAGCGGCCGCGCAGGCCGATGTGCCGGTTGATTTCGCGCGACTCGTTTATTTTCAGGCAGAACTCGTAGTTTGCACTTGCGCGGAACATATCGTGCAAATCCTGCCGGGTGTAGCGGTCGCCAAAGGGCAGGGCGGAACGGTAGTTTTCAAGCAACACGTCAAACACCAGAAAACCGCCCCGCTGCCTGACGTCCTTTATCTCAAGTTGTGCGCCGTTGCCGATGGCTTCTTTAATCGGCAGGTTTTGACGCAGGGCTATGATTACGTGCTGGAAATCTTTGAAGAACGCCCGATCGCTGATGTCTCCGGCAAAGGCAGCCTGAAACGCTGCTGCTGCGAAAAGGGCGGCTGCCCGTTGTTTGGGTTTGGCAGACATGGTTTTTCCTTATTTTGGGGGTAAAGATGGTTTTCAGGCTGCCTTTACGCTTGCAAGGCAGCCTGAAACGTTTGGGGCTTTACGGTTTAACCCACTTTATCCCCCGGCTGTGCGCCCGCGTCCACGTCCAAGAGTTTCAGTTTGCCCTCGGCGGTGGCGGCGGAGAGGATCATGCCTTCGGATACGCCGAATTTGGCCATTTTGCGCGGGGCGAAGTTGGCGACGGCGATGACCATGCGGCCGTTGAGTTCGCCCGGATTGGGGTAGCTGGCGGCGATGCCGGAGAAGATAACGCGTTTTTCAAAGCCGAAATCCAGGTCGAATTTCAAAAGCTTGGTGCTGCCTTCTACGGCTTCGCAGTTGATGACTTTGGCCACGCGCATGTCGATTTTGACAAAGTCGTCGAAACTGGCCTGCTCGGCGACTTTTTCGTATCGGCTCTCGGCTTGCTCGGGCGCGGCGGCAGCCTGAATGCTTTGTTTGTTGGCTTCGATTAAGTTGTCCACTTGGGTTTGCTCCACTCGTTGCATTAAATGTTTGTATTGGTTGATGGCGTGGCCTGCGGGCAGGGTTTGCGTGGCCATGTCCCACGAAAGCGCGGGGAGATTCAAAAACGCGGCGGCCTGCTCGGCGACGCGCGGCAGTACGGGGGCGAGATAAACGCTCAATACGGCAAAGGCGTTAATCAGCTCGCTGCACACTTCGTGCAGGCGCGCTTCCTGGCCTGCCTGCTTGGCGAGTTCCCACGGTTTGTTGGCGTCGGTGTATTCGTTTACCGCGTCGGCCAGTGCCATGATGTCGCGCAGGGCTTTTGCGTATTCGCGGCTTTCATAGGCTTCGGCGATGGTTTCGCTCTCGGCGGCGAGTTTTTTCAGCAGGGCGCTGCCGGATACGTCTTTCAGACGGCCTTCAAAGCGTTTGGCGATGAAACCGGATGCACGGGCGGCGATGTTCACATATTTGCCGACCAAATCGCTGTTGACGCGCGAGATGAAGTCTTGCAGGTTTAAGTCGATGTCTTCGATTTTGCTGTTGAGTTTGGCGGCGATGTAGTAGCGCATCCATTCAGGGTTAAGGTTTTGTTCCAAATAGGATTTGGCGGTGATAAACGTGCCGCGTGATTTGGACATTTTTTGGCCGTCCACGGTTAAAAAGCCGTGGGCGAATACGCCGGTGGGGGCGCGGTGGCCGGAGAAATGCAGCATGGCCGGCCAAAACAGGGCGTGGAAATACAAGATGTCTTTGCCGATAAAGTGGTACATCTCGGTGTCGGAATCGGCGCGGAAATAGTCGTCAAACTCAAGGCCGAGTCGGCTGCACAGGTTTTTAAACGAAGCCATGTAGCCCACGGGCGCATCGAGCCACACATAAAAATATTTGCCCGGTGCACCGGGGATTTCAAAGCCGAAATAAGGCGCGTCGCGCGAGATGTCCCAGTCGGAAAGGGTGGTTTCGCCGTCTTTGCCCAGCCACTCGTTCATTTTGTTTAAGGCTTCAGGCTGCAAATGCGGCTGCACGCGGCCGTCGACCAGGCGGGTAGAACCCGATGTCCATTGTTTCAAATAATCGGCGCACTCGCCGAGTTTGAAGAAAAAGTGTTCGGACTCTTTCAATACCGGCGTGGCGCCCGATACGGCGGAGTAGGGTTTGATGAGTTCGGTGGGGGAATAAGTGGTGCCGCACACTTCGCAGTTGTCGCCGTATTGGTCGGCGGCGTGGCATTTGGGGCATTCGCCTTTGACGAAGCGGTCGGGCAGGAACATTTGTTTTTCGGGGTCGAAAAGCTGCTCGATGGTGCGGCTTTCGATTTTGCCGTTTGCTTTCAGGGCGAGGTAGATTTTTTCGGAAAATTCTTTGTTTTCAGGCGAGTGGGTGGAGTAGTAATTGTCGTAGCCGATGAGAAAGCCGGTAAAGTCGGCCAGATGCTCTTCGCGCACGCGGGCGATCATGTCTTCAGGCTGCACGCCCAGTTTTTGCGCCGCCAGCATTACCGGCGTGCCGTGGGTGTCGTCGGCGCAGCAGTAGCGGCAGTCGTGGCCGCGCAGCTTTTGGAAACGCACCCAGATGTCGGTTTGGATGTGTTCGACCATGTGGCCGAGGTGGATGCTGCCGTTGGCATAGGGCAGCGCGGAGGTAACGAGGATTTTGCGTGGGGAAGTCATGGGATACGGTCTCGGAAAACTGCCGCGGCGCGGCCGGAAAAAGGCGGCATTATGCCACAAAGCGGGTGTTTTCAGGCTGCCTTGGCAGGGGCGAAAGCAGCCTGAAAGCCAAAAGCAGCCTGAAAACGCTTGGGCGCTTTCAGGCTGCCGCTGTCGGTACGCGGGCAAACGCCTAATCCGGCCGCCGTACTTCCTGCGCCAGCCGGATGACCTGCTCGGGCATCAGTTTGTTCAGGCAGTCGGTATGGCCGAGCGGGCATTCGCGCTGGAAACAGGGGCTGCAGTCCAAATTCAGGGTGGCGATGCGGGCGGCATCGCTCAAAGGCGGAGTATGCTCGGGGCTGCTCGAGCCGTACACCGCCACCAGCGGGCTGCCGGCGGCGGCGGCAACGTGCATCAGACCGCTATCGTTGCAGACAACGATATGGGCGCAGGAGAGCAGGTCGATGGCTTCGCCCAGCGTGGTTTGGCCGCACAGATTGGTGCAGGCGCCGCCGCTAAGCTGGCGGATTTCTTCGGCAACGGCATGGTCTTTCTGCGAGCCAAACAGCCACACCGCGCGGCCTTCGGCGGCGTAATGGCGGGCGGCGGCGGCAAAATGGCGCGCCGGCCAGCGTTTGGCGGGGCCGTATTCGGCGCCCGGGCAGAAGGCCACCGGCGCGGCGGCAGCGTCCAGGCCGTGTTTGGCCAGCGCCGCCGCGCGCGATGCGGGATCAACCGCCAGCAGCGGGCGCGAAGAGATGCCGTTGAAATCGGCCTGCGTCGGGTGCGCCAGCGCGGTGTAGCGGTCCACCATCAGCGGCAGCGCGGCTTTGTCGAGCTTGCGGATGTCGTTGAGCAGCAGATAGCGGCTTTCGCCGACATAGCCGGTGCGCCGTTTGATGCCGGTGGCAAAGGCGATCAGGCCGGCTTTGAGCGAGCCGGGCAGCACGATCACGCGGTCATAGCCGCGGCGGCCGAGCTCGCGGCCGGTGCGCCAGCGCTCGCGCAGCCGCAGCGCGCCGTGGCCGAAAGGATTGTCGAGCACGGCGGCCACTTCCGGCATGCGTTCGAATACCGCCTGCGACCACTTGGGCGCAAATACATCGATGCGGCAGCCGGGCGATAGCTCGTGCAGGCGGCGGTACAGCGGCTGGGTCATCACGCAGTCGCCGATCCACGACGGGGAAATAATCAGGATGTGTTCGGACATGGTTTGCGGGCGGGTGTTTTCAGGCTGCCGCTGCGGCTTAGCGGCGATGCGATGGCAGCCTGAAGTTTTTTGGTATGGGTTTGTGGCGGGGCGGTTTGGTGCGCGGGGCGCACCCTACGGCGATGGCAGCCTGAAACGGCGGGGCGCGCCGGCGATGGTTTTCAGGCTGCCTGAATGCGGGTTCGGGCTTGTTTTTTGTTTTTAGGCAGCCTGAAAAGACAGCCCTAAGAATTGCTTTGCGCTTTAACGCGGCCGGAGAGTTCGGGGGCGGCGATGCGCTCGCGGCAACCAGCCACTTCGCCGAAGCGCGGCGCGGCGTTTTCCCAGTCGGCACGGGCATCGGCGATTTCCTGATGGCTGCGGCCGACGAAGTTCCACCACATCAGCACGTCTTCGCCGAAAGGCTCGCCGCCGATCAGTAGCAGGCGGCTGCCGGCGCGGGCGCGGAACACGAGTTCGCTGCCGCCGGCGTTTCGCTGCCAAACAGGCTGCGCCACAGGGTGCGGACGGCGGCGTAATCGGCAGCGGCGGCGGCTTCAGGCTGCTGGTCATGCAGGCTGGTGCGGTGCTGCAGGTAGCGGAAGCGGCGGTAGGCGGCCACGGCGGCGGCGGCCTGCTGCGGGTCGGCCAGCCGGCGGCGGGCGGCCATTTCCAGTAGGGCGATGTTGCCGTAGTTTTCCAAAAGCTCGGGATGGCGGCGGCTGTGGGCAAGTATCAGATATTGCACGCAGAATTCGACGTCAACAATACCACCAGCGGCGTATTTGACGTTTTCAGGCTGCGGCGGATGCGAAGCAGCGATTTTCGCCCGCATGGCGGCGATGTCTTCCCGCAGCGCGGCGGTGTCGCGCCCGCCGGCGAGAATGCTGCGGCGGATGCGCTCGAAAGCGCCGCCGATGGTGCGGCTGCCGCAAACGAAGCGGGCGCGGCTCAAGGCCTGGTGCTCCCAGGTCCACGCTTCTTCGCGCTGGTATTTTTCAAAGGCGGTCAGGCTGTGCACCAGAAAGCCGGCGTCGCCGTTGGGGCGCAGGCGCAGGTCGATGTCGTACAGCGTGCCGGCGCCGGTGCTGCCGGAAAGCCAGGTGCCGAGACGGCGGGCGAGTTTGGCGTAGGTGTCGGCGGCATCGGGATGCTCGTCTTCATAGAGATAGACCAAATCCAAATCGGACGAATAACCGAGCTCTTTGCCGCCGAGCTTGCCGTAGCCGATTACGGCAAACTGCGGCTCGGGGCGGTGGGGCTTGGCAATGCTGCGCCAGGCGCCGCGCAGGGCTTGGGCAAGCACCAGATCGGCCAGCCGCGACAATTCGTCGCTCAGGCTCTCGACGCTCCAGCGGCCGGCCAAATCCTGCACCGCCAGCCGGAAAATCTGCGCGTGCTGGAAATGGCGCAGCGCGTCCATCGCCGCTTCGGTGTCGCTGCCGCAGGCATCGAGCGCGGCGGCCAGGTTCTGCTCCAGCGTCTGCCAGTCCAAAGGCTGCATCAGCTGGGCAGACAGCAATTCGTCGAGCAGGGCGGGATGGCGCTGCAGATAGTCCGACAGCCAGTCGCTTTGGGCATTGAGTTCGGCCAGCTGCGCCAGCGCCGCCGGATGCTGCTGCAAAAAGGCCAGATAAGACGGCCGGCGGCTGACGGTTTTGAGAAACTCGGTTAGCCGCGGCAGGGCGGTATCGGGCTGGCTGCTGGCGGCGGCCGCTTCGATGGCGCGCGGCAGCACCGCATCAAACAGCGGCAGCGCAGCGGCAGAGAGCCGGCGGTACCAGCTGCTGTGCTTGAGTTCGGCCAGCGCTTGGGCGGAAGCAGCCTGAAAACCGAGCTTGCCCAAAGTATCGGCGGCATTGGCGGCATCGAGCTGCTGCCACAGGCTGCCGCCGCCGTCGTTTTCCGCGGCATCGCCGCTGCCGCCGAGCACGTCGGCAAACACCGCCGATACACGTGCGCGGTGCTGCTCAAGGCAGCCTGAAAACGCCGGATAGTCGGCAAAACCCATGCTTTCGGCCAAGAGTTGGCGCTGCTCTTCGCTTTCCGGCAGGGTTTGGGTTTGCTGGTCGTCCCAATACTGCAGGCGGTGCTCGCAGCGGCGCAAAAAGCGGTAGGCATCGAGCAGGCCGCGGGCGGTTCCGGCGTCGAGTATGCCGTGTTCGGCGAGCTTCTCCAGCGTTTCCTGCGTGCCTTTAAGCTGCAGGGCGCGGTTTTGGCCACCGCGGATCATCTGGAAAATCTGCGCGGCAAACTCGATTTCGCGGATGCCGCCGGCGCCGAGTTTGATGTTGTCGTGCAGCCCCTTGCGCGAGACTTCGGCGCGGATTTGGCGGTGCAGGCCGCGCATTGCTTCATAGGCGCGGTAATCGAGATAGCGGCGGAAGACAAACGGGCGCACCAGCGCGGCGATGCCGTTTTCATGTGGCGTAACCACGCGGGCTTTGCACCAGGCATAGCGCTCCCACTCGCGCCCCTGGCTGACCAGATACTGCTCGAGCGCGGTTTCGCTGATCACCAGCGCGCCGCTGTCGCCGTCGGGACGCAGGCGCATATCGGTGCGGAACACAAAGCCTTCGCTCTCGGCATGATCGAGCAGGGCGATCAGCTTCTGGCCGACTTTGGTAAAAAACTCCTGATTGTCGCGGCTGCGGCGGCCGTCGGTTTCGCCGGCTTCGGGATAGACGAAAATCAGATCGAGATCGGAAGAGACGTTTAACTCAAAACCGCCGGCCTTGCCCATCGCCACCACACTCAAATGCTGCGGCCGGCCGCTGTGGCAGCCGATCGGCGTGCCGTAAAGCGCGCGGCAGCGGCTCTCGGCAAATTCCAGCGCGGTATTGACGGCAAAATCCGCCAGCAGCGTGATGCTGCGGGTTACTTCGTCCAAAGACGCCGCGCCGCACAAATCGCGCACCATAATCTGCGCCAGCACATGCCGGCGCAGCACGCGCAGCGCGGCAGAAAGCGCCGCTTCGTCGCCGGCAGCCTGAAAAGCCGGCCAGTCGGTAAAAGCGGCCAGATCGGTAGCGTCGAGCGGCCGCCCTAGCCAGCGCGACAAACGTTCGCGGTCTAAACGGCCGCCGTCGAGCTGGCGGGCAAGCCACGGGGAAAAACGGCGGACGGAATCGGGATTCGGAATCATGGTTCAAAAGCAGCCTGAAAGCAGGGCAGCCTGAAAACGGAAAAATGCTTTTCAGGCTGCCTGCCAAAAAGTCGGCGCAGGCAGCCTGAAAAAATCGGGAAAAGGAAAACGGACCAGGGCGCCGGCAGCCAAGCCTGACTGCCGGTGCGCCCGCTTACAGCAGGGTGCGGATGGCCTGCGCCAGCTCCGGCGCTTCCATGCCGTAGGGCGCGAACAGCGCGGTTTCGCCGTCTTTATCCAAAATATAGGCACCGGCGGTGTGGTCCATATTGTAAACGGTGTCGGACTTAATCTCGGTTTTCGCCGACACGATGCGGTACTGCTGCTTGATCAGCGGAATCCGTTTGCCGTCTTTGTCGTCGGTCAGGCCGATAAAATCAGGGTTGAACTGGGAAACGTATTTGCCGATCAATTCCGGCGTATCGCGCTCGTAATCGACGCTGACAAACACCACCGCCACGTCTTTGGCATCGGCGCCAAGCTGTTTGAGCGCGTCGCTGAAAGTCAGAAGCTCGGTGGGGCAGACGTCGGGGCAGTGGGTAAAGCCGAAGGAGAGCAGCACCACTTTGCCTTTCAGGCTGCTTAGGGCAAAGGGTTTGCCCTGGCCGTCGGTCAGCGTGAAGTCACCGCCGATATCGTCTTTACGCACATCGGTAGCGGTCAGTTTTTTCGTGCTGCCGCCGGCTGTGGCAGAAGCGGCGGGTGTCGATGCGGCTTCGGACGCCGGCACCGCCGATGCGGCGGACGCTGCCGGCACTTCGGAAGCGGCCGGCGGTGCAGTAGGTTCAGTTTGCTGCTGGCAGGCAGCCAATACGGCAAGCGAGAGCAGGGCGGGAATCAGTTTTTTCATAACGCAGTCTCCTGTTGCAGGCGGGAAAAGCGCCCGATAAACCTTCAGGCAGCCTGAAAATGGCGCCGCGGTGCGGGCAGACCGTATTTTAGCACTTGGGCACGGCGGCTTGGCAAACGTGTCGGGCATAAAAAACAGCCTAAAAACCGCTTTTGGGGTTTTCAGGCTGCTTTTGTTCCTGCTCGAGTATTGCTACCAGCGGTAATTGACCGCCAAACGCACATCGCGGCCGACTTCGGGCAGGGATGAACCGTCGCGCGCGCTGCTGCGCTGGCTGTGTGGTTTGTAGAGTTTGTTGCCAATGTTGTTGACGGAGAAATTAACGTTCAAATTGTCTTTGCCGGTGGGCTTCCAGTTAACGTAAATGTCGTTTACGCCGTAACCCGGGCGCACGGTGCTGGTGCCGCCGGAGCCGCGCTGGCTGATGCTGGCGGCGTCGTAAACCGATTTTTGCACGAAGCGGCCACGCCAGCCGATTTCCAGATTGGGATTGTCGAAGCGGTAGGAAAGGCCGGTGGTCCAGGTGCGCCCCATCGGGATGGCGGTAACGATGGAATCGAGGCTGGCGCCGTGCATTTTCGGTTTGTTGTAGGCCACGCCCGCGCGGGCGGTCAGGCCGCGCCAGCGGTAGCTGGTACTGATTTCGTAGCCGCTGTTTTTCAACGTGCCGCCGTTGTGGTAGATGCGGTTGGTAACGGCTTGGACGTCTTTAATCTGCTGGTTGAAATAGCTGGCATTAACCGACAGGGCGTTGTTCCAGGTGTATTTGACGCCGATTTCGGCATTGCGCGCGCGTTCGGCTTTCAAATCGTCGGCAGCGCCGTAAACCCGCTCGCCAGCCAGAGTAACTTCAGACAGGCGCGGGCTGCGGCTGGCGTAGTTCAAGCTGGCATTGACGGCCAGATCGGGCGTGATGTCGTAAATTGCACCGATGCTGGGATTGAGTTTGTGGCCGGAGACTTTTTTACCGCTGGAGAAGGTGGCGTTAAAGTGGTCGTAGCGCAGGCCGGTGGTCAGGGTTACCGGGGCGAGGTCCCAAATGCCTTCAAGATAAAGTCCTTTATCGGTTTTTTTCTCTTTTTCGATGCCGGCCAGCATATAGCCCGGCGAGGCTTTCTGGTTGCGCCAGTTGATGCCGTATTTCAAGGTGTGTTTGCCGAAGATTGGGCTGTCGAGATTGATGTTGGCACCGGTGGTGCGCAATTTCGCATCCAAATCGGAAGCGGGGTTGGCATGAAATTCGTCGCGGTCGATATTCATGTAGTAAACATTGGCTTTGGCCTTGCTGATAAAGCCGAGGTTGGCGCCGAGATATTCGAGATTGGTGGTGTCTTGTTTGAGAATGCGGTAGCGCGGACGGTTGTTGGCAGTATTGCCGGCCTGGCCGAAATCAAACTCTTCGCGCAGGGCGCGGGTGCCGTAGGTTTTCTCTTGGCGGTGGCTTAATACCAAGCGGTGGTCGTCGTTGAAGCTGTAGCCGATTTTCGCCAGCAGGCCGCGCTGGCCGAGCGCGCTGTTGCGCACGGTGTCGCTGGCATCAACGGGCGAGTAGCCTTTACCCGGTTTGTAGTCTTTTTCAGTAACCCAGTTGGCCGAAAGCAGGGCATCGAAGCCGCCGGCGCGGCCGTATGCCGACAGGCCGCGGTTCCAGCCCTTATTGCTCGATACGCCGGCATTGACTTTGAAGCCGACATTCTGGCCTTCGCGCAGCAAATCTTGGGCATCAACGGTTTGCGCCACAATCGCGCCGCTGGTGGCACCGATGCCGGCAGAAGCCGAGCCGGTACCTTTTTGCACGGCGGTTACTTTAACCAGCGCAGGATCGAACAGGAAACGGCCGTTGTGGTGGAAAAGCTGGGTATCGGAGTAGGTGTCGTCCACTTTCACATCAATCTGATCCTGCCCCATGCCGCGCACGGTTACCCATTGCGAAGTGCCGTTGCCGCCGCCGAAACTGACGGAAGGCTCGTTAAACAGCACGTCTTTCATATCGGTTGACGTGGTTTCGTCGAGCTTTTTGGTGGTAACGCGGTGGGTAGAGAGATTGGCGCCTTTCACGGTAACCGTCTGCAGCTCGGTACCGCTGCCTTCGCCTTCGGCATGGGCAAAACCGGATGCCAGCGCCAGCGTAAGCAGGCTGAAGCGGAAAGAATGAGAGAGGGTTTTGGGATTCATCAGGCTGATTCCTTGATTGGTTGCAAAAATGGAGAGAACGACAAAATTGGTTAAAACAAACAAAAATTACTATTGTTTATGATAAGAAACCCAAGCCCGCCTGTCCAGCCTAAGCCGTCGGGATGATTGATGCAAAAGGACAAATAAATCCAGCTGCCCGCTTTGCTTTTTTTGATGGGGCAAAACCGCTTGCCGAATACGCAGGGCAGACACAAAAAAGCAGCCTGAAAACCGCTTTGGGTTTTTCAGGCTGCTCTTTGCTGTCGGAACACCGGCCGTTTAGGCGATGCCTTTTTTCAGCCAGGTCCACTCTTCGGGGTCTTCCTGCCATTCCACCGTGCCGCCCTGCATCAGGGTTTGCATCATGCGGGCGGTTTCGGCGTCGCTTTCTTTGGCCATTTCGATGATTTTGCCGTTGGCAAACAGCGGCAGGTTGGGGTCGTAGTATTTGGACAGCTTGGCCAGCTGGTGGCGCTCGCGGGCGGCGTAGAGTTTGCTCAGCTCGCGGGCTTTTTCCGGCGACAGGCCGAGTTGTTCGAGGGCGATGCGGCCGCTGCGGATGGAGGAATCGGCGGTGGCACGGATCACGAAGTCGGCGCCGGCGTGGTGCAGCTCATAGGCGTGCGGGCTGTCGTAGGCGCGGGCGAGCACCGGCAGTTTTGGATAGTGGCGGCGCACGAACTCGAGAATCTCGGTGGCTTCTTTGCGCTGGCCGATGGCGATTACCAGCAGTTTGGCCTGCGCCAGGCCGATGGAGTTGAGCAGCTCGGGTTTGGTGGCGTCGCCGTAATAGGTTTTGATGCCGTGTTTGGCGAGACCTTCGACCATCTCGGCGTGGTGGTCGATGACGGTGGTGTGGAAACCGCAGGCGGTGAGCATACTGTTGATGTGGCGGCCGAAGCGGCCGAGGCCGAGAATGATGACGGGGTTTTCTTCGGTTACGCTGTCGTGCGGGCGCTCTTCGTTTTCGCCGGCAATCGCGCGCGGCGCCAGCACTTTTTCATAGAAGATAAACAGCAGCGGGGTCAGCACCATGGTCAGCGCCACCACCAGCGCGGTGCGGTCGGCCAGCGATTTTTGCAGCACGTGGTTTTGGCGGGCGATGGACAGCAGCACAAAACCGAATTCGCCGGCCTGCGCCAGGCTTAGGGCAAACAGTTTGCCCGACAGCGAAGGCAGCCTGAAAACCTTGCCCAAAAGCCACAGGATAAAGCCTTTGATCAGCAGGGTGGCGGCGGTCATCGCGGCAATGGTGCCGAATTCCTGCCCAAGCAGCGTGAAGTTCATGCCGGCGCCGACGGTGATGAAAAACAGCCCCAGCAGCAGCCCTTTAAACGGCGAAAGATGGCTTTCCATTTCGTGGCGGAACGAGCTGTTGGCCAGCGCGACGCCGGCGGAAAAAGCGCCCAGCGCGGGCGAAAGGCCGATCAGCGACATCAAAGTGGCGATGCCGACCACCAGTGCCAGCGTGAAAATGGTAAACATCTCGTGCAGCCGGTGTTTGCTGATAAAGCGGAACACGGTCGGCACCAGATAACGCACGCCGATCACAATCACCGCCATTGCGCCGGCACTTACCAGCGCGTTAATCCAGCCGGGCTGGGTGGCGAGCCAGTTGGAAAACTCGTGGCTGTCGTGCCCGCCGCCGGCACCGCCTTTGCCCGAAAGCGCCAGCAGCGGCATCAGCGCCATCATCGGAATCGCCGCCACGTCCTGAAACAGCAGCACGGCAAAGCCCGCCTGGCCGCCGGGCGTGTCGATCAGGTTTTTCTCGGAGAAGGTTTGCAGCACGATGGCGGTGGAGGAAATCGCCAGAATGCAGCCGATGGCCACGCCGGTCTGCCACGGTTTGTGAAAGGCCACAGCGATGCCGGCAATCGCCGACACCGTCAGCAGCACCTGCAGCCCGCCCAAGCCCAAAAGCTTGTGCCGCAGCTGCCAGAGCATCGCCGGCGCCAGCTCGAGGCCGACGAGAAACATCATCATCACCACGCCGAACTCGGCAATATGCTGGATGCTTTCCGCTTCTTTGCCGACAAAACCGAGCATCGGCCCGATGATGATGCCGGCCAGCAGATAACCCAATACCGAACCCAAACCCAATTTCTGCGAAATCAATACCGCCCCGACGGCAAATGCGAGATAAATAAAGGTGTACAGCAGGATGTAGGTCATGGTGCGGGTTCCGTGGCAAGATGAAGTGGGAGAAAAAACCGCCTTGCGGCGGTTGCGCCCGCGCCGTTTTCAGGCAGCCTGAAAACAGTCGGAGCAGGTTTTTGCCGCAGCCTGAAGGCAAGGCAAAAAGCAGCGGGCGGCAGAAAAATTATTATCGCGGCCGGCGGCGCGAAACACGTCGCCAAAGCGGGCGCCATTTTACAAAATCCGGCCTTTCTCCGATAGTGGCAGCCGCCGTTTTTTTGCCTTTAAGCCCTATTTATCCGATAGATGGCAACAAATCGGCGCAGCGCTGCCGCCTCAGTCCACTATCCAATCTTTCAGGCTGCCTGAAAAAACAGGCATCGGGCTATAATCGCGCTTTTTTGCGGAGAGCGCCGTGACCGAACTGTTTGCCCCCGCCGCGCTGACGGTGTCCGAACTTAACGCCCTGGCGCGCGAGCTGCTGGAGAGCCGTTTTGCCGGCCTGTGGGTGGCGGGCGAGATATCCAACCTGACTCGCGCCGCCAGCGGCCACTATTATTTTTCGCTCAAAGACGGCGCCGCCCAGGTGCGCTGCGTGATGTTCAAATTCGCCGCCCAGCGGCTGGCGGTGCCGCTGCAGGAAGGCGCCCACATCGAAGTGGCGGGCAAAATCAGCCTGTACGAAGCGCGCGGCGAGTTTCAGATTACCGTTTCCCAAGTGCGGCAGGTGGGGCTGGGGCAGCTTTACGAGCGCTACGAGCGCCTGAAGCAGACTTTGCAGGCCGAAGGGCTGTTCGACCCCGCGCGCAAACGGCCGCTGCCGGCACGGCCGCGCTGTATCGGCATTGTTACCAGCCTGGCCGCCGCCGCGCTGCGCGACGTGGTCAGCACCCTGCGCCGCCGCGCGCCGGAAATCCCGCTGGTGGTGTATCCGGCCGCGGTGCAGGGCGCCGGCAGCGAACGCACGCTGGCCGCCGCCGTTCAGGCTGCCGCCGAACACAATCAGGCCGATGTGCTGATTGTGTGCCGCGGCGGCGGCAGCATCGAAGACCTTTGGGCGTTCAACGAAGAAGTCTTGGTGCGCGCGGTGGCCGCCAGCCCGATTCCGCTGGTGAGCGGCGTCGGCCACGAAACCGATTTCACCCTGTGCGATTTTGCCGCCGACCTGCGCGCGCCGACGCCGACCGCCGCCGCCGAACTGGCCGCGCCCGACCGCGCGGAAACGCTGCGCCTGCTCGCAAACCGCAGCCGCCTGCTCACTGAACTGCTGCGCCGCTACTACCAGCACGCCGCCCAGCGCACCGACGCTGCGGCCGCCCGTCTGCAGCATCCGCGCCGCAAGCTGCAGGAACAGCGCGACAGCCTGTCGGCGCAGGCGCGGCAGCTGCAGCAGGCTTTCAGGCTGCATTTGGCGCAGCGCCGCCAGCAAAGCGCCGCCGCCGCGCGCCTGCTGCAGCTGCAAAAACCCGACGGTACCCGCCACCGCCGCGAGCTGACCGTCGCCCAAGTGGCCTTTGCCCGCGCCGGCGGGCAGTTTTTCCGGCAGGCGGCCGAGCGGCTGCAGCGGCAGGAAACCCTGTTGCACGCGGTGTCGCCCGACAATATCCTTGCCCGCGGCTTTGCCGTCGTCCGCACCACCCGCGGCAAAGTGGTGCGCGATACCGCGTCGCTGAAAACCGGCCAGAAGCTGCAGCTGACGCTAGCCGACGGCAGCCGCGGCATACAGGTGCTGCCGCCGCGCGAGCAGGGCGAATTGTTCGAATAAAGCGCAGCGGATATTTTTCAGGCTGCCTGTTATCCCAATTGCTGGGCGCAGGCAGCCTGAAAAATATCGCTGTGCCGCCTGCGGCCGGCAATGGCAGACAGGCAAAACCGGCAGCCCGCCACTAAAGTTTGCCCCTTGGACAGCAATATAAAACGCCCCGTTTCAGGCTGCCTGAAACGGGGCGTTTTAATGGCGTAAACCGGCACAATCAGGCAGCCTGAAAATCCTGCAGCTGTTCCTGCTGTTCGCAGACAAAAGCGGCAAAGCGGCGCAGGATGCCGGCGGCATCGGCTCTCTCGCGCACGGCGGCGATTTCGGCATCGGTGTCGCGGCCGGCGGCGGCCAGTTCCTGCCGGCGCAATTCGAGCTTGGCCTGCATCAGCGGGGCGGTGAATTCGGGGTGGAACTGCACGCCCCAGGCGTTTTTGCCGTAGCGGTAGGCCTGGTGGGCGTCGTGCCGGTTGGCCAGCAGGGCAACGCCGCCGGCGGGCAGCTTCAGCACCGATTGGAAATGGGTGGCGTTGGCGCACAGCTGCGGCGGCAGCGGCGCAAACAGCGGGTCGCCGTCGCAGGCGGGCAGGCGCTTGAGCGGGATGGTGCCGATTTCCAGCCCGTTGGGGTTGGCGCCGACTTCGCCGCCGAAAGCGTCGGCCAGGAGCTGGTGGCCGTAGCAGATGCCGAACACCGGCAGACCGGCGGGCACCGCCTGCTGGAGCCAGCCGCGCACGGTTTCGCTGAATTTTTTGCGCTCGCCGACCATGCTGGGCGAGCCGGTGAGTACTGCGCCAGCGATTTGGCGGTAGTTGGGCAGCGCTTCGGCATCAACGGCGCGGACAATCTGCAGCGGCAGGCCGCTGTCGGCAAGCAGGGCGGCGATATGTTGTTCGTAGTCGCCGAAACGGGCGCTGACGCTGGCGGGCGCGGAGCCGAGTTTGACGATAATCAGGGGTTTGGAAGCGGGTTGCGGGTTCATCATTATGGTTGGTCGGATTGGTAAAAGGGTTGGACAAAAGCAGCCTGAAAACGGCAAAACGGCTTTCAGGCTGCCTGAAAAGGTTTACAGACGGCGCTCTTCGGGCAGGCGGCCGGCCCAGTCGCAGGCAAACTGGTAGGCGGTGCGGCCGGATCGGCTGCCGCGCAGCTGTGCCCAGTTTAGGGCGGCGCGGCGGGCGGTGTCGTCCCATCCGATGCCGAAATCGACCAGCCAGCTGCGGGCGGCGGCCAGATATTCTTCTTGGTCGAACGGATAAAAACTCAGCCACAGGCCGAAGCGGTCGGAGAGCGAGATTTTTTCTTCAACGGCTTCGCCCTGGTGGATTTCGCCGCGGCTGCCGGTATGGCCGCCGTTTTCGTCGAGATATTCGGGCATCAGGTGGCGGCGGTTGGAGGTGGCGTACACCAAAACGTTGGCCGCGCGTTGCGACAGGCCGCCGTCGAGCGCAGTTTTCAGCGCTTTATAGCTGCTTTCGCCTTCTTCAAACGACAAATCGTCGCAAAACACGATGAATTTTTCGGGACGGCGCTGCAGGATTGTGAGCAGGGCGGGCAGGGCGGCAAGATCGCTTTTGTCCACTTCCACCAGCCGCAACCCTTCGCTGGCGTAGCGGTGGAGCATGGCTTTGACCAGCGAGGATTTGCCGGTGCCGCGCGCACCGCTGAGCAGCACGTTGTTGGCCGGGCGGCCGTGCAAAAACTGTTCGGTATTGCGCACCAGCTGCTCGGTTTGGCGGCCGACGGCGGCCAGCCGCTCCAGCGGGAAAGTATGCGGATCGGGCAGGGCGCTGAGCGTGCCGCCGCTGCCATCGGCCTGCCAGCGGTAGGCGAGGGCGCGCCAGTCGGTTGGCGCCGGTGACGGCGGCAGGGTCTGTTCCCAGCGCTGCAGGGCGGCCAGCAGGGTGTGCAGCAGTTTTTTAGTGGCGGTTTTGTTTTTCATCGTTTATTTCGTCAAACAGCTTTCAGGCTGCCTAAGCGCTTGCGGTTCAGGCAGCCTGAAAAGGAATCGGCGGCGGTTTTCAGGCTGCTTTTGGGTAAAAAGCAGCCTGAAATATTAGTTGCGCAAATCGCGGATATCGCGCCAGCCGTCATTGGTTTTCACCAGCGTGGCGGTTTTCGCGTGGCTTTCGCGGATTTCGGCGAAGTTGTCGTCGGATTTGATCAGCTTGCGCGCCCAGCGTTCGGGCACCACTTTGGCTTGGTAGGAAACCTGGGTCAGGGTAACGCCGTTGGCGGGGGAAGGTTCGGTGTAGAAGTTGATGCTGTCGACTTTCTCGTGGCCGACGCACAGCAGCGGGCCGTGGATGGAAGCGAGAATCTGCTCCGAGCCTTTGTCGGTCAGATCAAACACCACATAGCGGATGGCGGCTTCGCCTTCGCCGATACGCAGCTCTTTGCCTTTTTTGTACAAACCGGCGTCGCTGAGCATTTCCATCTGCGCCATCGCCGCTTCGTTGGCGTGCTTGCCGCTGTTTTGCCGCTTGAGCAGGCGGATTTGCGGCGCACCCACCAGGGTATCGGCCGGATTTTCGTTTTCCAGACGGTGCTCCACATTCAAACGGTAGGGCAGGCAGACGGCATTTTCGGCATTGGCCGTATTGATGGCTTCCTGCAGATCGGACTTGGACACCCCGTCGCCGCCGCAAGCGGACAGCGCCAATACGGAACCCAGCAACAACAGTTTTTTCATTTCATCATTCTCCGGTTTCTGATAGACGGTCAAGGGCGGCAAGGATAGCCCCATTCGCCGGCGGCGACAAGACAAAAAACCGCCGATTCCGTACAATGTGCGCGTTTGGAAACAGGAGCCGCACCCATGACGACGCTATACGGTATCACCAACTGCGACAGCGTGAAAAAAGCCCGCGCCAAACTCAAAGAAGCCGGCGCGGATTATCAGTTTTGCGATTTCAAAAAAACACCGCCCGATGCGGCGCAAATCGGCCGCTGGCTGCAGCAAATCGAACTGGCGCAGCTCTTGAACAAACGCGGCACCACCTGGCGCAAACTCAGCGCCGCCGAGCAGGCGCAGGCTGCAAGCGAAGCCGGCGCCATCGCGCTGATGGCCGCCCATCCCAGCCTGATCAAGCGGCCGCTGCTCGAGTACAACGGGCAGCTGTATTGCGGTTTTGACGAAGCCCTGTACCAAAGCCTGTTTCAGGCAGCCTGAAAACGGATTGGCCATGCCGCAAACCGTGTTTATCGCCGATCTGCACCTGTCCGACAGCACACCCGAACTCAACCGCCTGTTTATTCAGGTTTTGGACGACTGGCAGGGCAGGGTGGACGCGCTCTATATACTCGGCGACTTATTCGAAGCCTGGCTGGGCGACGATGCTGCCGACGGTGCCGCATTGGCCGCCGCCGCGCGGCTCAAAGCCTTCAGCGCCGAAACACCGGTTTACTTTATCTGCGGCAACCGCGATTTTCTGGTCGGCCGCCGCTATGCCGAGCGCGCCGGCTTTGCTATTTTGCCCGAGCAATACGCCGTATCGCTCTACGGCAAATGCTATCTGCTGAGCCACGGCGACGAAATGTGCACCGCCGATACCGGCTACCAGCGTTTCCGCCGGCTGATGCGCTGCCCAATCGTGCAAAAACTGCTGCTCTCGCTGCCGCTGGCGCTGCGGCGCAAAATCGCCGCTAAGATGCGGCAGAAAAGCCGCCAAATCCAAAACCGCCGCGGCTACGTTCCCGCCGCCGACGTTACCGAAAACGGCGTTCAGGCTGCTTTTGCCGCCCATCCCGGCTGCAGCGCGCTTATCCACGGCCACACCCACCGCCCGGACATCCACCACCACCAAGTTCAAGGCCAAACAGTCGAACGCTATGTGTTGCCGGACTGGTACGGCAGCGAAGGCGGCTATCTTGCGGTCTCACCGCAGGGGGCGGAAATGAAAAAACTGACGCTGCGGCAAACTTAGCAAAAATAAACGGATATTAAAATAATTTTACATAATATAAATTATGCGAACTTATGTTATCATTATTACAGCGAACCCCAACACTGCTTTACCATGAACCGATTTGCCAGTCTGACTTTACGTCTAAAATTTTTTACCGCGCTGTGGATTGCCGTATCGGTTGCTTCAATCGTGTTTACGCTGTATTTGTCGCTGTGGCTGGAAGGAAATGCGGCGGCGATCAATGATTTGGGCAGCCTGCGTTTTCAAAGCTACCGGCTGGCACTCTTGGTTGAAGAAAACGCGCCGCAATCTGAAATCGACGCCCATATCAGCCGCTTCGACCAGGTTTTGACAACGGTACGCCGCGGCGATCCGCGACGGCCGCTCTCGCTGCCGGATGATCCGAAAGTCATGGCGAAAATGGCGGATTTGGAGCGGCAATGGCAGCAAACGGTCAAACCGTTTTTTCAGGCTGCCTCGGAAAATGAAAAAAACAGCACCGCCAAATTGGACGGTTTTTTAAACACAATCAATGAAGTAGTCGGCGAAGTGGAACGCACCAGCGCCACTTACATTACTTGGCTGCGCTTTTTCCAAAGCGGCCTGCTGGCGCTGGTGCTGGTCAGCTCGGCGGTGATGATTTGGCTGACGCGGCTGTGGATTATCGACCCGCTGCAGGAATTGTTGCGCGGCGTGCAGGCCATTGGCGACGGCCGCTTCGGGCTGCAGATGCAGACGGCAGGGCCGTCCGAATTTGCCGAAGTAAGCGGCGGTTTCAACCAGATGAGCAGCCGTTTGAGCCAGCTTTACAGCGGCTTGGAGCAGGAAGTGGCCGAAAAAACCCGCGATTTGGAGCGCAAAAACTTTATTCTTGGCGTGCTCTATTCTTTTTCCGCGGTGCTGAACCGGCCGCAAACCGCCGCCGAAGCGGCCGGGGTATTTTTGGAACGGGTGTTGCAGGTTGCCGAAGCGGATGCCGGCAGCGTGCGCCTGATCGACCCGCGCCGCCAGCGCATGGATTTGGCCGCCCATATCGGGCTGCCTGAAGAATTGAAGCATTCCGAAGCCTGCTCGAAAATCGGCGACTGCCTGTGCGGCATTGCCGTGCAGAACAACGAAGCGCACACCGTCCGTTTTTACGACAGCCGCCCGGCGGCAGACAACGAACACAGCTACGAATGCCGCCGCTTGGGCTTTGGCGATTTGCGCGTGCTGCCCATCCGCTACAAAGAGCAGGATATCGGCATCGTTACCCTGTATTTCAGGCAGCCTCAGGAGATTAGCGACACCATTACCGAGCTGCTGGAACTTTTGTGCAGCCAGTTTGGCGTTGTTGTCAGCAATACCCGCTTGGGCGAAGAGAGCCGTCAGCTGGCCGTTTTGCAGGAGCGCAACCTGATTGCCCAGGGCCTGCACGACAGCATCGCGCAAACGCTGGCCTTTCTTAATTTGCAGGTACAGATGCTCGAAAGTGCCCTGCAGTCCGGCAGCAGCGATCTGGCCGGCGAAAACCTGCAATTTATCAAAAGCGGCGTGCAGGAATGCTATGAAGACGTGCGCGAGCTGCTCTTAAACTTCCGCACCAAAATCGCCCGCCGCGACTTTGCCGAAGCCGCCGACGAGCTGGTTGAGCGCTTCCGCCGCCAAACCGGCATCGCCACAAATATCGACTGGATCGGCGACCAGGGCCCGCCGCTCTCCAGCGACCAGCAGCTGCAGTGCATCTTTATTTTGCAGGAAAGCCTGTCCAATATCCGTAAGCACGCCCAAGCCGACCAGGTAAACATCGAAATCGACAACGGCCGCGATTTCGTAATGACGATTACCGACAACGGCCGCGGCTTCGATGCCGAGCATCTTGAGCGCCTGCCTGGCAACCATGTCGGCCTGAACATCATGCACGAACGCGCCGGCCGCATCCGTGCCGAACTCAAACTCACTTCCCAACCCGGTCAGACCCGCATCCGCCTGTTCCTGCCCGAGCAAGAAAGACATCCCGCATGAACGAGTCCCGCCCCATCCGCATCGTCCTGATCGACGATCACACCCTGTTTCGCAGTGGCATCAAAGCCCTGCTCGCCCGCCAGAGCGGCTTTGAAGTGGTCGGTGAAGCATCCGACGGCCTCTCCGGCATCAAAACCGTCCGCCAGACCGACCCCGATATTGTCCTTTTGGACTTGGATATGCCGGTGATGAACGGACGAGAAACCCTCGCCCAAATCCTCAGCGTGCGCCCGCACCAGTGCGTGGTGATGCTCACCGTATCCGAAGACGGCGAAGATTTGCTCGAATGCATGCGCTTAGGTGCACACGGTTTTTTGCTAAAAAACATCAATGCCGACTTTCTCACCGAATCCATCCGCAACGCCGCCGAAGGCAACAACGTCTTTTCGCCCGAGATGATGGCCAATATGGTGCAGTCGCTGATCCGCCCGGCCAAGTCGGCTGAAGACCAGCGCCTGGAAGAGCTGACTTCGCGCGAATTGGAAGTGCTCGGCTATCTGGCCGCCGGCCACAGCAACAAAATCATCGCCCGCAGCCTGGATTTGGCGGAATCGACGGTAAAGGTTTATGTGCAGAACATCCTGCGCAAGCTCGAACTCACCAGCCGCGTGCAGGCCGCCGTTTATGCCGTCCAGCACAAAGTGCCCGTACCGGCACCGCCCGAAGCGGAATAACACCGGCGCCCTGCCCTGCACCGCCTTTTCGGTTTTCAGGCTGCCTGCCGCCCAAGCAGCCTGAAAACAGAGAAGCAAACGTCTTTCAGGCTGCTTTTACCCACAATCCGTGAATAAAAGTAGCCTGAAAACCACTCCCCGGCCTTTCAGGCTGCCTTAATGCGAAAACCGCCATGAACGACCAAGAACTCCTGCGCTACAGCCGCCACATCCTGCTCGACGAAATCGACATCGGCGGCCAGCAGCGCCTGCTCGATTCCGCCGTGCTGGTAGTCGGCTGCGGCGGTTTGGGTGCCGCCGCCCTGCCCTATCTGGCCGCCGCCGGCGTCGGCCGCCTGCTGATTGCCGATGACGACACCGTGGAATGGAGCAATCTGCAACGCCAGGTCAGCTATAGCGAAAGCGACGTCGGCAGCCTGAAAACCGCCGCCATGGCCGCCCGCCTGAAAGCGATCAATTCAGGCTGCCGCATCGAAACCTTCGGCCGTCTCGACGAAGCCGCCCTGCGCGCTCTGCTGCCGCAATGCGGCGTGGTGCTCGACTGCTGCGACAATTTCGCCACCCGCCGCGCCGTCAATGCCGCCGCCCACGCAGCCGGCACGCCGCTGGTTTCCGGCGCCGCGGTGCGTTTTTCCGGCCAGCTGGCGGTATTCCGCCACAACCTGCCCGAGCAGCCCTGCTACGCCTGCCTGTTTGGCGAACCCGAAGGTAGCGACGGCAGCTGCGCGCTCACCGGCGTGTTCTCGCCGCTGGTCGGCGTGATCGGCGCGATACAGGCGGTCGAAGCGCTGAAAATCCTGCTCGGCTTGCCCGCCCAACCGGCGGGACTGAACTGCTACGACGCCCTTGCCGGCAGCTGGCAGCATTTTGCCGCTGCCAAAAATCCGGCTTGTCCGGTTTGCTCGCCAAACAAGGGCAAAGCAGCCTGAAAAGGTTTTCAGGCTGCTTGTGAAACGGCTTGGGGTATTGTTATTTCAAAAGTATTTTTCGTTTTCGCTATCGCCCAGAAGACAAACCCAAACAGGCAGCCTGAAACGTTCAGGCTACCTGTTTTGCTGCCGGATGGCTGCTGGAGCGGCTTTTCAGGCTGCCTGCTCTAGCCCGCCGCCATGCCTTACTAATACTAAAGGAGTAGTTCGGGCTATTTCCAAAGCAAGTCCCCCTACCCTGCTTACGCCCTAGCGCACCGCCCCTTTCGGCGCATTTTTTTCGGCCTGTGTTTCCCTTACCATTCCGTGCCATAACGGATAAGGTGTTTTCAGGCTGCCTGAAGCCGCCTGCAACACAGCCAAACAAATCCGCAGCAAACTAAGGAATACACAATGAGCCTCTTTTTAGACCGTCTGACCTTTTTCAAGCGCAAACGCGAACCTTTTGCCGACGGCCACGGCGTGCTGATAGACGAAGACCGCAAATGGGAAAACGCCTACCGCAGCCGCTGGGCGCACGACCGCATCGCCCGCTCCACCCACGGCGTGAACTGTACCGGTTCGTGCTCGTGGAAGATTTACGTGAAAAACGGCATCATCACCTGGGAAACCCAGCAGACCGACTATCCGCGTACGCGCCCGGATCTGCCCAACCACGAGCCGCGCGGCTGTCCGCGCGGGGCTTCTTACAGCTGGTATGTGTATTCCGCCCAGCGCATCAAATATCCGATGATGCGCGGTGCGCTGGCCGAATTGTGGCGTGAAGCGCGCAAAACCAAAGACCCGATCGAAGCGTGGACGTGGATTGTGGAAGACCCCGAGCGTTCCAAGTCCTACAAATCGCAGCGCGGTTTGGGCGGCTTTGTGCGCTCCAACTGGGACGAAGCCTATGAAATGGTGGCGGCGGCCAACTGCTACACCATCAAAAAATACGGCCCCGACCGCATTATCGGCTTCTCGCCGATTCCGGCGATGTCGATGATCAGCTATGCCTCGGGCGCACGCTATCTCGGCCTGATCGGCGGCGTACCGCTGTCGTTTTACGACTGGTATTGCGACCTGCCGCCCGCCAGCCCGCAAACTTGGGGCGAGCAGACCGACGTGGCCGAATCGGCCGACTGGTACAACTCCAACTATCTCTTGGTATGGGGCTCGAACCTGCCGATGACGCGCACGCCCGACGCGCACTTTTATACCGAAGTGCGCTACAAAGGCACGAAAACCGTGGCGGTGTCGTCCGACTTCGGCGAAATGGCGAAGTTCAGCGACATCTGGCTGGCACCGCGCCAGGGCACGGATGCCGCGCTTTCGATGGCGATGGGACATGTGATTTTGCAGGAATTCCACATCAACAAGCCTTCGGACTATTTCCAAGACTACTGCCGCCGCCTCACCGACATGCCGGTGCTGGTGCGCCTGCAACGCGACGGCGAGCACTACAAACCCGAATACACCCTGCGCGCTTCGCAGCTTGACAACAATTTCGGCGAAGAGAAAAACCCCGATTGGAAAGTGCTGGTGTGGGACGAAACCTCCGATTCCCTAGCCGTGCCCAACGGTTCGGTGGGCTTCCGCTGGGACGGCAGCAAAAAATGGAATCTCGAAACCAAAGCGCAGGGCAAAGAAGACGTGAAAGCCGCGCTGAGCCTGAAAGAGCGTTCAGACGACGTGGTGCGCGTGGGTTTCGACTACTTCGGCGGCGAATACGACGAAGACAAGGTGTACCGCAAAGTGCCGGTCAAACACGTGAGATTGGCCGACGGCAGCATTGCACCGGTGGCTACCGTGTTCGACCTCTTGGTGGCGCAATACGGCGTGAACAACGGCCTTGACGACGAAGCCGCCGCCCGCGACTATTTCGACGACAAGCCCTACACGCCGAAATGGCAGGAAAAACACACCGGCGTGCCTGCTGAGCGTGTGATTCAGGTTGCCCGCGAGTTCGGCCAGAACGCGCACGACACCAAAGGCCGCTCGATGATTATCGTCGGCGCCGGCCTGAACCACTGGTATTACC
>ERZ772827.76-NODE-76-length-53146-cov-3.842535_pt1 | contig 53146 bp, 59 predicted proteins | sample MGYA00580850_ERZ772827 | MGnify/ENA primary metagenome ERZ772827 (study PRJEB29015, sample SAMEA2737950) | human oral metagenome | biome: human oral; feature: human-associated habitat; material: dental | place: China | collected 2145 ... | reverse complement strand
CGCGTTGCCTTCTGCTCTTTGTTATACTCCCAGAGCTTATAGGCAGCGTATCCAATTGCCGCCGCAACGCCCAGCCATCCGCCCGCGAGTGCAAATACCGCCGACGCCGCGCCGCGCACCATGCGTGTAGCCGTTCCCATTGCCGTGACAGTTGTCGCTCCTGCACTCACTGCGGATGCCCCGGCCGCCGCATTTGCCGCCGCAACGGTTTCTACTGCCCCCGCCTGCATGCGTGCCGCCGCCGCTGCTGCCTCGTTCGCAGAAACGCTCTGTACACCCGCCGCCATTGCCGCCGCGCCCTTTGCGCGTTCCGATGCGATGACCGCCTCATTTGCTCCGACAATGCCCCCCGTACTTTCAGTAACCCGTACGTTGTTCCCTATGACCTGTGCCGCCGTCCCCGCCGATTCGGCACGTACGGTCTGCATCGCCGCAATCTGCGCTTCAGCACTCTGCGCGGCTTGCAGGTTGATCTTCCCGTACATCTCAGCCATGTACAGTTGTTCCTGCGCTGCACGTTGTGCAGCCGCCTGCTCAATGCGCATTGCCGACTCTGTAGCAAGGCGTACTTTTTCCTCTTCCGAGAGAGCCATCTTCGCAACGGTTTTTTCCATCGCCTTGATCTCTTTTTCGGTGAGCTGGTCAATTCGCCGCATACGGCGTGCAATGCTTTTTTCTTGTGCCGCTGTGAGTGCGGCCGGATCCGCTTGCGGCGCATTCTGCGCCATCTGCGCAGCCTGTGCTGCCTTCCATGCACCCGATACACCCGCGCTGATCTTTGCCGCCGCCTGCATTGTCTTATAGACTGCGACAACTTCCAGCCCCGTCTTCGCGAGGTCTTTCAGCTCTTTCTTGTTTTCGGCAACGAATTTCGCCGTCGTCGCGAGCCCCTCGATAATGGGAGGGAATACATCGGCAGCAATCGGGGCAATGACCGCACCGCCGACGTTCTTGAGCTGTCCTGCCTGCATTTCGACGAGTTTCAGCTGTTGGCTGATACGGTGCATTTCCTCGGGGTCAAGCCCGATGCTCTTGATTTTTGCAGCGTTATTCGCTGCCTCTGTGTAGTTTTGCAGGGTTTTTGTGAGTGCCATGCCGCGGACGCCGAGCGTGTTCATAATGAACTCTTGCCCGTATCCCGCCTCGACTGCTTTCTTATAGCCCTCCGACAGGTTCTTCAGCTGTTCGTTGAGCGGCAGAATCTTTCCCGCGCTGTCTGTGAGGGAAACACCGACCGCATCCAGCATTGCGCGTGCACGCTCGCCTGCCTCACCGTCCGACATGAGCGTCTTGTCCAGTCGCATAAACGCCGCGCCGCATGTGTCTGCATCCCCGCCCGTGAGCTTTAGAATACGCGAAAACTTCCCAGCTTCGGCATAGGATATTTGCAGACGGTTCGCGAGCTGATAGGCGGCTTCCCGCCTCCACCGCACCCGATATAAGGCTGGATAACCCAAATCCCGTCGCCGCGATTTTCGCCAGCGAGGAGAACGAGCCGATGAGCTTATCTACTTTCCCCGTCGTTCCCGTGAGTGCATCGGAGAACTCATTGACAGGATTCACAGAGAACGTCTTATTGATATCCTGCTGCGCCTTGTTGAGACCCGCGCTCAATCCCGACGCATCCGCGCCGATCTTTATCACCATCTCCGATATTGTTGCCATCGCTACCTCCTTTCCATCATTCTGTCAATCCAAACTCCTCATATAGGATACGGCGGTCTTCTTCCGCCTTTTTTTGCACATCTGCCGGAGTCTGCCAAAGTGGTTCCGCGATCTTTTCCGCATTGATTGGTTCTTTCACATGAGGTGCAATCAGCCACGAAACGAAATATGCTTTCTTATAGTCCCGTGCCTTTTCGCGCCGCTTCCACCCTCGTATGAGGGCATAGAACTCGCGCGGCTGCAATTCCTCAAACTCTTTCGGCTTTAAGGTGAGTTCGGCGTAGGCAATTTCCTCCGCCGCCCCCACCCACTCACCGAAAGAGCTTACTGCTTTCCCGCGTCTTCATCCTCCGTCTCCGTATCTTCCTTATCCTGACCAAAAAGCCCCGTCGCGAGGATGGCGTTAATGATACACCCGTTGATGTAATCCAAGTTCCCTCCACCGGAACAAATCTCATCAATGAGGTCATACGCCTCATCTTCCGAGATGGAAAGCGCACAGCGTAGCCCCGCAACGGTGGCGTCAATATTCATTTGCTCAATCATGTGGACAACGCCGCCCGCAACGATCGAAATTATCGACTTTCCGATCTTTCGTTCAAATGCGGCAAGGGAACGGATCGTGAAACAAAGTTCCCACGTCTTTCCCTCTGCCGCCATCACTACCGTTTTCTTCATGTTCTACCCCTCCTCGTCAAGGTCCCGACGGCGGGGTAACCGCATCGCTCTTGAGCTCACTGATCGGACCGTTCCCCTGCAGTGTCACCTTGACGGTCGAAATGCCGTCATGTGCATTGTCCTCGTTGTAGTCCGTGATGAACGCCCATCCGGTGCGATACTTCTTATCGGGATATTCGATCTTGACGTGGGCCTGCTTGCTTTCGGTGAAGCAATAATCAAGAATCTGCAGCCCCTCATCAGTCATAATGACAAGTCCGCTGTACTCAATCGACCACGATTTCAGCCCCGGCATATTTGCACCCCATCCGCCTGACGCCTTATGGGAGGCGTCCAGCGTGTTCGCCTTACGCGAGAGCGGCGTATTGCGCTGCCCTCCGACGAGCACCCATGCGGGAGCATTCTCTTTCCCTTTGTTGATGTAGAGCAGTGTGTCTTTCCCCGGCGATGCCGTCGCCTTGGACGGGTTATCGGGGAGCTTCTTGAGTTCCTGGTCTGTCAACATGTTTATTCCTCCTGTTTCTGTAAATCTGTCACGACGGTAACAATCCCATGATAGCCGCCGCCGTTTTCCTCGAATGTTTCAAGAAAATCAATGTCGCAGTCCATGACGTAAAAGCCATCGACTGTGAGTTTGTTCCAATATTCCGTGACAAGCGTCGAGATGTCATTCATGACCTCGTTGAGCTGTCGTCGTTGCTCACGCGCCGCCCAGACTTCTACGTTCGTCGTCACCCGCCATATCAGGCACTCTTTTGTGCCGACGGGCTTAAATGTCGCGTCTCCGACGGTGATATACGGGCGCGCCGCTTTCGATGGGACTTCCCCGTGTACGGGGCAGGTTTGCCCCGCCTTGAGGAGTTTCACGAGTGCCGTGTGGAGTGCGACCATAGGGACTTCCCGTATTACCCTCACGGCTTCACCGCCTTTTCTATGCGCGCCTCGATGTTGGGACGTTCTTTTTCAATGGCCGGGCGCATAAACGGTTTCTTTGGCATTTTCCCGGTAAACGTCCACCCACGCACAAATCCCTCACCAATTTTCAGCGCCTTTTTACGAATGGGAGCCGTAACGCGCTCACGCGTGCCAAATTCCACAAGATGAGAATGTGGCGCGATTGCACGAACTTTGCCCGAACACGTTTTTTCGTCGAATTCCTGCTCAATGCCCTTACGCAAATTACCCGTCGCCCGAATTGGGGCGGTACGCACGGCGGCGGCATGGACAGCTGCAACACCGTCCCGCGTCGCCTGTCGAATCTCCTTTTGCGTCTTTTCATCGTATTTCTGTACGTCCACCATCGCACGAAATGCTTCTTCTCTGATGTTCGCAAAAATCTTGATAGACTTAGCCACCCGGGTCAACTCCTTTCGTTGTCAGGATAATCTCACCCGCCGTACTGTCATCGACATGGAGAACATGGAATTCCTCATCGCCGCGCCGGACTTTCCACCCCTTTTCAATGGGACGAGGTCGGATCCGTATGCCCTGTGTGATCTCAGTCGCGACTCCGCTTCCCATCGCATCCGATTGTGTGAAACGCGGGCGCAGGAACTCCGCCCAAGCCATGCCCTCGGACGCATACCCCTCCAACCCGCCGAATCCTACATCCTCCCCATATGAGGGACGCAGGATCTCGATTCGATGACGCAGGCGCGCCGCGCGAATCATGGCGCACCTTCCGGAACATAGTTCTGTAGCTGCGTTATCATCGAACGAATGAAATACGGGAACTCCTGCGTCTTCTCGTCGAGGCTGTCGCGATGGACGTACATCTCAGCGATGACCGCAAGGCGCAGGATGTCCGCCGACGCCGCGAAGTCCTCGTGCTTGCAATTTTTCGTGAAATTGTCAATCGCATTCACAAGGTACGACTCCGCGCCCTGCATACAGTACTTGATGAGGTCATCTTCAATGTCAAGGTCAACGCGCAGGTACGTCTTGACCTGCTCAAGCGTCACCGCCATGACGTACCTCCTTCCTTACGCCAATGTCACCTGTGCCAGCTTCACGGCGTCCTTATCATCTGCAACAACGCCGAAACGCTCCACGCAGCGCAGAGCGGTTGCATACTTGTCGAAAAGGAAGTCCTGCGAAACGGCAATCTCAACGCCCGCGCGCTCAAAGAATGCGACATAGTCCGCAAAGCTACCGATGTAGAACGGCACCTTCTTCGCCGGCGTCGGAAGTGTCCCGTTCGATACGACGATGATCTCCTTACCACGGAAACGGTAGGTGTCGGGCGCGGCAACATCGGGCACAAGCAAAGGTCGCTTCTGCGCGTCCTCGAGTTCGGAGAGCCACTGGAAGCCGTCCTGATTCGTCAGGATGCGCGCGTTCGCATAGTAGGCGGGGTCAAGGCTCACATTGAGCACCTTCATGAAGCCCTTCGCGTCCGTCACCGCCTCCGCAGTGAGCTTCTTGAGGAGCTTCAGGATCTCATCGTTTTCGGTGTTGACCGCCTTGCGTGCGAAACGCTGACCGATGATTCCCGTGATATTCACATCGGCATCGTCAAGCAGCTGATTCGACACGGGGATGATATCGCCATAGTCCTTGATCTCGTACTTGATCTGCCCGAAGTCAAAGTCCGACTGCTGGATCGAATTCAGCTCCTCGAACGCAACGAGCTTGCCCGTCTCATCGCCGAGCGTCGGCATTTTGCCCGACGTGCTGCCTGCCTGCTGGACGTGCGCGAAATCCTTCAGCGCGGTATATGCCTTGCGGTATTCGCGAATCTGCGTCATCTGCTCCTCGGGCACGAGGTAGCCGCCCTTGCCCGGCGTTCCTTCAACCATGCCCGGCGAGCCGATCTGATTCGCGAATTCAAGCTCCTGCGCGTCAAGCGTGCGTCCCAGAACGAGCTTGTTAAAGACACGATTGCGCATGACCGCATCACTCACCGTAGCCGTCTGAATCGGCGCGGCACTTCCTGCAAAATTCACCAGCCGCGCCGTCTCCATCCCGACGGCGGCGTTATACTTATGTACCGCGTCCGTCAGCTCTTTGGAGAGCTCGGCTGCCTCCTCATACTTTTCCTCCTGCTGGAGGTTTTCGACCTCGCGGCGCAGTTCGTCCACGGCCTTCTTGAGTTCATCCGACTTCTTCATTTAGATTGTCGCTCCTTTCGCGAGGGCAAGGGCGATTGTCACCCGTGCCTTGTTCTCCTGCGCTGCCTTTTGGCAGCATTTTTCCTCATCCGGCTGCACATTTACAGCCTCATCTTTATGCGGCGTGGCCGCTGCCACGGCAAGTCGCACATCGGCGGGAACATCTTTCATGAATTTCACACTGCCGACGCATGCCGCCATGCGCGCGGATTCCAGCACATCTACATGAAAGAACGTCGCCGCCTGTTCCCCTGTCAGCCACGTCTCCTCATTGACCATCGCGTGAATGTCCGCATCGGTCACATCCCCATGCGCAGCCTTCCGATAGGTCGCTTCAAGTCCCTGCTGAATCGTATCCAGAACATCGGCTTCGCGGCGCAGATCATCCGCATTGCCGGCCGCGCCATAGACGGCAGGTTTATGAATCATCAAATAAGCGTTTGCCGGTATCCTGCGCACATCCGCCGCAAAGAATATCTGCGTTGCAATTGAGCAGCACCATCCGTCTACGATTGCCGTTGTACGGCCGTCATGTCGTTCGATCATGTTTGCCATGGCAACACCCGCCGGTACGCTCCCGCCATCCGAATTGATATAGATCGTGAGGTCTTTCCCACGCAGACTATCAAGCTGCTGCCGGATTTTATCCGGCCATTGATAGCCCGTGCTATTCTCATACCACGCATCAATCAGCCCACCTGTGTCATCGTCGATGATATTGCCGGAAATGTAGAGTTCTGCACTCTCCGCCGTCTCGTTTCGTATTTCAATCATGTGTATCACCTCCTCTCCCAGCGTACGCCTTTCCGATATCCTCCAGCTTCACATACGAGCCGTTGACCATATGCACATCGCCGCCTGCGCACGGCGGGCTATCAAGTTTTGCCCGCGCCTCATTCGGACTGTAGATTGCCGACTGTACCATCTTTTGCAGGATATCCGCCTGCTGCGACGGGTCACCGCGCAGGATGACCCAGACATTGAACTTGAACCCCTGCCCCGCGTCCTGCTCCTTTTCTGTGAGGAGCTTGCGGTTCATCTCCTGCTCGTAAAGTGAGACGTTGTAGAGCAGTGTGTTCACGTAGAATTGCAGGTTCTGCATGGCGCTGTTGTTATAGCTGGACTTCGTATAGTCGTTCAGATGGTCAGGGTTGACTCCGAACGCAGCGGCGACTTGCAGCGCGGAATAGCGTTTCAGCTCGTAGAACTGCGAATCAGTGAGCTTTAGGTCAAGCGTCTGAATGTCAAAACCGATGGGAATGGTAATGAGCCGCCGCGCATCGTCGCGTGCCTGTTCGTCAAGGCGCTTGAGCAAGGCGTCCTGTCCCGGCTTTCTGAGGTCTCCGATGTATTTCACAACCGCATTCGCCGTGAGTCCTTTGCGATAGAGATCACTCAAAAACTTCTGCGAAGCTTTGTTTCCCGCCATATTCTCGGCGAGAATCTGCCGCACGGATTTTCCTACAAGCCCCGTATCATCCGTCACCCACGCACGCACGTGCAGCATATCTTCGGGCGCAATCCAATACTCCTTCCCCGTTTGGTTGTCGGCGTAACGGTAAAAATAGCGGCGGTCGGTGTAGGCATCCGTATTGTTCACCCACACCTGCACGCGCTGCGGATGGAGGATGTGCAGATTCTTGAGGCGTGCGCGGTCACGCTCAATTAGCACGTAGGCGTTCCCATAGTGGTTGCGATGATACTCAAGTGTTGTGAAGAATTGGAGCGGCGTCATTATGCTGTTCGGCTGCACACTGAGAAGGCGTGCCGTCTCATGTCCCGCTACGCGTTCTTTGTTGCTGTCCATGAGGTATACGGGCATTTTTCCTACGGATTCGCCGAGCGTTTTGAGGCAGGTAAAATAGGTGATCTCCGAGAGATCGGAACCATCCGCAGAACTCCCGCCCCGAAAGAAAAAATCGTGCATATCTGCAAGCGTTATACCGCCCTCTGTCTCATTGCGAAAGAATCGTTTGAGATTGTCCATGATTTTCAAGTCTCTTCTTCACCTCCTCCTGCTGTTACTTCCAACCAGATTGACAGAGCTTCTTCTGCGTCCAGCATCCGATTGTTGTTCCTGTTGAAATACACCTTCCACGCGTCCATGACCGCATCGCATGGGTCAATACGATTCGTCTGCGTCATCTTGTCAATCTTGATCTCACCGAACGAGTTCGGCGCGGATATGACAGCGTTCACCATGCTCCACGTGAGGAGCGCATTTTGACGGTCATAGCGCACCTTGCGCGCCTTGACGGACAGCTGAAAATCCTTCGTTGCGTCATTCAGTGATTGCGCCGACTGCTTGATCTCAGTAAGATCACAGGAAAGCACAGACTCGAGATCAGACAGGAATGCGGCTGCATTGTGACTGTCATAGCCGCACCCGATGATCTCAATCTCATATTCAGCCATAATGCGCTCAAGATCAGCGATGATGTATTTATAATCCGTCTTGATGCCATAAATACCACTCGTGAGAGTAAGCAGTCCCGCATCCTTCCACACGCCGTATGGTGCATCATCCGTGCGGATATGCTCGGCGAGACGCAATTCCGGCAGATAACTGTGTGACCATAGATAGACCTCATCGTCCTCCCCCGGAAAGAGCAAGGCGATGCTCGTGAGGTCGCCGCCGCTGGAGAGGTCGATGCCGAGATAGCACGAACGCCCTCGCATATTCGCAAGCGTCGTATCACTACCGCATTCTCTCCACGCAGCAAGATCAAGTAATCCGCCGCCCGTGTACTCCACCCAACGATTCAGTGTTTTGGTCTGGAAGTTCACAAGGTCATTCCCCTGCTTCTCGCGTGCGTCGATGGCCTTCTCCGCCATACGGGCGATCATCTCATCATTCAGCGTATCATCGGGATTCCATAGGTTCAGTGGATTCGCCTTTGCCCAGTTCTTCGGCTCCCACAGATCATCATCCTCATCCATCTCCGTGATGAAGATGAAGAGCGAATCTTTACGGACGTTGCCCGACAAGATCTTTTTGCAGAACTGATACTGCTCATAGCACGGTGCGTTCAGATTGAATCCTGCCGTCGTGATCGCAAGCGTGAGCGCGTTGTCCACGGCGATCTGGCCATCAAGCATGAGCTTATACATCTGGTCGGTTTGGTGTGCGTGATATTCGTCCACAACTGCCAGAATAGAACGAAAGCCATCAGCAGACTTTGTATCTCTGCCAATGGCTTCTATGGTCGTATTCGTGACAAGGGAGCGTATTGTATGGTCATACTCACGTACCTTGTACAGTTCTGCGAGATCAGGGTCGGAGGATATAAATTTAGCGACCTCCTCCCATACGATATTCGCCTGTTTTTGTTTCGTCGCCGTGCAGTAGATGCGCCCGTGCTGATAGCCCGCAAACGTTGCAAAGTCATTACACATCTCCCCGGCGAGAAACGACTTCCCGTTTTGCCGTGCGAGTTGAATATAGCCCTCACGGAAGCGGCGCAGGGCTGATCTTTTCCTGCGCCAGCCAAACAAACTCCCGATGATGAAGTTCTGAAATCCGCGCGTTGTCAGGCGTGCCGCCGTCCGTCCTTCGCCGATGGTGAGTTGATTGGCGAGGTCGATGTGATATTCCGCCGCCTTCACGTCAAAGATATAGGGAAAATCCTTATCCGCCATATCGTCAAGGTGGCGTTTGCACGCCTGATACTCCGCCCGACCGCATATCTTTTTCCCGTCGACAATCCGCCGCGCATACGCCGTTGTCCTGTCAGTCACTGCCCGTCCCCGTGTGTGGGCGGGGAACGTCGCCTCTTTTTCTCCATGTCGCATCCTCCTACAGATATTTCAAGAATTTGTTTTTCGGCTTATCATCCGTTGCCGACGGCACGATGAGCTTCAAGCGATCCGTCGCCGCAAGTCCAAGCTTCGTCGAGCAGCGGTGAATCTGCGTCGCCGCATCACTCGCAATCTTGATGTACAGAGACGGGAACTCGCCATTCTCTGTCACCACAACCAACCCCTCTTTTTGCAGCGCGGCACTTGCTTTCGTATAGCGGTCATAATTGTCTGCATAGATGGCAAGGAACGCACGGTCGATGTTATCAAGCAGATCGATCTTGCCCGCCTCATGGACAATGCGCATATACTCCTCAGCCGCATCGGGCGAGAGCCAATCCGGTGCACCCTCCTCGAGTTGGAGGCGGTCAACCTTGATCTTCGATTCTTGTATCTTTCGGTTCAGTTGCTTCTCTTTGCCGATTTTCCCTTTGGAAACACCGACTGCCTTGCGCGGTCGTCCCGCCATCGCTACCCCCTCCTCTCTTATTGTTCTGTATTATTTCAATCGTCCCTAAAAATTTCATTTCTGGCATTTTTCCAAGAAAAAAGACCGGACGCGGTTTTATATTTCCTGCTCCAAACTTTTTTACCCCTCCCCCGCGCCGTCTATTTTCCTGCGGATTGCGGCGAGCTTTTCCTGCATTGCACGCTTTGCACGCGGATTCTTTTGATAGGCGTCATGAATCTCTTTATGCGTCCGCGCCGATACAAAAATAAGATTATCCATGTCCAATTTACGCGCAGGATTTTCCCCGATCGGCTCGATGTGGTGGACGACTGCGCCCGGAACAATGCGCCCTGTCTCTATATATATGACTTCATCCGCATAGCGGGCGCGTATGCGCGCCGCCTTGGCGGTTCTTTGCCATGCTTTCCCGTGGTAGAACGCAGCTTTGTTCTTGTCCCGCCGCTCACGGTCATAGGTGCGATGCCGTTGTGCTTGACATGGACAACTCCGCCCCTGTACCGCCGTCCGTCCGCAAATATCACAGATTCGATTCAGCATAATATCCCCCACGAAATAGTTTGTCTTTCCAAAAGAAATATTTCAAAAACATGTTGACTTTTATGCGTATAATACGTATAATACAGTCAGAAGGAGGGAACACGATGAGATTCAAGGAACTTGAACGCATCATCAAGAAGGACGGTTGGTATCTCGACAGCTCCAACGGCTCGCATATGCACTACAAGCATAGAGAGAAGAAAGGGAAAGTCACGATACCGAATCATCCCGGCGACCTCGACCCGAAAACTGTCAAATCTGTCTTGCGGATGACGGGCTTAAAATAAAGCCCGTTTCCGAAAGGAGGCTTTTATATGAACCTCGTATATCCCGCCGTATTTTATCCTTGTGAAGTGAACCCCGGCTTTACCGTCGTTGTCCCCGATTTGCCCGGCTGTATCAGCGAAGGGGATAGCCTTACGAATGCAATTGCTATGGGAGAGGATGCCGCCTCGGGGTGGATCCTCGGTGAACTTGAGGACGGCAACGGAGTCCCGCCCGCAAGCAACATCAAGGACATTCACCCGGATCCAGAGATTGGCGAGGGCTTTGTCTCCCTGCTTTCTCTCGACATGGATGCATACGCCGCAAAGTACGGCAGCAAATCCGTTCGTAAGAATCTCACGATCCCCGCATGGCTGAACACCTTCGCCGAAGCCGAGCAACTCAACATCTCAAAAGTCTTGCAAGACGCACTCACCGCTCTTTACGAGAAAAAAATATCTCTTGCATAAGACGCACTACCCGCCACACGGCGGGTTTTTCATATTGTCCACATATCCGCCTCCTCTGCAACAAAAAAGAGCACTGCCGCAGCTGTGCCCTCCGAGAATCCGCCTCAGCATCTTCTCTTGCCAGGTTATACTATATCACAGGTCGTATAGGACATTCTAGGACATCTTTTCCGCAATCGCCCGCAATGCACCTCCGTGCAATCGTGTTACCTGCCGAAAGCTATATCCCATCCCTACCGCAATGTACTCCCATGATTCACCCCAGATATACCGCCGCATCAGCACCTCACGATAGCGTCCGTCTGCGATCTCTCCAATCCTCTCCTTCGCCTCCTCGCGCATGGCAATCAGCTCATCCCATTTCGCGTTGACCCGCTCAGCATATTTCTCAAGTGCGGCGATTGCATCCGAGAGATCGCCGATGTGTGAGTTGCTGACCTTGTCCTTGTCGTATTCAATCGCCTTGAGATTCATAACATCATCTCGTGCGCGTTGGTAATCCGCCTCTGCACTCCGCAGATCACTCTCTGCATCGCGGATATGTCTCAGATATTCTTTCGCCGTCATTCTTTTCCTCCCTCACGCTCCATCGCCCGCGCCATCATGCAGCGCATACTCGCGTTGATGATATGGCTATCACTTCGATCACCTGCGAGCCACATCGAGAGATGCCGTAGCGCTCGCGCTGCATGCTCCTCTGCGGGGATGTCCCGCCACGTCTCGCCCGGATGCTTTTCTGCGCCCGCTGTCAGTCCCGTGGCAATCTCATCCAACCACAGGTAGTCAAGGTATCTGTACTCATTCGATTCCGTGCTCTGCGGATATTTCTGATCTGCCATTTCCGTGACCTCCGATCACTCTGCTTTGCTTGGAATCACATCCGCAAAACGCTCTTCCTCAAATCTCGTCAGCGGTGCAATCAGGCCTCCTGCGGGGACCGCAGAAATGAGTTCCGTGTCCACTTCCATCCGCAAGGGAGCGTACTTACGCACGGGCGGGTAAAAACGCACAGGAGCCGTGCGCTGACGGAAGTAATCGACGAGATCGGAGAGGCGACGCGCGTCGAACGCTGCATAAAAGGTCTGTCCGTTCTCAATATTCGTTGACATACTCGAAAACCGATAACTCACGCCCATTTTGGCACTGCGCATATACGCAGTAAGCCCATCCATGCGCCACACCAGCAGCAAGGTCGCGATCTGCTTTTTCGGTGTACACGCGTTCACCGGCTTCATCGCTGCAAGAAATTCCGTAAACTCATTTGCACAGACGATCGTATATGGCTCACTGCCGATAATCGGCGGCAGCAGCTTGTCATAATTCGGCATTGCAGCGTTCTCGCACATAAGGTTGCTCTGTAAATCAAAGGTTCCCTCTCTGCCGGAAGCATCCTCAACCCAAATACAGCTGTACCGATTTGACACATAGGCCCGCCCTGCATGGTAACGAATCACTGACAAAGCTTCGTCCTTGCTCAGAATCTTCTTGGCATTCTTCATGAAAATCAGCATTTCGTAGTCCTCCTCTACTGCGCCTTGTAGCGCTCTATCCTTGCTTTGACCGCATCCAACATACTCTCCTGCCCTGCGGCCTTGCCTGCCAGTGCTCGCATCACGTCCTCGTCAATCGTCCCTTTGGCGATAAGGTGATGCAGCACAACGGATTCACTCTGCCCGGGGCGATGCAGGCGCTTGTTTGTCTGCTGATATGCCTCGAGACTCCATGTCAGCCCGTACCAGATGGCTACGTGCCCACCGTGCTGGAGATTGAGCCCGTGCCCCGCGCTCTGTGGATGCACCAGCAGGAGCGGTATGCGCCCTGCGTTCCAATCGCGAATATCCTCCGCCGTCTTGAGTTCCCGCGCTTTTGTGTATTTCTTCCGCAGGCGCTCAAGGTCATGCCGATAGCTGTAGATCACCATGACGCTCTTGCCCTCGTTACAGGAGATGATCTCGTCCAGCGCCTCGAGTTTCGCATCATGGATCTGTACAACATCGCCCTCCGTGTCGTAGACCGCGCCGTTGGCCATCTGCAGCAGTTTGTTTGTCAGTGCGGCGGCGGATACGGCCGTAACGTCCGTATCCCCGATGCTCAAGACAAGCTCCTTCTCCATCTCGCGATATCGCTCCAACGCTTCATCCGGCAGCTGTACCTTAACGATGTTCTGCATCAATGGCGGTAAGGTGAGATAGTCCTCGCTTTTCATGCTGACGCAGATGTCACCGATTTTGCGAAATATCTCTTTGTCGGCGCCCGGGCGCAGATCGTAGCTGTATACGACATAGCCACTCTGCTGTCCGGGTCGGAAATATCGCTCGCGGTACTCCGTCAGTGTCCTGCCGAGCCGTTCGCCGCGATCGAGGAGATACAGCTGACTCCAGAGATCCATCAGGCCGTTGGGAGCGGGCGTCCCGGTGAGAAGCACAACGCGCTTCATCAGCGGCCGCACCTTTCGCAGGGCCTTGAATCTCTGTGACGCAGGATTTTTGAAAGAGCTCGACTCATCGATCACGACCATGTCAAACGGCCACTTGTCACGGTAGTAACCGACCAGCCACTTAACCACATCACGGTTGATGATGTAGATGTCCGCATCTACCCTCAGTGCCGCTTCGCGCGTCGCCATATCGCCGACAGCAATGGAAATACGCAGGTTTTGCGTATGCGCCCAGGCCTCGCACTCGTCACGCCAGGTGCTCAGTGCCACACGCAGCGGGGCGATTACAAGCACTTTACGGACCGTGAAGCGATCATACATCAGCTCGTCGATGGCCGTCAGCGTCGATACCGTCTTGCCCATGCCCATATCCAGCAGGAGAGCGACGGCGGGCGTATCGACGATTCGCTGGATCGCGTACTGCTGGTACGGACGCGGTACGAACTCCCTACACATCGAAGAAAAACTCACAGAACGTGCGGATATCGGCATCCGAGCGGATCACGCAGATCGGGAATCCCTTCGCACGAATCTCTCGGCAGGCGGCTTCCTGTGATTTCCGGAGTTTCCCTCCCGGACGCTTAATCTCTGCAAAGACTGCCCGACCTCCGGGAAGAAGAACAATGCGGTCGGGCACTCCAACACGTCCCGGGGAAACGAATTTCATGGCAAGCCCGCCAGATTCTTTGACCGTCTTCACGAAATTCCGTTCGACTTGCTTTTCCGTTATTGTTTCGGCGGACCGAAACAGTCCTGAAAAAATATTTTTCATTTTTCCTCCTCCGCCTCTTGACAAACCGTTTGTAACCTGTTACGCGCGTGCGCACATGCGCGTACACTTTTTTAGAAATAAGGAAATATAGTGGTATGTATCTTTATTTCTAAATATCTCTATACAAACAAAGTTACAAAGTTACATATAATCTAACTCCTTGATTTTCTAGGGTTTAGCCCGTAACTTTAGAAAGTTACATAAAGTTACAAAGTTACATTTTACAGAGAACATATTTTCTTTTTTGTAACTTTCTACCCCCGTGTAACTTTCTCCAAAGTTACAACCCTGAGTTCATTTCTTCCGAAAAAAGCCTTTTTGGACTCCGTAGTGTGGAAATCGGATGCCTCCAAGCGGTTGTTCCCATCCGTCCATCTTCCGCAAAACATCATTGATCTCTATTGATTGCGTTCGAGTTAGCTTTTTGGGATCGCCGTTCAGAAGCTCGACCCAGACCTCCAAGGCGCAAACGCGGTCTCGCAGCACTGTCCCCTCGGGCATATCCAGCCCGTCGCCGTGGATGTAGTCCCGACGCTCTCCGAGGTCAAACTTTGCCCAGTCCCCCGGCAGCGGCCGATCCACGAAGTCGTAGATCAGCCCTGCCAGTGGGCTCTCGTCCGTGTGCGCCGCCTGCAGTTCCCTCGCAATCGCCTCCATTGCGCCGCTCAGATGCAGGGGCTCACCACCCTTGAAGGCATCGACGGCCTCCGCCCATATTTGCCCCACAACGTCATCCGTCAGATGCTCAAAATGGGACATGCGCTGATGCTCTTTGTCCACCTGCATCGGCCACCATCTGCGACCGCCCGTCTGATCGCGGATGAAATCCGCGATATTGGTCGTCGCGATGAAGATGCACTGACGAGGATACCGCTCTGTGCGGCGTCGATAGGCAGCCCTGAACGAGTCCTCCTGCTTGGAGATGAACTGTTTGACCAGCTCGAAGTCTGCCTTTCGGATCGCCGCAAGCTCACCCAGCTCAATCAACCAAAATCCCTGAATATGCTCCATCGCATCTTTACCTTGGACGGTCACAAGACTCTCGGAGTGCCAGCCATGCGCAAGCTTGCGCACAAGAGAGGTCTTGCCCTGCCCCTGCTTGCCGATCAGCGTCAAGACCGTGTCGAACTTGATGCCGGGCTCGAGCGCACGACCGACGGCCGCCGCGAGTGTCTTGCGTGTGATCGCACGATTGAACTCCGTGTCCTCTGCCCCGAGATAGTCGATAAAGACCGTGTCAAGGCGCGGGATTCCGTCCCATGTCAGCCCCAGCAGGTAGTCCTTGAGGGGGTTGAACGCATGGCGCGTCGTGACCTCGCTGAGCGCATCCTCGATCGTGCTTTTGCCGCGGATGCCGTAAATCTCCTCGAGGTAATTCCGCAGAGACGAGTCATCGCTGTCCATCCACGCAGTTGAGCGTTCACGCGGCCGCCACGGCAGATCGCGCAGCACGACAATACGGTGGGCGAAGTCGTCGATCGCAGCAGTTCCTTTCAGCCCCGGGTCATGTTCGAGAATGAGCTTGACATTCTTCGCGGTGCTCTCGTAACCGCCCATAACGGTCACGTCCATCTCTTTGAGCCAGCTGTTATCTGTCTCCTCACCCTCCTCGGGCTCGAAGTCCTGCCGCACTTCCGCAAGGCGCTCCTCGCCGATCGTGACCCTTACGCGGTCATCGGATGCCGCGAGCTCCTGCATCGCCTTGTAGCTTGGCAGGCGCCCGGGCGGTGTCTTCGGTGATGCGTCTTCATCACGGGCGCGGAATTTGTGGATGCGTACAAGGTCAAACGCGTTGACCAGTTGCCCGCAGCAGGGGTCGGTGCTGTGATGGCTGAAAAGAAATTTTCCGTCATCGTAAACGACTGCACCTGCAGCAGACGTACCCGCCGTATAGGTGTAGCGATCATCTGCCACGCACTGCTCGTACACCCCCGCCAGGAACGTGTCCATCGCCTCAGTGACGCTGTACGTACGGCAGAACGCACCGACAATGCCTTTCTTGGTCAACGGATCCTCTTGCTTCTCAGCGGACTTACGGATCTCGGCATGCATGCGTGAGCTCTCCGGCCACTGCGACTGATCGCGCCAGTCCTCATAGCGAGAAAGCCACTTATCAGCGTCGAGAAACGCGTCATCGTTGTACGCGAAGACATAGTCTCCGTCAATCGGCGAAGATGGCCAGAACATCAGTCGATGCGGCTGATAGGTCGTGTCATCGAACTGCTCGATGTCAATATCCGCCGCGACGCGCCGTGCGATTGCCTGATATTCGTCCGGCGATACCGGGCGACTGAGCGGCAGGACAAGACGCAGGCGCGGTTTTTCCGGTGTATGCTTGTGCGTACTGTAGATCACGGCCGCAGGGCTCTCGAGGGTAAACATTACGAGATCCCAGAAGTCCGGCTGCGCAAAGTCCGCGTCGAGCGTCAAGAGCTGCCGGCTCGCAACGGACTCTGCTGTGCGTCGGCCGCCCTTCAGCACTCCGCCGACGAAGCCGCCCACATCCTTGATGCGGCTCTGTTCTGTCTTGGGGAGTTTCTTGTATTCGGCGATAGTCTCGTTCGTCCGCTGCGTCTCGCTGAGACGGCGGACGAAGTCCGACCACGTCATTTCTTGGTTTTTCCAGCGTTTGTCCATCCGGGAGCGCCCTATGGCAATCGTAAGGCGCGCGTCATGCGAAAACGCCGGGATGGTATCTGACTTGTTACTCATGTGGATCCACCCATGCTGATCCCTCCTATGCGGTCATTGCGATCGCCGTCTCTGTCGCCTGAGGACGTGCATCTATGTCTGCGCAGTGGTCGTATACGATGCCAACCTCCGCAGCCCACGCAATGATCTCGGCGTTGATTTCCGGCTTTTTGTGCACCGGCTGATTGCAGTCGAGCTTTGCTTGCTTGATCGCACCGTCCGTAACCTCGATGCACGCGACCAGCTTGCCCCGGTCATCCGACATGAGGACGATGTGTGTTTCCCCCTTGCGAACTCTCTGCGCGTACGTCCCGACGCAGTTGTGCAGGGTCTTTCCTGCGTCGTAGAGGACTTTTGAGCAGTCCGGCAGGAAGAATTGTATGCGATCCTGCTGCATCGCAAGACGCCGACGAATCGGCGCGGTCTCATTATCAAATGTGTAGTCCGGATACCGCTCCTTATGATGCAGTGCGACAAGCGTATCATGCAGTTTTCGAATTTTCGGCGGGCGACGTCGGAGCTCCGCATAGGACGTATCCCCCAGAAAGTGAAGCATCTGCAGGGAGTCCCGCACAGTGTGCTCAGAACTGCGGCGCAGGAAGCGCAGGATCTCCGCGCCCGTGTAAAACTCCTTGAGCTGCAGCAGTGTGTCATTAAGAGGATAGACCCGCTGCTCACCTCCCTCGTAGTTCCCGAACAAGGGGAATGCCTGCATCGCAAGGTCGGAACGGTCGAAGAGCTGGTGCAGGAACACTAGACGCTGCAGACAGAACGCATCCTTTGTGAGCGCGCGGCGCACAGAGCGTGTATCCGGAAGATCTGCGGCGGCGATCATTCCTGTGACGGTATCTTTTGCACGCCGGATGACTTCGAGTTCAGTACTTTCCGGGAAACGGCCCAGCTGCGCGACATTGTTTCTCCCCGCGATTGTGTTGAGCTTTCGCAAATTCGCAGGCAGGTTCGACGCATCTTTGAACACCATCCGATAGGCGATGTTCCCGATCGGGAGAAGCAGCCAGCCGGCAGAGCTTCCCGCCGGACAAAAGAACGAGGACAATTTATGCCCGACGCGCCGCTCCAGTTTCGATCGGACGGTCTCTCGGAGAAGACGCAGGAGATTGAGCACCTCGAACTTATGCTTCGCAATGCTGAAATGCGTGTAGAGATAGCGAATCATCGACGACTGTCCGAGCTCGATCAGCACCTTTGGGTCGCAGAGTTCCAGTTGCCGCGATTCCCCCTTGACGTGCTGCGTCCAAATAGTTCTGCGCCGTTTCACATCAAAGCGGAACTCCTCCTTATATGAGTGCTCCTGCCAATATTCCCGGGAGCCGCGCGGAGCGGGCGACAGCCCTTTTCCATACACCGCCAGTTTGACAAAGTCCTTGTGTTCGTGGAGGTACAGAAACATTGTGACCGGAACAACTTTGTTGTAGTGCGCCCAGACATTATCGCTGTTTCGCGCGCCGTAGTGGAGAAGCATCCGGCACTGCGGGCAAAATGCTGTTACGGGATAGCACTGCCCGTTACGTCGATCAAGGATCCTAAAGTCGTGACCGCAGTGCATACAGCGGAAGATCAGTTCGTCTGGATTGTAGTCCTCCGAGGAGGCTGTGTACGACTCAAACATTCGCAGGATCGTTACTTGTCCAATCTTCATAAGGGTCTCCCATCAGTCCAAGAAGCTAAGATCGAGGTCTTCGGTCTCTGCACCCTCGGGTGTCTCCTGCAGCGCAGTTTCTTCCGGCGTGGTCTCCGGTTTCGGCTCTGCCTTCTTTGCCCGAGATTTCCGCTTTGCGGGTTTCTTTTCCTCTGCTACCGGCTCTGCCTTTTTCTCCTCCCTGGTCGGCATCAGCGCCGTCTCAAGCGCGATCGCGACATTGCACGCGCGCCGCATATCGGCAACATAGCCGCGCAGGTGATCCACATCCTCGGCGGATGCCGTACCCGTCTGCCCCTCTGCATCCGACCGTGTGAGCAGATCGTCGAGTTCCTTCAGTACACCGAGCTGCCGATCCATCTGTGATTTAATCATTTGTAAGTCCTCCTAGTCTTTCTTGTAGTAGTCCGTGATATAGCCGTCGGCGGTCAGAATCAGCCCCGGTGCCCAGTCAATCGGCCGCCCCATAATCTGGCACACATAAGTTAGATCATGATCCTTCTCCCAGCGCTCGATCACGACCTCGTCATGGATGTGCATAACAATCCGCTGCCCTGCCGCCTCAAGCCGTGTCATGGCGACAGCGAGGCAGTCCCGCGCAATTGCCTGGACGATGTTCTCAACGAGCTTGCCGCCATAGGTACGCAACCGCGTCCATTTGCCCGAGGTCTGATCTGAGCCCTCGTAGGTCAGTCCTTCGCGGTCAAAGTTGGGGTCAATCTCTATCTTCGGCCGCACATAGGCAAGCTCCCGCCCTGATGGGAGACGGATAAAAAGCATTCCGGAACGAGCTGAGAACGCGACACCGTGATGCAGTGTCACCGTCCTGCGCTCTCGTACCGCCTCGAGTGCGGCGTTGCTGACATCGTACCAAAGCTGTTTGATGTGCGGACTTGCTCTGCGCCAGCTGTCTACAATCTCCTGCAGCTCATCATCGCTGAGCCCCAGCTTATCGGCCCCCATTGCTTTGAGAGCACCGATGCCGCCTTGATAACCAAGTGCGAGCTCCGCGATTTTACCTTTCTGCCGTAGATGTCCGTTGATTCCGTGCTTTTCGACGGGGACGCCGAACATCTTGGATGCCGATGCGCAATAGATGTCTCCACCGTCCGCGAAAACATCCATACGCCACTTTTCTCCGGCGAGCCATGCAATCACACGGGCTTCGATCGCGGAGAAGTCGGCGACCATAAAACGATAGCCCTCACGCGGGACAAATGCGGTACGAACGAGCTGCGAGAGCACATCGAGCGGATGCGCGTAGATCATCTCGATCGCATATGTGTTTCCACTGCGTAAGAGCTCCCGCGCATCATCAAGCTCGGTCATAGAATTGCGCGGCAGATTTTGTACCTGCACGAGCCTCCCTGCCCATCGTCCCGTCCGATTGGCTCCATAGAACTGGAGCAGCCCGTGTACGCGGCCATCGCCGCAACGAGCCCGTTGCATCGCCTCATACTTTTTGACAGAGGTCTTGGACATAAGCTGTTTGAGGCGCAGCATCTCCTTGACCGCGGGCTTCTGCACCTGCGTCATGAGCTCTGGTAAATTATCCTTCGTGATCGATGCTGGGAAAAATCCCTCCTCTTGCTCGATCCAGCGTTTGAGCTGTTCGCCGCTCGCGGGATTTGGTAAGCTCGTAAGTGCTTTGGCGTGTGCGATGACGCGTCCCTTGAAGTCTGCGTCAAAGCCAATCGCCTTAGACACGAGCTGCGCATCGATGCTGACGCCTCGATCGTTGATGCACTGATCGAGCTCCCACAGCAGCTGTTCCTCCACCCGTACCGGGAAATTGGAGAGACGCCGGCGGATCTCTCGCTCGGCCACAACGTCGCGCACGCAGTACTCCTTGAATGTCGCCCATTTCTCCGGCGCGTGCTCCGGCAGGTTTCTTTCGCGGCCGCCGTTGACCTTCGTCGGCTTGCAGGGCTTACAAAAATACGTGATGAGCTGTTTTCCGACGCTCATCTTCGCCTTGTCATCTGCGAGGCGCAGCGCCTTTGACGCCATGTCGAGGCTTCCGGGGAGCCCGAGTGTCAGAGCGTGTACCATCGTGCATGACCATCCTGCGGGGTCGAGGAACTGAAACGGCACGTCAGGGCTACGGCGGTGCAGGAAATGACTGAGCACCGTGCGTTCGAACTGCGCGTTATAAGCGCATTTCGTTACCATATTGTCGGTAAGGGCAAAGAGAACATCATCCGGGAGCTCTTCGCCCGCTGTGAAGTCCACGATCTGCACGGGCTCATCGTCCCACGCATACGCAAAGAGCAGCACCTCGCAGTTCTCGGCGTATTTGTACCCCCCGACCTTCTTAATGTCGAGATCGCTGTAAGTCTCTATGTCAATGGATAGTATCATCTGAATACCTCTAAGAGCCCGTACGGATATTCCGCACGGGCTCCGCTCTATCGATCAGCTGAGAAAATCGTCGTCATCATCCCCGCCGAGATCCTCGAAGTCCTCGTCGGCAGAGCATTCGCCTGTCAGGTGATCGCCGTCGCGCACCTTCTGGATGTTGCCGAGCCCGCAGCCGATGCCGACGTTGCCCTGCGTGTTGAAGGCAAAGAATGTGACGCTGACGTTGGCGTAGCACCCAGAGTACACCTCCGAGCGATCCATAACTGGCTCAACACGGCGGTCGACGATCTTAGGCGGGTGGTCCGCGCTTGCATTGGCGTTGAGAAAATAGCATCCTGCGTACGCATCATCGTCCGGGCGATCCTCATCGCCGTCACGCAGCGGGAGCTTGAGGTTCTTCGGGACGACGCCGTTCTTGTTGGCGAGCTTCGCTTTGCCCTCGACCTTCGCCTCCTCGATGGCTTTGTTGATCGCCTTGATGGTCTTGGTGTCGTCCTTGCTGATGAGGAGCGATGCGCTGTAGCGCATCTTTCCGTCCTTGTCATTCTGCATCCGCTTCGGCTCCCAGATATTCGCATACGAGAGACGGACATTCTTGATAACGATTCTGCTCATTGATCTTCTTCCTCCATAACTTCAAATTCAGACTGTACCGGATCATATTCCGGCCGTTTATCATCCTCCGGTACAAGCGTCGGCTTGCCCGGCGGCTTTTCGACGACGCTCCCGAGGAGTTCGCCGAATTTCTTTTTCGTGATGGCCTTTTCGAGCGCTGTAATGGTCTGCATCTCGATCGGCTTGTAGATCACATCGTCTGCGTAGCCGGCCTTACGCAGGAGCGCGGCCGCCTTATTCTCATCGGTGATCTTGCGGTTGCTGCGTCCCTCAACGACCTTAAAGCCTGGCCATCGATGCCCCTTGAGTGCCTCCTCGAGGGCAAAGACCTTGACCTTCTCGGCATATCGTACGAGCCCATCAACGCGTTCCAGTACGAATGACACCTCGTCATCCGTGAGAAGATCGGCGTCCCGGAACTCGAGTTTTGCGATCTCCATGTTGTACTGCGACAGAGCCTTGCACTGTGCGGCTGCACGGCAGAATCTGCAGTGATCGCCCGCCTTGAAATCTCCTTTTCCCGCATAGGCGAGCTCTGCGATCGGCTTGATGCTCTCGCCCCATGCAAGAAGCTCAGCAACGGGCATAAGCTGCGTTGAGAGTCCGCCGTTGCGCGGTTGAAAGATGGACATGCGGACGTGGTCAAAATCGTAGATGTAGCCGTACTGCTCGATCGCGCCGAGCGCGTAGAGCTGCATCTGTGTGTTGCCCTCGGCAGAGACGGGGACGCCCTTGCCATACTTGAGATCAACGATCTCAAGAACGCCGTCGCCGATGATGACCATATCCCCTGTGCCGAATCCGTTTTTGACCCAGCGACTGAAGTCCAGCCGTTCCTCAACGAGGGCGATGCCCTGTGCCTCGTTGATCTTCTCGATACAGAGATCAACGTACTCACTGACGTACTCACCCATCTCGGGGGAGTAGAGCGCGTCATGTCGGATGCTGTCAATACGGAGTGCCAGGCCGTTCTCGGATATCTCACCAATCCAGCATCGAATCCGTGCCTCTGCGAGTGCGTGGGCGAGCGTCCCCTCCTGCGCAGCTTCGCCCGCCTTGTCCGGGAATTTCCGTTCGAGACGGGCGGACGGCGGGCAGGAGAGCCAACGCTTACTCCCCGAGGCGCTCAGAACTGCGTGTGCCATCAGAGGGCTTCCGCTTCTGCGCGGAAGGTCTCAAGGTCGGCATCCGAAAGCTCGCTGAGCTTCTGTACGCCATGTTTTTCAAGGAGCGCTTTCAGTTCTTTGGATTTTCCGCTGCGTGCGATCGCAGCGCACTCCGCTTTTACTGTCTCACGGAGCTTCTTGTAGTCTGTCTCCGTATCATCGGGTGTCACTGCATCGGTCTCCTTGGCAGGCTCCTCGATCAGTTCGATTTTCTCTGTCTCAGTCTCGGGCTTCTCGTCAGGCGCTTCGACCGGACGGGTCTGCGGTGCAGGCTTCGAGGCTTTGACCTTCGGCTTTGCGGGGGTCGGCTCGTCCTCATAGACCTTGTCCGGCACAACGACTGCGTCGGTTGTCTTCGTCTTGTGCGAGGTATCCGTCAGCTCGATCTCAGCGCATGACTGGATCAGCCCGATAAGTGACTTGGATGCCTGCGCGACATCCTGCTCCGTAAGATTGATTGTGATGGTCATAGTGTTGTATATCCTCCTTGTTTTGTGCTATACTGAAAATGTAAGTCTTTCTTGTCGCTCGGAGCGGTTACCGCCGCTTCGGGCTTTTTCTTTGCGTACACAGGCTCTCTGGAAATCCTCCAATCTCCTGTCACCGTTCCTCTCCTTTCACCCAATACGTGATATTCAAACGATCGCCGGGATAGATCAGCCCGTGGCGTTCGAGCAGCCACGGGTTCATCTCCTCGATGCCGCTCTTGTACTCCAAGATATAGCGGCGCGTGCCGGTATTCTTCGCGCAATACGTCTCTGCGATGCCCCAGATGGTATCACCTGGACGGACGACGTATACCTCCTCCACCAGAACGGCGTTCCGTCCATCCTCCCACGGGTTACACGCCACTGCGCAGAGGATCGCTAGTCCCGCGATGCAGCATCCGACGATGAGTTTCATTGCATCCATCATGCGACCGCCTCCCTTCTCCCGATCGGGACGGGATTCCGAGGATCCTCCAAGTCCATCCCGTCCATTGCAGCCATCCAGCGCTCAAGCTCACGCCGGCGTACCTTCATGCCGTTCAGCTTGATGCCCCGAATAATGCCGGACTGCACCAGCATATTTGCATAGTTCTTACCAACGCCGAGCACCGCAGCGACCTCTACCACCGTCAGGAGTTCGTCTGGTGTTTGACACTCCCGCACAACAGCGACCGATCTGCTTGCGCGCTCGATCGCACTGGCGATGATGGACTCTATTGCTGCACTGTCCATCATTGCACCTCCGTTCTATTTGTTTAGCCTCACATTATCCTCTACCGTCCGGCGAATTACTGATGCAGCATCCCTCCTTTCGGTATACATCGCTGTCAGCGACATACGGAAACAGGTCATCCACGCCGCACTCAAGGTAGCTGCACAGCTTGTTCAGTACGGTGAATGTGATGTACGTGCTGCGCTTGTAGTAGATGTTCGTGAGCGTCGTGCGTGAGATTCCTGTGTCTCGTGCCACTTGGCTGATCTTGATGAGCCTGCCGCCAAGAATCGTAGAAAATTTATTGTCTATCACACGAATCACCTTTTTTTCTCACCTCCATTTTTGTACAAAGTATTGAACATTTACGTGCTTGAATTATACAGTTATCAAACTGCCATGTCAATTGCTTTTTTGTTCAATGTGTTGTACATTCATCTAGGAGGTGTGTAAATTGTTAAAGTGTAACTTAGCAATTCTTCTCGCAGAGAGAAAGCTACGCATAAGCAAAGTCAGTGAGGACACTGGTATTTCGCGAACGACGCTGACCTCGCTTTCGAATAACTACAGTCAGGGTATTCAGCTGGATACGCTCAACAAGTTGTGCCTGTACCTGCAGGTGTCGCCTGATCGACTGTTTGCGTACATCCCATTTGACTACCGCGTGAGCGTATCCCGAGAGGGTGATGATGCTTTCAGAATCTCTATGACCTTCACGTCGAAAGGGGGAGCAAAGACAGCTGATTTATTTGCACAGGTTTCTGCCGACTATGACATAGAACCATCCGACGAAGATGATCCGCACAGTGTCCCCGTCAAGATGCTGACCAATGTACGAATCGTACTGGATCTGTACCCCCCAGACGATGATCTTTCGGTCGAGGAGGAGAATCAGCTGCTGATCCGTTATCTCCCCACAATGCCTGCCATCTTCAAAACAGACGTTGAGGACACCATAACAGCTACCATCTGCGCCGATCTGGAGGGCGATGTCGAAGCACCTGAGCTATCCTGCGCGTTTGAGTGGCCGACCGAGCTCGCTTAGGGTTCCCGCAGAGCCTCAACAACTGACTCATTCCAGCGAATCTGATAACCGCTGTGCCCGTTCCGCTCAAACGGCATCTCCTCACCGTAGCACTTGCCCTTGTTCGTGATGCGCCACTCCTTACCGATCTTCATCTGGAGTCCGGCGTTCTGCAGGAGCAGGTTGACGTCCTTTGCGCAGATGCCGAGCCGCGCCCTAATGCTATCAAGACCGATAGTGCGTGCCTCTGTTCTGACGGTGCGCGCGAGGGGCTTGATTGTACTCAAGTCAATCCCGTGATTCTTTTCTGCGAGACAGATTGCTTTTTCAATGGCGACCTGACGTTCAATGCCGAAGATCTCGCAGAGTGCTGTCGCCGTGATCCGGATGTCCCGCACAATCTCTGCAACAGTGCAGGCGTGACAGTGCGGGTGTTGATTACGGTTACGCATTGGCAGCCTCCTGTTCGATGAGCGGCAAGATGTCATGCGACTTCAGCGTATCGTATATGAACAGGCGTCCCTTCTGCGTCCACTTCGTACTCATACGGCTGTGTTCGTCATCGATCACCTGGGTTGAGCTCTGCGTGTAGCCGAGCTGTGCGTATTCCTGATATAAGAACCACTGATCGCCCTGCTTGTACTGGATGCCGTACTCGTGCAGTTTGGCATTCAGCCACTTTGCCGACTTGCCATAGTCCTTGGCGATCTTCGTGACGGAGAGCGTCGACTTGTTCTGTAGAACGAGGTCGTAGTAGGTCGCCTTCGGCTGCAGTTCATTGACGATCTGCTTTACCTGTGTGAGCTCAAGTCTTGTCTGATCGAGCATCGTCTTCGCCGCCAAGAGCCCCTGCGCCATCTGCTCCTCAAGGCTCTGCGGCTGCGGGTGTCGGTTGAAGTAGTTCTCCTCAAGCACGTCGTACATCTCCCACGCTCGATCGGTGCCGAGCATCTTGCTGTGCCGGGATGCGCCCCGCTTTGTCCAGAGCATGAGAACCGAGGTGAATTTGAGGGTACTAGAAATTTTCGAGTCGCCTATTGAAGCTTTGAAATCTCTGAGTGTATCGCCCTCGAGCCTGAAGAAGTGTTTGCCTTCTTTGAAGCGCTCTTTGTTGTTTGCATAATTCTGCTGGATCATCAGCGGGGTACACTCATACACCTCCGCAAGCTGCTCTGTCGTGAGTACGAGATCATCGCCGTACTCGATTTTTTCAAGTTTGTTCATTGGTTGTTTCCTTTCATATTTGATTTCATGGAATCAACTGGTTCACCGGCGAACAGATAATCATAGCTCATATCAGGGAAGAACTTATCGTGGATGATGATAGCTTCGCTGATAGATAGAGTCGCTTTACCGCGAAGTCTATTATCCATTCCGCTTATACTACGGCCAATAGACGCAGCGATTTGCGCACAACTGAGGCCGTACCGCGCCATCTCAGCTTTAAGGTTCGGGAACATTTATTTTCACCCCCTATCACTTTTTATCTCCGGCTCAGGTATCCATCTTATTCCTGTTTTTCGAACCGATATGTATATAATATTCCTGTTTTCAGGAATTGTCAACCCGGATTATATGATATTTACGATGATTCGAAAATAAAGCATAAAATATTTACGATTTTCCGTAAATGTGATATACTTTAAGAAAAGGAGCGAACCACCATGATTCAAATACACGAGGCAGTTAATATAGCAATGGCCATAAAGGGCTATAACAAAAAAAGTCTTGCTGCCAAAATAAACATGTCTTCATCTGCGCTTACAGATTTCCTTAATGGAAAAACCACAAAACTGGATATAACAAAAGCCCAAAGCATCGCAGATACTTTAGGCTGTACTTTGGATTATTTAGTTGGAAACGACACAATGGATGTTGATGTTAGTGAGTTCATCGAAAATGAGCGAGAGGAGCAAGGTCTATCAACTGCAGATCTTGCAAAAGAAACTCGTATTCCGGAGCTCTGGATTTTAAAATACGAATCCGGCGATGAGGAAATAAGCGCTTTCCTCTTTGGCAAGATCTGCGAGGCTTTTGGTATTACGCCCCTTGATTTCATGATCAAGTATGATCTTTACAGCGAATATATTCCTGAAGTTTTTCACGGCGATGCTCGTGCGTATGAGGCGTTTAAGAAAGCTGAATATGAAGACGCTATCAAAGAACAGAATACTTATTACCCAGAGATTAAGGATATTGTGAAAAACGGTTGGTATACAGTAGATGGCCTCCCAGCGCGTCGAAGCTACTTCTTCCATCTGAGGCAGGGCGTTAGACTTCTTTATATGTTGAAATACTCAATCACAATTACTGATGAGGAAGATAACGATGAGCCAATAATCAATGAAATAATTATGGTTTGTAAACAACTAGCTAAGACCCCCGCATTAAAAGAGCGCCTAAAAGACATACTCACCCAAGTTGAAAACGCTCCTGAAGACAAGAAATTCCACATTATTTACCCATTCTACCTATCTATCGCTCCAGAATGGTCAGACGAGGATCTCAATTTTTAAACAAATAAAAAAACCGCCCGGAGCACCACCTCCGGACGGCAGAGAATAAATGTGAGGCTAATCACATCTACACCATGTTCTATTATATGGGATTAGCCTCCGATTTTCAAGGGAGGCTTTTATTATGTCGAAAAAATCGAATAACCCGCTCGACCATGTCCGCGTGAAGCAGCGCGGATCGTCATGGGCGTACTACTTTGAAAAGGCGAAAGTAGATGGCAAACGCCGCCGTGGCGAGGGCGGCGGGTATGCCACGGAGCAGGATGCTCTGATGGCCGGAGTTGAGGCTTACAACGCCTATATCGGCGGCGGCACGAAGAAGAACGATGCCAGCATCAGTTTCGCGGACTATCTCGACATCTGGTATGAGCGTACACGTCTTTCCGCGCGCAACAACACATTGGAGCTGCGCGAGAAGAACATCCGGCTACACATCAAACCCGCACTCGGTGAGTACCGCCTATCCTCTCTGACACCTGCGATCATCGACCGATTTGTTCATCAGAAGCGCAAGGAAGGCTATGCCTATGAGACGGTCGCTCGAATTCTCAGCAATATCTCCACGGCACTTGACTATGCGATCTATCCGATGGAACTGCTACGGGAAAATCCTGCACGCCTCATCAAGGTGCCGGGCAAAGAGTTTGCTCCTCTCAGCCGTCGGCAGCCGCGCCGGCGTATTGAGGACAGCGAGCTTGCGCTGATCTTCCAACGGCATCCGTTCGGTACAACATTCCACATGCCGCTTGTGATCGGGCTCTACTTCGGCACACGCATTGGCGAGGCGCTTTGCCTCTCATGGGATAACTGTGATATGCAACGCATGACGATTGCCGTCACACAGCAAATACAACGACTTGCGATGCGCGGCAAGATCGGACTGCATTACGTCTGCGACCTCAAAACCGACAGCAGCCATCGGACGCTTTCATTCGATGCACAGGTTATCCTCCCTCTCCTGCAGCACTGGAAGCGCCATCAGGCGAAGAACGAACTCTACTACGGAGAGGATTACTTTTATAATTACATCGTACCTGCAAAAGACTATCAAGGACGGGACATCAAAAAGATTGTGTCCCTGGAGAAGGGCTATCCTGCCCCGGGGCCTCGCATTGATATCATCTGCACGCAGCCGAACGGGAAGTACATAAAGCCGACGACCTTAGGCTATCAGTGCAAGCGGATCCGCGAGCTCGGTGTCCGAGACTTCGACTTTCACTGCATGCGGCACACGAACCTCACTATGCTCGGAGAGTCGCAGGCGGCTCCGAATGACATCATGGCGCGCGCGGGGCACTCGGACTATGATACAACGCTCCGCTATATTGCGAACCGCCCAGAGATGCAGGCTGTTCCGGTGCAGATCATCTCCGGCAAAGTGAAGAATGTGCTGTAAAACACTTGTCTCCCGTTTGTCTCCCTCGAAAATTGGGAGACAAACGGGAGACATTTTACTAAAACGGGAGACAAGAAAAACCTTGCGCCCTTGAAATTCAAGGGGCTACTTCCCTATTTCCAGATTCGTCCCGGGTACCACTGGAGGCTTGGAATATCGATTATGTTGTCATTATCAGTCATTATATATTTTCCTTTCGAGGCATGGTTTTACTCTATTTTTTATTATGATCAATACTATATCATATTTTAGAAAAAAACCCTACAAGCGGAGAATGTGGCAGACAAAAGGCAAAAGAAAGGGGTTATTGAAATGCTTCATGATTTACGCTATAATGCGTTAAGCATTCACCATTATGGGAATCACATCAAACCATAGGGGGACATTATATGGCACTAATTGTAAAAAAATTTGGCGGCAGCTCCGTGGCAACGCCTGAAAAAATTAAAAATGTAGCAAAGCGAATTTTGAGTGATAAAGCCCCCGATGACCGCATTGTCATGGTCGTATCGGCAATGGGTGACACAACGGATAATCTCATCGCCCTCGCCGGAGAAGTTGTAGAAAAGCCCTATCACTATGCACGCGAAATGGATATGCTCATGACGACAGGCGAGCAGGTCTCCATTGCGCTTCTTGCAATGGCGTTTCATTCCATGGGACAGCCCGCAATCTCTCTCACAGGAGCAATGGCAGGTATGCGAACGGACAGAGCCCATACAAAGGGGCGTATCCTCGGACTCCATCCAGAGCGTATTCATGAAGAACTAAACAAGGGCAACATCGTCGTCATTGCAGGATTTCAGGGAACGGATGACGCTGGCAATCCCGTCACCCTCGGACGTGGCGGCTCGGACACCTCTGCCGTAGCAATTGCCGGTGCCATCGGAGCAGATACCTGCGAGATTTACACCGATGTTGATGGAATCTACTCGGCGGATCCGCGCGTTGCAAAGGGTGCTCGCCGTATGAAAGAAATTACCTACAATGAGATGCTGGAGATGGCGCGTCTCGGTGCTGGCGTCATGCAGCCGCGTTCCGTGGAGATGGGGCAGCTCTATGGAATCCCCATTCACGTTCGTTCAACCTTTACTTCGGAGCCAGGTACCATCATTAGGGAGGAATACACAGTGGAAGAAAAGTCCTTTATCATTCGCGGCGTTACGCATGACGAACATGTCTCCAAGATCACCGTCCTTGGTGTTTCCAATGTCCCCGGAATCGTTCACACGATCTTCTCTGCCCTTGCAGACGCAAACATTGTGGTTGACATGATTGTGCAGAGCGTTCGCAGTGCAGAGTCAAACGTGACGGATGTCGTATTCACGGTTGCCACGATTGATGCCGAAGAGGCTCGTCGGGTAGTTGAGGGAATTGCGGGTGAAATTAAGGCCTCTGCTGTCGCCATTGACAACGATGTAGCAAAGGTTTCCATCGTTGGCGCGAGTATGCTAGGCAATCCTGGTATTGCGGCACGCATGTTTGGTGCGCTTTCGAATGCTGATATCAACATTGAAATCATCAGCACCTCCGAGATCAGCATCTCATGTCTCATCAAGGGGGGCAGTGTGAAGGATGCGGTCAACCGTATTCACGACGAGTTCTTCCCAGGAGCAGCATAAGAATACTTGTATACACCTATCTATGATGTGGACATAGGCAGTATAACAAGCTATCATCATAACGTATATGGAAAAAAGCACGGACTAAACAAAAGTCCGTGCTTTCAAAATGCAAAGGAGAGCGTATACAAATGGCTATTCAGATGGCGGCATCACATGCGGCATCAAGGAGACTCAAGGATGCGATTTTTGGCGCTGCTGCTGCATGCCGCGCAGCAGTCGCAGTACATGGCGAAGAGCGTGTCGTGAATGCGACCATTGGCGCAGTGATGGATGATGCAGGAAAACTAGCTCATCTCCCCACGGTTGAGCGCGTATTTCGCAGTCTTTCCATCGAGGATTATATCGCCTATGCACCAATTTCAGGTCTGCCGGAATATCTGGAGGCAGCGATCGACATCACGTTTGCAGGCAATCGCCCTGCAGGCTATCTCGGCGCGATTGCAACGGCGGGTGGAACGGGCGCACTGCGCACCGCCGTCGATAACTATGTAGAAAAGGGCGATCAGGTGCTCACCTCAGATTGGTTCTGGGGAACGTACAATGTCATATGTCAGGAACTCGGCTCCTCTGTGACAAACTTCCAACTCTTTGATGAAGCAAACAATTTCAATCACACGGCATTTGCTTGTGCAGTTGATGACCTCTTCAAAAAGCAGGACAGTCTGCTCATCATCCTCAATACGCCGGCGCACAACCCGACCGGTTACACTCTTTCCTCAGAGGACTGGGATCATGTGCTGGACTGTGTGAAAAAGCACGCTGCAGCAGGAAAAAAAGTACATCTGCTGGTTGATATCGCATATATTGACTTTGCCGGTGAAAAGTTCGAAACACGCGCGTTTATGCAGAAATTTGCCGATCTGCCGGACAACATTCTGACACTCTTCGCATTCTCCATGTCCAAGGCGTATACGTTCTACGGTCAGCGATGCGGTGCGCTTATTGCCCTCTCATCGAATAAGTCTGTGATTGATGAGTTTGATGAGATCAGCAAGTATGCGGCACGCGCAACATGGTCGAATATCAATCGCGGTGCGATGACCCTCCTCACACGTATTCAGCAGGACAAGGAGGCGTATGCCTCCTATGAGGCGGAGCGCGATGCCCTCTATCACCTTGTGCAGGAACGCGGCGACATCTTTATGCAGGAAGCTGCAGCATGTGGGCTCCCCGCCCTCCCCTACAAGGGAGGTTTCTTCCTCGCCGTTCCTGCAGCAGATCCACAGGCGGTCTGCGACCTGCTCCACGAAGATCTAATCTTTGCCGTCCCCCTCAAGATGGGGGTACGTATCGCCGCATGCTCCGTTCCGCGTGCAAAAATGCACGGCGTCGCAGAAAAAGTGAAGCGTGCCATGGATAAAATGCCTTGACATTCCGATCAAAATTTCATAGAATAGCGACGTGTGATATTTTTTCATGTATCCATTAGCCCCGGAGGCGTGAGCGGATATCGCATCAACTCATTATAGAAATTTCTTGCTCTCTAGGGGGGAATTACGTGAAAACCACGGTTATGGCAAAAGCTGCCGATATTGAACGCAAGTGGTACGTTGTAGACGCAGAGAATCAGACGGTCGGACGTCTCGCAGCAGAGATTGCGAAGGTTCTGCGCGGCAAGAACAAGCCCATCTACACACCGCACGTCGACACCGGCGATTATGTCATTGTTATCAATGCTGAGAAAGTGAAATTTACGGGAAAGAAGCTGACGGACAAGACTTACTTCCGTCACTCCGGATATCAGGGCGGTACGACGTTCACGACTGCCGGACAGATGCTTGAGCGCTTCCCTACCCGCGTCATCGAACACGCTGTCAAGGGTATGCTGCCAAAAAACAGCCTTGGTGCCCAGATCTTCCGTAAACTCAACGTTTACGTTGGACCAGAGCATCCCCACGCAGCACAGAAACCTGAACCGCTGGCGTTTGACATTCGCTGAGTTTCGTAAAAGGAGGAATCTGTTCGATGGCACAAGTCACTTACTACGGCACGGGTCGCCGCAAGACCTCGGTTGCGCGCGTTCGCCTCGTTCCCGGCGACGGCAAAGTTACAATTAACGGCCGCGAAATGGCAGAATACTTTGGTCTCAAGACGCTTGAACTTATTGTTCGTCAGCCGCTCAACCTGACCGAGACCGTTGATAAATACGACGTTATTGCCAATGTGTCCGGCGGTGGTGCATCTGGTCAGGCCGGTGCGATCCGCCACGGCATTACACGCGCACTCATTGAAATGGATGCAGAGCTGCGCCCTGCCCTTAAGAAGGCTGGTTTTGTCACACGCGATCCGCGCGAGAAGGAACGCCGCAAGTACGGTCTCAAGAAGGCACGTAAGGCATCTCAGTTCTCAAAGCGTTAATCTGTATTTTGCACAATACAAAATCCCTTTCTCATGTGAGAAGGGATTTTTTGTTTGACTTTTTTTTGCTTTTAACATATTATATTGATAGAAAAACTATGTTTTATGAAAGAGGATGAGTTCATGAAGATTTCTGCAAAAGGTCGCTATGGTATTGCCGCAATGGTCTTTTTGGCACGTAATTACGATGCCTCCTCTCCGATCACAATCATCAGCATATCAGAGCATCTTGGCATTTCTAAAATATACCTTGAGCAGGTATTCTCTCTGCTCAAGCGAAGCAAGCTCGTCACCTCGATCAAGGGATCACAGGGGGGGTATCAGCTCTCACGTCATCCGCGTCAAATCACGGCCTACGATATTCTCTCCTCAATTGAGATCTCGCTCATTGAAAAGACAGGTCTCTCCTCGGAGAAGATGGAATCACTCAATTATATTCTTGCTCATGAGGTCTTTGATGTACTCGATAAATCCATCTTTGAAACCCTGAGCGCCATTACGCTGGAGGAGCTCTTGGCTGCATTGAATCGTGAGCAAGGCGCCGAAAATCTAATGTACTTTATCTGATTTCTTTATGAGAAGAGGTTCATGCAGATAAAGAGAACCAGTCCAATGCATCCGCCGACAAGCGAACCGTTCACACGGATCCAAAGGAGATCCTGCTCGACCTTATCATAGATGAGGTGATTGAGTTCCTCATCCGTCAAACGCGACAGTACGTTTCCAACGATGACACCGACAAGGGTCTGTGCATGGAGTGCGGAACGCGCCAAGAGATCATAAAGTACCTTGGTGATTATTTTTTGAAGCTCTGGACGCTCTTCGACAAGAAAGAGCATATGCTGATATTCAAGGTGGAGAATCGTCTGCAAATGTGTGTAGAAGGCGGGCATATGCTCCGCAATTGGGTCGACTTCCCGTTTCAAATCCATCTGAAAATGTTTCCGCAGCCCCTGAAAAAGCCGTACGAGCGTCTCATCGATGGGGAGTTCCTTGGCAAGCCGTTCCTGCAGTTCACGAAGGACTTGCAGCAGTTCCCCGTCCTGACGAAGATCTGCCAGGCAGTCATGCAGGAGCGCAATGGCATTTTCCTGCAGAGGAGAGTGCTCTCTCCCCAACTCGTTCAACACATGACAGGTATGCCGCTGAATCAGCTCTGCGCCCTCATCCAGATTGACCGTATTCGTCATAGCAAGCAGGCGCGATAAAAAGCCGTCCCCTATTTTCTCTCGTTCGAATTCTGCCAGTGACTCCCGAATCGACAGCCGCGTCTCCTCCGTGGATACCTCGCGTGCGAGGAGAAGCGCGATGCGTGAAAGCGCCTTCTGATCCCAAGCGTTTGCCTTTGCCAGCCTGTCAAAACGGCTCATGAGTTCCGACGGATCCTCCCGCAGGAGCAAATTCTTGAGCCGCGCAGACAGATAGGAAACTGCCTTTTTATTATTCTTGCGCAGGAGTGAGGCACGAAAGAAATGAAGAACCGTTCCCGTCAGCTGTGCCTCTGTTTCCGGTTTGTGCAAAAAATCCTGCAGCATGGGAATTAAATGGATCTTCTCGATGTGTCGAAAAAGCTTTCGGCGTGAAAAAAACTCTTTTTGCACCATGACAACGATTGCATGTATGAAACTATCTCGGCGACGTGGAAGTATTGCCGTGTGGTAGGGAAAACCAAGGGGCTTTCGAAAAAGTGCCGTGACCGCGAACCAGTCTGCAACCCCACCGACCAAGGCTGCTTCACTAACCATGAGCAGCCCATCCGTCCAAACAGCCGATGGATTTGTCAGATGCAGATAGAGCGAAGCGAGAAACAGGAGAAAGGAACTCAACAGAGCTGTATCCGCCTTATTCCACGTTCGGATCATAGGCCCCACATCCTTTCTGCAAAAGTCACCACAAGAGACAGCGCCATGCCGACAAAGGCTCCAACAATAGCACCATTTACGCGAATCATCTGCAAATCAGTGTGCACCTTTCCCTCAACGAAGGAAATGAGTTCATCGTCCGATTTTTGATTCAGATACTCTCGGATAAACGATGCGATCATCCCGTGATGCTTCTCCACTTCCTCCGCTGCCAAATCCTTCATCCAGCGATCTGCACGATTCTGCCAGCTTTCCGAATGAACGAACAGATCTATCTTTTCATTCAGAAGCTCCTTGACATACGGCACCCAAAATGGATGATTTCCCTTCATACGATGTTCAATGAAGTCGGACAAAATGCTTTCGACATCGATATGCTCGATGACGTGAACCTTGTACCGATGCAGAGCCTCATACAGGCTCGGGTCACTTCGGAGCGAGACAACGAAGGATACAAGTGCCTGAACGCCCTCCCGATGCCGTCGGTCGTCCGTCAGCATTGCAGACCTTAGAATCTCCTCTAACCGAGCAGTCAGCCATGCGGCAATCATTTCATCATCGAAAAAGGATAGGAGAAAGGCACGTACCATACCATCGCCTTCATACTCCGTCCGTATGGAGGCAATGTTTTCACGGAGCATATCCTGAAACACCTGTGTCTGAATCAGCTGAAGCCCCATACGGATCAAGATATTAAAGATACGATCCGCATGGGGTTCTTCTGTCAGTACATCCAAGAACTCTGCAAAGCTCTCTTCCAAAGGAAGTGCATGAAACGCTTGGATTACATAGGGAGCAAGTTCCTTTGAAATATGGCGGCTGTCTACATCGGAGGCAACGTGACGGAGGATATCCACAGCAGCCTCGATGAGACGCTCACGTCCGCCGCGATGCTGCAGATACTCTACGAGCAGCTCGCCGATCTTCTCATGCTCGACAACATCCATGATATTCTTCTTGCTGAGCAAATCATCGGAGGAAAACCGAACGAGAGACTCCATGATGCGTCCGCGATTGCGGCGCAAAATATCCGTTCGATGGGAGATACCGAGCGGACGTCCAAAGATCGCTTTTACAGCGAACCAGTCTGCAAGCCCGCCGATTGTCGCAGCCAGAAATCCATGATGAAGTGTTGCAGCAAAGAGTGACGCCCCCTGCCCTGCTGTCCCAATAGCACCAAGCACACTGACAGCAAGCGCAAGATTTGCCTGATTTTCCTTCCGCAATCCAATCGCCTCACAGTGTTTCTACGAGTCTTTTCAGGTACTTCTTGAAGTCTGTGCCAAGATCCTCCCGACGCAGGGCAAACTCAACCGTTGCCTCTAGGAATCCGAGCTTATCTCCCAGATCGTAGCGAATCCCCTCAAAATCATAGGCATAGACTGCCTCACGCTGTGCCAAGACCTTCAGCGCATCTGTGAGCTGAATCTCATCGCCCTTGCCCGGCTGTGTCTCATCAAGGAGTGCAAATACCTCAGGGCTGATGATATAACGGCCGAGCACCGCCATACGGCTGGGAGCCTCCTCCAGAGCAGGCTTCTCTACCATATCCGAAACGTGCATAAGCCTCGGATTATCGAGTATCTCGCCCGCAACAATGCCATAGGACGATACCTGCTCATCCGATACCACCTGACAGCCGAGCACGGAACCGCCGCGCTCTTCATAGACATCGATCAGCTGACGCAAGGCAGGTCTTTCCGGATGATAGACAACATCGTCACCGAGCAGAACGGCAAACGGTTCATCTCCGACAAAACTGCGTGCACAGAGGATGGCATCCCCCAGTCCGCGCATATACTTCTGCCGTATATAGTGAACATTCACGTCCGTGGTTTCGCGCACGAGAGCCAGAAGATCTGTCTTTCCCTTCCCTTCGAGTTCATGCTCGAGTGCAGGTGCGGAGTCAAAGTGATCCTCAATGGCACGCTTGCCGTGCCCGCTGATGATGAGAATATCCTCGATGCCGCTTGCAAGTGCCTCTTCCACAATATATTGAATGGTCGGCTTATCCACAATTGGCAGCATTTCCTTTGGTGTCGCTTTCGTCGCGGGAAGAAAGCGTGTCCCATACCCTGCCGCAGGAATGACTGCTTTGCGTATGTGCTTCTCTTTCATATCATGCATGCTCCATCCATTATGTAAATAGAGCGCGAGGTTATAGAGAACCTCGCGCTTTTCCATGGAACCATTGATAAAATGAAGTCTGTAAGATTTATCAGTGATTCCCTAACTTTTTTTCGGTCAGCGTTCCAAAATCTCGAGTATGGCTGCACCGATCTCCGAGGTCTTGGCACTGCCGCCAAGATCCGGCGTTAATGTCCGTCGCTCCACAAGCAATGTCTCAATTGCTGAGAGCACACGCTCCGCCCATACCTTCTCTCCGAGGAAATCAAGCATCTGACTGATCGACCATATCGATGCCAATGGATTGGCAATCCCCTGTCCTGCAATATCCGGTGCGCTCCCGTGAATCGGCTCGAACATTGACGGATATTTTCGCTCCGGATTGAGGTTTGCTCCCGCCGCAAGACCCATGCCTCCTGCGATTGCAGCACCGAGATCGGTCAGAATATCGCCGAACAGGTTGCTTGTTACAACGATCTCAAAGCGCTTTGGATCCTTGACAAAGAACATACTTGCCGCATCGACGAGGAGACTGTGTGTCTCCACATCAGGATATTCCCTGCCAATCTCGGCGAAGATCTCATCCCAGAATACCATTGAGTAACGCAGGGCATTCCCCTTCGAGATTGAGGTCAGAGATCGGTTTTCCCTGCGTGCGAGTTCATAGGCATAGCGGATGACGCGCTCACATCCATGCCGCGAGAATACACCCGTCTGCAGAGCCATCTCACGCTCCGTTCCAGGGTAAAGATGTGCACCGACATTTGCGTACTCACCTTCACTGTTCTCGCGTACTACAATCATGTTGATATCATCTATGGACACATCGGCAAGCGGACAGGGAGCACCTTTCAGGAGACGAACGGGACGCAGGTTGATATATTCATCGAATCCACGGCGAATCTGAAGCAGAAGCCCGCCTAAGGAAATATGATCCGGAACCCCCGGATAGCCGACTGCTCCGAGATAAACGGCATCAAACGCTTTCAGGATATCCAGCCCGTCTGCCGGCATCATCTCGCCGGTTTTTAGATAATATTCGCACCCCCATGGAAAATCCTCGAAAGTGACCGAGAAATTGCCGTCCATCTTAGCAATTCCATCAAAGACTTTTTTCCCCTCTGCAATGACTTCCGGGCCAATTCCATCACCCGCAATCACCGCAATATTAAACTGCTTCATCATCAGGCCCCCATTTCCGATACACAGCAGAAACGAACGATCAGAACGCCTCTGCAATCGTCTTAATGAGAAGCGCTTCCTGCTGGCGCGGAAGGCCACTCTGGTGGAGTGCACGCCCGAAGCCGATCAGGAAATCAATCTTCTGCAAGCGTGTCAGTGTCGTATTCTCACGGAGAATCTTTGTAATCGCACGCATTCCTGCAACGCTTGGATCCCGTTGGAGCTGAACCTCCATAGCAAGCTGTCCGGCAAGAATGTGACGACGAACTTCATCTGATATTCCATTGAGGCCCTCGCCCATATCCCGCGATACCTGACGAGCTGTGAGAGCCGGAACCCCTTCGGGTCTTACGGAATGCTCCACCGCAGGTCTTACATCCTTGACAGGTGCAACGGCAGGGAACTGTGCTGATGTGCCTCCCAGCGCGTCAAAATGATCTGGTCGCTTCTGTTCAGCACCATTTTCTGCAGGAGCCATCAGAGAGAATGACTCATGCGGCAGCTGCGGATAGCGTTGCCGTGATGGATGCTGTTCTGTAGAGAGTGATGCCGATGGGGAATGCGAGATCCCGGGGACTTGTGCCTCACTTCCCGTATAATTTCCTGCTGATGCAGACGAGGGATTTCCGTCCAGTGCCTCTGAGCCTACGCTATAAACCGCCCTGTTCTTTGCGGCTTCAGCAGTTCCAGATGTCGAATCAATGTTTCCTGATACAGACTGTGTATAGAGCCCTTGCGCTCCCCTAGACGTCTGGACAGAAGTTTGTTTTTCTGCTCCAGCAGCAGACATATCCATATTTGTCTTCAGGGATGTGTCTGCTGGCAAATTATTCTGAACGGCATCAGCGGGAGCAACTTTCTTTGGTCTTGGAGGGGGTGCTGGACGATTCATATTCACATCACCGACAAGCTCCTGAACTGGGCGCCCCTCTTTTGCCGCTAACTTCTCTTCACGCTTGATATCTTCTGCCGTTATGATAACAGGCTTTGCCTTCTGAGCTGCGAGTGTGAATGATGGCTCATTGTTGCGTGCAGCAAGACGTGCATCAACACTCTGCCAGCGAAGGCGTGCAGGCTGTTGGGTGCTCTGTGCAGATGCTGCAGTTTTTGGCGCTGGAGCATCCAACGATGTCTTCCTCTGACCAGAGATCGAGGCCTCATAACGATCCCCCACAGCTTTTTCTTCTACCGCCGGATTCTTTGCCGAATCCGTCACCAAACGATCTGCACGAAAAAGCTCCTGTGAATCCACTGTTCCAGGCGTAGCCGCATAAACCGTACTCGATGAAAGTGTAACAAGCACCGCAGCGGTGAGCATTGTTTTCTTTGATGACATTTTCATTGATCTTTCTCCTTCATTTTCTCTCTATGAAAACAGGTGCTCACGGGAGCGCATGCAATGTGCGAGCCCCCGCCAAAAAGTCTGAAACAGATGCAGCACGCAGCTCCGGATTATCTATGAGTTCAAATCCATAACGCGCACCATTGTCGCCGCGAAAGAAAAGAACTGCCATCTGATTGTCTGTCGTCGCTGTACCATCAATCACACCGTCGCCATCTTCATCGATCTCAATCTCTTTTGCCGTCATGGCAAAAATGGCCTTATTGTTGTCGGTCAAAGGTACGAGCATGATTCCTTCGTACCCATTGCTGCCCATAATATTCCAAAGGAGCCTTGCCGCCTCTTCGGGATCGATGGCATTGAGATTCGGAAGTGCCTCTTCGGGAAAGGCATTCACAAGAACGACCCATGCGTATTTAATATGATACTCCTCATTCTCGAAGATCAGAATTTCTCCCTCACGATTCTCAAACAAGGTGCTTGCTGGAATGACCCCGAGGGGTCTCTTTGGACACATCACGTGATAGCCATACGCTGGACTCTCATAGGAATATGAAAGTATGGATGGTGCGACACCAGCAGCAGCAGATTCCTGCACCGACACCTCTTGCTCAGCTGCGATGACATAGGGCATACCCGACAACAAGGTCACTGCACCAATGGCGGCAGCTATTTTTCGATAATGTATCATCTGGTGGTACTCCTTATCATATCATGTACCAAGGTAAGCGCTTTTTGAACAGCTGCCCATTTATTCTCAAGCCGCGTGCCAGAAAAAATATTTTTTGAGACAATGGTATGATTTTTGTCTGCCGCCGCAATATATACAAGGCCAACAGGTTTGTCCGCTGAGCCGCCGTAAGGACCGGCAATACCTGTAATACCAATGCCGATATCCGTCTGCATGAGATTCCGTATTCCCTCTGCCATCTCGAACGCTGTCTCCTCAGAAACGGCTCCATATGCAGAAAGAGTCTCCTCTTGAACATGAAGGATGCGGCACTTCACATCATTTGAGTACGACACAACGCTTCCCATAACGTAGGCAGAGCTCCCAGAAATATCCGTCAACGTACTGGTAAGAAGGCCCCCAGTGCAAGATTCCGCACAGGCAATTGTCATCCCAGCATCGCGCAGTTCACATCCGACTCTCTCAGAAAGGGCTTCACATGAGACTATCATCAATGCACCCTTTCGCCCACAATATCATATGTAAATCCCTGCAAGAGACGCACCCGCACAATATCACCGATGTGACTCTGTGTATCGCCCTCGATGTAAATCTGTCCATCGACCTCCGGAGCCTCCCGATAAGAACGCCCAACGGAAATTTGCTGCTGTTCCGCGTCACGTCCCTCAATCAGGACATCAACCTCGTGATTCTCAAGCGAGATATTGATTTCCTCAGAAATCTTGCTCTGCAGACTCATCAAGTCATGATAGCGCTCCTGCATCACATCCTCGGGCACCTTATATGGCATCATCGCAGCAGGTGTATCCTCCTCCTCGGAGTAGGTAAATATCCCAACCTTATCGAAGCGCTGTTCCTCTACAAAGGAACGGAGAGCCTGATAGTGCGTATCCGTCTCCCCAGGAAAACCAACGATAAATGTAGAGCGAATCGCCACTCCCGGAATGCGCTCACGCAGTTTTTTTATCAGTTTCTCCACACCTTCACGCGTATCTGGACGATTCATCGAGCGCAGAACGGCATCATGCGCATGCTGAAGAGGGAGATCGACATATTTCACAACCTTTGGCTCGGTCGCAAATACATCGATGAGTTCATCTGTAAAATATTTTGGATAGCTATAGAGCACACGAATCCAGGAAATCCCTTCAACCTTCGCCAGCTCACGCAGAAGGGTTGGAAGCATGGGCTTCTTGTATCGATCAAGTCCATAGTTCGCACTGTCTTGCGCAATCAGAACAATCTCACGTACGCCGCTCTCGGCAAGTTCATGTGCCTCCGTAACGATGTCATCCATATCGCGGCTGCGAAAACTCCCTCGAATCAATGGAATTGCACAGAATGCACAGCGATGATCGCATCCCTCTGCAATTTTGATATAGGCGGTGTAGTTAGGGGTTGTACGCAGACGCGGCGTCTTCGCATCATAGATGGTCTCATCCTTTCCGGCGATCAAGAGGCGCCGTCCTTTCAGTGTCTCCTGAATGACCTCCATGATACGGCTCCAAGCTCCCGTACCGATGATTGCATCCGCCTCTGGAATCTCGTCGAGAAGCTGCTGTCCATAGCGCTGTCCAAGACACCCTGCCACAATGAGACTCCTACAGCGGCCAGTTTCCTTATAGTCGGCCATTCCGAGCACTGTAGTAATGGATTCTTCCTTCGCTGACTGAATAAACGCGCAGGTGTTGACAATCAGGATATCGGCCTCCGATGGCTCATTGGTGATCTCAATGCCATGCTCCTGCATAATGCCGAGCATGATCTCTGTATCCACGAGATTCTTTGCACAACCAAGACTGATGAATCCTGCTTTCACTATAAAACTCCTCCGGCTTTCGTTATTTTCCGTAGAACCGCACTTCTTTGATCCAGCGATCCAGGAGTATCTCCTTTTCCTCCTTGCTGAAATACGGTCGATTTTTAAATATGTTGATATTCTTTCCCGCAAACATCTGATAGGAAAGAGTCATTGGGTTCGTCGTTAAAAAGTAGAACCGATGCTGGGAGAGTGCAAGCTGTGCCTCATCCGAGAGCACCCAATCTGCAAATGTCTCTGCTGCTCTCGCATCGCGCTCCGGCGAACGAAAGGCAATTCCCGTTCCGTATACAATAATAGATGTGCCGTCTGTTGGGTAGAGTATACGAATGGGATATTCATCGTGTATGTACCTCAGTGTCTCACTCAACACTGTCACAGAGAGATCGACCTCTCCCATCCCGACCTGACGCACAGGCGTATGCAGATACTTAGAGTACTGTATAATCTTCGGTTGGATCCTTCGCCAGATATCAAAGGCGTGCAGCTCACCATACTCAGCAATCATGCTGTAGAGAAGGTTAGATGATGCTTCTGCTGCCATAAAATCTGTCGTTCCAATGCGGATGTCTCGCTGCTGTGCGAGCATCTGCCATGAGTTTGGCAAATCAAGATGAGTGCGCAGGTAATCCTGATTCACCGCAAAGACAACGGGATCATACCATATGCCTGTCCAATAGCGATTTGGATGACGAAATGAATCTGGAACCTGATCGCTCTTTTCTGAAATATAGGGAACGAGATACCCCGCTGCTGCTGCACGATCGAGTGTTTCTCGATCCGTTAGGACAAGAGATGCATTTCCATCGTCCTGACGAGCAGCTTGCTCCTGCAGACGTTTTAAAAGCTGCTCTGGCGATAGTTGCACAAAATTGACACGGATATTATGTTCTTTTTCATATTCCTCGGATAGTACTGCGGCAATCTCTGCCGGAAGCGATGTATATGCAGTGAGCTCCTGCATAGGATGGTGCTGTACACCGCGTGCCCCAGATGAAAGAAATGCAGAGCCCGCAGCAATCATGATCACGAGGAGGGCAGTTATCACAATGAAGAGCGTATACCGCTTCATGAGAAATCCTCTTCTTGTACGTAAAATAGCTAGACTTTTTCTTATTATAAACAATTCCAAAAAAATCCACAAGCCATTTTATCATAAGCACTGCAGCAACAAATGTTTGCACGCAAAAAAGATGCCTCCTCGAAGAGAAGACATCTTTCATCGAACAATTACTTTTCAACGAGGATCTTGGTCTGTGCGACAATATCCTTTGCAGTAAGTCCAAATTGTTTGAGCAGTTCGGCGGCAGGACCAGAGTGTCCAAACGCATCTCGAACGCCAATACGGTGTACGGGGACAGGCACATGTTCTGCGAGAACAGCTGCAACAGCTTCACCGAGCCCTCCAAGAATGTTGTGCTCTTCCACTGTTACGATCTTACCGCATTCCCGGGCAGCCTGGATCACAAGGTCTTCATCGAGCGGCTTAATCGTCGCCATATTGATCACGCGCGCACGGATGCCCATATCAGCGAGCTGTTTGCCCGCTTCAATCACCTCAGGAACAAGAATTCCTGTCGCAATGATTGCAACATCCATCCCATCCTGGATAACTTCCCCCTTGCCAACCGTAAAGTCATACGACTCATCATGATAGACAGGCGTTGCTGCTCGTCCGAAACGGATGTATACAGGTCCCTCCATCTCATATGCTGCTTGTACCATCTTGCGTGCCTCCACATCATCCGATGGGCACATGACCGTCATGCCTGGAATCGTACGCATGAGGGCAAAGTCCTCACAGCACTGATGAGAGGCACCGTCCTCACCGACAGAAATCCCGCCGTGTGTCGCACAGATCTTGACATTGAGATGGGGGTAGCCAATGGTATTTCGCACCTGTTCATAGGCACGTCCCGCCGCAAACATGGCAAATGTGGAAACAAACGGAACGAGCCCCATCGTCGAAAGTCCCGCACCGACATCAACCATATTACACTCTGCGATTCCACAGTTGAAATGGCGGTTCGGAAATACCTTCTTGAACGTTCCGCTCTTCGTCGCACCAGCAAGGTCGGCATCTAGGACAACGACATTCTCATGAACATTCCCCAATTCTACAAGTGCGTTTCCATAGCTATCCCGCGTTGCAATTTTTTTTACGTCTGCCATCCTCATGCCTCCTCAATCGCCTTACGAATTGCAGCCAGCTCCGCTAGGCCGCGTGCGAGTTCGTCATCATTGGGGGCCTTGCCATGCCATCCGGCATCGTTTTCCATAAAGGAGATGTCCTTGCCCTTGGTCGTTTTCATGAGAATCGCTGTTGGTTTTCCAGTCCCCTGGTTTGCATGGAACATCTTAAATGCATCTTCGAGGGCCGCATAGTCATGCCCATCGATCGAGACGACCGCACATCCAAACGCCGCAAATTTCTGATCAATCGGTGCGGTATTCATAACATCCGCCGTCGCACCATCAATTTGAAGGCCATTCACATCGACTGCGATGCAAAGATTATCCAGTTTATAGTGAGCGGCGAACATAACGGCCTCCCACACCTGTCCCTCGGCAAGCTCACCGTCACCGAGAAGAGCGTACACGTTAATATCTTTTCCGAGGTGCTTTGCCCCCTTTGCCATGCCAGCCGCCGTCGAGATTCCCTGTCCAAGGGAGCCGGTAGACATATCCACGCCGGGCGTGAGATTCATATTCGGATGCCCTTGCAAACGCGAATCAATGTGACGAAGGGTTAAAAGTTCATCCAATGGAAAAAAGCCACGATTGGCAAGTGTTGCATAAAGACCGGGAGCAACGTGTCCTTTTGAAAGGACAAATCGATCACGATTCGGATCATGGGGAGCTTTCGGATCAACACGAATTTCCTTGTTATAGAGATAGGTAAAGTACTCCGTCGATGAAAGTGATCCGCCCGGATGACCGCTCTTTGCCGCATGTGTACTGCGCAAGATTCCCTCGCGTACCTTTACCGCGAAAAGCCGAAGCTCCTTCTCTTCTGCTGTCGTCATAAAACTCCTCCTCGCCCCACTCAAAGCATCTATACTGCATTTCATTCTAACCTTTTTTCTCTCAGCCCGCAAGATGCATAAGGCTAGATTTTTTGAGGACCATTGACAAACAAAAAAGTCGCCCCATCGGAGCGACCATTTTATTTTCTTTAGATTTCCATAATGATTGGAAGAATCATCGGCCGACGCCGCGTCTTGTCGAAGAGATAACGGCTGAGTGCATCACGTACATTCGACTTGATCGCCGACCACTCGCGTACGTTCTCATCTTCACATCGATCAAGTGCCTGCTGAACGCGCGCACGAGCCTCATCCATCAGAGCCTCTGACTCACGCACATAGACAAATCCACGCGAGACGATATCGGGACCAGAAACCACACGATTATTCTGGCGATCCATCGTCACTACAATAATGAGGATACCGTCCTGCGAGAGCTGACGACGATCACGAAGAACAATATTGCCGACATCGCCGACGCCGAGCCCGTCGACCATGACCATGCCGGACTGCACACGACCGACAACCTGTCCCTTCTCCTTCGTAAACTCGAGGATCTGACCATTCTCGCTGATGAAAATGTTTTCCTTCGGCATACCGAGTTCGCGCGCAAGGCTCGCGTGCTGTACAAGGTGATGGTATTCACCGTGAACGGGCATAAAGAACTTCGGGCGCACAAGATTGTGCATGAGCTTAAGCTCCTCGCGGCTGCCATGCCCAGAGACGTGGATGCCCTTATCGCGTCCGTAGACGACATTTGCACCGAGCTTCATCAGATTGTCCACCGTCTTGGAAACGAGCTTCTCATTTCCCGGAATCGGTGTTGCAGAGATGATAACCGTATCTCCCGGCACGATCGTAATTTTTCGGTGATCAGAGGCCGCCATGCGCGACAGCGCTGACATGGGCTCTCCCTGACTGCCTGTCGTCACAATGACGATCTGCTCCGAGCGGAAATTATTCACCTCATCAATACCGATGATCGTTCCCTCCGGCGCATTCAGATAGCCGAGTTCGAGAGAAATACCGACCACGTTCTCCATACTGCGCCCGAGAACCGCAACGCGGCGTTTGTACTTGACCGCTGTGTCAATGACCTGCTGGATGCGATGCACATTCGAGGAGAATGTTGCGACGATGATGCGTCCGCGCACGTTGTGGAACGCCTTGTCAAACGCAGCCCCCACAGTTCGCTCGCTCGCCGTATGACCCTCGCGCTCCGCATTCGTGCTGTCCGCAAGAAGAAGCAGAACTCCCTTATTTCCAAGATCGGAGAATCGGCGAAAATCCGTCATCTGTCCGTCAACCGGTGTATAGTCGAGTTTGAAGTCGCCCGTGTGAACGATCATACCGACCGGCGTCTTGATTGAGAGGCCGACAGCATCAGGAATCGAATGATTGACACGAATAAAGCCAACGCTGAAGCAGCCAATGTTGATGATGTCCCCTGCCATCACCGAATGCAGATTGCCCGAATCTACGCCATTCTCCTTCAGACGACCTTCGAGGATGCCGAGCGTCAGGCGCGTTCCGTAGACAGGTGCCGGAATCTGCTTCATCACATATGGAAGGGCACCAATATGATCCTCATGACCATGCGTCAGAACAATCGCCTTGACCTTATCTTTGTTCTCAATCAGATACGTAATATCGGGTATAACGAGATCGACCCCCAGCATATCCTCCTCGGGGAACATCAGCCCAGAGTCTACAACCAGGATCTCGTCATCCACGCGGATGGCAGTCATGTTCTTTCCGATCTCGCCAAGACCACCGAGCGGTATGATTTGTACTTTCTGCACATTTTTTCCATGATTGCCATTACGATTTAACGACAAAAAACACACCTCCATAATATATGGGACATTTCTATTCCGTCCCTTTTATCAAAATTCATCCATTCGATCATGAAATCAGAATTCATCCACACGAAAATACAGCGACTAGAGAGAGCTCTCCATTGTCGCCATACAGGGGAAGAGATTGTTTTCGCTGATATCACTGTGAAAAAATACGACCGCACAGCAACGACGAAAACCGTAAGAAAAATGATCCGATCCATTCACTTAGTCGATATTGTACCATTCCATCCCGCACAATGCAAATAAAATTTATCTTCAACGCTAAAAGGCACCCCCTACGCCTGCAGGGAGTGCCTTTTCTACGTTTTCGTCAAAAGCTCATCGTAAGTCCAATGCCAACACCGCTCTCACGTTTTCCATGATCCGGCTTGAAGTTATGGTAGTTCACATTCAGATCCAGATTTGCAATCAGAGATTTGTTCAGTCCGACCTGGGACTCATTAAAATCCTTACCGGCAATGTAGGATGCATAGGCATTGAATCCAATCACTGGTATTGTGGGTGTGCTGAGTGCCAATCCACCATAGACATTGTTCTCATTTGCCTGATCCATGCCCCAGCGGTAACCGCCCATCAAGCGAACGTTTTGTCCAAGCAGATTGTACTGCATATAGACATCCTTCGGATTTCCATATTCATCGCGGTCATTCCGTCCAACACCAATCGTGATCTCGTCCGTCGCCTTATGCTCGATATAGGCCTCTTTCGTACCGACACCAACTGCCGTATCATGCGTACCAAGATGATTGATCGGTGCCGCCGTCACCGCCGAGGAAATCGAAAGCCCTATAACAGCCGCGAAAAGTGCATATTTCTTCATTGTGAGTCCTCCTTTCCGATATGGATATATTATCCCTTCACAGCGTTTGACATAGCTTAATAAAGTATTAGTCTTTAATGATTTTTAGCACCTGGCACTAAGGAAATACTTAGAGAATCTCCTGTTTTCCGGTAAGTGTTGAGATAATCTTATGCTCCTCTGTCATCAGTTCTCGCGCCGCCTCCAGCTGCATATCTGCCTGCTCGTACGATGTTCCTCCATAGGAGTTCCGGTATGCAACGCACGTTTCCGGACGAATTGCCTCATACACATCCTCATCGAAGAGTGCAGAGAGTTTCTGATAGTCCGCAAGCGGCAGGCCAGCGAGCCAGATCTTGCGCTCAATGCAGTGCGCGACTGCCTGTCCCGAAACACTGTGCGCCTGACGGAACGGCATTCCCTTGCGCACAAGGTAGTCCGCGAGATCGGTCGCATTCGAGAAGTCCGCTTCGACGGCATGACGCATGACATCCGCACGAACCTTCATTCCACGGATGAGCTGCGCATAGACGGCGAGGCTGAACTTCACCGTGTCGATGGTATCGAACAGACCCTCCTTGTCCTCCTGCAAGTCCTTGTTGTAAGCGAGCGGGAGTCCCTTCACCGCCGTGAGCATCGCCATGAGATGTCCGACGACGCGCCCGGTCTTGCCGCGCACGAGTTCCGATACATCGGGGTTCTTCTTCTGCGGCATCATGGACGACCCCGTGCAGTGCGCATCGTCCAATTCCACAAACGAGAACTCACGCGAACACCAAAGGATGATCTCCTCCGAGAGACGCGAGAGATGAACCATGAGGATGGAGGCCGCCGAGAGAAATTCGAGGATGTAGTCACGGTCACTGACCGCATCCAGACTGTTCGTATAGATGCGCTCGAAGTTCAGCCGCTTCGCGACAAATACACGATCGATCGGCAGTGTCGTCCCTGCGAGTGCGCCCGCACCGAGCGGCATGATATCCGTCCGCACATAGACACCCTGAAAGCGCTCAAAATCGCGTGCAAGCATCCCAAAGTACGCCATGAGATGATGCGCAAAAAGGATGGGCTGGGCACGCTGCAGATGCGTGTAGCCCGGCATGATGACATCCTTGTTTGCAGCTGCTGATTCGACAAGCGCGTGCTGAAGCTCCCTGATGTGATCCAGCACATCCACAACGGCATGCCGCACAAACATATGGGTATCGAGTGCGACCTGATCGTTTCGGCTGCGCGCCGTATGGAGGCGGCTGCCTGCCTCCCCGATCGCATCCGTGAGGCGCTTTTCGATGTTCATGTGAATATCTTCGAGTTCGACACTGAATGCGAATTCTCCGCGCTCAATCTGCGCGAGGATGTCACGCAGCCCCTTTTCGATAGCCGCGCGGTCATCCTCCGAGAGAATGCCAACCTTTGCAAGCATGGCGGCGTGTGCAAGCGAACCCGCAATATCCTCGCGGTACATTCGGCGGTCAAAACCGATGGACGCCTGGAACTCGTTGATCATCTCATCGGTCGTCTTGGAGAAACGACCGCCCCAGAGCTTTTCGCTCATTTATTCAGCCCCTCCTGCATGAGTGCGCGAACCTTGAGCGGAAGACCAAAGAGATTGATAAAGCCGCCCGCATCTGCCTGATTGTATACATCGTCATGCTCGAACGTGACGAACTCCTGACTGTAGAGCGAATACGGCGACGTTGCACCTGCCGAGATGATATTGCCCTTGTAGAGCTTGAGACGCACCTCACCCGTCACGGTCTCCTGCGTGCTGTCCACAAATGCGGCAAGCGCCTCGCGCAGCTGGCTGAACCACATTCCGTCGTAGACGAGCTCGCCGTAGCGGATCGCAAGCCCTTCCTTGTAGTGATAGGTTGCACGGTCAAGGCAGAGATACTCGAGCTCGCGGTGCGCGTAATAGAGGATGGAGCCGCCTGGATTTTCATAGACGCCGCGTGACTTCATGCCAACGAGACGGTTCTCACAGATGTCGACAATGCCGACGCCATTGCGAGCGCCGATCTCGTTGAGCTTCGTCAGAAGTTCGACCGCTCCCAGCTTCTCACCGTTGACAGCGACGGGAATGCCTTTCTCGAACGAGATGGAGACGTACTCCGGTGCATCGGGTGCATCCTCCGGCGCGCACGAGATGAGGAACATGGAGTTTTTCGGCTCGTTCGCCGGATCCTCAAGATCGGAACCCTCGTGGGAGAGATGCCAGATGTTGCGATCCATGCTGTACGTCTTGTTGTCCTCCGCAACGGGAATTCCGTGCTTCTTGGCGTACGCAATCTCAGCCGTGCGGGAGTCGAGATCCCACTCACGCCACGGAGCGATGATCTGCAGATTTGGAGCGAGCGCCTTCACGGTCAGCTCGAAGCGAACCTGATCATTCCCCTTTCCCGTCGCGCCGTGTGCAATCGCATCCGCACCCTCACGCTTGGCGATATCGACGAGCGCCTTTGCAATCACGGGACGCGCAAACGACGTGCCGAGCAGATATTTCCCCTCGTAGACGGCACCCGCCTTGAGCGTCGGCCAGACATATTCCTCAAGGAATTCCTTCGTCAGATCGACAATATACACCTTCGATGCACCGGACGCGAGCGCCTTGTCATGCACAGGTGCAAGCTCCTCGCCCTGCCCGACATCGGCACAGGCTGCAATGACCTCGCATCCATCATAGTGCTCCTTCAGCCACGGGATGATGACCGAGGTGTCAAGTCCGCCGGAATACGCAAGAACTACCTTTTTGATCTGCTTTGCCATATTTGAAACAACTCCTTAGTAATGTTATGGAATCATGGATCAAGAAGGATCTCATTTGATCCGTGATTCCTTATCAGCCGCCCATAACGAGCGCCATGATTGCCTTTTGGACGTGGAGGCGGTTCTCCGCCTCGTCAAAGATCACATCGGCGAATTCCTCAAAGACTTCCTCCGTGATCTCCTCTCCCCGATAGGCGGGCAGACAGTGCATGACGATGCAGCGCGGATCGCCTGACTCGGCAACGAGTTCCCAATTCACCTGGTAGGGACGGAAGACCGCCGTGCGTGCGTCGTGCTCCGCCTCCTGTCCCATGCTTGCCCACGTGTCCGTAACGATGACATTTGCGCCCGCAACCGCCTCCATTGGATTGTGTGTGATCGTGACGGTCACGCCCGTCGCTGCCGCATCTGCCTTGGCATTTGCCACAACTTCGGCATTCGGCTCGTAGCCCTCGGGCGTTGCCGCCGCGAAATCCATGCCGACCTTTGTCGCCGCATACATGAGCGAGTGGGTCATGTTGTTGCCGTCGCCAACGTATGCCATCTTGAGTCCCGCGAGATTCTTTCCCTTGTACTCGCGAATCGTAAGCAGGTCGGTCAGCGCCTGACAGGGATGCAGAAGGTCGCTGAGGGCGTTGATGACAGGAATATCCGCATAGCGCGCCAGTTCCTCAATGCGTTCGTGCCCATAGGTGCGGATCATAATGCCGTCGAGATAGCGCGAGAGCACGCGTGCCGTATCCTTGATCGGCTCGCCGCGTCCAAGCTGCAGATCGCGGCTGCTGAGAAAGAGTGCCTGTCCGCCGAGCTGATACATCCCGACCTCGAAGGACACGCGCGTACGCGTCGATGACTTCTCAAAGATCATTCCGAGGGTCTTGCCCGCAAGCAGAGGATGCGGGATGCCCGCCTTCTGCTTCGCCTTGAGATCAGCGGCAAGCGACAGGATCTCCTCCACGTCGTCCGCACTGAGTTCATGAATGGAGAGTAAGTCCATGCCCTTTTTCATCATAGCCCTCCTCGGTCACATATGTCAAGGATACAGTGATCCAATACCCGGATGAGTTCATCCACTTCATTTTTCGAGAAAATCAACGGCGGGATAAAGCGCAGGACATTCCCTGCCGTACAGTTGATGATGACGCCCTGCTCCAACATCCGTCGGGCGATTGCCGCGGCATCCTCACTCCTCCGCATCTCCATGCCGAGGATCAGCCCTGTGCCGCGCACCTCGATGATATGCGCCGGATATTTCGCCTGTAAATCTGCCAGCAGCTCCTTGAAATGTGCGCCGACCGTTCTCACACGGCTCAGAAATGCGTCGTCTGCAATCGCATCGAGTACGACATTCGCCGCCGCGCACGCAAGCGGATTTCCGCCGAACGTCGAGCCGTGATCGCCCGCATGAAATGCTGCGGCGACCTTCTCCGTAACGACGAACGCGCCGATCGGAACACCGCCCGCAAGTCCCTTTGCAAGGGTCACAATATCCGGCGTCACACCGCAACTCTCATAGGCGTAGAATGTCCCCGTACGCCCCATGCCCGTCTGGATCTCATCAAAGATCAGAAGCGCATCATACTTGTCGCAGAGTGCCCGCACCTGCTGCAAATATCCGTCCGCAGGAGTGCGAACACCGCCCTCCCCCTGAATCGGTTCGAGCATGACTGCCGCCGTGTTCTCACTCATCAGTGCTTCGAGTGCTGCAATATCGTTGAACGGCACATAATCAAAGCCCTGCGGCAGCGGCGCGAAGCCCTTGTGGAACTTCTCCTGCCCCGTCGCCGTCAGTGTCGCAATCGTACGTCCGTGGAAGCTGCCGAGAGCCGTGATAATCTGGGACTTCTCGGGATGAATCGTATGCCCGTATTTGCGCGCAGCCTTGATTGCCCCCTCGTTTGCCTCGGCACCGGAATTTCCGAAGAACACCTTGCCGCCCGCTGTAAGTCTCGACAGCTTTGCCGAGGCATTTGCCTGCGGCTCGGTATAATAGAGGTTCGACACATGGATGAGGCGTCTTGCCTGATCGGCAATCGCATCCACGAGCAGCGCATAGTTATGACCGAGCACATTCACCGCGATGCCGCCGAGCGCATCGAGATATTTGCGTCCATTTACATCCCATACATACGAACCTTCCCCGTGGTCGAGGACAATCGGATAACGGGAAAAGACAGGCAGATAGCTCCCCTGATCCCGCTCAATAATCTCTGCTTCTCTGTTCATCATAACTCCTGCCTACGGAAGCACCATCGTTCCGATACCGCGTGAGGTAAAAATCTCCAAAATGATCGAATGCGCGAGACGCCCATCGATGATATGCGCCTTATGTGCGCCTGCCTCAAGTGCCCTAAGACACGCCTCCACCTTCGGAATCATACCGCCGTCAATGATGCCGGTGCGGATGTATTCCTTTGCCTCATCCATGCGAAGCTGGGAGATCAGGCTGCTCTTATCCGAAAAATCCTGATAGACCCCCTCCACATCTGTGAGGAGCAGCAGTTTTTCCGCGTGCAGCGCACCTGCGATCTCCGCTGCAACATAGTCCGCATTGATATTGTAGCTTTCCCCGTACTCTCCCATGCCGATGGGGGCAATGACGGGAACATAGCCCTGATTCAGAAGATCTGTAATGAGTGCCGTGTCGATCGCTGTGACCTCACCGACATAGCCGATGTCCACTTGACGCGCCACATCATTTTCATAAACAGTGGCATGTTTCTTCTGCGCCTTGATGAGTCCGGCGTCCTTTCCGCTCAGACCGACGGCACGTACACCGCGCAGATTGAGGAGTCCTACAATCTCCGAGTTCAGCTTGCCGTCGAGCACCATCTCGGCGATTTCCACCGTCTCCT
>ERZ772827.74-NODE-74-length-54057-cov-7.351598_pt1 | contig 54057 bp, 47 predicted proteins | sample MGYA00580850_ERZ772827 | MGnify/ENA primary metagenome ERZ772827 (study PRJEB29015, sample SAMEA2737950) | human oral metagenome | biome: human oral; feature: human-associated habitat; material: dental | place: China | collected 2145 ... | reverse complement strand
TGCCCGTACGGCAGTTTAGCAAACTGCTGGTTTCAGCCACTCACCCACACTTCCATCGCATTCTGCTGCTGAATTGCACTGCAAAGATAATACGCTTTTTCGACTTATGCAAATACTTTGCTCTTAGCCTGCCGACAGTCCCACCAGCCAAGCTCCCTCCCCTAGCTCCGAGCAGCCTCCACCGAGGCGCAAGCGAAGCTCTGATCGGCAAGCCTCGCCAAGGCGCACAGCGTGACCACACAGCCCCAAGACCAAGTTACAATACCCCACCCCAAGCCGACGAGTCCTCCCCTCTTCGCGCGCGTACATTATTGATTAGCTCCTATGAAGAAGATACCTACCTGTATGAGGCAATGGCCTTTTGTAAAGCGAAGGGTAGCACAACCAAAGGCGGAGCTAGCTCCGAGCTAAGGGGCAGCAAGCGCTGAGCAAGGGGGCGGGAGAGGAAGACCTAAGGGGGAGCGGGATTTATTATATTACTTCTCGTCGTCCCCCTTATCCCTCAGCGCGCTGAGGGATAAGGGGGACGGCTGATTATTATATTACTTTGCTTGGTCGGCCTTGGGGCACAACGCGGGCGGACTTAGGTCGCAGCACGGGCGGACTTAGCGGGCAGCTCTGTCTGAGGAGGATTGCAACGCGGGCGAACTTCCTTCGTGGCTCTACCCGAGGAGGGGCGCGGGGTGGGCGAACTTCCTTCGCAGCGCTACCCGAGGAGGGGCGCGGCTGCATCCCGACTTAGCCACTACCCCCCCCCTTAGGCTGCAGGCGGAGCACACCGACTTAGGCCTAGAGTATGAGCGCCTTAGACCATCATAACGTTTGGACACAAGGGAGGGCAGAGGAGTGCATAAGGGGAGAACGGAGGGGCGCCTAGCGGGAGGACAAGGCTAGCTCAAGAGGGAGGGCAGGAGGTAGGGACTAGGGAGGGCGGAGCGCTCGGACAAACGTCCCCACGCTCCTGCCTATAACTTTTGTATCTTTGTATAAATAAGGAAAAGTAGTACTGCGTATGAACTTATATTTTATCGGTATAGGAGGAATAGGGATGAGCAACCTCGCCCGCTACTTCCTCAGCAAGGGCGACGCCATCGCTGGCTACGACTTGACCCCCTCACCGCTCACAGCGGCCCTCGAGCAGGAGGGCGCAGCCATACACTACGAGGACAGCGTGGAGCTGATCCCCGAGGCTTGGCGCGGGCGGGACACCCTCGTCGTCTACACCCCAGCCATACCGCAGGATCATAGCGAGCTGTGCTACTACCGCGCTCAGGGCAACCGCGTGATCAAGCGCGCCGAACTACTGGGCGAGCTCACCCGCCGCGAGCGCGGACTCTGCGTCGCGGGCACACATGGCAAGACGACGACCTCCACCATGCTGGCGCACCTGCTGCACCAGAGCCACGTGGGCTGTCACGCCTTCCTCGGCGGTATCTCCAACAACTACCGCACCAACCTCCTGATCAGCGACCACAGCGACTACGCCGTCATCGAGGCCGATGAGTACGACCGCTCCTTCCATCACTTAGCGCCCTACATGGCCATCGTGACCTCGGCCGACCCCGATCACCTGGACATCTACCATACGCCTGCGGCCTACCGCGAGAGCTTCGAGCACTTCACCAGCCTCATCGACCCCGAGGGCGCGCTGGTGATGCGTCAGGGCATCGCGCTGACGCCTCGCCTACAGCCGGGGACACGCCTCTACCGCTACGGCAGCGTCAGTGAGCGCGTGGACTTCGGCTACGACGCGGTCGAGATCACCGAGGGGCACCTCTTCTTCGACTGGCACTACCCTGCCCTCGAGGGGCGTGCGGGCGGCGTCCTGCGCGTAGAGCTCGGTGTGCCCCTCCTAGTCAATGTGGAGAACGCCGTGGCAGCCCTCGCCGTAGCCTACCTCTGTGGCGCCCGCCTCGAGGAGCTCGCGGAGGCCATCGCCTCCTTCCAGGGCGTGTACCGCCGCTTCGACCGCGTGGTCAATACACCCCGCTGCGTGCTCATCGACGACTATGCCCACCACCCTGGGGAGCTCGATCCCAGCATCCGCTCGGTACGTCAGCTCTACCCCGACAGGCGTATCCTCGGCATCTTCCAGCCGCACCTCTACAGCCGCACGCAGGACTTCTACCGCGAATTCGCCCACAGCCTCGACCAGCTGGACGAGGTGATCCTGCTGGACATCTACCCCGCCCGCGAGCGTCCCATAGAGGGCGTCACGAGCCAGCTAATCGCTCAGGCGATGAAGCGCCCCCCGCTGGCTGTCCTGCCCAAGACGGAGCTGCTGCCCTTCCTCGAGGCGCGCGGCATCCTGCCCGAGGTCACGCTGATGGTCGGCGCGGGTGATATAGACCGCCTTGTCCCCCAGGTAGCCCACTGGCTAGAGCAGCAGTTATGAAGCGCGCTTGGATACAGAACATACTCATCGCGCTGCTAGCGCTCGTCCTACTGGGGGCGCTCGTCTACTTCGTCCTCAACCCCGGGCCTAGCATCTCGAGCGAAGCCTGCCGCAACATCGTCGTCGAGGTCTCCAGCCGCGGCGCGAGCAGCCCACGCTTCCTCACCGAGCAGCAGGTCATCGGCGAGCTGAGCCGTCGGGGCATCCGTCTCAAGGGGCAGAAGCTCGACTCCATCGACCTCAGGCGCATCGAGCGCAGCCTCACCGAGCTCGGGATCTATGATAAGGTATCGGCCTACGTCGCCCCCGCCACGCACTCGGTCAAGATCCGCGTCGAGGAGAAGAACCCCTACTTCCTCGTCATCGACGACCGAGGCGCGAGCTACTACGTCACCGAGGGGCGCGGCATCATCAAGGGCTCGACGCACTTCGCCTCCTACCTCCCCGTGGTCACGGGCACCCTCAGCGAGCAGTACGCCAGGCAGGAGGTCTATGATCTCTTCTGCACGCTCCAGGCCGACAGCTACTACCGCGACTACTACGGCCAGCTACAAGTCTCGCCTCAGCGCGGCATCGTGATGATCCCCCGCGTAGGTACGACAGAGCTGATCCTCGGCAAGGGCGGCAACTGGGCCGAGAAGCTGCGCAAGTGGCGTATCTTCGCCGCGAGCGTCCTGCCTCGCCGTGGGATGAACGCCTTCAGCTACGTCAAGCTCGACTACGAGGGGCAGGTGGTAGCCGCCGAGCGCTACCCCGCCCTAGAGGAGGAGCTGGACGAGGAGGGTGAGCGCCGTAGCCCGAGCGTCCCCCCTCAGCAGCCTAGCACCGCCGCCTCACCGCAGGCCGTAGCGCCTGCACCCCACAAGGCCGAGCCTAAGAAGGGCGAAGTCAAGAAGGCTGAGCCACACAAGACCGAGCCCAAGAAGGAGGTGAAGAAAGAAGCGAAAAAGGAGCCCCATAAGGAGCCGAAGAAGGACGCCAAGCCCGAGCGCAAGAAAGACTCCGCACCTAAGCAGCAGTCCGCCAAGGCCGAGCCCCACAAGGCGGAGCCTAAGAAGAGCCCCGCCGCAGCGCCCACCAAGAAGGCCCCCACCAAGGAGCCCAAGAAGCCCTCGGCAGAGCCCCACACCAAGCACAGCAAGCAGAAGCCCACAGCAAAGCAACCCAAGCACTAAGACGATATGAACGAAGGAAGAGAAGATATCTTTGTCGTGATCAATATCGGGAGCAGCTGGCTCTCCGGTATCCTAGCGCGCAAGCACAGCGATGGCCGTGTACGCCCTATCCACGCCTGCCGCGTCCCCGCCGCGGGCGCGATACGTCAGGGCTGTATCCACAATATGGACGCTGCCGCACGCTACATCACTCAGATCGTCGACGAGCTGACGAGCCACCTCTCTGACGACGCCTCCATCCAGGGCGTCTATGTCGGGCTCGACTGCCGCAGCATGCACTCCGAGACCTTCACCGCCTCGCTCCAGCTGGGCTCCGAGCCCCGCGAGATCAAGCAGGCCGACCTCGAGGCCCTACGTGAGCAGGTAGACCAGGCCCACTACGAGGGGCAGCGCATCCTCGCCATCACCGACCCGCGCTACCTGGTGGACGGACGTCGTGAGTACACCCCCCGCGGCGTCATGGGTCGTCGCATCGAGGCTCAGTACAAGGTCATCGTCGTGCGGCAGAACATCCTGGCGCATATCGAGGAGCTCATCGCACGCCTCGAGCTCCAGCTGCTGGGCACCCTCCCCGCACCGCTCGTCGAGGCGCGTGCTACCCTCACCACCGAGGAGAGTGCCCTGGGCTGTGCCTACATCAACATGGGCGGAGGCACCACCTCCATCGCCATCTACAAGGAGCGTCTCCTGCAGGGGCTCTTCATCATCCCCTTGGGCGGGCAGTGCGTCACGCGTGACCTCACCACCCTCCCCACCCCGCTACTGGAGAAGGACGCCGAGCTGCTCAAGATCAGCGAAGGCTCTATGGACACCTCCATCCCTCGCGGAGAGATCATCGAGCGCATGAGTCCAGAGAGCGGCAAGGCTATCCGCATCGACCGCCTGGAGCTCAATCGCTTCGTCGACGCCCGTGTGCGGGAGCTGCTGTGGAACTGTGTCCACCTCATCCACGAGTCGGGCAACGAGGCCAACGTCTCGCGCGGGCTGGTCTTCGCAGGCGGCGTCACGCGCACGCACTTCTTCTATGAGACGCTCGAGCAGCTCAACTTCGAGTACCGCCGCGGCACGCTCCGCCGTGAGGTCTACGACGAGCGGCTGGAGCTGCAGCAGGACGGCTCCACGGGCGGCATCAACTACCTCGGCGACTACATGTCCGAGCTGGCGCTGGCGTGGTGGGCGCAGAAGTCGGGCGTCAGCTACCAGCTGCGCGACCTCGACACCTTCATGCAGGACGAGCCCGAGCCCACCCCTGCCGCCACAACGCCGTACGCAGCCCCCGCCGAGGAGCCACAGCGCGCGGCCGACGACTTTACCTTCGAGCCGCTCGACCAGAAGCTGAGTAACTACCTCGAGGAGGCCGAGGAGCACGAAGAGGCTGAGGAGCGCACAGGCAAGAAGGGCGGCAGCACCTCGCAGTGGCTCTCCAACGTATGGGGTAAGCTAACCAAGGCCCTTGCCCCCGAGGAGCACCCAGAGGACGACGACGAGGATGAGGACGACGGTGAGATCCACCGCTAGCAGCGAGCCGAGGTATGACAGAACGTGGTAGCATAGACTTTATGTACGAAGAGAATACAATCCCCCAGCTGATCAAGGTCGTAGGCGTAGGCGGGGGCGGTGGTAACGCCGTGAGCATGATGCACAGCCAGGGCGCTGTGCGTGGGGTATCCTTCCTGGTGTGCAATACCGATAGGCAGGCCTTCTCGAACAATAGTGTAGAGCATCGAGTGCTGCTCGGGCCCAACCGCACCCGCGGGCTCGGCGCGGGCAACCGCCCCGAGGTAGCTCGCGAGGCAGCCGAGGAGAGCGTCGAGGAGATCCGCAGCGCGATGATGGGCGACGATACGCGCATGGTCTTCATCACCGCAGGTATGGGCGGCGGCACAGGTACGGGGGCTGCCCCCGTCGTAGGGCGCGTCGCCATGGAGGCCGGGCTCCTGACGGTGGGTATCGTCACCATTCCCTTCCTCTTCGAGGGCAAGCAGAAGATCCTCCAGGCCCTGCGCGGCGTCGACGAAATGCGCAAGCACGTGGACGCCCTCCTCGTGATCAACAACGAGCGCCTACTGGAGGTCTACCCCAATCTCGAGCTCGACAAGGCCTTCGAGATGGCCGATAACACCCTGAGCTGGGCGGCGCGTGGTATCTCCGACATCGTCAACATCGCGGGGAAGATGAACCTTGACTTCGCCGACGTCGAGGAGACGCTCAAGGCTGGGGGCGTGGCCGTCATCAATACGGGTATGGCCTCAGGTACGGGGCGCATCGCCCGCGCCATCGAGGAGGCCCTACGCTCACCGCTGCTGAACAATAAGAATGTCCACCTGGCCAATAAGCTCCTGCTGAACGTCTACCAGAGCAGTAGCAGCCCACTCAGCACGGGCGAGCTCCAGGAGGTACGCCTCTTCACCGAGCGCTTCAGTGACCAGGTACGCGTCATCTGGGGCTATGCCACCCGTGACGACCTAGGGGATCAGGTGGCCGTGACCATCCTGGCCTCGGGCTTCGACTACAATGAGGATGACTACAACGACTTCGTGAGCAAGACCGACAGCCATAGCTTCGAGGCTGCCGACGCTGCCAAGCGACAGAAGGAGGAGGACAAGCGCATCGCCGAGATCTACGGCAAGAAGGCGGTCTCCAACCGTCAGGCAGCTCCCCTCTACCTACGTCTTGCGGAGCTCGACGACGAGGACCTCATCCTCATCCTCGAGGAGCAGTCGCCGCTCAAGCGCGACCGCACCATCTTCGACCGCAAGCGCACGGAGCAGGACGAGCTTCGTCCTGTGCGCATCGCTACGCAGAGTAGCGACACGCTCGCCGCTGCCGCCTGGCAGCCGCAGAGCGCCTACAGCTCGATCTCAGAGGCCGAGGCCCAGGATCGACCCTCGGTATCCGCCGTGCCCAGCGAGGCCGCGCGTGATGCCCAGCCCCAGGAGCAGCCAGCCGAGGACGACGAGTCCCAGGTCATCCGCTTCTAGGTGGCTCAGCAGCAGACAGGTAATCGTACCCTCCCTTTTTATTCACATCTACCGTATATGATCATCGCTGTGGACTTCGATGGCACCATTGTACGCCATCGCTATCCCAAGATTGGGGAAGAGATCCCCTTTGCCACCTCTACCCTGCGTATGCTGATCCAGGATAGGCACCGCCTTATCCTCTGGACGGTACGCGAAGGCGAGCTGCTCGACGAGGCTGTCGAGTGGTGCCGTGCCCGAGGCGTGGAGTTCTACGCCATCAACCGTGACTTCCCCGAGGAGGACAGCACGGGGGAGGGCTATTCACGCAAGCTCAAGGCCGATCTCTTCATCGATGACCGCAGCTTCGGCGGCCTCCCCGACTGGGGCACCATCTACCACCGCATCAGCGAGGGCAAGGCTCTGGAGGCCGACTGGGGGCTCCTGACCAGCGGAGAGGTGACGGAGCGCGAGCGCCCTGGCTTCTTCGCCCGTATCTTCGGGGCGAAGTAGTCCGCCTTGTATTCATCTACTATTTAGATTCAGGCTATGCGACGACTCTTCTCGAGCTTAGCCCTGGCCCTTGGGCTCTGCGCCTGCCATGCTCCCACGGGGACGAGCACGGAGCAGCAGCCTACCGTCGAGCCAGGGACCACACTCACAGATACCGTGGCCGCTGAGCCCCCACAGAGCAGTGATACGACGCTCGTGGGGAAGCGCCTACACTTCTCCTTCGATGGGAATAGCTCCATCGTGGAGTACCTCTCGGACCGTCACCTACACTGGCTCTCGCGGGACTCTGTCCACGGCGAAAAGGAGGGCGAGGATAGGTATCATGCACAGCATATCGAGCCTCATATCTTCTTCGTGAACTGGGTGGAGGCCGATGGGACGACCATCAGCCAGGTGCTAGACCTCAAGGCACGCACCTGCCAGGCCTTCATCAACTCCAACGTCTATTCGCATGGCCGCCGCGAGTGCAAGACGGTTGTCTTGACTGGGCGCATCGCACGGATCGAGGAGGCCGCCCACGTCCTCCTCGAGTAGCCACCTCCGAGCGGGAATATCTCGTAGCGACAGCACGAGGGCCTAGCTTACCGAGACAAAGCCTCCCGAGCGAGGGAGCTACCCAAGCAAACAGAAGGAGCGCTATACCTGCTCCCCCAGCCTACGGGCCGAGGGGAGACGGTATAGCGCTCCTTTGCTTTTGGAGAAGTGAGGCCTAGCTGTCGCGAGGAGGGCAAGGCCAGCCGCAGCGATGCCGGCCCATAGGGGGAGGCCTCCTGAGGGATATCCATCAGCGTCCTGAGGGACGGCAGTCAGCCTCCCGAGGGATATCGGTCAGAGCGCTGAGGGATAGCCCTCGCCGAGCTGGACCCAAGCAGTCGCTGCCCGCTCCCTTCGCCCCGCCCCGAGCAAGGCAGGCTCGGATGAAGCGTCCTGCTCTAGCCCTTAGTCTAGCTCCAAGGGGGCTCGGCCGAGGCTAGCGCGTGCCTTTGCCTGAGCCACTCGTGCTGAATCAAGCGGTCAGCAAAGCAGGGAGGGAAGCCCCTGGTCGTACGGCAGGCGAGACGAGGATATACCCAAAGAATAGTTTCCCCAGGGCAATAAATTCGCCGTGTAGAGAGGCAGCCCCGGCTGAGGCTTGGGGAATAGAAAAATTTGATGTAGTTTTGCGCCCGATAAGAGCGCCTAGGCTCAGGCAATTAGCCCCCCTTCGGAGGAGCAGCCCGAGCTAGCACCCGACCTACCTCTCCCGACCTTAGACCGCAGTGTCCAGGACGACCAGCCACGGCTAGCCGCCCTCCTCTAGAGACGCGCCCTCGCCTTAGCGCTACATTATTCAACGCTAGTGTATGATCGAATGAAAAACCTCATCCTCATGCTCGCCGTCCTCGGCCTGCTCTCTGCCTGTGCCCAGGAGAGCGGTGAGCCCCAGCTCCAGCAGACGCCCCAGGAGCAGCTGGAGCGTAGCCCCCTCATCACCGCGACGGATTCGGACGCCCCCGGGGCCATCCGCTTCCGTCTGAGTGCCGACATCGAGCCCTTCCAGCTAGCCACGACGCGCTATGCTGAGGGCCCTCGGCAGGCCTCCCGCACCGTAGAGACGACGGTCAGCGGCTCGGAGGTGAAGCGCTCCATCGACTACCGCCTCAATCCCGAGAAGGACGGCATGGTACCTGCGCTGATGCACGTCTACGACAGCGAGGGCTCCATCCGCATACAGACCCGAGTCAAGGTCACGAAGCTCGGTAAGGGCGTGGAGCACTTCTTCGCCGTGCAGCCTCAGGCAGGCACGCCCGAGGCAGAGACCCTCCAGCGTATGGTGCGCAACAAGATGCAGGGCGCCAAGATCACCTTCATCATCGGCTACGACAAGGGGACGGAGGGGACCTTCACCAACAAGGGGGCCCAGCGCATCCGCTACACGGGTCGCCCCGTAAAGCTCCCCGAGGACTTCATCCTACTCAAGGCCACGGACATCCCCCTCGAGCTACACGGCCTCGGCGATCGCCCCAGCGAGGTGCGCGTGGCCTATGGTGCCTCCATCGTCCTGCATATGCAGGGCTATCTGCTGGGCGTACGCTTCGACAACGGCTTCCCCCTGCAGGTACGCCACCACACCTGGCGCCAGCAGCAGGAGGCGCCCTATCCTGTGACGGCCAGCGGGACTAAGGCCACGAGCCCTGCCGAGGAGCAGCTCCGCTTCCGGCCCGCGCTCCAGCTACGCCTCAGGCTATCCAATCTCTCGGCGACCTACCAGACCCAGCTGGCCTTCGACCCCAAGGTCGGGGACTATACGGCTAGCCCCGAGCTCGACGCCCCCTCACAGCTCGGCCGTCGTCGCCTCACCCCGAGACAGACACGCCTCGAGGGCGAGCATGAGGGAGGCAAGGAGGATGACTTCTTCGACTCGGGCAGCACGGGGCTGCTGACGGTCTTTGCTAGCAATGGCGGCGACCCCAGCCACTTCTCAGAAGGGGAGCAGTTCGTCCTCCTCTACTGCCCCAACCCACGCGACACGGGCGCCGTGGCCTACTATCCCATACACAAGCGCTACTACGACGGCTCGCCCTTCTCCTCGCTGCGCGACGCCGAGGGCAAGATCCGCTACTATGCCCTTCGCAATCGCTCCAACGTGATCCGCAAGCGCCGCGACACCCCGATGAGCGACGTCAAGGGCAAGCGGGATCTCGAGCAGAGCGCCGACGGCCGCATCTTCTTCGTGACCTTCCGCCTGCTGCAGGACGAGGGCAGCCTGCAGCCCAACGAGCACTGGAGCAAGGAGACGAACCCCAAGCTCTACCAGCACTAAGCCCGCCGACCGTGAGGTGACAAGACCATCTAAGACAGACACGACACAGAGATGAACAAGACCTACCATCAGGCCTACCAAGCTCCTAGGGCAAAGCGCTTCGAGCTCAAGCAGTCCATGGACATCCTCCTCGGCTTCTCCCTGGAGGGACACATCGAGGAGCCCAAGTACGAGAGCGACTGGGGTATAGACGCGAGCAATAGCTGGGGACGCGGCGCCACGGGCGACATCTAGCCCCCGCTCCAGCCCCTTCGCCGCGGGCTTCCTCACCTACCTAGGTCAGCCTTCTCTGCTCGGAGCTGACGACGCTGCCCCACGTAGGTAAGCGCGCTCAGCATCGTACACACGAGAGGAGCACACCGATAGGGAGGGGAGCGGATACCCAGCGGGCATGCACGCCCTAGGAGCGATGCACATCCTTATCCAGCAGAAAGATTAACTTTGTGACAGACTACTACGCAACTAGGGCGGAGGCACATAGAGCCCCTGCCCACTAAGGAGCTACACAGCTATGAAAGGCAAGGACATCGCTACAGGGCGCGCTCAATCCGAGGAGCTTGACCCGCTGCGCACAGCCCGCACCACGAGTATGGGGCGCGACAGGGGCTCAGAGAGCAATCCCCTAGGCCTGGAAGAGTTTCGCCAACTGCGGATGCAAGGAGACTTCGCCCCTTATTGGGTCAAGATTGGCGAGAAGCTCTACTTCGCCCCCTTATGGAAAAGACATCACCCACGCCCGCCAAGTATGTCCATTCATTGAGCGTTACAAAACCAAAAGTTACCTCTAGAGATGCAGCAAGCTAAACACATCCTTGCGCTCGGCGCGATGCTGGCGACTTGCGCTAGCGCGTTCGGGCAGATACGTCTTGGCGAAATGGAGCGGGAACACAGACTAATCCCCGACACGGTGTACGAGGAATATGTGCAGACGCCTGTCCCTCTGCCTGTCGGGCCTATGTACTATCTTAAGGCTTGGCCTATTCTCGAGAGGAAGAAGGCGCGCCCTAGAGACTTCCCTATCTGGGCAAAATATGATGAAACTCAAAAGTATCTACAGGATAGCACTAAGCTCATCAAGTACTCCTGTCAAAGTTACTTTATCTATACTCCACGGTGCTGGCATATCAACGCGACAAAAGATGACTGGTACTACCTCTACTACAAGTATCCTGCTGTAGAGATTAGCGCCGAGGAGTACAAGGCGCTACGCTTCGTCCCCATGAAGCAGATCGACAAATTCCTTAAGCCCTATCGCCTGCCTCGACCACGACTCCCCGCTCGGAAGTTAACCTATGGTATCGGCGAGCTGTACCGCTACCAGCACCCTAACCTCTACGCCGTGGAGTACGAGCCCAAGGAGCAGCGCTACTATAAGTACCGCATCGTCCTCGTCATCTATATTGACACCATGCATCCCGACGCAGCACGCGTGCGCTACGAGTGTGGGTTCTCGGGGAGGTAGCCGATACGGCTGAGGTCCTGCTGACGCAGCACGCCTACGCTACGAGTGTGGGTTCTTCAAGCAGGAAATGCAACACTATAGGCCCCCAAAGCGAAAACGATAGCCCCCAAAAGTGATAGCCCCCAAGTCCGTCAGTGTGCGGACTTGGGGGCTATCGCTTTTGCTTTCTAAGGCGTAGGGCTGTTATGCTGGAGGCTACTTGGGGACCTTGAGCAAGGACTGGATCTCGCTGAGCTTATTGAGGGCCTCGAGGGGCGTCAGCTGCTCGATCTTGACCTCCAGCAGACGGTCGCGGATGTCGGAGAGCACGGGATCGTCGAGCTGGAAGAAGCTCATCTGCACGCCTTCGACGCGGGTAGCGGCGGCGTTGGCAGCAGGCTGTGGTGCCTTGGCGCGCTTCACCCGCACCTCAGCACCGAGCCCCGTCTCCTCGTGGATGTGCGCCGTCTCGAGCTGCTCGAGGATCTCGCTAGCGCGCTCGGTGATGGACTGCGGCATCCCCCCGAGGCGGGCGACCTGGATCCCGAAGCTATGCTCACTGCCCCCAGGGACGAGCTTGCGCAGGAAGAGCATCTTGCCCTCGATCTCGCGCGCCGAGACGTTGAAGTTCTTGACGCGCTCCAGACGTCCCTCCAGATCGTTGAGCTCGTGGTAGTGCGTGGCAAAGAGCGTCTTGGGTCGGCCCACAGGGTTGTCGTGCAGATACTCGATGATGGCCCAGGCTATGGAGATACCGTCGTAGGTGCTGGTACCACGGCCGAGCTCGTCGAATAGGATGAGGCTGCGGTCGGTCAGACCATTGAGGATGCTCGCCGCCTCCTGCATCTCGACCATGAAGGTAGACTCGCCGCGGGAGATGTTGTCCGAGGCTCCGACGCGGGTGAAGATACCATCTACGATACCTATATGGGCGGCCTCAGCGGGGACGAAGCTACCGATCTGCGCCAGCAGCGTGATGAGTGCCGTCTGCCTCAGCAGGGCGGACTTACCGCTCATATTGGGCCCCGTGATGACCATGATCTGCGTCTGCTGCTGGTCGAGCAAGACGTCATTGGGGACGTAGCTCTGGCCGAAGGGGAGCTGCTCCTCGATGACGGGGTGGCGCCCCGCACGGATGTCGATGCGTGTCCCTTCGTCCACGACGGGGCAGACGTAGCGGTGCGTGACGGCCGTCTCCGCCAGGGCCGTGAGGCAGTCCAGGCGCGCCAGCTGCTGCGCGTCCTGCTGCAGGGGCTGGATGTAGCGGGCTATGCGCTGCAGCAGCGCCGTATAGAGCTGTGCCTCGAGGCTGGAGATCTTGTCCTCCGCCCCTAGGATCTTCTCCTCGTACTCCTTGAGCTCGGGGAAGATGTAGCGCTCGCCCGAGGTCAGCGTCTGCTTACGCGTCCAGTCCTCGGGGACCTTGTCGCGGTGCGTATTGCGTACCTCGATGTAGTAGCCGAAGACATTATTGTAGGCCACCTTGAGCGAAGGGATGCCGGTGCGCTCACTCTCGCGCTGCTGCAGCTCCAGCAGGTACTCCTTGCCGTGGGAGGAGAGGCGGCGCAGCTCGTCGAGCTCGGGGGAGACACCTGGAGCGATGACCTCACCGCGGCCTAGGGCTGCGGGGGGCTCGGCCGTCAGCGTGCGCTCCAGGTCAGCACGCAGCTCGGGGCAGGGGTCGATGGCCTCAGTGAGCGCCACGAGCTCAGGGCAAGGGACGAGGCTGGTGAGGCTACGCAGCTGCTCGCAGGTGGCGAGCGTCGTAGCCAGCATACGCGCCTCGCGGGGCGAGATACGCCCGACGGCGACCTTGGCCGTCAGGCGCTCCAGGTCACCGATACCACGCAGCAGCTCGGCGATACTCCGGCGGAGCTCGGCCTCATGGTAGAGCTGCGAGACGACGCGCTGCCGCTGCTGGATCCCGCTGAGCTCCAGCAGGGGGAAGGAGAGCCAGCGGCGCAGCATACGCCCACCCATGGGGGTCTGCGTCGCGTCGAGGACGTCGAGGAGGCTCTTGCCCTCCTGGCGATTCATCGGCTGCAGGATCTCGAGGCTGCGGAAGGTAAAGCTATCCAGGCGCATGGTCTCCAGGCGCTCGATGCTCCTGAGCGTGGTGAGGTGCCACAGCTCGGTGTGGCTCGTCAGCTCGAGGTAATTGAGGATGGCGCCCGCGGCAGCTATGGAGCGCGGCTTGTGCTCGAGGCCGAGCCCCTTGAGGCTCTGCAGGCCAAACTGCTGCTGGAGCTTGCGCCTATTGTTCTCCAGGGCGAAGGTCCAGTCCTCCACCTCGTAGACGAAGCCGCGGTAGCTGAAGCGCTGGTCGAGTAGCGCGCGGTAGCGTCGGTCGACCAGCACCTCCTTGGGCTGGTAGGAGGAGAGGAGCTTGTCGAGGTAGTCAGCGCGCCCCTCCGAGACGAAGTATTCGCCCGTCGAGATGTCCAGCAGCGAGAGCGCGCCCTCCGCCTCGGGCTCGAGGTAGAGCGCGGCCAGATAGTTATTCTCCTTATTCTTCAGCACATTGTCCCCGAGCACGACGCCTGGGGTGACGAGCTCGGTGATGCCGCGCTTGACGAGCTTCTTGGTCAGCTTCGGGTCCTCCAGCTGGTCGCAGATGGCTACGCGGCGACCAGCGCGTACCAGCTTGGGCAGGTAGCTGTCCAGAGCATGGTGGGGGAAGCCCGCCAGCTCGACGTACATCGCGGCGCCATTGGCACGGCGCGTCAGCGTGATGCCGAGGATCTCGGCGGCGGCGATGGCGTCGTCGCTGAAGGTCTCGTAGAAGTCCCCCACGCGGAAGAGGAGGATCGCGTCGGGGTGCTTGCTCTTGATCTCCTGATACTGCTTCATCAAGGGCGTCTCAGCGATTTTCTTGGCCATAGTCGTACTGGGCTGGAGGGAGGATAAGGAGGGGAAGAGGCGGGGGAAGGAGTAAGGGCGCGGCTTAGCCTAGGTAGTCCTTGAGCAGCTCGGCGAAGAACTCGCCACGCGTCAGACGGCCGTGGTCCACGACGACGCACTCTACCTCGCCGCGCGCGGCGAGCGTGCCATCGGTGTGGAGGATGTCCTGGTAGAAGACGAGCTTGGGCGGGCGCATAGCGCAGCGCAGCGCCGAGCGGTAGTGGTCGCCACTACGCAGGCTCTTCTTGTAGGAGATGCTCACCTTGGTGACGAAGGCATCCAGTCCATCCTCGTGCATCTTGCCGAAGTTGACCCCGAGGCTCTCGAGGAACTCATGGCGCGTATGCTCCATGTAGTGCTGGTAGTTGGCGTTGTTCACCACGCCCTGAAGGTCGCACTCGTAGTCACGCACCTTCATATCGAGACTATAGATGTAGTCCACTGCTCGTATCTGTATCTAGAGATGAATAATGCCCCCAGTGCGTCAGCGCCCCTCATGTCTAGGGGCGCTGGCAAAGAGGGATAAGGCTAAGGCCGCGTGCGAGCTATCCGTCAGGAGGCTGAGGGACGTCAGTCAGCGCGCTGAGGGACGGCTCTGAGGCCGCTGAGGGATATCAGTCAGCGAGGCTAAGCGAGGGCGCTCGGCACGCTGAGCCCCTTAGGCGGGCCTAGGCTAAGGCTTCTCGGCGCTGTCTTCCTCCGCCTCCTCGGGCTCCTCGAGGGCGAAGATGGAGAAGTTCACCGAGCCGTAGACGCGGCGCTCACTGAAGTAAGGTAGCTCGCTGAAGTCATACTGCGCGGGGTGCTCGACGACGAAGACGCCCCCCGTACGCAGCAGCCCCGAGTCGTGGATGAGCTGGGGTAGCGTCGCGATCTCGCTGAGCTTGTAGGGCGGGTCGGCAAAGATAAAGTCGTACTGCGCGCCGTCCTTGGCAGTCGCCAGATAGCGGAAGACGTCGGCCTGCAGCACCTGCAGGCTGCGCTCCTCGCCCAGCTCGCGCACCACGCTGCGGATGAAGAGGGCGTGCTCGCGCCGCTGCTCGAGGGCGACGACACGGCTGCAGCCGCGGCTCAGCAGCTCGAGGGCGATGCTGCCCGTGCCGCTGAAGAGATCCAGCGCCGTAAGCCCCTCGAGGTCGAGGTACTGCTGCAGGACGTTGAAGAGATTCTCCTTGGCAAAGTCTGTCGTGGGACGAGCGTTGAAGCTCTTAGGGACGTCGAAGCGGCGCCGCTTGTACTTCCCGCCTATGATGCGCATAGCTGATCGTCTTAGTGTGGGGCTAGGCTGGTCGAGCGATAGGCCTCGAGCTGCAGCTGTCCGATATGGGGTCGTAGGAGCTCCGTCAGCAGGTCAGCCGCCTCGTGCAGCAGGTGGCAGGTGGCAGCATCGCCCTCCTCGGGGTAGCCGATGGTGAGGCCCGCCGTCTGCCCCTCCAGGGCGTGGTGACGCCAGTAGCTGATGAGGTAGAAGGCCGCTTCCTCCGCCACGACCCGTGCCTCCTGCATCCCGACTAGCGGGTAGTGCCCGCAGCTCAGGAGTTCGCCCTCGCGCAGGAGGAAGAGCTCCAGCTGGCCCGAGCGCAGCAGGAGCAGCACCTCGGGCGAGCGGCTAGCACGCGACAGCTGTCGGTGCGCCGAGAGGGGCAGGGCGAAGTAAGGACGGGGCTCCAGCAGGAGGAGCGTACGTCGGAGGAAGTGATAGGCCTCGGCATCCCAGGCGAAGACAAAGGTCTGCACCGAGTCGGGCTGCGTCCAGGAGAGGAGCTGCTGGCGCTGCTCCGCTCCGCCCGCAGTCGTGGGCTCGGTCGCGGCATCCAGCCAGAGGGCTTCGCTCCCTGGGCGGAAGAGCTCGGTAGGCACGAGGCACCAGCGCTGCGGCTCGACATAGAGGACGACCTCGCCGTAGGGGTAGCTGAGGAGCTCGCTCTGGTAGTAGAGCTCCTCGAGCTGCTCGTAGAGCCGCGCCTCGGGACGCTGGCTGGCGAGGAAGCCCTGCTCGACGAGCTCGGGGACAGAGCCACGGCGCTGGACACAAAAAGCAAGTCCACCCGACGCGGGTCGGATGGACAAGCTATAGTCTGCTGCCGTAGCAGCCGTGAGGGGTGAGCTGCTGGGCTCCTGAGTCATTACTCCCAGTTACCGTTGGTCTTAACCTCGGTCAGCGAGCCGACACGTACGCCAGCGAAGGCGTTGGCCTTGCTGTTGGCCTTCTCGATCTTCTCCTTGACGAGGCGATCATTGCCGAGGCGGCCGAGGTAGCTCTGGTAGCTAGCCGATGCCTGGAAGACTGGGACCTCGATCTTATTGTCCCCTACCTCCTGCTCGATGGTACCGGCTACGACCTGGATCGTAGAGTCAGAGCCTGGGATGGAGAAGAGCTTAGCCAGGTCGGTGCCGTCCTTGAGCAGCGAGTCCTTAGCGCTGACCCAGATCGTATCACGGCGGATGAGGCCGCGACGAGCAGCATCCTCTTCGGACAGGCCCTGGTCGCGCATGGCGCTGGTGTAGTCACCTTCGGCACGGATGTAGAAGACGCGACCGTTGTTGAGGAAGTTCACGAGCTCGTCCTTGTCGGCATACTTGTCGTACACGCTCTTGTAGGCGTCTTCGTAGGTAGCGATCTTCTTCAGCTGCTTCTGCAGTACCAGCTCGATCTCTTGCTGTTTCTTGTCGAAGCTCACAGGAGCCAGGACGCTCTGCACAGTGACGTAGGCCAGAGCCAGTACAGCTACGGCTACGATGATGAGGATAACCTTCTTCATTTCCTTGTATAGTAGTTTTTAATTTAGTCTAGACTAGCGTGCGACCCACGCCCCCTAGGACGAGCGCCTCGTGGAGGCTCTTCCTAGGCGTATGTGCGCCAAATGCACTAACTTCACAGCAACAAAGATAGAAATTATTATCACATGCCGTATACAGCGCTCTCAGATCTGCTGGCTCGGGGCAGCGACTTACCGCTGACGGGCGATCAAGAGGAGGCCATCGCAGCCCTCATCGACTACCTCGATGACCCTTCGCCCTACACCGTCTACCTCCTACGAGGCTATGCGGGGACGGGGAAGACCTACCTCCTGCGCTGGATCACGGAGGCCGCTATCTCCTCGGGGCTGCAGGTCGAGCTGATGGCCTCCACGGGGCGCGCCGCCAAGGTGCTGGCCGCAGCTACGGGACGCCGCGCCGCTACCATCCACCGCACCATCTACCGCGCCTCCAGCCAGATGCAGGAGGAGGGCGGCACCTTCCAGCTGGCCTCCTCGAGCCCCGAGCGGCGCCCCACCCTCTACATCGTGGATGAGGCCTCGATGATCTCGGGCAGCTCGGGCGAATACAGCCCCTTCGGCTCGGGCAACCTGCTGGATGACCTCCTGGCCTACGTCTTCGGCAGCGAGGGCAGCCGCCTCCTGCTCGTCGGGGACACGGCACAGCTACCGCCCGTGGGGATGGAGCTGAGCGAGGCGCTCGATCCCGAGGTACTCTCGGGACGCTACGGCCTCACCGTCTACGGCGCCGAGCTGCGACAGGTCGTCCGCCAGCGTCAGGGCGGGATCCTGCATAATGCCACCGCCCTGCGCGACCTCATCGACGAGTACAGCGACAGCGAGCCCGAGGACTACCTGCCCATACACCTAGAGACAGCCGACTGGCGCGGCATCTACCCCGTAGAGCCAGGCGAATTCTTCGAGGACCTCGAGGAGGCCTACCAGCGCTACGGCAGGGAGGAGACGCTGGTCATCTGCCCCTCCAACCGCCTCGCGCTGGAGTGCAACCAAGCCATCCGCGGCGAGCTCCTCTACTACGAGGAGCAGCTCGTCCCCGGCGAGCGCCTCATCGTGGCGCGCAACAACTATCACTATACACGCCTCCGAGATCACTCCGACTTCATCGCCAACGGTGAGGTCATCGAGCTCCGCCGCGTCCTACGCTACTGGCACGAGTACGAGCTGGACTTTGCCGACGCCCTCGTCTACCTGCCCGACCGCGACGAGCAGCTGGAGGTGCGGCTCCTAGTGAGCGCCCTCACCGACCCCAGCCCGCAGCGCAGCGCCGAGCAGCGGCAGGAGCTCTTCGACCGCATCTCAGCCGACTACGCCCACATCAGCTCCGTGGTCGAGCGGCGTAGGGCGATCCGTCGGGATAAGTTCTGGGGCGCCCTTGAGGTCAAGTACGCCTACGCCGTGACGGCGCACAAGGCGCAGGGCGGACAGTGGCGCTGCGTCTTCGTCGACCTGAGTCTCGCGGGACGCTACCTGCCCCTCGACCGCTCCATGGCCCGCTGGATCTACACCGCCCTGACGCGCGCCACGAGCCGCGTGTATCTCCTGGGCTTCATCCCCGAGCTCGTGGACTAAGCCCGCTTCCCCTTCGACCCGACACTACCCACCCTAGCTATATGAGCAAGCTCAAGATCACCGAGATGGAGCGCCTCAGCGCCGACGACTACCGCACGAGCGCCAAGCTGCCCCTCATCCTCGTCCTGGACAGCATACGCAGCATGAACAACATCGGCTCTATCTTCCGTAGCGCCGACGCCTTCCGCATCGAGGGGCTCATCCTCTGCGGCATCACCGCGCAGCCCCCCCACCCCGACATCCACAAGACCGCCCTCGGTGCCGAGGACAGCGTGCCCTGGCGCTACAGCAGCAGCGCGCTGGAGGCCGTCGGCGAGCTCCAGACGAAGGGCTACACGGTGCTCGCGCTCGAGCAGGCCCACGAGAGCCTCCGCCTCGACCACTTCGTCCCCGAGCCTGGGGCACGCTACGCCCTCGTGCTGGGCAATGAGGTGAAGGGCGTCTCGGAGGAGGTCGTCGCCGCTGCCGACCACTGCCTCGAGATCCCGCAGTACGGCACCAAGCATTCGCTCAACGTGAGCGTCGCCGCAGGAATCGCCCTCTGGCAGCTCGCCCACCCACTCTTCCCCCAGCTTGCCCGATGAGCCAGACGATCCCCCAGCTAGAGACGACCGAGGACGGCAGCCTCACGCTCTACACGCCGCGCTTCGGCGAGCACTACCACTCCACGCACGGCGCTGTGCAGGAGAGCGCCCATATCTATCTCGGTCTCGGCCTCAGGCAGCGGCTCGAGGAGTGGACGGAGGCCGAGGGGGCGGCGCTGCGCTGCTTCGAGGTCGGCTTCGGCACAGGACTCAATGCCCTCCTCAGCTGGATGGAGGCCGAGCGTAGACACCGACTTATCCACTACTACAGCATAGAGCGCTACCCCATCCCCGCCGAGCTCTACCGCCAGCTGCACTACGAGCTATCCACAGCGGACGCCTTATCCACAGCGGGCGGTGCTGAGGACAGCCACAGCGCCCTGATGCGGCTGCACGAGGCGGCCTGGGATGAGGACGTCACGCTGAGCCGCTACTTCGTCCTGCACAAGATCTCGGGCGACCTCAACACCCTGCCCTTCCCCTCCGCACTTGACCTCGTCTACTACGACGCCTTCTCCCCCGAGAGCCAGCCCGAGCTGTGGCGCGAGGAGCTCTTCGCCCAGCTGCGCCGCTGCTGCCGCCCAGGGGCGATCCTCACGACCTACTGCGCCAAGGGTGAGGTGCGCCGCCGCCTGGAGCGCTCGGGCTTCTCGGTCGAGCGCCTCTCTGGCCCTCCCGGCAAGCGCGAGGTGCTCCGTGCCACCGCCCGCTAGGCACATCCAGCGCAGCGAGGAGACCACCACCGCAGCGAGGGGCCGCGCCAGAGAGGAGAGGCCACAGCGCCTCCCGCCTCTCCTCTCCCGTGCCCATCAGTAGCCAACAAAAAAGGCCAGCGCCTCGGCTCCCTAGGGAGTCGAGGCGCTGGCCTTATATAGGTGGGTAAGCTCGGCCTACTTGACCTGAAGCTGTAGGCTGGCGGTGGGGAGGCCCTTAGCGCTGACCTTGAGCGTCGCGCTGCCGCCCTTCGTACCGCCCTGTACCAGCACGACGAGCTGACCACTGAAGGCGTGGTGCTGCGGCAGGTGGAAGGCATCGAGCGAAGCGGGGTTGCCCGAGGCGGCGGCGCGGAAGCTGGCGGCACCCGAGACAGCGAACTTCAGGAGGCGCGCATCGTCGGGGATGAGGTTGCCGTCCTTGTCCACTACGCGCACCGTGACGAAGGAGATATCCTTGCCGTCGGCAGCGATGGTGCTGCGGTCAGCGACCAGCTCGAGGTGGTGCGGCTTACCCGCCGTGCGGACGATCTGCTCCTCGGCGGGGCGACCTGCAGCGTCGTAGGCGACGACCTTGATCTCCCCGGGCTCGTACTTAGCGTCCATCCACATCAGGCGATAGCGACGCTGGCGGACGAAGTCGCGGCGGCTCTGATCGTTCTCCGTGTCGGCGATCTTGACGCCGAGGTCCTTCTTCTGTCGGCCCTGGCTCTTGCCGTTGATGAAGAGCTCGGCCTCGGGGTAGCTGGTGTAGACGAAGACGGGCGTCGTCTCGCCCTCGCGTCCAGGCCAGGTCCAGTGCGGCAGTACGTGCAGGGTCTTGGCCTCCTTGTTCCAATGGCTGCGGTAGAGGTAGAAGCGGTCCTTCGGCAGTCCTGCCAGGTCGACAGCCCCGAAGAGCGAGGAGTGGCTGGGCCACTCGCTGTAGTAAGGCGTAGGCTCGCCGAGGTAGTCGATCCCCGTCCAGATGAATTCGCCCATCATCCAGTCGTTGTCCTCCTGGCGGATGAAATCGTCCTCCGGGAGGTTGCTCCAGCCGCAGTGCTCTACGTCGTAGCTCGAGGACTGATGGTCGGGGTACTTGGCCATGGACTTGCGCACGACGGGAAACTTGTAGACCCCGCGCGAGCTGACGGTCGAGCAGGTCTCCGATCCGAGGAGGAAGCCCTGCGGCAGTACCTTATGTGCCGTGTCGTAGAGGAAGGGGCGGTAGTTGAAGCCTGGTACGTCGAGCGTACCCGCCATGCCCGTACGCAGCACCGCTATGGGATTATCCATACCGTTGGTCACAGGGCGGGTGGGATCCTCGCGGTGGCAGATCGCCTGCAGGCGGTAGGCCAGCTGCGTGCCCACGGCGTACCCCTGCTCGGGCACCTCGTTACCTATGCTCCACATGATGACGGAGGGGCTATTGCGGTACCGGTGGATGAGGTTCACCAGGTCACGCTCGTGCCACTCATCGAAGTCTAGGTTATAGCCGTTGGGGACCTTAGGCATCTTCCAGCAGTCGAAGCTCTCGGCCATCAGCGGCATCCCCATCTCGTCGCAGAGACGGACGAACTCAGGGGCAGGCATGTTGTGCGAGGTGCGGATGGCATTGACGCCCATGTCCTGCATGATGCGGATCTGGCGCCGCATGGCGGCCTCATTGACCGCCGCGCCCAGCGGGCCGAGGTCGTGGTGCAGGCAGGCGCCCTGGAACTTGATCTTGCGCCCGTTGAGGAAGAAGCCCTCGCCCGCCTTGAGCTCGATGGAGCGCACGCCGAAGGGCACCGTATCCCTGTCGAGGAGCTTGCCCTCGTGACGGACACTCACTACATATTTATAGAGCTGCGGCTGACCGATGTCCCAGAGGCGGGGTGCCTTGAGGTCAAAGCCCGCGCGGAAGACCGAGTCCACGCTCTCGGGGCCGAAGTAGCCTGCACGCTGCTCACGCGCCACGACCTTACCCTCGGGGGAGAGGAGCTCGGCCTCGAGGTCGAGCTTGCCCGAGCGGAGCGTCCCGAGGCCGCTGAGGCTGGTGCGTACCTCGACGCGGGCGTAGTCCTTGCTCACCTGGGGCGTCAGGATCTGCGTTCCCCAGGTGGAGAAGTGTATGGGCTCGGTGATGGTGAGGTGCACATTGCGGTAGAGCCCTGCGCCGGGGTACCAGCGGCTGCTCTCATGCTTGTTGTCCAGGCGCACGGCCAGCACGTTGCGCTGCCCAGGGCGTACGTAGTCGGTGATGTCGAAGTAGAAGCTATTGTAGCCGTAGGGCCAGTAGCCGACCTCCTGCCCGTTGACGTAGACCCGAGCGTGGCTCATCGCCCCGTCGAAGGTCAGGCGTACGCGGCGCTGCCCCAGATCGCGGGGGATCTCCAGCTCGCGGCGGTACCAGCCCACGCCGACGAAGGGCAGTCCCCCCGTGCGGCCAGCGTGCTCCATCGCCTCCTTCTGACCATCCTGCGTGATCGCTAGGTGCTGCTTGTCGTTCTCAAAGCTAAAAGGTCCGTAGATGGCCCAGTCATGGGGTACGGTGACCTGCGACCACTTGCGGTCGTCGAAGTTGGCGGCTGCAGTGCCGGGCTTATCCTCTCGGGAGAAGCGCCAGCCCTGCTCCAGCTGCGTCGTCGTGCGCTGGGCTAGAGCTGGGAGGCTGAGGGCTGCCCCTACCAGGAGGGAGCAGACGAGTCGTCTCTTCATCGAAGCTATTATTTAATGGTGAGTTAGTCGATCTACGGGCCCACGGCGGGGCCCAGCGCAAAGATAAGGAAAGTACCCGTGCCTAGCGCCCCCGATAGTGGTAGTCAATGCCGAAGAGCGCCCCAGCGAAGGTCATCACCTCGCCGTAGGCCACCAGCACGCTGGAGTGGATCTCCCCTGGCGGGCTGGTGAAGAAGGCCGCTCCCAGCAGCGCCATGCCGAAGGTGCAGAGCACGCAGGCCATCCACAGCTGCACGCGGTGGCGCCCGTCCTGGGGTCGTGGTGCTTCCATAGCTATACCTTACTAAGTGGGGCGTATTCGTCCTCTGCCTCGAGGCAGGGACAGCTCTTGAGCCACTCATCGGGCGTGATGCGCCCATCGCCATTGCGGTCGGGGCTGAGGTCTCTGTGCCCGAGGATGTGCGCCTGGGGGGCGTAGCCCTTGAGCTGCGCGAGGAGGCGGAGGAGGCTCGCCCGCTGCTTGGGCGTGCGCGTGTCGGTGGGCTGCCCCGTGCTGTCCAGCCCGCCCTCGTAGCAGACGCCCCAGCTGCAGTGATTGTAGCCGCGCACGTGGGCGCCGATCTGATCCAGCGGGCGGCAGGGGATGACCTCGCCCGAGCGGCGCACGTAGTAGTGGTAGCCTATACCGCGGAAGCCGCGCCCGCGGTGGTCGCGCTCCAGCGCCTCGGGGCTGTAGTCCTGCGTGCTCCGCGTGGCGCTGCAGTGCAGGACGATGTAGCGGATGTCCGTCGTCCTCATCTGAGCGCCCTCCGTACTCTATAGCTAAGATAAGCCCCGAGCCCAGCCCCGAGGGCGAGGCCTAGAGGGAGGAGCAAGGGCCGTGGTGCGCGTCGTGGCTCCTGTCGCAGCTGCTGCTGGGTCACGTGCTGAGTCGTGGCGGAGGCCGCCTGCTGCCGCACGGCACGCGTACGACGCTGGTAGTAGAGGCGCCCCTGGGGGTGCGGGGAGCGGGTAGACGTCGAGGAGCTGGTTCCGAGAGCTAAGGGAAGGGAGCGTGAGGCGAGCGGCGGCACAAGGTCAAGGCTATCGGGGAGCTCCAGCAGCAGCTCCTCCTCGATGAGCTGACTCTGGAGGGCGGACTGGCGGAGCTGCTGGGTCTCGGTGCTGAGCTCCTGCCGCTTGATCCTGGGGCTACAGCCCAGGCTGCTGAGCGTCGCCACCAGGGCGAGCCCGCAGGCTACATAGTACATCATAAATATAGGGGTAATAGAGTGAGTATAATAGGCCTCCATCCTCTGGAGACCGCTGCGAAGGTACGGCTGCGCGCAGCTCCCGCCCCCTGCTCCAGTACGCTAGGCGGGCTAAGTACATTAGGCCGAGGCACAAGCCCCCACACTAGGGAGCTCAGCTGCCCCGACGCCCCGCACCGACCTCTAACAAAGCACTGGCGGCACCCAGCCCTACAAGAGGGAAGGATGCCGCCAGACTTAGCTAGGGCTGTAGGGAGCGCGGTGTAGCGCCGCACCTCGGGCTAGAGGCCGCTATTGTGCCCACCCGTGCTGCCAGGGCCCGAGGACTCGGAGGAGCCGCCATGGCCCTCCTCGGCCTTCTTGGGCTGCTTGGTCTTGGGCGCCGTACTGGGGCTGGCGGGCTGGAGCGAGAAGCGCTCGTAGCGCATGCCCTTGAGATCGAAGTAGCGCTGCTTGGGGCGCAGGACGACGCGGGCGCTCTTGATGTGCTTGGCCGCGTCGAAGGCCTCGCCCTCGGGGACCTGTACGCTGCGCATCGAGGGCTGGAGGAAGCCGAGGCGTCCGTACTCGACGCTGGAGCCGTTGGCCACCAGGTCGCGTGCCATATCGGCCGAGAGGTTGAGGATGGAGGCTACCTCCATGTAGTTGAAGGTGGAGTGCCCTGAGACGAGCGTACAGAAGCGCTCGAAGGAGACCGTCTGGCGGTGCGTGGGGTGTGCCTGCACCACCTTCTTGCCTTGGTGCTTGCCGAGCTTGGCGACGTGTGTCTTCAGGACGTAGGTCAGTGGCTGTGTCTGTGCCATGATGTAGAGGAGTATAAAAGGTGAATAAACTGTATTGCCCTCAGTCCCTCTGAGGACACTGCAAAGGTAGCTCCTCCTCTAGGGGCTCCCCCCTCATCACGGCTCTTCGTGGAGCTAGCGGCCTCAGCCTCTAAGGCTTAGCCCTCACGTCTCACGCCGCGCTGAGATCAGCCCTCCAGCACGGGCTGACGTAGCCGAGGGTCGGCCGCGAGCTGGCGGGCGAAGTCCCGCTCCATCCTCGGGCTGACGATCTCGTCTATATCATAGGTATAGTGCGCGCGCGTATAGATGGGCGCACGCTCTAGGAGCGTCGTACGCACGAAGGCCTCCAGCTCCGCTCCGCTCTTGTCGCGGATGGTCGGGCGGGTACGCTTGCAGAGCTCCAGCCGCTGCACCAGCACCTCGGGACTGCAGCGGAAGTAGATCGTCACCCCCGCCTCCCGCAGCAGCTCCATCGTATCGCCGTAGCAGGGCATGCCGCCCCCTGTGGCGAAGACCGTGTCCTCCATCGTCATCAGCTCCTCGATGACCATACGCTCCCGCCTGCGGAAGCCCGCCTCCCCCACCGAGGCAAACATATCGGTGATGCGCTGCCGCCAGCGCGTCTCGATGAAGACATCGGTGTCGATGAACTGCCAGCCGAGTTCGTCGGCCAGCTGGCGCCCCACGGTGCTCTTGCCCGAGCCCATGAAGCCAAGGAGGAAGATCGCCTTGTACATGCTCTATCGGTGGGTAGTGCTCAGCCTCGGGCGCTAGCGCTTGTCGGGGTAGGCGATGCGCGCGTGGTACATGGTCATGAGCTTGAGGATGAAGACCTCCTTGATCTCGCGGATGTCGCGGAAGGTCAAGGGCGTATCCTCCAGCAGCCCCTCGGCGACAATGCCGTCGACTAGGCGCTGCACCAGCTGCCGTATGCCCTCCTCGGTATAGCTGGTGAGGCTACGGCTGGCAGCCTCGACGCTGTCGGCGAGCATCAGGATCCCCTGCTCCTTGGTCTGGGGATTGGGCCCTGGGTAGGTGAAGGGCTCGGGGTCTACCTCCTCACCAGGGTGCTCATTGCAGTAGGTATTGTAGAAGTAGCGTGTCGTGCTGCGCCCGTGGTGCGTACGGATGAAGTCGATGATCTGCGGCGGCAGCGAGCTCTTCTGCCCGAGGATGATCCCATCGGTGACGTGGCGGATGATCACGCGGGCACTCTCGTGGGCCGAGAGCAGGCGGTGGGGGCTATTGGACGGGGCGTTCTCGGTGAAGAACTCAGGGTGCAGCATCTTGCCTATATCGTGGTAGAGCGCCCCGGCACGGATCAGCTGCGTATCGGCCCCGATACGGGTGGCGGCGGCCTGTGCTAGGATGGAGACCTGATAGGAGTGCTGGAAGGTCCCGGGCGCGATCTCCGAGAGCTCGCGCAGCAGCGGCATGGCCGTATCGCTCAGCTCCACCAGGCGCACATTGGACACGTAGCCGAAGGCACGCTCCACGAGGAAGGCCAGCACGTAGGTGAACATCAGGAAGACGAGGTTGATCCCGTAGTACAGCAGCTTCATCCAGTAGTCAGTGGTAATCGTGTCCTTGGTCAGCCACTCGACCAGCATCGAGGAGAGGATGTAGACGAGATAGACCGAGAAGGCAGCGCGGATCAGCTGCCCGCGGTTGGAGAGGCTCTGCAGGGTGAAGATCGCGGAGAAGCCCGCAAGGAGCTGCACGAAGATGAAGTTCAGCGGGTCGAGGGTGAAGTAAGCCACCGCAAGGATCGTGATGACGTAGGTCGTCAGTGCCATGTGGCTGGCGAAGAAGGTACGCAGCAGCAGGATGATCATCACGTAGGGGATGACCTCGATGCTGAACCAGTCGACGTGCGCCACCTGCAGCTTGGTCAGCCCAATGAAGGTGAGGATGCTCAGCACGACCAGGACGACATTCTTCGTCGCCTCGGTGAACTCGCGGTAGAAGAGTACCAGATAGATCGCCAGCGCCGTGAAGAGGAAGAAGAAGTAGCCCAGCAGCGGCAGCTGTAGGAAGCTGGTCTTCTCCCCGACACGTGCCTTGTACTCCTCGTTGAGCGAGCGGATGACATTGAGCGTATAGGGCGTCAGCACCTCCCCCTGGTCAATGATGCGGCGCCCCTGCTGGTAGCGCTCCGTCGAGGTCGCCAGGCTCGAGAGGGCCTCGGCGAGCATACGCTTGGTCTCGGCCTCAGCATAGCTCACGTTGGGCTGCAGATACTGCGTGATCTCCAGCTGGCGCAGCAGCTCGGGCTTGAGCCCCTGCCGTGTAGCCTCGTCGATGATGAGCTTGTAGACCTCGCTCAGGCGATAGAGGCGTGCCACGGGGACGTTCGTCCAGCCCGTGCCCGTCTGCCCGCTGACGAGCATACGTACCTCGAGGCGGCGATCTAGGTGCAGCTCGTCGAGGGTCTTGCTGTCTATGATCCCGAAGGCGTAGTACTTCTTGAGCTGCTGCTGCAGGAAGAGGTAGTAGCTCTCGGGGACGGTCGCTGCCAGCTCCTTGTACTGGTCGTGCAGCTGATTGATCATGCGCGGCATGACGTTCTCATCCATGCGGCACATGGGCGGGATGATGCGCTCCACGCTGTCCCGCTCCATCTTCATCTGCTCCTCCGTCTTGAGGACGGGGAACTCAAAGGGGGCTACCAGAGGCCGCTCGCCCCAGGGCTGATCGGCCTTGAGGGAGGGGTAGTTAGGCACATAGCCCTCCTTGGGCGAGGTGTTGATACTCGCCACGAGCGCCCCGACGAAGAAGATCGACAGCACGTAGAGCATGTGGAGGTAGAGCGCCTTATTATCCTTGAGGAACTTCAGCATATCTAAGCTATTAGGTCTTAGACAAAGATACACAAAAGCCCCCGAGCCCCCACCGAGCCTAGGACGGACGCATCGCATCGATTAGGGATAGGAGGGGTACTCCTTGAGCTTTACCCAGAGACCTAAGACAAGGCTTAGTCTCCCCCTTCCTATACTTTGAGCAGACAAGGTGGAGAAGCCCCAGCGGGGCGACCCCTTCCAAAGCCCAGGGTGCGTAGCCCTGCAAGGGCGACCAAACCCTGGGTAGGCTAGACAAATAGGTATAGAGCCCTACAGGGGCGACCCTCAAAACACCCATGAGCGAGGGCGGAGTGGTGTAGCAAGGGCACTACGAACGCTTTATGGGTCGCCCCTGTAGGGGCTGGCTAGACCCTTTGCCCTTATCGGAGAACGGAGAATAGGCTGCGGGCTTCTTGACGCAGCCACCCCCGCCGAGCAGGCGCGGTGAGGGGCGAAGCGCGACGCGCCCATAGGGGGAGCGGGCGTGAGGGATATCAGTCAGCCCGCTGAGGGACGGCCGTCAGCGCAGCGAGGGATATCCGTCAGCGCTGCTGAGGGATATCCATGCGGAAGGCTCCCCCCGTAGAGGCACCCTGCACCCGAGCAAGGAGCGGGCTGTCCCCCACCCCGAGGAGAGGCGCCGCAAGGCAGCGCGCAGCAGTACGACCGCGCCTGCTATTTTGCTATCTTTGTAGGGAGGGCTAGCTCCCTAGCTGGCCCAAAGCATGACACGAGTGCTCCTCTAAGCGATACACTATGGCCACCGAACGACGCATCTCCATCCTCCTCATCTACACCGGAGGGACTATAGGCATGGTCGAGAACCCCACGACGGGGGCCCTCGAGCCCTTCGACTTCGCCTATCTACAGGACAACGTCCCCGAGCTACGCCGCCTCGGCTGCGACATCTCCAGCGTGGCCTTCACCCCTCCGCTGGACTCCTCGGCCATAGCGCCCGAGGACTGGACGCGCCTGGTGGACATCATCGCTGAGCACTACGACCGCTACGATGGCTTCGTCGTCCTGCACGGGACGGACACGATGGCCTATACCGCCTCCGCCCTCAGCTTTGCCCTCGAGGGACTGGCTAAGCCCGTGGTCTTCACCGGCTCGCAGCTCCCCGTGGGGAAGCTGCGCACCGATGGCAAGGAGAACCTCATCACCGCCATCGAGATCGCCGCCGCACGCGACGAGGCAGGGCAGCCCCGCGTGCCCGAGGTCGCGCTCTTCTTCGAGAACTACCTGATGCGCGGCAACCGCACCAGCAAGGTTAGCGCCGACCAGTTCAGCGCCTTCGACTCCTACAACTATCCCCACCTAGCCTACGCCGGCATTGAGATCCGCTACCACGATGCGGCCATCAAGCGCGATGCCCTCGGGCAGACCCTGAGGCCGCACCGCTCCTTCGACCCCAACGTGGCGGTGCTCAAGCTCTTCCCCGGCATCACCCGCGAGGTCGTGCAGTCGCTGCTCAGCCTACCCTCGCTCAAGGGCGTCGTGCTGGAGACCTTCGGCAGTGGCAATGCACCGATGCTCCCATGGTTCCTCGAGGCGCTCGAGACAGCTGTGGCACGCGGCGTAGTCATCGTCAACGTGACGCAGTGCGTGACGGGCTATGTGGACATGATGCGCTACGAGACGGGGATGCTGCTGCAGCGTATGGGGCTGGTGAGCGGACGGGACAGCACCACGGAGAGTGCGCTGACGAAGCTGATGTACCTCTTCGGTCGCGGCTACAGCCCCGAGGAGGTCAAGCAGCGGATGGCCCTGCCGCTGCGGGGCGAGATGACCCTCGAGGCGACGGCCGAGGACTTCGGTCGTGAGACCTATATCTATAGACGCTAAAGGAGAGACGAAGCAAGTGATACGATTCATGAGCCTGGGGAGTGGGAGCAGTGGTAACTGCTACTACCTCGGGGACGAGACGGGCGGCCTGCTGCTGGATGCAGGCATCCCCATACGCAGCATCAAGAAGAGCCTAGCCGCCGAGGGCATCAGCCTCGAGGACGGCCATATACGTGGCGTGCTGGTGACGCACGACCACGCCGATCACATACGCACCATAGGCGTGCTGGGAGCGGTCTACCACCTCCCCGTCTACGCCACGACCCTGGTGCACGACAGCATCACCCGCAGCCGCTTCGTACAGGAGCCGCTCGGGGCCTCGCGCCGTGAGCTCGCCATCCATGAGCCGCTGGAGCTGGCGGGCTTCTCCATCGAAGCCTTCCCCGTGCCGCACGATAGCGCGGAGAACGTAGGCTATCACATCACCCGCGGCGAGGACTTCCGCTTCACCCTCGCTACCGACGTAGGCCACCCCACAGCCGTCATCGAGCGCTATATCGCCGCCGCCCAGCACGTCGTGCTGGAGGCCAACTACGACAGCGAGATGCTCCGCACGGGCAGCTACCCCCCCTTCCTCAAGGAGCGCGTAGCCAGTCCGCTCGGCCACCTATCCAATGAGGAGGCCGCCGAGGTCCTAGCACGCTGCTACCACCCCGAGATGCGCAACGTATGGCTCTGCCACCTGAGCAAGGACAACAACCACCCCGAGCTCTGCTGGAAGAGCATCGAGCAGCGCCTCTTCAGCGAGGGCATACGCGTGGGGAAGGACCTTAGCCTCACGGCCCTGCGCCGCACCGCGCCCTCCCCGATGTACCTACTGGAGCCCTAGCCCTCCGCTAGCGCCCCCTTCCTCCACGGCTAAGGCCTCCTTTCGTCCCGCCCCTCGGCCACCAGCCCGCACCCAGACTTAGCCCGCCCGAGCGCGCTTCTTCCGCCTCTTCACCCCACCGCCTCGACGCTGTTGCTCCAGCCCGAGCGCCCTCGAGCAAACCCAAGGGGCACCGCGCGAGTTATACCTAATGAGCGCCCGCCGCAGCAGGGGATTATCCCCACCACAACGAGGCGCCCCAGCCTGCGCCCCTGGTGCGCAGCACGTAGACAGCATCCTTACCCCGGGCTGCCCCCAGCAGCCCCACACCCGACACAGCACTATGGACACAGAGAAGTACAAGCTCTATACGAAGGGCGGCGACAAAGGCCGCACCTCCCTCGTCGGGGGACAGCGCGTCCCCAAGTATGACCTCCGCCTCGAATGCTACGGCACCATCGACGAACTCAACAGCTTCGTCGGCGTCCTCTTGGCCTACGAGCTTGAGGGGCCCGACAGCCGCTTCCTCTACTGGCTACAGCACAAGCTCTTCTCCGTCGGCGGCTACCTGGCCACCGACACCAGCAAGGATGAGCTCCACGAGGTGACCTGCGTCACCGAGAGCGCCGTAGCCAAGGTGGAGCGTGAGATCGACCGTCTCGATGACCTCGTGCCCCCCATCAAGGCCTTCATCCTCCCCTCGGGCGGACACATCACCGCCGCGGCGCACGTCTGCCGCACCGTCTGCCGCCGCGCCGAGCGCCTCATCTACCGCCTCGACAGCGAGCATCCCCTAGCCCCCGAGGTCCTGCGCTTCGTCAATCGCCTCAGCGACTACTTCTTTGCCCTAGCACGCAAGGAGGTCTTCCGTGCCCAAGGGCAGGAGATCGTCTGGACCTACGATCACGACGACGCCGACTAGATGGCAGGACTGGAGCAGACCCAGCGCCTAGAGCAGACCCAGGGGCTCACCCCTGCCCAGCTGCTGGCGGTGAAGATGCTGGAGGTCACAAGCCTCGAGCTGGAGACCCGTATCGAGCAGGAGCTGGAGGAGAACCCCGCCCTCGAGGAGAACTACCCCGAGGAGGAGCAGCGCAGCAGCACGGACGAGGGGGATGAGGACGGTGCCACCGACCAGGACTGGGAGCTGGGCGAATACGCCCAGGACGACATCCCCGAGTACAAGCTACGCGAGCTGCAGGAGCGCCAGTCGGTGCGTGAGGAGATCCCCTTCGCCGCTGGAGCCCCCAGCCTCGAGGAGCAGCTGCTGGAGCAGCTCTCCATGGTCACCGAGCTCGAGGGTCGCCGCTACGAGCTGGCACGCTACATCGTGGGTAGCATCGACGCCGATGGCTACCTGACGCGCTCGGTGGAGGAGCTGCAGGACGACCTACTCTTCAAGGCCGGCATTGACGCCCAAGCCGAGGAGCTCGAGGAGCTCATCGCTCTGGTCAAGACCCTCGACCCGCCCGGCGTAGGGGCACGTGATCTGCGCGAGGCCCTACTGCTGCAGCTGCAGCGCCTGCCCGAGGACGAGCTCTCACGGGCGGCCGACCGACTCATCCGCGAGCACTACGAAGACTTCGTCAATAAGCGCTTCGACCGCCTCTGCTCAGCCCTAGGCATAGACGAGCAGCGTCTCTCGGAGCTCTACGCCTTCATTGCGCGCCTCAGCCCACGTCCTGCCAGCGGCCTGGGGGACGACGCGGAGGCGCGCTTCGCACACTTCACCCCCGACTTCATCGTCACCGAGCGTGACGGCGAGCTACTGGTCTCGCTCGTCGGGGAGCGCGAGATCGCCCCGCTGCGCCTGAGCCCCACCTACCTCGAGCTGCTGGAGTCGCACCGCGACCAGGCGGGTCAGAGCCGCCAGAGCCGCGAGGCGATGACCTTCCTCAAGCACAAGGTCGAGCAGGCGCGCTGGTTCATCGAGGCCCTCGAGACGCGCCAGCAGACGCTGCGCCGCACGATGATGGCCATCGTGGAGCACCAGCGTGACTTCTTCTTCTCGGGTGAGGTGAGCGACCTCAAGCCTATGGTGCTGCGCGACATCGCCGAGGCCACGGGGCTAGACATCAGCACCATCTCGCGCGTCAGCAACAGCAAGTCGGTGCAGACCGACCACGGCATCTACATGCTGAAGTTCTTCTTCGGCGAGGGCATCACCACGGAGGGGGGCGAGAGCATCTCCACGCGTGAGGTGCGGCAAGCCTTAGCCACGCTCATCGAGGCCGAGGACAAGCGCCAGCCGCTGACGGACGAGGAGCTGACACAGCAGCTGGCCGCCCAGGGCTACCCCATAGCCCGCCGCACGGTGGCCAAGTACCGCGAGCAGCTTCGCCTGCCCATCGCGCGCCTACGCCGCCAGCTTCCTTAGCGCCGTGCTGGGCCCAGCAGCCCTTCCTCCTCGACCTGCTACCCAGCTTCCCCGCCACGCATCGCGGCTTCCTGAGCTGCTCCGCTGAGCTTCCTTCCCCCTCGCGGAGCAGACAAGCGAAGCCCCTTCGCCCCCACCTCACAAAGGACACAAGCCCCACCGAGATACCCCAGCCAGTGCTGGAGCCTCTCGGTGGGGCTTGTGCTATAGAAGGCTGAACCTCGGACGCTACTTCTGGGGCAGCGGGATGAGGTCGAAGCCCGTGTAGGGTCTCAGCGCCTCGGGGATGCGGATGCCCTCGGGCGTCTGGTTGTTCTCGAGCAGAGCGGCCACGATGCGGGGAAGGGCCAAGGCGCTCCCATTGAGCGTGTGTGCCAGCTGTACGCCCTGTTCGCTATCGCGGTAGCGCAGGCGCAGGCGGTTAGCCTGATAGCTCTCGAAGTTGGACACCGAGCTGACCTCCAGCCAGCGCTGCTGCGCGGCGGAGAAGACCTCGAAGTCGTAGGTCAGCGCACTGGTGAAGCTCATGTCACCGCCACTGAGGCGCAGGATACGCCAGGGCAGCTCCAGCTTCGTCACGAGGGTCTCCACATAGGCGACCATCTCGTCCAGACGCTCGTAGCTACGCTCGGGCTTGTCGATGCAGACGATCTCGACCTTGTCGAACTGGTGCAGACGGTTCAGTCCGCGTACGTCCTTGCCGTAGGAGCCAGCCTCGCGACGGAAGCAAGCCGAGTAGGCGGTATTGCGTACGGGCAGGTCCTTCTCGTCTAGGATGACGTCGCGGTAGATATTGGTCACAGGCACCTCAGCCGTGGGGATGAGGTAGAGATTATCCACGCCGACGTGGTACATCTGCCCCTCCTTGTCGGGGAGCTGACCCGTGCCGTAGCCTGAGTCTTCGTTGACGACGTAGGGTGGCTGCACCTCGGTGAAGCCCGCCTCACGGGCGTTGTCGAGGAAGAAGTTGATGAGTGCGCGCTGCAGGCGTGCCCCATAGCCCTTGTAGACGGGGAAGCCCGCGCCCGTGATCTTGACGCCGAGCTCGAAGTCTATGAGGTCGTAGGTCTTCGCCAGCTCCCAGTGGGGGGCGGCGTCGGCAGGCAGCTCAGGGTTGTGCCCGCCCATCTTGACGCAGACGTTGTCCTCGGCCGTCGCGCCCTCGGGGACGATCTCGGCGGGGAGATTAGGGATCTGCAGCAGGATCTCGCGGATACGTGCCTCGGCCTCGTTCTTCTTCTCCTCGAGCTGGCGGCTAAGCTGCTTGAGGTCGGCGACCTGGGTGCGTATCTTCTCAGCCTGATCCTTCAGTCCCTGCTTCATCAGGGCTCCGATCTCCTTGGCGATGGCATTCTGCTGCGCCAGGCTCGCGTCGAGCTCCTGCTGGGTGCGGCGGCGCAGCTCGTCGAGGTCGAGCACCTCACTGATGTACTCGCGTGCCTCGAAGTGCTTCTTCTGTAGGAGGCGGAGGACGTCCTCCGTCTGCTCCTTGATTCGCTTGATGGTAAGCATCTCTCTCTTGGGTCTATTAAAGGAGGAGAGCTTGCCCTCAGGGACTATGGCCCTCGGAGCAAGCTCTCTCGTTACCTATATCTCTCTGTAGGCGGGATAGTCCCACCTCGGGAGGGTAGCTGGTCGTCCCCTGGGGGACGTCGGGGTCTCGTCCTTAGGCCTCTGCCTGGATCGAGACGTAGGAGCGATCGTTCTTCTTGCGCGTGAAGACGACCGTACCATCTACGAGGGCGTAGAGCGTGTGGTCCTTACCGATACCCACGCCTGCGCCGGGGTGATGCTGCGTGCCGCGCTGGCGCACGATGATGTTACCAGCCTTGGCATGCTGACCACCGAAGAGCTTTACACCAAGTCGCTTGCTTTCTGATTCGCGTCCGTTCTTGGAGCTACCTACACCTTTTTTATGTGCCATTGTCCTTGTCTAACTAATGCGGTGATACTTATTTACTAGCCTACGATTTCCTTCACGACGACTTCGCTGAACTGCTGGCGGTGGCCATTGAGCTTGCGATAGCCCTTGCGACGCTTCTTGTGGAAGACGAGCACCTTGTCGCCCTTGACGAGCGGCGTCAGTACTTCGCACACGACCTTAGCACCGGCTACGGTAGGCGTACCTACGGTGAACTGACCGTCCTTCTCAATGAGCAGGACCTTGTCGAACTCTACGGTAGCACCGGCCTCGGCGCCCTTGACGTGATGGATGAACAGGCGACGGCCTTCCTGGAGATTGAACTGCTGTCCCTGGATGTCTACGATGACGTACATTGTACTTTATACTAATTAAGATTAGCCCCGCAAGGTGTCGCCCCCGATCTCGGTGACGTGCTTCGTCCGTGTACCTTGCATAGGAAATGCGCACAAAGATACACATTATCGCACAGATACACAAGACACACGCCCACAACCATCCTTCAGCAAGGGCCAGAGCCAGCCGCAGCGCCGCTCACCGAAGGTAACGAAATCCCTCAGCCGCCTCCTCTGAGGCAAAGAGCTCCGCGTCATGGACATAGGTCTCCCCCTCCTCGCGGAACCACGAGGCCTCGAAGCGAGGGGGCTCCTCCCCCTTACGGAGCGCCGTCTGGAGCCCCGAGAGGAACTTCCATAGGAAGACGTTGAAGGACGAAGCGACGAGGAGGACCTCCCTAGGCCGCGCGAGGTCGTACGCCCCGATATAGTGGTTGCCCGCGCTGTCGACCTTGGCCAAGTAGCCCCACTTGAGCCCCGAGGGCGAGGAGGAGAAGCCCCAGAAGGACGAACTCAGCATAAAGTCCCAGGCCCAAAGGTCGCACATATACTCGTGCAGATAGGGTCGTAGCTCCTGCGACTTGAAGCCGTAGAACTCGTAGCCAAAGGCCCTCATACCATTGCTCAGGCAGAGGAACTCGACGTACTGCCTATCGCAGGCGCCGAGGATCTTCCCGATGTTCCTCAGGATGACGAGCCGCCCGTACTGGGGGTACAGCTCAACCTGATCGCTCTCCTCGGCTAAGGCCTGCGCCAGCTCCATAATGCGGGATAGCTCCATCGCTCTACTATCGAATAAACCGTCTTAATTACTGCTACCTCGCCCCTCACCACTGCGCTCCGCCACGCTACAAAGCGAGGCAAACAACCTCCACAAGAGCGGAAGTGAGGCTAAAGCATAGGTAGCATTACCAGCCTACTTATTGGACACTTTTTGGACATTTGCAACTAACTATTTTCCAGCCTATTTACTTAAATCCCCTCTGCTAAATCTGGACTCTGGCTCTGCTTTTTTGGACAGATCTTGGACATTTCCCTGAGACTGGCCCAAGGTCTTGAGCTCCTCGATTGTCCATCTTCTGTTCATTGCTTCAATCCATGCTGCCCCGAGCGCTGGGGGTTAACACTTAGCTACTCGGGTACAGTCACAAAGATAGGCAATTACCTAGCGAGACAGCCGCCCTATAGATACCCTCGCGGCGGGGAGGGCTAGGGCGGAGCTCGCTGATGGATAGCAGTCAAGTCGCTGACGGACGTCCCTCAGCGACGGGAGGGATATCAGTCAGCGCCCTGAGGGATATCCCTAAGGAAGGCTAAGGGATAAGGGGCGGGAGGTCTTGGGCGTAAGAGGAGGGAGGGTTTAGATGTAAGGGAGGAGCAGCTGAGCCGGACGGGGAGTCTCTGTGGGTATTAGGGGAGGAGGGCGAAAAGCTTGGGAGGAGCGAGGCAAGGCTTGGAAGGGAAGGAGGCAGGGCTTGGAGCGGAAGGCGGCGGGGGGAGGCCTTCGGAGGGCGGGGAGCTTGGCCCCAGGGAGGCTATGGGCCTCAGGGCAAGCGCCACACTGCCTCAGCGGAGTGGCTACGCTGCCGACCTTTCCTTATCTTTGTAGCTATGATAGATCAGCCAGATGCCCAGATGACAGCACAGCACGACGAAGAGATCGGGGAGGAGCTACAGCCCACAGAGGAGCTCCTTGACCCCGAGACGCCCCAGGGCACCGAGAGCCCCGGCCTACGCCCCGAGCTCAGCAGCCTGACGCGGATGTACCAGACGTGGTTCCTCGACTACGCCTCCTACGTCATCCTCGAGCGTGCCGTACCCCATATAGATGATGGACTGAAGCCCGTACAGCGCCGCCTGCTGCACAGCATGAAGGAGATGGATCGGGGCAAGCTCATCAAGGTCGCCAACATCGTCGGCGAGACGATGAAGTACCATCCGCACGGGGACGCCTCGATCAAGGACGCCCTAGTACAGCTCGGTCAAAAGGGCTTCCTCATCGACACGCAGGGTAACTGGGGGAACATCCTCACGGGGGACTCCGCCGCCGCTGGCCGATACATCGAGGCCAAGCTCAGCGCCTTCGCCCTCGAGGCGGCCTTTAGCGACCGCGTGACCGAGTGGAAGAAGAGCTACGACGGCACGACGGATGAGCCCGTGGCGCTGCCCGTCAAGTTTCCCCTCCTCCTAGCCCAGGGCGCCGAAGGGATCGCCGTCGGACTCTCGTCCAAGATCCTCTCACACAACTTCACCGAGCTGGCCGAGGCCGCCTGCGCCTACCTGCGCGGCGAGTCCTTCACGCTCTATCCCGACTTCGCCACGGGCGGGCTGATCGACGTCTCGCGCTACAACGACGGCGAGCGCGGCGGCAGTCTGCGCTCCCGTGCCAAGATCGACAAGATAGACGCCAAGACCCTGAGCATCACCGAGCTGCCCGCGGGCAAGACGACGACCTCCCTCATCGAGTCCATCCTCAAGGCCGTAGAGAAGGGCAAGATACGCATCCGCCGCGTCGACGACATGACGGCCGCGGGCACTGACATACGCCTCAGCCTAGCGGCGGGGGTCTCCTCGGACAAGGCCATCGACGCACTCTACGCCTTCACCGACTGCGAGGTCAGCATCAGCCCCAACTGCTGTGTCATCTCAGACGAGAAGCCGCTCTTCACCAGCGTCAGCCAGCTCCTGCGCTACAGCGTGGATAGGACGAAGCAGCTCTTCACCGAGGAGCTGCAGATCCTGCTGGGCGAGCGTCAGGAGCAGTACCTGGCCGCTTCGCTGGAGCGGATCTTCATCGAGGAGCGTATCTATAAGGATAGGGAGTTCGAAGACGCGGAGAGCGAGGCACTGGCACTGGCACATGTGGCGCGGCGCCTGGAGCCCTTCGCCGAGCAGCTGCTGCGCCCCATCACGGAGGCCGACCTCAAGCGCCTTCTAGAGATCCGCATGGCACGTATCCTGCGCTTCAACCTCCCCCGCCACGAGGCTGCGATGCTGCAGCTCCAGGAGGAGATCGACCGCCTGAAGTACGATCTGGGGCACATGACGGAGTACACCATCCGCTGGTACGAGCACCTCATCGCCCGCTACGGAGCGGCCTACCCCCGTAGGACGCGCATCACGAGCTTCTCTACGATCGAGGCTGCGAAGGTAGCCGAGCTGGACGCCAAGCTCTACATCAACCGCGAGGAGGGCTTCGTCGGGACGGCGCTGAAGGATGGGGAGTTCGTCTGCAACTGCTCTACGATGGATGAGCTGATCATCTTCTTCCGCTCGGGGCGCTACAGCGTCTTCAAGGTCGAGGACAAGAAGTTCTACGGGCACGAGGAGGTCATCCACGTGGCGCGCTACCAGCGTGGCGACGAGCGCACTATATATAATGTAGTGTACCGCGACGGCAAGGCGGGGGCGGTCTACGCCAAGCGCTTCAACGTGCTCTCCGTAATCCGTGACCGCAGCTACGACCTTACCCGCGGCAAGGAGGGATCCCGTATCCTGTACTTCTCTGCCAATGCCAATGGCGAGGCGGAGAAGGTATCCATCAAGCTCAAGATACGCAACGCGCGGCAGCGCCTCTTCCAGTTCGAGAAGGACTTCTCCGAGCTGCCGATCAAGAGCCGCAGCTCTGTGGGCTTCCTTGTCACCAAGGCCGAGGTGCACTCGGTGACGCTGCTCAGCAAGGGCTACTCGACGCTCGGGGGGCGCGATGTGTGGTTCGACCGCGACGTCCTGCGCCTCAACTACAATGGTCAGGGCGAGTACCTCGGCTCCTTCCACGCCCACGACCGCATCCTCATCATCCTCGACTCAGGTGAGTGCTACACGACGGACTTCAGCGACAGCATCCATATCGAAGAGAACCTACTGCGTATCGAGAAGCACCGCCCGCAGAAGATCTGGACGGCCGTCTACTACGATGCCGAGCAGCGCCTGCAGTACATCAAGCGCTTCAGCATCGAGCCCGAGGCCAAGCGCGAGCAGATCGTCGGCGAGGACACGCGTAATAAGCTGCTGCTCCTGACCGATACCTACTACCCTATCCTCGAGTACGGGCGCAAGGAGAAGGGAGGCGAGCTGAAGCTGACCACCCTCGAGGTCGAGGACTTCGCCCTCGTGAAGAGCATCCGCGCCCGAGGCAAGCGCCTGGCGCCGCAGCTCGTGGATGAGCTGCGCGAACTGGAGCCCCTCAAGCCCTCTCCCAACTTCGACGACGAGCCCGGGGAGGGCAGCGCGGACGAAGCGGACGCACCGAACGAGGAGACGGAGCTCTTTGCCGAGACCGACTTCACCCCTAGCCCTAAGCCCAGCGATGAGGACTAAGTACACGACCCTTGCTCACCGCGCAGGGCTCACCCTCAGCCTCCTGACAGCGCTCCTCGGCGGGACACTCACCGCCGCGGGCACTCCGCTCGCCGAGGCTACAGCCCAGGAGGCGCAGGACAGCCTCCCCAGCACAGAGCGTGCCAAGAGCATCCTCCTCGAGCCGCGCGAGGTCACCCATAGCCCCATCAGCCAGGTGCGCTCCTTCAGCCTCGGGGGGATCATCCAGCGCGACAGCTACCTCAGCCCACTGCGCTACGGGGGTACGCAGCTCGGCTTCGTCAGTCAGTCTGCCAGCTACGGCTATAGGCGGCAGCGCCGTGGCGGCCTCAGCGAACTGCTGGCACGCCCCGAGCGCAGCGTAGACCCACGCTGGACGGACCACAGCCTCCTCAGCCTCGGCCTCAGCCAGAGCACCAATCCTGCTGGCAACGGCCGTATGTGGGGCCTACAGTTCAGCTACGACCGCAGCTACCTACGCCGCCTCGTGGAGGGGCGCTACGGACGCCTCGCCCTCGGCCCTGCCCTCGTCGGGAGAGGAGGCGCACGCTACAGCAGCCGCAATGGCAATAACCCCGTGAGCATCGAGGCCTCCCTCGGGCTTGGCCTCTCGGCCCTCTATAGCTATCGCCTCCCTAGCCTCCGCTTCCCTGCCCGCCTCAGGCTCTACGGAGAGCTGGACCTCCTCAGCCTCTCCTTCAGCCAAGAGTACGGCGAGAGCTACTACGAGCTCTACTACTACAGCTCCTGGCAGCGCCGCCTCTACCTCCGAGGCCCTGGGCCAGCCCTACGCAGCCAGCTCGTGGCGGGCATCGACCTGCCACTGCTGGACTGGATGACGCTCAGCCTCGGCTACCGCCTCGACCTGCAGCGCCTCCGGGTCAATGCCCTCGAGCGCTCGAGCCTCACGCAGGGCCTACTCGTCGGGGTCTCCACCCAGCTGCTACCCCTCTCGGGACGCCGCGCACAGACCGACTACGCCCCACTTAGCCCCTTCTAGCCATGCCGCTACACCTCAGACGATCTCGCCTCCTCGGAATCCTCGTGACGGCCTTCGTCCTCATCTCGGGGCTGGGCTCCTGCTCTACCAAGGAGGACTTCACGAATGATAGCTTCCGCAACTTCGACGTCCTTTGGGAGACGCTCGACCGCAACTACTGCTACTTCGACCTCAAGCTCCCCAAGGATTCCAGCTGGGCTGACATGCGGCAGAAGTGGCGCAGCCAGCTCCGCGCCCAGATGTCGAGCGACTCGCTCTTCCTCGTCCTGACGGGGCTGCTCTCCGAGCTCAAGGACGGGCACGTCAATCTCATCACGCCCTTCGACCAAGGGCGCTACTGGCGCTGGAAGAGCGACTACCCCGCTGGCAGCAATAGCAGCCTCATCGAGGACTACCTCGGGCAGGACTACCGCATCGCTGGAGCGCTGAGCTACACCTGGCTCAAGCACCACGACCACGGGCAGGACAGCATAGGCTACATCCGCGTCTCGAGCTTCGCCCAAGGCCTCAGCGAGGGCAATATCAATGCCGCCCTGAGCCGCCTCAGCGGTTGCCGTGCGCTCATCATCGACATACGGGATAATGGCGGCGGGCAGGTGACGAACTCTGACCTGCTGGCCAGTCACTTCATCGACGCCGAGCGCGTGGTAGGCTATATGAGCCACAAGCGCGGCCCTGGGCACGATGACTTCGCCCCGCGCGTAGAGCTGCGGCTACGCCCCGTAGATCGGGGGGTACGCTGGCTGCGCCCCGTCGTCCTGCTAGTCGACCGCGGCGTCTACAGCGCGGCCAATGACTTCACCCTCAGAATGAGCGGGCTGCCGCTGGTGACCATCATGGGGCAGCCTACGGGCGGCGGCGGTGGGCTGCCGATGAGTAGCGAGCTGCCCAACGGCTGGTCGGTACGCTACTCCGCCAGCCGCACCTACGACGCCGAGGGGCGCGATATAGAGCAGGGGATCAAGCCCGACCTCACGCTCAGCTTCGAGCGCGAGGCGGCCATCCGCGGCTACGACACCATGATCGAGGGTGCGGTGAGCTACCTCAAGGAGCGCTTCGAGCACCTACGTCGCACGCGCCGCTGGTCTAAGTTCCCCCGCTAGTCCCTAGCTGCCCCTAAGGCCACCCCACAGAGCCCGAGCCTCCTCAAAGGCCAGCACAAAGCAAGCGCCCCCACAGATCCGTATGATCTGTGGGGGCGCTTTGCTTCGGGCGAGAGCCCTATAGTAAGGACTTAGGAGGGGCAGCCGAGTGAGGGCCGAGGCTAGGCGTAGAGCCTACGGGCAGCGCGCAGCACCCAGCCGCTGCGCAGCACCAGATAGCTGACGAAGGCGAGCCACAGCGCATCCACACCCAGCCAGCTGGCCGTCGCGGCATAGAGCAGCACGTAGCCCACCAGGCCCACCAGCACGGCGCGGCTCATGTCGATGCTGCGCGTGGCGCCGACCATGATCCCATCGCCGAGGAAGGCCAGGAAGGACGCCAGCGGCACCACGGCGATCCACAGGCGCTCCTCGGCGGCACGCGCCAGCACATCGGCCTTGTCCGTCAGAGCCGCGAGCAGCGGCTCGGGGATGAGGGCGTACAGCAGGGCGAAGCAGAGCGCCACTCCAGCACCGAGGCGCACGACCGCAGGGATGACCTCCCCGAGGCGGCGCTTATCCTGCGCGCCGACGGCCTCACCCACCAGCGCCTCGGCGGCGTAGGCTAGGCCGTCCATGAAGTAGGAGAAGAGGCTAAAGAGCTGCATCAGGAGGCCGTTGGCCGCCAGCGTCACGCTCCCCATACGCCCCCCGATATAGACGAAGCTCAGCATCACCGACTGCAGGAGCAGCGTGCGCAGCATCAGATGCTTGCCCACGTGGAAGTAGCGCAGGATCGTCTCGGGGTGCCAGGCATCGCTGAGGCGTAGTCTACTGAGCACCTCCCGCTCGCGGCGCCAGCCTCCGAGGGCCAGCAGCACGAGGGCGCTGTACTGCGCCATCACCGTCCCGAGGGCCAGTCCCCCGACGCCGAGGCCAAGGGGGAAGGCTAGGAGGTAGCTGTAGGTGATGTTGAGCACATTACTGGCGATGCTGACGCTCATGACGAGCTTCATCTGCTGCATGCCCACCAGCCAGCCGTTGAAGACATAGAGCAGCAGCGCCGCGGGTAGTCCGAGGAAGGCATAGCCGAGGTAGTCCTGGGCCGCAAGGCTCAGAGCCCCACCCTCCCGCTCGAAGAGCGAGGCGACGGGAGCAACATAGAGTGGGCTGGCCAGCGCCAGCACGAGCCCTACCACCAGAGCGATGAGGCTCCCCGAGGCCAGCCCCCGACCGAGGGCCGTCACGTCGCCCGCACCACGCGCCTGCGCCGTGAAGCCCGTCGTACCCATACGCAGCAGGCTCCACTGCCCGACGACGAAGGAGGTGACCGCCGCCCCTACCGTGACGGCAGCGATGCTCTCCCCGCCAGCCATACGGCCAGCCATAGCGATGTCACTGATCATCAGGAGCGGCACCGTGATGTTGGAGAGGATATTGGGATAGGTGAGCCTGAGGATCTGTCGGTAGAGGCTCTCGGGTGCGGGCTGCTTCATCGGGAGAGGTGGTGCTCGGAGACGATGAGGAGGATGTCACCCACGGCGAGCTCCAGCTTGCCCTTAGGCACCATATAGCGGTCCCCACGGCGCACGAGGATGACGAGCTCCTCCTCCCTGAGGTCGAGCTCCATCAGGAGGCTACCGCCCGCCAGCATGGGTGCATCGACACGACGCTCCTCCATGCGGGCCCCCGTATGCTTGGGGATCTTGACGCCGAAGAGGCTCACCTCCTCCTTGATCTCCTCATCGAGCTTGAGCCAGCGCGCCACCAGCGGCAGCGTCGTGCCCTGGATCAGCAGCGAGAGCAGGGTGATGAAGAAGACGATATTGAAGAGCGTCTCCGCCCCCTCGACCTGGCTCATCAGCGGATAGGTGGCGAAGATGATGGGCACGGCGCCGCGCAGGCCTACCCAGGCCAGGAAGTGGCGCCCGTTCATCGAGATGCGGGGGAAGAAGAGCAAGCAGAGGTGCACGGCCAGCGGACGCGCGAAGAGGATCATGAAGACGCCCGAGAGCAGCGCGAAGCCCGTGATGGGCAGCAGTTCGCTGGCGTTGACGAAGAGCCCCAGGGTGATGAAGAGCGTGATCTGCAGCAGCCAGGTGATGCCGTCGAAGAAGGTGGAGATACTCTTGCGGTGCACGATCTTCCTATTCCCCACCAGTACGCCCATGATGTAGACGGCTAGGTAGCCATTGCCCTGCAGCAGGCTCGTCACCGAGAAGGTGAGGAAGACCAGGCAGAGCAGGAGGATGGGATAGAGCGACTCGTTGCCGATGTTCACCTTGTTGAGGAACCAGCCCGTCAGCTTACCCAGCACGTAGCCCAGCAGGCTCCCCACGCCGAACTGTAGGAGGAAGGTCTTCAGGATGTCCGTCCACGCCCCTTCGCCTCCGCCCGTGATGTACTGGATCAGCGCGATGGTGAGCATGTAGGCCATGGGGTCATTACTCCCACTCTCGAGCTCGAGGATGGGGCGTAGGTTCTCCTTGAGGTGCATCCTGCGCGAGCGCAGCAACGCAAAGACCGAGGCCGAGTCCGTGCTGGACATCGTCGCTGCCAGCAGCAGAGCGATGGGGAAGGAGAGGTGTACAGGCGCCCAGCCCAGCTGGTCCATGCCGTAGAAGAAGCCCCCGAGGCAGAAGGTCGTCAGCAGGACCCCCAGCGTCGAGAGCATGATCCCTGGGCCGAGGACAGGGCGTATGTCGGAGAGCTTCGTCTCCAGCCCCCCCGTGAAGAGGATGACCGTCAGAGCGAGGATCCCGAGGTCCTGCATACGCCCTGCATCATTATACTCAATACCCAGCCCCGAGCTGCCGAAGGCCATACCCGTCAGGAGGAAGAGCAAGAGGGCAGGCACGCCGAAGCGCGTCCCCACCTTGCCCGCGAGGATCCCGGCGAGGATGAGCAGCGAGCCCATGAGGAGGAAAAACTCAAAGGAGAAGAGGTCCAATGTCATCTAGTGCTATTCTATTCGCTTTGTCTGCATGAGCGCCCGAGGGCGTTTAACAAATGTAAGCATTTTGGCAGGGAAAAGCAAGACTTCGAGCACACTATGCCCCCAAGGTAGGCCGTACAGCAGCCCAGTGCCCCTCCCCCACCGCACCGAGCTGCGGGCGCAGCCTCCCCACGGCGCCTCCCCACTCCCTAAGGGACAGCACACCCGAGGGCGCCCCAGCGCAGCGCGAGCCCTGTCTCCCGCTGCCGAGGGATATCGGTCACGGCTCTAAGGGGCGTCCATCAGCACGCCAAGGGGTATCAGTCAGCACGCCGAGGGCTATCCCTCAGAGCGACACGACGAGGCGAGCACCTTCCCGCAGCCCCACGCAGAGCCTCCCTGCCCCCAGCTCTAGGGAGACTTCGCGGACTGCTCCATAGCTCGGGAGCATGAGGACTCGCCCACTGAGGCCCACAAGGGGCGCAGGGCGCACACAAAGCAAGGAGCGCTGCAGGCCTTGCCCCGAGGAAGGGTGACCTGCAGCGCTCCTCGAGCGTGCATAAGGGGGGAGCTAGGCTAGCGACGCGGGTGGCGCTGGCGCCAGCTCTTGATGATCGGGTAGAAGACGAAGACGGCTGAGAGTAGCAGCGTGAACAGCGTAGGGCCGTCCAGTCGCCCACCGCGCATCCACAGCGTATAGCCCACAAGGCTCAGCCACAGCAGCGCGAAGAGCAGCATCTGCCGCGTGGTCAGCGGTCGTCGGTAGGCCATAGCACGCTAGTACTTAGCCTCACGCAGCAGCAGGGCTGCCTCGCGAGCGAAGTAAGTGAGGATGAGGTCGGCGCCCGCACGCTTGATCGACAGCAGGCTCTCCATCATGATGCGCTCGCGATCGATCCAGCCGTTCATCCCCGCAGCCTGGATCATAGCGTACTCACCGCTCACCTGATAGGCTGCCAGCGGCAGGTCGTAGCGATCGCGCGCCCAGCGGATGACGTCGAGGTAGGGCATGGCGGGCTTGACCATGACGATATCCGCCCCCTCGGCGATATCGCTCTCGATCTCGCGCATGGCCTCACGGATGTTCGCGGGGTCCATCTGGTAGCTACGTCGGTCGCCAAAGGCGGGGGCGGAGTCAGCAGCGTCGCGGAAGGGGCCGTAGAAGGCGGAGCTGAACTTCGCCGCGTAGGACATGATGGGCAGCTGCTCGTAGCCCTCGCGGTCGAGGGCCTCACGCATGGCAGCGATACGCCCGTCCATCATATCGGAGGGGGCGACCATGTCCACCCCAGCGCGGGCGAAGGAGAGGGCCTGACGGCAGAGGTAGGGCAGCGTGGCGTCGTTGTCCACCGTGTAGTGCTCGTGCAGGATGCCGCAGTGCCCGTGGTCGGTGTATTCGCACATGCAGATATCGGCGATGACGATGAGCTCGGGCAGGGCAGCCTTCAGCGCGCGGATGCCCTGCTGGACGATGCCGTGGTCGCTGTAGGCTTCGCTACCCGTCTCGTCCTTGTGCTCGGGGATGCCGAAGAGCATGACGGAGAGGACGCCGAGGCGGTAGAGCTCCGTGCACTCCTTCACCAGTTCGTCCACCGAGAGGCGGTACTGCCCCGGCATGGTGGAGATCTCCTCACGGATGCCCGTGCCGTGCACGACGAAGAGGGGCGCGATGAAGACGGAGGGGCTGAGCGTCGTCTCACGGACGAGGCTGCGCAGCTGAGGGGTCATACGCATACGGCGTAGACGTGTCGTAGGGTACATAAGCTAGCTTATAGGATGTGATCAATGTACTGAGTGAAGGCTGTCGGGGAAGTAAGGCGCTAGGCGGATACTATCCTCACGACTGAAGGCAGGGCTCTGGCGTAGGTGGCGCCAGCTGAGGCGTCGTCCCTGACGCAGCACCCCGAGGCGCAGCCCCTGCAGCTGCGCGCGGTTGAGGTAGGGATGCCAGGGCAGGGAGTCGGCACGCAGTGCGGAGAGCGGATGCTGGCGCGGGGGCGTGCGGACGGCGAACCATGGCCGCAGCTGGACGAAGCGGTCGGCATCCATCCCATAGACCTCCTGCAGCTGCAGAACCGTATAGTAGCCCCCGAGGCGGCTACGCAGCGAGAGGATGCGGTGGGCGAAGGCAGGGCCTATGCCTGGGACGCGCAGCAGTGTCAGCGAGTCTACAGCGTTGAGGTCCAGCGAGACGTAGCGGGTGTACTTAGCTACGGTGTGCTCCGTCCCCGAGGGCGGGCCTACGTAGTCGGGGCTCGTGACGAGGCGCTGGGTGGAGTCGTGCCGCTCGGGTGCCGCTTGGGCTCCCCGCTGCAGCTCGGGAGTAGGCTGGGAGGCAGCAGCACGATTCGCTAAGGGAGCTTGCCCGAGGGTCGTGACCGCCCTTGGGCTAGGACTGCGGTACTGTGTCCAGGCGTAGAGCGCGAGGGCAGAGCTTAGGACGATGACCAGCAGCATGAGGACGATACGCTCTGCCTTACCTATGGGATGGTCGCCCTGTCGCATGTCGGTCTCTGGCTATAGGCTGTCGCGGCGCAGCTCCTGCTCGATGCGTCCGTCCCTGAGGACGATCATGCGGTCGGCACGCGCAGCGAACTCGGAGTCGTGGGTGACGATGACGAAGGTCTGCCCCAGCTGAGCACGCAGGTCGAAGAAGAGCTGGTGTAGGCTCTCCTTATTGGCCGTGTCGAGGCTGCCCGAGGGCTCATCGGCGAAGATGACGGCGGGCTCATTGACCAGCGCGCGCGCCACGGCGATACGCTGGCTCTCGCCACCCGAGAGTTCGCTGGGCTTATGCCCCGCCCGCTCCGAGAGGCCGAGGCGGCTGAGCAGCTCGAGGGCCCGCGTCTTGGCCTCGGAGCGCGAGCGTCCCAGCAGCAGCGCGGGGATCATGACGTTCTCCAGGGCGGTGAACTCAGGCAGCAGCTGATGCGACTGGAAGATGAAGCCGAGGCGACGACAGCGGAGCTCGGCCAGTCGGCGCTCGCTGAGCTGGGCGACCTCCTCGCCCTCGATACGCAGCGAGGCGCCGGGCTCGGCCTGCTCCAGCGTCCCGAGGATCTGCAGCAGGGTCGTCTTGCCCGCACCACTAGCGCCGACGATGGAGATGATCTCGCCCGCCTCGACACTGAGGTCGACGCCCTTGAGCACCTCGAGCGATCCGAAGTGCTTGTGTATGTTAGTTGCCTGTAGGAGCATGCTGCGGGGGGATAGCAGATGAGGCGTGGATATGCTGCAGCACATAGGCCGCCAGCTGGCAGCCGAAAAGGGCCGGCATATAGGAGATGGTGCCCGCAGTGGAGCGCTTGCAACGCTCGCCCTCGATCTCCAGCACGGCCGACTCATCGGGCAGCTCGCTGGAGAAGACGACGGGCACGCCGCGGCTGATGCCCAGCTTACGGAGGCGCTTGCGGAGGGCGCGGGCCAGCGAGCAGTTGTAGCTGTGTGCTAGGTCCGCCTGATGGATCTTGGAGGGATCGCTCTTGGCCCCCGCGCCCATGGAGGAGACGATGGGCAGCCCGCGCTCCCGCGTCAGGGCGATGAGGTAGACCTTGGGCGAGAGGGAGTCGATGGCATCGACGACGAAGTCATAGCGATGGCGGTCGAGCAGCTCGACCATGTTCTCATCCTTGAGGAAGTCCTCGATGACCTCCAGCTGGACCTCGGGGTTGATGTCACGCAGGCGCTCGGCGAGCACGCGGGCCTTAGGCTCGCCGATATGGCTATGCGTGGCGATGAGCTGGCGATTGATATTGGAGGGCTGTATGGTGTCAGCGTCGACGATGGTGAGGCGACCGATGCCGCCACGTACGAGGAGCTCGCTGGCGTAGCCGCCGACACCTCCCAGCCCCACGACGAGGACATGGCAGGCAGCGAGTTCGTCTACACGTGTATCCCCGAGCAGCAGTCTCGTGCGCTCCGTCCAGGCTTTGGCTTGACTCATCGAGGGGACTTAGTTGATGCCGCGCTTATTGAGCTCCTGCTGGTAGAGCTTGGCGTTGACCAGATGCTCGCTGAAGCGTGCGGCGAAGCGGTGGTAGCCCGAGAAGTCCTCGCGGGCACACATATATAGGTAGTCGTGCGCCTCGGCCGCCAGCACGCTGTCGATGGTCGCCGTGTGGGGCAGCACGATAGGGGCAGGGGGGAGGCCTACGACGCGGTAGGTGTTGTAGGGCGACTCGGTGGCTAGGTGCTCACCCTTAATGCGCTTGAGGGCAAAGTTGCCCGTGGCATACTTCACTGTCGGGTCGGACTGTAACTTTATGCCCTGACGGAGACGATTGAGGTAGAGGCCTGCGATGCGGCTATACTCGTCTCGCTTGGCCGACTCGCTCTCCACGATGGAGGCCAGCGTCGTCACCTGCAGCGGGGTGAGTCCCAGGCGCTGGGCGGCCTCACTGCGCCCACCGCGCCAGAAGCGCTGGTAGCCGCTGTGGATGCTATCCAGCAGCTCCCTGCCCGTAGCCGTCCAGCGCAGTGTGAGCGGTTGGCGCATCAGCTGCGCACGTAGCGTCTCGCGAGTCATGCCATAGCGGGAGAGGAGCGTGGCATCATTGAAGGCAGCCTCCAGACTATCGCGCTTGACCCAGAGCTGGGCAGCGAAGAAGTCGAGGATCTCGGCATTCGTCCGCAGCGCCCCCGGCTGGAGCACGAGGGGCACATCCGCGCCGTGCTGCAGCTCGTCGATGACCCCAGCCATATTCATATCGCGCGTGATGGCATAGCGGCCGGGGCGCAGCGGCCCGGAGCTCAGGCCTCGGTAGTCCGCCAGCCAACCGAAGAGGCGGGGGTAGCGCAGCCAGAGCTTGGACTGCAGCTGCTGTCGGAGCTCGGGGTACTTCGCCCCTGGAGCTACGAGGATGTAGGTCGTGTCGGCCTCGGGGCGTCCTGCAGGTGCCGTATAGAGGTAGCCCCCAGCACCTAGGCCTAGGAGGACAAGGAGCAGAACAAGCAGCAGGAGGTAGCGTCCCCAGGGGCGACGGCGCCCGTAGCTGGAGCGGTGCCCGCGGTACTTGGAGGGCAGGAGGCGACGCCCATTGATGCGCTGATAGTGCGCGACAGAGTTCTTTGACATAGGAGGGAGGGCTCGGGGAGGTGAGTATTAGCGGTAGAAGGCGCTCGGCGAACTGAGGCGCTGTAGGTCTCCGCCGCGGATGGCGTAGAAGGAGGGCAGGCGCTGCACGTTGTACAGACCGAGGCTGCGCCCCTCGGCATCATGGACGGTCGTCCAGGGGAGGGTGCGCGTGGCGTTCTTCCAGAAGTAGCTATCGGCATCCACCGAGACCTCGTAGATACGGAGCTCAGGGTGCGCCTGCTGGAGCTGGCGCAGCTCTGCCACGAGCTCGGGTGACCAAGGCTCGGCGTAGGAAGTAAAGCTGACGAGCGTAGGGCCCTGAGCCGCGAGCTCCTTCAGCGAGACCTTACGCCCCGTGCGGTCGGGATAGCTGAGCTCGGGGTAGGCGACGACCTCGGGCTGCTGGGGCAGCTCGTAGCCAGGCTCGTCGATCACGCAGCTACCACGCTTGATGGCTCGCGCCTGGAGCGCGGCTTTCTTGAGGAGCGCCGCGTAGGGCGCCTCGGGGTAGAAGGTATCGTAGGCGGTGGCTACGGCGGCGAAGGCTGCGGCATCGTCTGGATTGAGTGGGGAGAAGTAGCTGCCCGAGCCGATGGTCTGCAGTAGGGCAAAGCAGGCCGCGGGACTCTTGGGGTCGGCGTAGATGAAGCGCTCGGTGAGCTGCTTCTTGAGCGCCGCGATGAGCTCTGAGCTACGAGCACGCGCCGAGTCGGCATTGAGCCTATTCGCCCAGGCCTCCTGCACGATGGGCTCCAGCTGACGGCTGGTAGCCTTGCTGAGGCGGCAGACCTCCTGGATCTGCTTATTGTAGTCCTCGGGCGAGGTGATACGGTAGCTGTCGAAGAGGCGCGAGGCCTCGGCTGTGATGCTGAAGCGACGTGCCGAGTCCGCCGCGAAGGGGATATGCTGCTCCCCGAGGCGCAGACGGTAGAGCATCGGGTAGCTGTGCCCCTCACCGCGGAAGGAGAAGCGCCCCTCCTTATCAAGGCGCACCGAGTCGATGATGCGAGGCTCCTCGGAGATCGTCTCCTCGAGGTAGAGCATCTGGTCGGCGGCTCCGCTGATGGTGCCCTCGGCGATGAAGTCGCTCGACTTGCGGCCCGAGCAGCTGGCTAGCAGGCAGAGGGCTAGCGTCAGCCCCAGTAGTCGTCCTATTCGCTTGGTCATGTGTCTATGATCGTGTGTGTGTCCTTAGTCTGTCCAGTAGTCCCCGGTGGCAAGCAGCAGCTCCTCGGCGCGGGCGATCTCGCCAAAGAGCGTCTCGCGGGTCGTGGCCTGCAGCATGGCGATGCGCACGGGGCGGAAGTGGTCTATGCCCTTGAAGATGGGGCTGGCGGCGATGTGGCGGCGGCTGTGGAGGATGCCGCGGCGCTCGTCGAGCTTAGCGATGTTATTATCCACCAGCTGGCGCAGCACCTCGACGTAGTAGCTCTTGGCACGCATCGGCAGCTGCTCGCCTGTGGTGAGGTAGTGGCGCATCTGCTCGAAGATCCAGGGCTGCCCGATAGTCGCACGACCTACCATGACGGCATCCACGCCGTAGGTGTCGAAGGCGCGGCGAGCCTCTTCGCCCGTCGTGATATCGCCGTTGCCGATGATGGGGATGTGCATGCGGGGATTATTCTTCACCTCCCCGATCAGCGTCCAGTCCGCCTGCCCCGTGTACATCTGGGCACGGGTACGGCCATGGATGGTGAGGGCTTGGATACCGCAGTCCTGCAGGGCCTCCGCCAGCTCAACGATGATCCGACTGTCGTGGTCCCAGCCAAGGCGCGTCTTGACCGTCACGGGGATCTTCACCGCCTTGACGATCTCACGTACGATCTCCAGCATGAGGGCGGGGCAACGAAGCATGCCGCTGCCAGCGCCCTTACCTGCTACCCGCTTGACAGGGCAGCCGAAGTTAAGGTCCAGTAGGTCAGGTCCCGCAGCCTCGGCGATGCGTGCCGCCTCCACCATGGGGGCGACCTCACGCCCATAGATCTGTATGGCTACGGGGCGCTCCTCTGGGTCGATGGCGAGCTTGCGCGTCGTGCCCGCCACCTGACGGATGAGGGCATCGGCGCTGAGGAACTCGGTATAGACAAGGTCAGCGCCGAAGCGGCGGCACATCAGCCGAAAGGCGGCATCCGTCACGTCCTCCATCGGAGCCAGCAGTAGCGGCTCCTGTCCTAGCTCTAGGCTCTGTCCTATCTTCATCCCTTCTTTCCTTCTACTATATATACTGAATATACTGAGGCCACCTCTAGTGCCCGATGGATATCCGGACAAATATAAGTATCTCCAATGAGATCTGCTAGCCCCGTGGCGCGCAGCGTGCTGTGGACGCGCTCGTTGACCCCCGAGAGGATGAGGCGCGTGCCGCTACGCTGCGAGGTCACGACGAGGATCCCGAGGTTACGCACCGCCGTTGAGTCCATGAAGGGCACCGAGCGCATACGTAGGATACGCACGGGCGGAGCAGCCTGCGTCACCGACGTCACTTCCTCGAAGCGATTAGCGATGCCGAAGAAGAAGGGCCCCTCGATCTCGTAGACCTCTACTCCCTCGGGCAGCGTGAGGCGCTCGCTCTGGCCCTGATGTCCGTCATCCCCCGCGGCATGCAGCTCCAGTTCGCCCCGCGAGACGAGGATGCGCGTGCTCTCGACCATGCGCTGCATGAAGAGCAGCATCGCCAGCAGCAGCCCCAGCTCGATAGCGATCGTCAGGTCGAAGATTACCGTCAGCAGGAAGGTCACCACGAGCACGGCCACATCGCTCTTCGGGCCACGCAGCGAAGCGCGCACCGAGCGCCAGCCACTCATATTATAGGATATGACTACCAGCACCCCCGCCAGCACCGCCATAGGGATATAGGCCATCAGCGGCATGAGGAAAAGGAAGGTCACAAGAAGTACCGCGGCGTGCGTCATCCCCGCGATGGGGCTGCGCCCGCCGTTGTTGATATTGGTCATCGTGCGGGCAATGGCTCCCGTAACGGGGATCCCGCCGACGAAGGGCACGATGATATTGGCCACGCCCTGCGCCACGAGCTCGGTATTGGAGCGGTGCCGCTCCCCGATGACCCCATCGGCGACGCTGGCCGAGAGGAGCGACTCGATGGCGCCAAGCAGCGCGATGGTGAAGGCGGGCGAGATGAGGCGCTCCACCAGCTCCCAGCTCAGCTCAGGGGCGACGAGCGGAGGCAGACTCGTGGAGATCTGATAGCGGTCGCCTATGGTCACCAGCTCAGTGGTGCCACAGTAGGTCTTCAGCACATAGCCGAGGATCGTCATCACGACGATAGCCACGAGCGAACCAGGGATGACCTTTGTCAGCCGTGGCGTCAGCTGGATGATCGCGATGCTCCCGAGGCCTACGGCGAGTGTCAGCCAATGGGTCTGTCCGAGGCTTGAGAGCAGGACGCCCCACTTGGGGACGAACTCCTTAGGCAGACTCGTGAGGCCGAGACCGAAGAGGTCATTGATCTGCGTGGTGAAGATCGTCACCGCGATCCCTGCCGTGAAGCCTAGGATGATGGGATAGGGGATGAACTTGATGAGCGTCCCCAGCCTAAGCAGTCCCATCAGCACGAGGAGGATCCCCGCCATCAGCGTCGCCACGAGCAGCCCGCTCATGCCGTACTCGGTGATGATCCCGAGCACGATGACGATGAAGGCGCCCGTCGGCCCCCCGATCTGCACCGAGCTCCCGCCCAGCGCGGAGACCACGAAGCCGCCGATAACAGCCGTGATCAGCCCCACCTCTGGGGAGACGCCACTGGCGATGGCGAAGGCGATAGCCATAGGTAGGGCGACAATCCCTACGATGAGTCCTGCCAGGAGATCGCGCGTCAGCATCCCCCGATTGTAGCCCTTGAGGCTATCCAGCAGCATAGGTCGTACAGAGAATCCTAGCTTCATCTACTTCCGTCTATATATGATCATGAGGACTACAAAGATACGAAGAGCAGGGCGCATCACCCAGCCCTAGCCTCAGCCCGCCACCAGGACTCCTTCCCCCGAACACAAGCGCGAAGACAAGGAGGCTACCGCACCCATACTAAGTCTTCTCCTTACATACTCCCTCCAAGGCTCGCACCTATCAGGGGGCATCGCCTATACCACGCTCAAGCTACGGCAGGCAGAAGGTCGACGGGCTTCGGCAAAAGGCCCCACGGTATCCTGCAGGCCCTGCTAGGCTCCAAGCTAGGGCCTAGCTATCCTCCCCGTCTCCCCACAGAACAGCCCTTGGGCGCAAAAAATGAGCCCGACACGAAAAAGCCAGTGGTCACCCACTGGCTTTTTCTTTCTTCGCATATCTTAATAAGTAGCTGTCCCCAATAGCCTTACAGAGGTCGTATTGGATGGCTACTGCGAAGGTACATAAACGGAAAGCCAATCACAACGCTGGGTGTTGTTGTGTGTCCGCTCTGTGTATTGGATGGCTACTGCGAAGGTACATAAACGGAAAGCCAATCACAACTGTTTGACTGCATCAATGACGCCTTTGCATATTGGATGGCTACTGCGAAGGTACATAAACGGAAAGCCAATCACAACGGCCTGCGGAAGGCATAGAGCTCATCCTCGATTGGATGGCTACTGCGAAGGTACATAAACGGAAAGCCAATCACAACTGACATACTACGATGGGGACACGGCCTTTGATTGGATGGCTACTGCGAAGGTACATAAACGGAAAGCCAATCACAACAAGGACGGGAAGCCTATCGAGGAGCCTGCATTGGATGGCTACTGCGAAGGTACATAAACGGAAAGCCAATCACAACAGCCCGAGCGTGCTGCATAGTTATTGCCCGATTGGATGGCTACTGCGAAGGTACATAAACGGAAAGCCAATCACAACAAGGACGGGAAGCCTATCGAGGAGCCTGCATTGGATGGCTACTGCGAAGGTACATAAACGGAAAGCCAATCACAACAGCCCGAGCGTGCTGCATAGTTATTGCCCGATTGGATGGCTACTGCGAAGGTACATAAACGGAAAGCCAATCACAACAAGGACG
>ERZ772827.71-NODE-71-length-55219-cov-4.776031_pt1 | contig 55219 bp, 48 predicted proteins | sample MGYA00580850_ERZ772827 | MGnify/ENA primary metagenome ERZ772827 (study PRJEB29015, sample SAMEA2737950) | human oral metagenome | biome: human oral; feature: human-associated habitat; material: dental | place: China | collected 2145 ... | reverse complement strand
TGCCTCTTTAGATGCAAAGCAAAAGCAAGGGGAAGCTCTCTCCATACAAGAAAAGGAAATGATAACCGCATATCAGCAGCAACTTGAAGCACTCAAGGCACAGATGCAATCAAGGCTGACCAATTATCTCAAAGCCTCTATCACTCAAGCTCCGGTAGTTGCGCTGATGCGTTATCTTGGGCAAGAAAGTCTTGGAGGGAAGAAACTCTCTGATCTCCTCTCTCATCAAGACAAACCTTTTGCTACGCTTGTCCAAGAGACGACGCTCACGGGAAAGGCTGAACCCATTCTCCAGCTCAAAGGAATGATTGAAGGAAAACCTTTGACCTTTTATTACAATCTTGCTGATCCAACCGCTAGCTTGGAATGTGATGACAATCTGCACTATGATCCCTTTTCTCATCAGCTTTCTTTGTGAGTTCAGGGGAAAGGGAATAGGACAAAGCTCAACCTTCAGATGCCAACGACCAAAGAGCTTTCTCAGCGTCTTGAAGAAGCGTTGACGCCAGAGAAGGTAAAAGATATTATTGATCAGGCTTCAGATCTTCAAGACTATCAGGAGAAAATCTGACTTTTAGCGAGCGATCAGCTAGAAGACTCCTTTTCTACGGATGAAACGATCCATTCACGTCTTGCCCGTCATACTGAGAAAAATCTTGCCATTCAGGAGCTTCAGGCACAATTGGTGCCTCCTGAGATCACGCACCAGCTGATGAAAGACGGTTTGATTAACCAGCACCGTCCTACGCAAAACGTATTTAGGCTTTTGGATCGCACGAGCGAAGAGAGCACAGACGCGGAACTTCAATCTTTTAGAATCGCGATAAAAAAGCTGGATTCCTTCCTCAAGTCTCCAAATCTCTCTCAAAAAATTATGGAAATTCAAGATCCTATCCTTCGTAATGTCCTCACAAAACTCTCTGATGCAAATCTAAAGAAATCTGACTTTCAAGTTCGATCGACTGCAATGCTAGATTTTTTTAACCTTTTCACCAGGCAGAATCTGACAGACAATAGCGTAAATCCTGAAACTCCAGACTACAAGATGAATCTTTCAGACTTTTCTCGTTTTATTGGTTTTTTGGATCGTCCTGATCAGATGATTACCGATCCGAAACATTTGGAACAGTTCTCACCAGCATTTCGTGAGAAGTATCAGCTCCAAGAGTCTGCTCAGCAGGGAGGGCTTTCGCATTTGGAAGATGAGATTGCGGCGGTCTATGAAGAGGAGCCGTCCTACGCCTATGCGTAGAAGAAGATGCTTGAATCGATGGAACACTTAACTAGAGTGCTTCACAACCTTCGCAATGACTAGTTTACTTTGTATTTTTTAAAAAGAAAAAGAGGAAGGCTGACTCCCCTCCTCTTTTGTCTGATTTTTAGAACTATTTTACTTTATAATTACCAAGGATAGTTACCATCTCTTGATACTGGGCTTTGAGCGTAGCGTTTACTTCTTTCATAAGATTAGTAAAGGTCGTCTTGAGCATCTCGATAACAGCAGTTTTTTCCTTTGCAGTTGGGAATTTATCGGCGTGCTTTGCAAAGTGATCATCAAGGATCTTATGAATCTTTTGCTCCTGAGTAGTTGCTTTAGCAGGACATTCTCCTCTGTAGTATGCCCATTCATCACATTTTGTACCATCAGAAAGCGTACATACTCCAGATTCATTACCGTTTTTGTCTTTTACGATCTCATGTTTTCCTCCATTCTTTTCACAGTTTACAGAAGCAGGATTAGCCATTCCTACTGTAGGTGTCGTCTTTTTTGACCAAAGGTATTTTGACCCGCTTGCTGTGGTAAGCTCGAGTTGATTTCCTGTCATGAGCTGATATTTGGCATTAGAAAGGTCAAATTTGCTCTCAGCATCCATAAGAGGCGTATTGCAGTACATGAGCGTAGTAGCCATTGGTCCTGCTAGGATTTGGTCTCCTGAAAGGGAATAGATCGTAGAAAGATTATTGCAGAAAGATCCGAATACCTTTCCTGTCCCAAACTTTACTGTTGCTCCAGTCAGAGCTTTCCCCTCAAAAGAAGTGAGTTCCCATTCGGTTGCCTCGAGAGGATTGATTTCTGCAGCGAAGATTCCGCTGACTGCGAGTGATGCAGCACAGAGCATTCCTGCTGCCATAAGTGTTTTTTTCATAGTTTTTTTGCATAGAAAATAAAAACGTTTTCTATACTGGATAACGCATAGGATTAAAGAAATGTGACAAAAAAAATCTGACTTTTGTCGCTGGTGGGAGATTTTTTGGTATGAAAAGTGCTTGTAATTTGAGAGAGTTTGACTACATATAAGGGTGATTTTTTTATTTTATTATTGATTAGAGATGAAAATTCTTGTGCTGAATAGTGGTAGCTCTTCATTGAAATACCAGCTTTTTAATATGGAGAATCAAGAGGTTCTGGCTAAGGGACTTGTCGAGAGGATTGGGATTGACGGAGGGAAAATTAAGCATAAAACCGCAACTGGAGTAAAGCATGACATCGAATGACATCTTGCAAATCATGAAGTTGCTTTGCACAAGGTACTTGAACTTTTGGTTGATCCTGAGCTTGGAGCTTTGGGAAGCCTTTCTGAGATCAATGCGATCGGACATAGAATGGTTCATGGAGGAGAAAGCTTTAAGCAATCAACGATTATTACTCCAGGAGTAAAGGAAGAATTTAGGAGATTAACAGCACTTGCTCCGCTTCATAATCCCGCCAACCTGATGGGGGTAGAAGCTTGTGAGAAGATTCTCCCTGGTGTGCCTAATGTTGCGGTCTTTGATACTGCGTTTCATCAGACTATGAAACCTGAGCATTATCTCTATGCACTTCCTTATAGATGGTATCAAGACTATAAAGTGAGAAGATATGGTTTTCACGGGACTTCACATAAATATGTAAGTCAAAGATTAGCTGAACTGATGGGAAGATCAGATTTAAAGGTTATTACCTGTCACGTAGGAAATTGAGCGAGCATTACTGCTATCAGAAATGGAGAGGTTGTTGAGACCTCTATGGGACTCACTCCTCTTGAAGGGGTAATCATGGGAACCAGATGCGGAAACATTGATCCAGCTATTGTGCCTTTTATGATGAAGCAAGAAAATCTGAGCGTTGAGCAGATTGATACGATAATGAACAAGGAATCTGGGATTCTCGGACTCTTTGGTAAGTCAAGCGATCATAGAGACGTTGAAGATGGCTACCTTGCAGGCAGCGAAAAAGAAACCATGATCTTGGAAATGTATACGAATGCGATTTTGAAATATATTGGTAGTTATGCCGCACTACTTGAGGGCGTTGATGCCATCGTGTTTACAGCTGGGGTGCTAGAAAACTCTATCATTCAGAGAAAGCTCCTTGCTGAAAGGCTTGCTTGGCTTGGAGTGGATTTTGACGAAAGTTTAAATAACTTTAGAGGAGAAGAGAGAAAACTGACTAAAGAAGGTAGTAAGATTCAACTTTGGGTGATTCCAACTGATGAGGAACTTATGATTGCAAAGGATACTTATGCTCTTACTAAATAGGAAATAAAGCCCTTTCTTTCAAAGCATTGTGAAGATTTTAGCTTATAAGGAATACTAGCTGTAGAATGGTTATCCTGCTTTTGTTGGTAGATTGCTCTCTATAGTTGTAGTATTCCTTTTATATCTTTAGAAAAGATGAAAAAAATCTGACTTCTTATTTTGTGAATCCTTTGTCTAATGGGAATCTCGTTTGCGCACGAGATTGATCCCATGCATTTGCCGAGATTTGAGTATTTTGTGAATGATTATTCTCAAACCCTCAGCCAAGAGGAATTTGAAGAGCTCAATCAACTTGCTGAGACTCTTGAAACGACATCCGGATATCAAGTTGTGACGGTTCTTTTCCCTCATAGAGAAGGGAATGAGCTTTTTGATATTGCACTCAAAGCGTTTAATGAAAACGGAATTGGAGATAAAGACAGGAATGATGGACTTTTGCTAGCGATTGCAACTGAGGAAAAGAAGATCAGAATTATGGTTTGATATGGATTGGAAGCTGAGATTCCTGATGCTCTCGCCAAAACGATCATTGAAGCACTTATTAGACCTGAAGTAAATAGCGGAAACCTCTATCAAGGAATCAAGAATTTTTATAGTTTTTTTTCTGATCAAGAGATACAAGCTCAGGTTAAACAACTGCTTCCTGAGGAAGAAGATTCCAGCTCTCAGATGACCTTTCTCTGAGTTTATGCGGTTCTTTTGGCTGCGTTAGTTCTTCGAGGTTCGACAGGGAAAGGTGGATCTTCTAGAGGTAGTTGGAGAAGCTCAAGTTCAAGTTCAAGTAGCTCTTCTAGCTGGGGAGAAAGCTCTAGCAGTGGAGGCTGATTCTCTGGAGGTGGAGGAAGTTCTGGAGGCGGAGGTGCTGGAGATTAACTTGCAGTTTGAGAGCAAAAAAGTATAAGAAATCAGACTTTTTATCTTTTTTTTGAGAAAATAGATGAAGAAAGGAACGCTTTGGGGAATCGTTATTGCTGTGATCTTGCTCGGAATTTCTGTGATTGCAGGTCAATATAATTCCCTTGTAAAACTTGAGGAAACCGTCAAAGCCCAACGAGGACAGGTAGAATCCGTCTATCAAAGGAGAGCCGATCTCATCCCTAATATCGTAGCTACTGTCAAGGGAGAAGCTGCTTTTGAGCAGGAGACGTTGAGACAAGTAGTAGAGGCGAGAGCTTCTGCGACACAGATGAAAATAGATGCAAATAATGCACAAGACTTTGCAAAATTCCAAGCGGCTCAGGGAGAACTCTCTCAGGCATTGGGAAGATTGATGATGCTTACTGAGAACTATCCTAGCTTAAAAGCCAACCAAGCCTTTAGCGATCTCAGAGTTCAGCTCGAAGGAAGTGAAAATAGAATTGCTGTAGAAAGGATGAACTACAATAAGGTTGTAGGAAAGTATAATATCAAGCTGAGAAGCTTCCCGACCAATCTTATTGCTAAGTGGCTCGGATTTGAGAGAGCAAACCTTTTTGAAGCAACAACGGGTAGCGAAGTTGCGCCTGTAGTAGCATTCTAGCCGAGGACTCGAAGAAAAAAGAAAGAAGTCTGATTTTTGACTTCTTTTTTTAATTATTTATTTAAGATTTCTTCAAAAAATAACTTGACTTTTACCTCCTTTTCTCTATCTTTTCTTACACTAATTTTATCCACTTGAGATAAGTTTGCTTGTGAGAGTATGCTTATCTGGAAACGGGCGTAGGTTTCTCTACCCCGTTTTTTTCGTATTTGCAGAAATATCCCGCTTCAGAACTGGAAAATATTTCTTTAAATAATGTCTTGACATTTTATGGATATTATGTATATTTGTGGTCAGCAATATATTTTTCATCTCAAAGATGGAGACTATTGTTTGTGAAAGCAAGAGTTTCCGAGAGCAGGTAGAGAATCTCTGCCTGCTTTTTCGTTTTTTACAAAAAAAGACAGCCTGGAGGGACTGTCCTCATATATTTAAGGATTTCACACAAAGACATTATGAGGTCTTAGAGAAGAACGATATTTTCTCTTAGCTCTTGGATTGACGATCTGATTTTTTCAAATCAGAATGCAAAATTACTTCTCAGATTTCCATTTTCTCTAAGGAGCATTGTCAGCTTGTCCTCAATATCTTGCATCCCTTCGACAAGTAAAAGGAGATCTTTAGTGGATTGAATCAACCCATTATCTAGCTCTTTCGCTAATCTGGCGATGTGAGCTTTCAACTGGAGAAGGGTGCTTACTACTACATCCACATACTCACTTTCAAAATGATGAAGGATTCCTCCTCCATATTGACATGCTGCCTCTGTAGTGTATTCTAATGCAGAAATCAGAGCATCACAAGTTGTTGCAATTTTTTCGAGAAGTGTATTCGTTTTTGTAAGCGAATTAGAAAATTTCATTGATTCGTTCATTGGGATTAAGACAAGCTAAAAATGATTACCTCTCTATTATATTCCAAAACTAAAAAAAAGAAAAAAAATCTGATTTTTTCTCTTTCTTGATACTTGCCTTTTTTTGAAATGATGATTTAGTGCGATTTGTCTTGCGAAGAAAGGTAGGTAGCACAAGCAAAACCAGAAGACCAACACCGTTGAAGATTGAAGCCTCAGGTCTCCCCAGTGACATTAAGCGACTCTCCAATAACGAATACTCAAGGAAGCTTTTTGAGCTCGAGATGCTCGTCCACCTCTTCAAAGAGAATCCCTCCAGACATTACTTTCGCTTTTTCTCGAGAGCCTAGGCGAATTGGAGTCAAAGTCATCGTATATTTTCCGAAGCCGGATTTCACCCTTAGATAGCTAAAAATTCTCTTGGTCATAGCACTTTCTGGGATTATTAGTCTGATTTTTAGATTTTTTAGCTTGTCTCCATACTGATAACCAAGTCGAAGGGAAGTATTAAAAACAGCAGGTCAAGAGATTCCTTCATGCGTAAAGAGCAGATCTCCTTGCGTTTCATAGACACATTTTCATCACTCAAGAAGCTGAATTTTTGCAAACGTGCTACTTCCGGAAAGTTGGTCGATCTTTTCCTGTGTCTGGATTCCACAGAGGGCAGGATGAGCAGCTTTTGTTGCGATTTTGTATTCTTTTGCTAGAGTAAAGGCAAACTTTCCTCCTCCGATCTGCGGAAATGAACAGCCCCCACTAGCCAGAATTATCCTTTTAGTGGTGAAATTTTCATTTGATGTTTTGACGGAAAAACCTTCTGCTATTCTCTCTACCTGGAGGACTTCCGTCTTAGTGAGGATTGTTGTGGCATTTTTCTCATTCTCTTTGATCAGGAAATCCACCAGTTGGCGAGATTTATTGCTCTCTAGGAGGATTCTTCCAGCGTCTTCCTCTTTGCTTTCGATTCCGTGGTCTCTAAGAAAGTTTATCATTTCTTGCGGTCAAAAAGCTTGAAAAAAAGCAGAGAGTCTCTCTCTTTGATCTCCAAGATAATGATCTGAGCTGGTATTAAGATTTGTGAAATTGCATCTCCCCTTTCCAGAAAGCAAGAGCTTAGTTGCTATACTGTCTGTCTTTTCCAGAATCAGCTTTTTTCGCTGTTTTGGCAATAGCATTGAGCAAAATAAGCCACTTGCTCCAGCCCCAATAATAATCACATCGTGCATTTTTCTCCGAGCTAAAGGCTAAAAAAGACCTGTTCAACTGCCCTAATTATCGCATCACCAAAATAGAAAAAAATCAGATACGAAAACAGAAAACACCCACTTCCGAGTAGTGCTCCTATAACGACATCAGTAAATCGATGAACATGGAGATATCGCCTACTCCAAGCAACAATTCCCCCGCAGATGATCGCAAAGACAAAGATTACTTCACGATATTCAAGGTTGAGGAGCCGAGAAACAGCAATTGCTGCACTCAAGAAAAATACGAATCCTGCTGTGGTATGTCCGCTTGGGAAACTATAGTCTTTGAAGGTGATTTTTGCTTTTTCAGGTCTTGGTCTTTGAGTTATTCTTTTTACGCTTCGGAACGCAATTGATGCGACCAAAATACTACTTACTCCGATTCCAAAAATTCTCAATTCCTTGCTCCAGATCAGGATTCCGCTCATTAGAAGATAGAATATTCCGACTGATAAGGGAGTAATTGCATGATTAATGAAGAGAGAAAGCTGAAGTTTCCGTGGAGTATCTTTTTTTTTGCGAGCGAGACGACGATCCCGTTTTGTGATTGCTTCAGGGAAAAGAAGTATTCCAAGCGTTGCCAACAAAACGAAAAAACCTAGAGTAATACTCAGATAGATAAGTTTTTTTGCGCTGATATCAAACATAAATATCGTTCTTCTCTGTGAAATAAAGCATCTTTCAGGATTTAAATGATGGTATAGTAAGACGGAAATATAAGATCAGGATTTATATAGCTCCTCAACCTCCATCATAACGATCTTAGCAACACTCTTGAAAGGAAAGAAGTAGTTTATCCCCTAGGCTACGGCTTTAACGGCATCTGCGATGACAGTTGCCACCTGTTTGTCCAAGGCTGAAGGTAGTATTTCATCTCTGGTTGGATTTTTGAGGTAATTAGCAAGGGCTTGAGCTGCTGCAAGCTTATGTTTTTTTTCTACTTTAGGGATTCTTGCCTCTAATAAGCCTTTGAATAGGCCAGGGAAGACAAGCACATTATTTACCTGGTTTGGAAAATCAGACCTTCCTGTTGCAATAATGGTAGCTCCTCATTTTTTCGCCTCATCAGGGGTAATCTCTGGCTCTGGATTAGAAAGAGCAAATAAAATAGGATCTGAATTCATCTTTTTTACATCCTCAGCAGAGATGAGATTTGGTTTGCTCACTCCGATAAATACATCTGCTCCGACGAGAGCTTCACTAAGAGAACCACTGCATTGATTAAGATTGGTCAGTGCTCGAGGCTGTTTGTATGTGTTGAGATCGGTTCTTCCTTGATGAATACAGCCTTTTGAATCTGTGATAACGAGATGTTTCGCTCCAAAATCCTGTAATAATGAGGCAATAGCAAGTCCTGCCGCTCCCGCTCAAGCAATAACGATTTTGAGGGTTCAGATTTCTTTTTTTGTAATTTTGAGAGCATTAATGAGTCCTGCAAGCACCACGATAGCTGTACCATGCTGATCATCGTGAAAAACAGGGATATCTAATCTCTTTTTGAGTTGCTCTTCGATATAAAAGCAGTTAGGAGCTGCGATGTCTTCGAGATTAATTCATCCAAAAGTAGGAGCGATATTTTCTACAATTGAGATGATTTCTTCAGGATCCTGCGTCTTGAGCACAATCGGCACTGCATCAACGTCACCAAAAGCCTTGAATAGAGCAGCTTTTCACTCCATTACTGGCAATCCCGCCAAACCTCCTATATTTCCCAATCCAAGGACTGCAGTTCCATCACTCACGACCGCAACGGACCTTCATTTCCAGGTATAGTCATAGGCTTTTTCTGGGGATTTTTGTATTTCTAAGCAAGGTTGTGCGACGCCGGGACTATAATAGGTTGAGAGCTCTTCCCTTGTCTCGAGTGGAACTCTCGAAGAAATTCAGATTTTTCATTGATATTTTTGATGTTCTTGTAATGCACGAGTATAATAATCCATTTTTTGTATTAAAAAAAGATAAAAAATCTGATTTTAGTCTAAATTTTCATACCAGAAATGCAAGCAAAAAAGTCATTCCTGCTGAAAGCCCGCTTTTCAAAGCGGTTAAAATGCTTTTATAGAAAAACACAAGAAGTCAAGACTCCAAAATTTAAAATTTATTTGAAAAGTTGCAAAGCTAGGCTGAATCCTGTATACTTGAGTTAAGTCTTTAATTCAGTTTTTTATACGTATGAAACCAACCTTGATTTCAAGGATAGTTCTCTTGGGAAGCGTTATGTTGAGTGGATTAGGATTTTATTTCCTTTGATGAAGTGTCCTTGCACAAAATAGTCAATCTTCCAAGGTTCCAACCGATTATTTCTCGAATTATCAAATCCAAAGAGACTGGAACAGGCTTTCAGAGCTTTTTGTAGATATTGATGCAGAGAATAAAATCTGAAAAATCAATGGAAGTGCTACCTATTCTGAGCTTTTGAGTATTATGAAGAAAATTTTTCCTTACTTTCCACAGCAAGACTATAATTTCCAGCTTGTTTACAAACAGTGCTTGAAAACTACAGAATCCATGCAAAGGAACCCTAATAAAGAAAATTTCTCAAGTTTCTATGAAAACTGTAAGAGTCCTCTTGCCAACATCACGACGATCATTCAGAATAAATATAGTGTAAAAGCAATTGCTAGTGCCAGTCCGATTAGTGGACCTGCGCCGCTAACTGTAACGTTTGACGCTAGAGCAAGTAGGGATCCTTCAAATGAAACGATTCCTGCTAGAAATTATTTTTGGTATTATAGGGATATTGATGGAATAGATAAACCCATTGGTTCTTGACCTTTGGCAAAACACACCTTTTCTGAGCCAGGAACCTATATTGTGCATCTGACGGTAAGGAGCTCTAATAGTGGAATTTTTGATGGTGAGGCAACGATATCCGTTAATGTAAGTCCAAAATCTGCAGTCATCAGCCTTTATGCTAATGGGAAAAAAATGCAGAAAAGTAAACCTTCTAAAATCTGAATCCAAGAGGCAAATAAAGGAGTATTTATTGATGGAAGTGCCACTTCACCGATGGGAGGAAGAGAAATTTTGGCGTATAGGCGAGATATTACGTCTAGAGATGGATTTAAATGGTCGAGAGAAGGCGATGGGAAACCTGGATATATCAATATTCCGCTTCCATGACAAGGAGAATATATCGTGATGTTAACCGTTCTCGATAATGAAAAAAATACTATCAGTGAGAAATTCAGTCTTTCAGTCTCTGATCCTGTGGCGATTATTCAGCAAGCTCCTGAGAAAGGAAACACCTCTACCACGTATGCTTTTTGAGCAAATTCTTCTTATTCTCTCACTTCGAGACTAAAGTTTTATACTTGGGAACTTTTTGATGGAGATGGATCAAAGATTGATACGCTGCAAGGGAAAAGCATAAAAAAACAGTTTAAAAAACCAGGGAACTATACTGTAAAACTCACCGTGGAGGATGAAATGGGACAGAAAAATAGTGATACTCAGAATGTTTATGTTGAGTCTACTCCTCCATCTCCTCAATTTTCTATTACCCCGACGAACAAACGACAGTATCCTTCAGAATTTTATCTTGACGCTAAAGCGTCTAACGATATAGATGTAAGTAATGGCTACGACCGTTTAACGTATGAATGGGTATTCTCTAATCCTAATGCCGTGCAAACTACCTCAACAGAAGAGAAAAACAAGAAAATAACCGTTCTTTTTAATGAAACGGGAAAACACCTTGTTACCCTCAAAGTTTCCGATAATTATGGAAAAACTGAAGAAATCACAAAAGAAATCAATGTTGAATCTATTTTAAGACCAGAACTCACGATTCGTCCAAAATCTGCGGTTTGGTGAACTTATGTTTGATTTTCCGTAGCGACAAACTCAACCACAGCTCCGATTGTTAGCTATAGCTGGGACTTTGGAGATGGGAAGCCTCCTAGAGTCAATAAACTTAATATTATGAAATATGAATATCAGAGAGTTGGTACCTACAATATCAAAGTAAAAGTGACTGATGAAAATGGAAACAGTAATGAAATCTATGATAAGGTTTTCATTGGAGAAAAAGACAGCCCTATTATCGGCTATGAAATCAAAGACACACGTTATTTTACTTTAGCTCAGAATGATGTTTGTCAGGTCCCTGATGAGAAGTGATGAACAGGAACAGTTGATGTCCCTGCATATAGGGTCAATAGACAAGAGATGTTTACCATCAATACTGCGCTTTCGGTTAATGCACAGGGAAATGCGAGTCAACTTAGGTATTACTTTCAAGCAAAGAATGATGAAATTGTAAAAAATCAGCAATTCTCGTATAAGTTTAATGGCGTAGGATGTCAGTATATTGACTATTCTCTTGAGGATACTTCACTGGGTAAAATCAGCAAAGAAAGAATATGGTTTAGAGTCGTTAACGCATTGCCAATTCTGGATAATCTGACGCTTAGTTTTCCCCAATATGGAAACGAGATCTGAATCTGATTTCAACAGAGCAATCAGACTCAAGATATTTTTGCACAAGGAATTGATCCGATCATCGTTAGAGTAAATGCTCAAGGGACTAGAGATACTGATGGAAGCATTTCTTACTTTAAATGGTATTATTATCCAAAATCTAATCCCAATAAAATCATAGAAACCAAGGTTACTCCTGGGAACATTCCATATACTTTTTTCTCCGTTCCGAGGCAGCCTTGAGAATTTATGTTCTGAGTAAAAATGTTTGATAATGATGATGGTTATCAGACAAGTGATGAACTTCTCGGGAATGGACCAATCATTATGTTCCCTCCTGATTCTAAACAGCCGGACATTCCGTTAGTCACACTCAGAGCTGATAAAATTAATGTAGAAGTCGGAGAAGAAGTTACCTTTGATATTATTTCAAAGATTCTCTCAGATAGATCTGATTTTGCTAAAGAAAGGACGATCCAGCTTGATTTTGATGGAGATTGAGAAATTGACCTTACTACAAAAGATGACCGTATTAAGTATACCTATACTAAACCTAGTCCTACCAGTGCTCCGTATATTCCAAAGGCATATGTTATATATAGAGATTATAAATGAATGGGCGAAAGTGCTCCTATCGTGGTGAAAAATGGAATAAAACCAGCATTGATCTATACTACATTGGGGACAACAACGCTTTTTAAAGATGTCAGCATTTGAGAACTTATCGAGAGGAAAATTTGTCTTGATGTTTCAGAATGTGAAAAAGGAAATCCAGCCTATCTCAATACAACGCTTGATAAAACCTTTAAAGTACAATATCCGAAAAGTGGAAGTTATACCGTCCGCATTACTGCTAAAGATAAGAATGGGAACGAAGCAAGCAATACTCTGAAAGTAGAAATTCCTGAAGTTACAAAACTGAATCCTCTTAGTTCTGGACTCTTTTTGATTTCTCTTCCTGAGGTTCAGTTTAGTTCTGATAAGATTCCTGAAATTTTTGTAGGGAAGCAGCTGAATAATGAAGTGCTTTTCTACCTCAAAAGTGATGAAAGTATAAAAAGCTGTTTCGTAGATAGCGATATTTCTTTTGATAGTAATCATGATGGAGATCCAAAAAATGATAGAGATTTCTGATGTAATAGAATCCATACTCAGGGCTATGTTCCAAGTTTTGAATCCGTAGTTTGAAGAGTATATTTCAAGACAAAGGATGACGATGGTCAGTGGAAAACCAAGGATTTTTTGGTCAGTTTTGCTGACTTTGAGAAAGGTCTGGATGAGACGAGTAGAAAGCATTACCTTCTCGTTAGTGAACTTATCAATGGTATTGATGATAGCTCTAGTATCGCAAATTCTGACTTAAGAAGTCTTCTTATTATGCTTAGAAATAATTTGGGTGATAAGAATGCACAGAGAGGAAATATTATTCAGATTGAAGAATTTCTTGATAAAAACCAGCCTAAACCTAAATTATCTCAAAAACAGCAAGAAAAGCTGACTGATCTCATTAATACTCTTTCTGACTATGCGACACTTTCTGCGAAAGGAGTTTGAACATACGAAGTTGCAAAAGAGGAAATTCTCTCGCTGCTTCCGCTGGATCTTAAGAAAAAAATTCTGAATGGTTTTGTGAGTTTTGAATCCGGAGAAAGCGGTTCTGGAGAGTCTCTTCAGGACAAAAGGCAAAAAATGCTTGAAACTATCGCTGCTACGATTTATGCTTCAGTTGCTGAGTCTGATCAGCATATTGGAGAAAACGAAATCGCCAAGGAAGACTACCAAGATATCGTAAAACCCAACATTTGTAAAATTGCAAATGAATATCAGATTTCTACCCAAATGTGTAGTGATTTCAATAAAGATGATCCAAATTTTAAAGCGATTCCTGATGCTAAACAGCCAACTGGGAAAAAAACTGGCCTTCCTGGCCGGTTGAAGGTTCTTCTTTGGATTGTAGGGCTGGTTGTGCTTGGATTTATCGGACTGGTTACTACCTTTGCGATTAAAGCGAAGCTCAGAGAAAGAATCGAAAATAATGAAGAATAATACTTATCTTCTCTTTTAGTTCCTTGATTCCTATTATTATGAAAATAAAAATCTGACTTTTATCTCTTGTATTTCTTGTGTTTGGAGGAAGTTTTGCTGTAATTGCAGGAAACCAGCAAGAAAGACGAGTAAATCGATGAAGCTCACCTGAAGAAATTGCTTCTACAATCGCTGATCGTGCAAATGAAGATGAGAAAATTCAAGATACCAAACTGAATAAAATCAATAATAAACAATGATGATATCCAAAGCAATACCAACTCACGAATACTGCAGAGTGGATCAGAAAAAATATCCAACCCTATCTCCAGTGGATTCTCTACATAGGACTTATTGCTGCAACGATCCTTTTGATTTGGAATGGATTTCGTTTGGTGACCAACAGCACGCTTTGAGGTGGTGATATCAAAACAGTAAAGAATAATATCAAAAATATCCTGATTGGAGTGCTTATCATGACTGGATTCCTCGTCATTATTAAACTGACAATGGCAGTGATCAATATGTTTTTTAGTCGTTAGTTCGTAGCATCATGTTTTCACGAAAAAAAATCTGATTTTTGTCTCTTTGTAGCTTGTTTTTGCTGGCATCTGGAGTCTCTGCTAACAGCTCCCCTGCTCCCAGTTTTGAGGCGGACTTTGCGAAGAAACTCACCTCGGATACTGCCGATAAGAGGTATGGAACAGAAAAGGTTTTTAGCTTTAGCTGCGTTAAAAAGGATCAGCCTTTTATAGATAATGTAAAGTGTCTCTTTTTCCCATGAGTCAGCCCTGAAGGGAAGGCATGAGGTTTTTTGTGGGAGATCCTGAGATATGCAGGTATGATTATAGTTTTCATCTATATTGTCTATGCCGCAATTCAGCTCATTGTAAGTGGAAAGGATGCAAATCAATTAAAAAATGCAATGACAAATCTCCTCTATGTATTGGTAGGATCTGCTCTTTTCTTTGGAGCGATGTGGCTTTTTGGAACAGTTCTCAACTTGAATGAAGTTAGGACAACGGCTGGCTTGAGGGATAATCTCATTTCTAGTAATGGAATTCTCTTCTTTGTTCTTAGCTTTTTGAAAGGAGCTGCGTTCTTTATTGCCATTATTATGATTGTTATCACTGGATTTAGAATGATGAATCCTCAATCGGGAGAATCGTGAGATGGTAAAAAATTAGCAAAAAATCTAGTTAATGTGATCTTTGCTCTGGTAGCGATGAAGGTTATTGATTTTATCTATTATATTGCTAGTCAGCAAAACTTTGCATCGCAAGCAGGAAATTTTATCATTCAGGTTGCCAAGTTCCTCGCTTATGTGAGTGGAAGCGTAATAGTCTTGATGATTATTTACTCTGGATATCTGCTTGTCGTAGACGGAGGGAAAGGCGAGAACTTTAAGAAAGCAAAAAACACGCTGATCAACATTGTTTTTGCGGTGGCTGCACTGTTTTTCTTCCTTTTCATCCTTTACCAAATCTTCTCTGAGTTCAACTAATACCTGATATCAAGTATAAACTACCTGTGATTATTTCACCGATTTTTCTCTTGCAATTCAGACTTTTTTATCTATTATAGCACTTGCTTTATTCAAGTGCTATTTTATTTACTAACAAAGGCTAAAAAATGTCAAAACTCACAAAAGCTGATCGTATTCAGCAGATAGAAAAAGAGCTTGCAGAGCTCAAAGAGCGTTATCGTAGCAAAAAAGCAGAACGGGAAGCTCAAAAAGCTCAATGAGAAAAGATAAAAAACATCAAACAGCAGATCAAAAGCCTGGAACATGAGGCTCAAATTGCGGAGAAACAAACAGATTATAATAAAGTCGCTCAAATTCGTTATGGAGACATTCCTCAGCTTCAAAAGGAGCTTAGCGAATTGGAGCATCTTGAATCTGAAAGCCATTTCCACAAAGATACCGTTGATGCGGAAGATATCGCAGCAATTATTGCAAAGTGGACTGGAATCCCTGTTTCTAAGCTCGTTGCGAGCGAGATGGAGAAGTTGGCGGATTTGGAAAGCTTTTTGAGGAAGAGAGTTGTGGGACAGGATCAGGCTTTGCATCTTGTTGCTAATGCAATTCGTCGTGCAAGAGCTGGACTTAAAGATCCTAATAGACCGATTGGATCGTTTCTTTTCCTTTGACCAACAGGAGTTTGAAAGACTGAACTAACTAAGGCTCTGGCTTCTTTCCTTTTTGATGATGAGAAAGCCCTGATTAGAATTGACATGTCTGAATATATGGAGAAACATGCGGTGGCAAGATTGATTGGTTCGCCTCCGGGATATATCGGGCATGAAGAAGGAGGACAACTGACGGAAGCGGTAAGGAGAAAACCTTATGCAGTTGTGCTTTTTGATGAGGTTGAGAAGGCGCATCCAGAAGTTTTCAATCTTTTGCTCCAAGTATTAGATGAAGGAAGATTGACCGATAGTAAAGGTAAGACGGTTGATTTTAGGAATACACTCATAATCCTAACTTCAAATATCGGTTCTCAGCTTCTTCTTGAAAAGATGAAAACTCAAGAGAAAAAGAAGTCTGAATCTTGACCTTTGGTTTCCCTTGATGAAATGATGCCTCTTTTACTTCAGCAGTTTAGACCTGAATTTCTGAATAGAATTGATGATATTGTGCTATTTAATCCGTTAGCTCCTGAGCAAATTCGTGGCATTGTAGATATTCAGCTTTCTAACTACTTAAAGGAACTTTTAAGTGCTAGAGAGATTCAGCTTGAACTCGATAATGATGCGAAAAACTTCTTGGCAGAAAAAGGTTGGAATCCTGAATTTGGAGCAAGACCGCTCAAAAGAGCTTTACAGACGTATCTTTTGGATGAGCTTGCCTTGCAAATTATTGAGGGGAAGATAAAAAGTGGAAGTTTGGTAGCTGTCAGAAAAAAATGAGATAAATTGGTCTTTTCTGCACAGTAAAAAGAGCTTAAGTAAGAAAAAAACTCTACAATGTCTAGAGTTTTTTTTGTAAAATAAGAAACGAGGGTAGGAAAAACCTCCCTCGATCCAAAGGAGTATCAACCTTCACAGGGGAATACTCGCTTCAAGTTGAATGTCCACTTTCACAAGCAAACTTCATCAATACCAGTAATTAACCATTAATTAAGCTGACTATGAACATAGCTTGTGTATATATATTTTTCACACAATGTCAAGACTTTTTTTAATTTTGGAGGAGCTGTTCAATCTGAGCAAAAATGGCATCAATCGTCTGCATTCCATCTATTTTTACTAAAAGCCCGAGAGAATCTACATACTCAAGTGCTGGAACAGTTTCTTTTTGATATTCAGCGATTCTATTGGCAATAGCACTTTGATCTGCATCATCAGCACGAACATAGAGTTCTCATCAGCATTTTTTGCATTTTTCAACTTCTCAATCGATAAGCATAGAATGAATTGTTCCGCAGTTTTTACACATTTTACGCTGGGCAAGTCTCTTGTATACTTCTTCTTCTGGGATTTCAAGCTGGAGAACAAGCGGCTTTCTCCCTCTCTCTAATAAAGCATCAAGGATCCCTTTTGTCTGACCTATTCTTCTTAGGCTTCCATCACCGAGAAGGCTTTTATCATCTAAAGTTTCCAAAAAAACTTTAAAAAGTCCTATGACGATCTCATCTTTCACAAGGCGACCGGAATTTACCGTTTCTCTGAGGTAGTTCCCGATTACATTTTCATTACTCATCAAAGCTCTGAGAATGTTTCCAGTTTCAAAGTAGGCAATCTTGTTTCCGTATTTTTCTAAAAGCTTCTGGGCTTGAGTTCCCTTTCCTGAAGCTTGGATTCCAGCAAGTATAATGTCTTTCATAAATATTAAGAAAAAAATAAAAAAAACTGACTCAAAACTTCGGTCAGTCTTTTTCTAGTGAAAAATCATTTTTTTACAAGTCAAAATTAACCTGATACCACAACTCCAGTTTCCATTTGAATTTGCTTTGAAGATTCCGGATTCCTATTTAGGTTTTTAATCCTTTCGTCAGGCGTAAACGCAAACTTTAACTCTTCCTGCATTTTCTTATTTTGACCAGCAACACTAAAAATATTTCCTTCCAAGTTATTCATCAAAGCCTGTCTAGAAAGCGGTTCTGGAGTATCAGCAATTTCCAACCCTCCTCTCTGTTTCGGTTCCAGTGGGATTCCTGCTTCTTTCATTTCTTTTTCTGCAACTTTCCCGGTTGATTCAACGGTTTTCTTTGCATCTTCGTGGGCTTGGATTGCATCAATTGCTTCTCTGAGTTCTTTTTCAGCCTGAGGTCAGACTTTTGCTTCTGGTCCCTTCAAAACTTCTGCACTGTCTTTGTAATCCATATTCTCTACAGTAAATGCCATTTTCTTGTGATTAAATGGTAAAAATTAGCTATTTTCGATTTTCATTCTAAACTTTTGTCCGTCTTCTACAAGTTCGTAGGTAAATTCAGTATTATTAATTTTCATGGTATAACGATTATCTCCTTCTGGTAAACGATAATAGTTGACTTCTCCATTTGGATTAACCGACAAAATCAATAGAATCGTTCTCCTTTGCCCATCATATCGGAAGTTCACAGGAATAATGCAGTCTCCATTCGGAGTTAATGTAGGGATTACATCCGTTCCCACCCCCTCAAATCCGAAGTCTTTTTCGTCCTTTTTTCCGCTTTCAAAGGAAAGGAAATCTGGATTTTGGATGTCAGTTTTTACCCTTTCTAGGAGAGCAGCTGTTTCTGATGGACTAAACTTTTTATCTTGCTTGGAAAGTTTTTCTTCAAAGGATAAAAGTCCTTCAAGTCCTGTTCCACTTCCAGACTCTTTAATCAGATTTAATATCTCTTGATTGAGGTTTTGATCTACGATTTTATTCTCTACCTCAAGATTTGTATTTGTCATCATATAAATTTGATAGGGAATAAAAAATTATAGTGTATCTAGCATTTCATCCAAATCAACAAGCTCTTCTTCAGATTTTTTAGCCTCTTGCTGTTTCATAGCTTCAATCTTTTGGAGTTTTTCTTTGAATTCAGCCTTTTGAACCTCTGTATACGTGGTGTGAATACTTTGTCTGAAAATTTCATACAACTTCTCAAAAACCTCAGTAGAAAGCTGATCATTCTCAATGAGTGCTTTCAGCCCTCGTCCCATCTTTCGATCCGGCAGGAAATTGATAATCTGGAGCATAAACTCTTTTTTGGTCATTGCGATTTTCTGTGTATAAAAGCACGTACCTAAAGTATAGTCAGAATTTTCATTTTGTCAAAAAAATCATTGTAAAATGAAGGAGCTTTGCTATACTTTCAGAGGAAATTTTCTTTAGCCTCTCGTTTTAGCCGATGAAAACCCTGATTAAAAAGATCATTTGTTATGATAAACGATATCCTGTCTTCAAAAATTCAGTTTTTTATCATGTTTTTAAGAAAGTTCAGGCAAATATTGCCACTTCACTCTATAGCAGCCCCGCAAATGGATTTTTCATCATAGGAGTGACGGGGACTAACGGGAAAACGACGACGGTCAATTTGATTCATAAAATCTTAAATGATAATGTAGCTCCAACAGTCGCGGTAAGTACTGCTGATTTAAGAATTGGGAATAAAAAAATCACCAATACCAAGAAAATGACCTCTTTAGATGTTTTTGATCTCCAATCTCTCCTCTCTACTGCGAAAAATAATGGTTGCAAGATTGCGGTTTTAGAGGCTTCTTCTCAAGGATTGGATCAACAAAGATTTGCAGGTATTGACTTTGATATGGCAGTTTTGACCAATATTACACATGATCATTTGGATTATCATGGGACAATGGAAGCTTACGCTGCAAGCAAGAAATCACTTTTTAAAAATGTGCTTTCCAATACCAAACAGAATAAATTCTGAATCTTCCCTTCTGATGATAGTTATGGAAGGAAATGGTTTGAAGAAATGCCGTTTGACAAGAAAATCAATTATTCTCGTCAGGCTTCTTCTATTTTGAAAGCAACTCAAGTCGTAGAATATCTTGATCATACAGAGTTTGTCTTTTCGTATCTTTGAAAACTCTATCGTAGCTCTACAAAGCTGCTTGGTGCCTATAATGTAAACAATGTACTGGCTGCAATTGCCGTAGGTATTGATCTTGGCTTGGAAGTCTCAACTATCCTCAAGTCTACAGAAGCTTTTGATGGTGTCGATGGTAGGCTTCAGAAACAGGAAATCAATGGAGTAAGCTATTTTGTGGATTTCGCACACACTCCAGATGGATTAGAAAAGACTTTGAGCTTTTTGGCTGGTCAAAAATGAGAAAAAAAGCTGATTACCGTCTTTGGTTGTCCTGGGAATAGAGACAAAGAAAAAAGACCAGTAATGTGAGAAATCGCACGAAGGTATTCAGATGTAGCTATTTGTACTGATGATGATCCTGGGACTGAGAACAGACTGAAGGTTCTTGATGATCTGAGTAAGCCAATTCAGGAGAGGCTTCTTGCTGATGGGAAAAGTTCCTACATTATCCCAGAAAGGCAATATGCCATCCAATTTGCTATGGATATTGCACAACCTGGAGATATTGTGCTCTTGGCTGGTAAAGGGCATGAACAAGTTCAACTTACTAATTTTGGGAAGAGAAAACGAAATGATAGGACTGCCCTGCTAGAACTTGCAAGATCTGCGAGATAATAATCGAAATTAACATGCACTGAAAACTTGCCGATTTTATACCATACTCTCTGCCATTCGATTGATTTTAAAGCCTTTCTTGGAGAGCTGGAGTTTTGGGTAAACAATATCCATAAAATTCCTCACTTCCTTGCCTTTAATGACTACATTATACCTATATTTTCCAAAGATTTTGTAAATTAATGGAGGTGTCGTATAGATTTCTAAGTCGTTAAGCTGATACTTCTGCTGAAGATAAAGCAGCTCTTTATATAGCTGATCTACCTTATTGAAAAGCTTCTGCTCGATTTCATCTTTGTAGAGGATAAGGCACAACTCTCCAAATGGTGGATAGGCATATTGCTTACGAAAAAGGTTTTCAACAGTAAAAAAATCAGATTTTTGCATTTTACAAGCACTACGGATACTATGATGCTCGGGATTCCTTGTCTGAACCAGAAAATTTTGACAATGATGTTTGCAGAATGCCTCATAAAGAAAATAAAAATTTTTTTCGCTTGCATTATAATCAGGGATATTAAGCCCGATATCTGCATCCAGAATCACAAGCAAATCTAAGTTCCAACCTTGCATTGGCGTCGTCAAAAGAGAAGTTCAAATCAGGATTGGATTTTTTCCTTGCTGAGTAAATTCAGGGAGTTGAGCTTTGAATTTTTGGATTTTATTGGGAGATCTTACGGTTTCGGACTCAATAATCAGACTCTCTGCTCCGTATTCTTCTTTGAGTAACTGAGCGAGCTTTTGGGTGCCCATCCCGTATTCTCTTATTTCTGCACTTCAACAGTTTTCACACTTTTTGGGAAAAGTATATTGTTTTTTGCAGATATGACAGATACCAAGCTTCTCCCCACTCGGCAAAAGATGATAATTCACAGCAACAGAACAGCGATCGCACTGCGGAATATGACCGCAATGATGGCAAATTACCCCTGCATGATAGCCTTTTTTATTGATGAGGATTCAGATTTTTTTGTTGGTCCTTAGGTATTTTGCAAGCCCTTTTTCAAATAGTTCAGAAAAATTCTGGTTGAGCTCTTTGGTCATATTTACCAGGTAGATTTTTTTTTCTCCATGATCAAAGAGTTCGTAGTTCATAATTAGGAAAATCTATTAGAATAAAGTCTTTTTGAGCAAAAATAGAATGAATCAGTTTTGAGCACTTTTCCAAGGATTATAGGTAGCGATTTAAAAAACTAATGCAATAGTATTTCTCTTTTTTCGCTTGAGCTTGAAAAACGCATCTGATTTCCTTATACTTTGTGGGTTATGGGGGTGACCTTGGATTTGATGAGAGGAATCCGTACCCATTGCAAGCCATTGCTCGATGATCGCTGAGCATAAACTCGGTCAAACCAAAAATGCTAACGCATGAAAATCTCTTCTTAAGAGAGCTGAACTTGTAAAGGCTTACGCTTAGTAATCTTTCAAGCCAGTTAAAACTAACCTTGACTACTGACTCCTGCTAGGAGCAAGGCCGATTTGAGCAGGAAACCAAAACCTTGTGTTGAAAAAATTGAAGAATCGAGTTTGTTACTTTTCTCCTTCTCCCTCTCAGCATAAGGCTAAAAAATCAGGTTAAAAAGCTGACTATAATGGTAGAAAGCGGTGAGTATGCCTTTTAGACCGGAGTTCGATTCTCCGCACCTCCAAAGACGGAGATTTTGATCAAAAAATAGAGTTAAAAGTCGCATTTATACTGACATCTTGGGGTGTTGCAAATGTGACTTTTTTTGAAGAAAACAATCGGAAAATTGCCAGCATATATGGTGACAATTACTTAAACTCTTTTTTTTGCTTTATTTTGATTCTTTATTTTTCCCATAAAAAATATTATTTTCATATAATCAAGATTCTATAATTTTTTTTCTCATATCAGGTTTTGTAATTTGTTCTAAGATATTGATTATTTTATGACTTCAATCATCAGCCAATTCTACTAAGTAGATAAATTCAGCACTTAAAGCTCTTTGATGATATAATCGTCATTTGAACATGAAATAGTCACTATCAAGTGATACGACTTCATAATTCATTCTTTGTCATCTCCCATTTCATAAGTCTCTACCAGCATATACATGGATGTATATTTTCTTATTTTTGTGTGGAATAAACTTTCAGTCTTTACTTTTAAATCGTTTCGCATTTTTAAAAAATAGTTTTCTCACCCAACTATTACTACCTTTTATTCTGTAAGGAGATAATGCTCCTTGAACAGCTGCTTTATCGGCCCTTTTGTTATTCTCATCATCACTATGTCCTTTTACCCAATCCATATCAAATCATTTTTTATGATTATATATAATATCTCTAATTAATTTTATAAGATCTTTTCGTTGTTGTTTGTGTATTACAGGATCTTTATCAAAAGTTTTCCAATTATTTTTGGATCGATTTCCATAGTAAGCATTTTTTCGATTCTTCGATACAAACTCAGAATCTGTAATTATCATTATTTTCTTAAAAGGAGTTATATCATACATTTTATTAGCTATTTTAAGTCAATTAATGGCAGCTTGAAGTTCCATATCATTATTTGTCGCTCCTATACGTCCTATATAATCACTCATATCTTTTTGTATTTCACATCAGGATTCGTCAAAGTATACAAAGTAAATTCACATACCTCCAACTCTCGCAGGTTTGTTTCATAATCAACGACGTGAAGCTCCGTCTGTAAAAATGTACAAAATGTTCTCATATGTCTCATATGCCATTCTTTAGGATGTTGTATTAAAATCTTTTTCAAACTTCGATAAAAGCAAGTATGTAACGTCAAATGAAATTTGGGAAACAATATGAAAGCTTTTATAAAGATTTATTCCTCTAAATAATTGTGAATCTCCTGGAATAGTTATGTTTGCTATTTTTCTAAAATCAGTAGATAACATTCGTGTTTTGACTTGTTTTTCAAAAGAAAGATATTGGTCCGTTTGTAATTGATTATACATTCTTTTGTAAACTCAGTGTTGAACACAATTTCTGTAATTCTTATATGTTTCTTTTAATTTTCAGTGTTCCTCTTCGTTAATCATTTTAAGGTCTAACATCTTTTTAATCATATTATTATAACTCCAATTATTATTTTTAATTAAACTAAGTTTCCCTCTTTGAGTATTGTTTAATCTTTTAAATGAATCTAGTTGTTTAATTTCTTCCCATAAGGCATTTATTTCTGGTGAATCTATATTTGAATTTTCAAATTCTTCTTCAATTTCAGATATAGCTTGAAGATAATCTTTATCAGGAATTTTTTCTTTATTAACATCAAATTTATGTTTTACTAAGGTTTCTCTAATATATTTTTCATTAAATACTCGTATTATTCAAGATGCTCAATAAAAATAAGCATTATCGTATAGATCAGTCGCCTCAATTAATAATTGCTGAACTTCTTTTAACAAATGAAAATCTGTTAATTTTTTTATTTTTTCTGTATACTGTTTTATTTTGGAATACTTTTCCAAAAATCATTCTACGTATTCAATATTTTTAATATCAGTTTGAGTAACCATTTATTAATGTTAGATAAAAAATAAATTACTTTATAGGATACTTCTTATTTTTCTTTACAAATAAATACTATAAATAGAAGTATTATACACACGATTTTTATCTTTTTAATGTAGGTTATCAAGTTATTATATAGAAAGATTCTTTACTTCTTCATTCTTGATTTTATCATAATGAAATAGCTTAGTGACGTAAAGAGGATCTGACAAAACTTGACTCACAGATTATCTTGGCTCGGTCGCTATTTCATTTTTATTTGGTTTAAGAATGAACAAGAGAAGGATCGAATTCCCCAATACTACTTAAGCTGTTTTAGATAATAAAAAATTTTATCTTTGTTTTTATGTTGGGAAATAATGTGTTTTAAAAGCATTCTGTTTGTTTTAAATTGGGTATTCGGCTGTTCAAACATCCCCTCTGTATCTCGCATAAAAAATGACTATTTATTACAGCACCAGTGATTAACTGCATTATTTTTAAATCAATGCATACTTATTTCTTCTATGGATTTACCAAGTTTTGAGTCAAGAGATTATTTTTTTTCGCAAACGAGTAAATGACCAGTGATCGTCTTAGTATCACAAACATCATAAAGAGGCATAATCCCCGTATGGAATCAGCTTTCTTCTGCCGTTTTTGCTAAATCTTCGATCGTATGAGGGAACTGTTCAATTTTAAACTTCTCCCCATTAATAGTCCAAGTAAAAAGCCTTCTTTGGAGAAAGTGACCGATTAAAAGCTGCCCTTCTGAGTGCAAAATACGATAAGCTTCAGTGAAAAAATGCTCAGTATTTTCAATATGTTCCAAGAGAAAAAAAGCTGAAAGTAAGTTGAACGATTCGTCTTCAAAGGGTCGGTCTTTCTCTAAATCACAAACGATTTTTTTGATTCTTCCGGGATGCTTGGAGAGGAGCTCTTTTGCACAGTCGCAGGCAATGTATTCATCAGGATTGATGACTTTGAGCTGATCATACATTCTCCCATCCCCTGCTCCGAGATCCAAAATACGAAACCCGTTTCTCTCTCTAGGGACAAATCTCCTAAAATCTAAACTATAAAAAGAATTCAGATGAGGTCGATATTTTTTATATTCATCTTTTGTGCGGTTATAACCTTCCTCTGGAATGAGAAGTTCTACATGCTTGCTATCATAGGTCATGGATTGATTTTTTATTACTAAATCTGGCTAAAAAAGCCCTAACTGCTGAGGTTGCTCAGTTTTTTTCTTTTCTTCTTGTAAAATCTTCTGAAGATTCTTGAAACCTCGTTTCTGGACAAGAATCTCCTCCCATTTTGCGAGGTCTATCGTTAATTTCAGCTTTTCTAAAGGATAAGCTTGAAGCTCAGGCACCTGCATCAATAGGATAAGTTCCTTGGAAAAGAAGGCATCCTCCTTTCAGTTGATCAGTTTTTCTTTTATTTCACCTTGGATTTCATCAAGATGGGTATAGATTTGCTCTATTGTTCCGTATTTTTTGATCAAATCGGAAGCTTTTTTCGGTCCAATCCCCGCAACTCCTTTGACATTATCTGCCGCATCACCAATCAACGCCAAATAATCCACAATTGACACAGGGGCAAAGCCAAACTCTTTCTCAAAATCGGGGATTCTCGTGGTGATGTGTTTGAGAGGATCCGTTACGACGAGATTTGGAGCGAGAAGCTGTTTTAAATCCTTATCAGAACTAAAAACCTGCACCAAAAGATCAGGATTCTTCTGATGAAGAGTAGCTAAGGTCCCAATACTATCATCTGCTTCATAACCAGGAGCCGTAATCGTAGGAATCCCGAGCTCTGAAACCAACTCCATAACTAAAGGGATCTGAGCTTTGAACTCATCTTCCAGTTTCGTTCTATTTGCTTTGTAGGCTTTATACTTCTCTTTTCTCTTGGTCTTGATGGGAGAATCCCAGCAAATCACAAAATATTCCGGCTGCTCGAAAAGCAATTTGAGCATCATACGGATACATCCATAGATCACATTCTGATTTTGCCCTTGAGCATTGATCATCGGAGGAAAAGCATACCAAGCCCTAAAGAGAAATCCTGATCCATCAACGAGCGAAAGGGTTTTCATTGCTATTTAATACTTAATAAACTTGAGACGGTGTGTTTTTAGCTGATTCAAGACCGCATCTTTCCCTTGTATTCAAGAGCATTCTTGGGAAGCAATAAAATCCAAAAGCTGATCTTTGATTTCGAGCTGTTTCTGCTCAAAATTTTCTAATGAAAAATGGGAATCAGGCTTTTTCTCATTACACCATTGCACAAAAAGTCCGAGCAACTCGGCGTCATTGGTAGAAAACTGGAAAGTAGTTTTCCTTCCCTGAGCGATAGTTCCAAACGTAGCAAACAATCCCAAGCTCTGTAGGCGGGAAAAACACTCAGCAAAGAGCTGTTCTAAGTTGTTTCGGATAGAAAAGAGCGGAATATGTGCTTTGGCTGAGAAAACCTGTCAATCTTTGTGCTCCAAATGCCCATACATTCGGATTAATGCAAAGAGGAAGCTCAGGATTTCTTCATCGGACTGCGGAGCTTCCCAGTGCTTTGTAAGTCAACGGATGATCACCCCTTGGGCTTCCTTGCTAATCGTGCAGTTTATTCAAAACATTTCAGAGCTCTCTTTTTGGAGCTTCTCAGTATCTTTTGAAAAAAAAGGCAGAAACCGATACCTCTCCCCTGTTTCCTCATTAAATCAAGAAAACATTGCGAGGGTCCTCTCCAGCATGGAGATATTAAGGCTGTATTCTGGGAGCTGCTGATCTTGAAGATAGCAAACCTGCATCCCTTCTCCTAAATTCTTGAGGTTTATTAGCTTTCGTTGCCTCTTGTGATAGGCAAGGATCCCCTTATCATAGCTTGAAATTTGGTAGCCGGAGAGCGAAAAACGATACTCCTTGAGCTGAGGGATATTCGGATTCTCGACACAAAGTAAATGATGCTGGTCAAAAGTAAGGTGCATAGCTATCGACAAGGACATAAAATAGCGATTATTTCCCTCTGAGGATCTTGTAGAGTAAGGTAAGTTCTATCAGATTGATCATCAAGGCGGTGCCTCCATGGCTAATGAATGGTAAAGTAAGTCCTGTATTCGGGAGGATCTCGAGATTTACTCCAACATGGACAAAAACCTGCACAATGATCAGAGAAATAATTCCGACGGCAAGGGTTTTGAGTTGAGGGTCTCTTACGTGATTGAGTTGCTTTAGCACGGTGAAGAAGAGCCCAATATAGAGTGCAAAGAGGATCATGTTCCCGATAAAACCAATCTCTTCTGAGAACGCAGCAAAGATCATATCAGAATAGGCCTCTGGTAATTGCCCCATTTTTTGGAGTCCTTTCCCGTAGCCCTGCCCTCGAAAGCCTCCTCCGCCAATGGCGATGATTCCTTGCTGGTTTTGTCGCCCATCTTTTTTGGAGATTTCCTTTTTGGCTTCTTCATCGGTGGTGAAAAAGGTTTTAAGTCTGGTCAAGGCATAGTTGTCGGGATTCCACATACTGATGGTCCCTACCCCGATCAAGGCAATCACTCACGCAACACCAGCGAGCAGTCAGACTCTTGCGATTTTTAAGCCATTATACCATGCCATGATCGTCCCGGTCAAAGCGAGAATGAAGAGCGTCCCCATGTCAGGAATCGCAAGGATCACCAAAAGAATAATCGCATTGATCAGAGCAAACTGGGTCAGGAATGGTGCTGATTTGATGACCTCCCTCCTCTTGGAAATCCAATAGGACATAAAAAATACGTATCCTAGCTTGAAAAACTCCGCAGGTTGCATATTCGGGAGTCCAGGGAAGTCTACCCAGCCTCTCGCAGTTCCGTTTGTTGCCTTGATCCCGGGGATAAACACACAGAGCTGGAAGAGAAAAACCGCCACTGCAATCAGAATTGCTAGCTTTTTGTCCTTGAGTAAAGGGAGTGGGAAAATCAGGGTCAAGAAAACGACAATCAATGCTACCGCGAGATTCTTGATCTGACTGGAAAAATAGAAGTAGTTATTCTTTGCTTGGATCCTGGTTTCTTCGTTTGCTACGAGTTTTACCTCCTCGCCGGTCTCCGCCTCAATCGTCGCAAGCGTAGGCAAGACAGGGATTGCCGCTGGAGCCCCAGAACTTACCTCGGCTCAGGAAAGGTTGGACCCCGTCGTGTCAACCACAATCAAAGGTTCAGACTTTTGTATGATTTTTTGTGTCGTTTTGAGGATAGTTTCATCGAGAAAGGTATTGAACGCTTTGACGGTTTCGATATTTTGGATGATCGTCACCTTGAACCTCTGATCAAAAGACTTCCAAATACTTGTGCTATATACCGCAAACAGTCAAAATAGTGTCAACAATCCCCCGAAGATCCAAACTTTAAAAGCATTATTCATAATGTTGGATTAGTGATGTAAGTTGGTGGTCTTACTTTTATGATTTTGGTGGGAGATTTCAAGAGAGAACGCTGATTGCTGTCCCGTATCGTCCTTGACATTGGAAGGGTTTAGGATTTTGAACTTGAAAAATCGAGGGAAATGGGTATAGTCCCCGTAGTTTTAGTTTTTTTTTGAATGGAATGAAGTTTGCTGTCAGTATTTTTGCTCTTTTGGGAGTTGCTTTGCTTGCGGGGTGTCAGCCTACACAACCAAGTGAACCCGCTCTACCACATCAGCCTTCGGTGGTTGTCAGAAACGATACTCAGGCGTTTAAGACGGAATACGAATCACTCAATGCGGAAAAGATGCCGATCACCGTGCCTGAAGATTTAAACATTTCTGTGCTTGATTTCTCTGGGACAAAGGAATTTTTGGAAAAGGGGACAGGAATCCTTTACTTTGGGTTCCCAACTTGCCCATGGTGTAGAACCTTACTTCCAAACCTCTTTGATGCGATGAAAAAGAGCCAGATTTCTGATCTTTATTACTACAATCCTAAGGAAATCCGCGACCAAAAATCACTCGGAGCAGACGGGAAAATCGTTGTTGAAAAGGAGACCAGCCCAGAATATCAGTATTTGCTCGAGAAACTTGATAGTGTGCTTCCAGCCTATGAGGGATTGAAGAATCCGAGCATCAAAAGGCTGTATGTGCCGTTTGTCGTGGTGCTGAAGGAGGGGAAAATCGTGGGATCTCACCTCAACACGCTCGATGAGCAAGAGGATCCTAGCGTTCCGCTTACTGATGAGCAGAAGGCGAAGCTTGTGGAATTGCTCGAGCAGGCGATGGCGCCCCTTGCCTCACAGGCGTGTACTCCTGGAGAGATTGCTTGTTAGAAAAAATGAAAAGACTGAGCGGCGCAAGCCCTCAGTTTTTTTTGTTGGTGGGAAAGTGATGGGGGAGAAGTTTTTGAAAAAGAAAAAAAATCTGACTCCTCCCCTCTTGCTCCTCCTGATCTTGACCCCCAGATTTGATGCCCGGACAGGTCGGTGATGCAAGAATGAGCCCCAAATTAGGGTGTCGGACAGGTCGGTGATCGAAGAATGAGCCCAGATTTGGGTGTCGGACAGGTCGATGATCGAAGAATGAGCCCCAAATTTGACTTCCGAGCTGCCGGAAAGGCGAAAATGACCCCCAAATTTGATGCTCGGGGTGGTCGGAAGGGTAAAACGACCCCCCAAATTCGATGCTCGGGGTGGTCGGAAGGGTAAAATGACCCCCCAAATTCGATGCCCGGGGTGGTCGGAAGGGTAAAACGGACCCCCAGATTTGATGCTCGGGGTGGTCGGAAGGGGAAAACGGACCCCAAAATTTAAACTGATGATTAAACGCCCACTCTAAAATAGATCTCTTTATCAACGAGCTCTCTTTTGGTTCATCGTTTGAGGGAGGAAATTTGTTTGATGATTTGGACTTTCTCAGGAGAATTGGCGTAAGGTAGACCGTCTGGGAAACCAGGATACAGCACTTTTGCCTCAAAGCTGAAGGGTCTCGTCTGCTGGTTATTGACAGAAACCTTACATGCACCCATAAAGGCTGCTGTAGAAGTCAAATCGGTTTGGTTGAATTCAGGTTCAAACTCTTTGGTAAGGAATTCTGCGTCGGGAGCTCCGACCTTGAAGACGAACATATTTCCGATATTACCAAAAATGGTCTTGGAGAGGTCCATATTTCCTCCGAGTCCTTCCTGCTTGAGCTGGTCAGTATACTGATGGGCAACAACGAGTCCGACTTTATACTTTCTCGCCTCCGAAAGAATAGATTCAAAAGACTGAGAGACATAGTTTTGGAACTCATCCACATAGAGATAGTGAGGAACTCTGTCCTTCTCGTCGATTTTAGCCCTCTTCAATGCTGAAAGTTTTACCTGCATAGCGATAATCTTTCCAATCAATTTTGAAGTTTCCTCTCCAGCGATACCTTTGGCGAGGTTCATGAGAATGATTTTCTTTTGCTGCATCGCATCATACATTTTGAAGGCGGATTTTGGCTGTCCGATAATATTTCTCACATACACACCGGTCGTAAATGGTCAGAATTTTGCCTGGATGAAAGGAATAATTTCTGCTTTTTCACGGTCCCCCATCCTTTTGTAGGTTTTATTCCACCAAGCTGCGACTACGGGGTCTTTGAGGTTTCTGATTTTTGCTTCGGCAAAAGCATCGTCCGTAAAGAGTCTCATAATATCAACAATGGTGCCGCCTTCGGGCTGATCCATGAGTAAAAGGCAGCCATTACGGAAGTAATCCTGGATTCTTGGTCCGAAAATTTCTGGTCCATACATTTGGATAAACATTTCTACCAGGTCATTAGTCACGACGTCCTTTTCATCGCTGTCCTCAGGGTTAACTTCGAGCGGATTGAGACCAATCGGATAGGCGGTATTCCCCAAATCGAAATAAATGAGGTCATCGATCCTCTCCTTAGGGAACCATTTTAACAAGGCTTCGCAAGCTTCTCCATGGGGATCAATAAAAGTAAAGCCTCTGCCGTTTTTTATATCATCGACTGCCTGAGCAAGCATAATGGTAGACTTTCCGGTTCCTGTCTGACCGAGGATATAGATATGTCTGAATCTATCTTTGTCGGTGATTCTGATTTCTCTTTTGATTCCTCAGAAGTTATTGTAGCCGACAACGATTCCTTCGCTAGGAAGGTCGTCTGGGGCGGGAACGATCTTGAATTTTTGCCAAGCGATTCTTGGGTTTTGGTTGAATCTGCCGTGAGGAAAGTGAATAATAGAAGAGAGTTCCTTGATATTGAGGATCGTCGTCTTATTAAACTTTCGGATGTCGTCCAGCAAAGTATTATCACTATAAAAAAGTCTCATCACATAGTGTTTGGCAAACTTTCTGAGGTCCTGTGCCTTGGTAAATTTGATAGTATTGAGTCCGATATAGTTATACTGATTGAAGAGACGAGCGATGTCGTCCAAGATTTTCTTGGGACGGGCTTTATCTGGTGAAGTAGCGATCGTTCTCATCTTCACCTGGAAGAGTTCGTCATCCATCTTCTTGTCAAAATCGCTCAGCTGCTGCTGGGAGAAGTTGTGTTTCTTTTGTTCTTGTTCCTTTTTGGATTCTTTCTGCTCCTTTTCTCCACCCGCATTTCGAATTTTGCTGAGGATGCCCAGAATGCCCAGCGGTTTTTTACCTTCTTTGATCTCGTCGGCTCTCTTTCTCATCTTTTTGAGCCAATCCTCGTGGAGCGGCTCGACCAGGATTTGGATTCAGACTTTTTCATCTCTAGAAATATTAGAAAAAGCTGACAGGATACTATCCATTGGGTCTGCCTCGAAGGATTCATAGGTTTTGAGCGGATGAACGCTATCTTTGGTCAGGGTAAACTCCCCTCCTGCAAAGAATTTTCCTGCCTCCAAGAGTTTGGGCTGCTTGACTTCTCTGACGATTGCACCGACATAAAAGGAGGCGATCATTTTTTCCACGGTCATGAGGTGCTCCCGTGGCACACCGAGGTAGAATTTGATTACTTCTTTTTCGACGATGATCTCCATACTGATGAAATTATTTCCGAATCGTTTATTTTCTCGCCCTTGATCGAAAATCGCATAGAAATTTTTGTACACCTGATTCATTAGTTCGATATTGTGCTTCATTGACTGGATATGATCCTTGGCATCAATGTCAGAACTCCTCGCTACTGCATTCTTTGGGATCTGCACCTGAAGGAATCTGATTTTTCTGGATTGGTCGATTCTGTGTTTTCTCTGCAATGACAAAAAAACAGCTCTAGCAACGATAACCCCTGCAATCCAGAGCACTCCAGCAGCGATAACGCTAATCAAAAGATAGATTAGATTTTGTTCCATTCGTTCTGCATGCTAAAAAGCTCCTCTAAGTATAGCGTTTTTGGGTGAAAATGCAAATTTCCTGATGTTTGTTTGTGTCTTTGTGAGCTTAGTCCTCGTCAGTGGATTTATTTTTGCTTGCGGTGAGTCTTCGAGAGTCTTTTTTGTCCAAATAGGTTTGCATTTGCTCGGGGGTGAGTTTCTGCTCTTTGACGAGCGTGTTGATTTTGTAGTAAGGGAGATCCATTACCTCGTCTAAAAGCCCCTGCTCTGCAAGGAACTCTTGGAAAGAAGCTTTATCTTTTGCTAAGTAGGAATCAGTTTTTTTGATGGTTAGTTTATTTTCATCTCAGAAGAGTTGCTCAAAGCCGCCTTTGTCTGCGTAAGCGATCAAAATTTCTTTTAGGCTCTCTTTTTCTTTGGTAAGTTCGGAAGTTTCACGAGAGATTTTGGCGTATTGATCGACAAGTTTTTTGATGGTTTGGGCTCAGAGCGATCCTCACTCTACGAGTTCATCTCCACAGCCTAGGTGCTTCCAAAGCGGGCAAAGCTGTTGATATTCGCAGTATTTACAGTAAGGGTTTTGCTGCGTCGGAAATGCATTTTCCCGTCCCATATTGTAGTTGAATCTGGCTTTTTCTATAGCATTGATGGCAGTGCGGTATTTCTCGAGGATTGGGGCAAGCAAAGCATCTGTGATCTCCCGCTCATCCCTCAAATCAAAATGCAAGTAATGAAGTCTGGCTTTAATCTTTTGAAAATATTTCCCATACTTTTGCTGGACACCAAGCGCATAGAGCGTGAGTTGTTCCCTATATTCTTCTTTTTGCTCGGGAGGGAGCTGTTTATTGGTTTTGTAGTCGTTGATAACGAAGGCTTCGCCCTCTTTATCCAATCTATCAATGATTCAGCGGAACTTCTGCTCTCATCAGTTTTCTTTGGATTGCAATTCAAAATTCATAATCAACTCTGTCGCAATAACCTTGGTCTCTCAGAAAGGAGCATAGGTTTGATAGTAATTTTCAAGGTACTTTTCTCCTCTTCTTAGATAGTCTTCCTCGTGCTGCTCCCCTTTATAGATGAGCTTATCGCCCGCCTCTGCTACTGCGTTCTGTCGGAGCTCGTGGAATTTTCCTAAAAGGTCAGCTTTGATCGGGATATTGAAAACGTTTACTTGCTGGTAAAGCCATTCTAAAGCTCAATGCACACAAGTTCCAAGCATAAGGTCCGGCGTCGTTTCAAATTCTCTTTCGAGCTTATCTAGGTAGCGATACTGGTATTTCCTAGGACATTGCTGATAGAGATTGATCTGGGAAAAGGAATAGACGACCATAGGGAAAAGGGGAAAGAGGTAAAAAATCAGATTTTTTTCTTTGAAGAGAGTATAAGCTTTAGAACATCAGAATCAAACCGAAAATAGCACAGGAGAAAAATGTAATCATACAATAAATTAAGAGATGCTCAAAAAGCAGAAGAAAGGCAGTTTTTAAGTGTCATCATATCGTTTTTAAGCTAAATTTAAGGTTGCTGATTATACTCCGCGCACTTCTCTGCAGGAAGCCCTCAAGATTTGAGGTTTTATCACTTTATACGATGACATGCATAAGAAAGCAAAGTTGTTAGCTTTAGTTGCTGTAGCTTCAAGTTTGGCAGTAGGAGCTGGCTCACTCGCAGCTACGCAAACGAATCCTACCACTATCACAACAAAAACAGCAACACAAAAGAAGGATTTTAAAGAGCAGCCAGGCGGTTCTAGGACAGAACGTCTCATTAAGCTCTCAGAAGAATTCTGACTCACAGCAAGCCAAAAAGCGGAATTTGAGAAGCTTGCAACGCAACTTAAGACCGAAAGGAAGGCTTACCATGAGAAAAAGAAAGCTGCGAGCACCCAAGAAGAGAAAGATAAGCTCAAAACTCAGCGAGAACAGAGAAAATCTGAGCTCAAAAATCAGATTTTAGCCTTAGTTCCAGCAGAGCAAAAGAGCAAGGTTGAATCACTCCTTTCTAAGCCTAAACATTGATCAGATAACGGCGAAGGAAAAGGTGAAGGAAAAGGAAAAAAAGGGAAGAGAAAGTCTAATGCAAATTGAAGTTCAGCTTTAACCACGTCACCAGCAAAAAAGCAGAAAAGAACTACAACTTCTGCTCAAAGCTAATGAGAAAATAAAAGAGTAAACGCAGAAAAACAGGAGTTTTGAGAAGTTCTCCTGTTTTTTGTAGGTCTTCAAACTAATGAAGAGAAAGCTTCTGTTTTTTTATTTAAGCTAAATTTAAGGTTGATCTGTATACTGCCGACGCTTTACTTTCTACCCCTTAGAAAAAATGAAAACTCAAGCACCAGAAACGACTTTTGAAAGAAGAGAAATCAAATATCTCCTCACCACTGCACAAAAAGAAGCTTTTATGGGAATAATCGAAGGCTATCTTCGTCCTGATGAGAATGGGAACTCAGGAAGTTATCGTTTGATGAGTCTCTATTTTGACTCTCCGAATAAGGATTTTTATCGGGCGAAATGGTTTAATCTCCCTTCTAGAAAGAAAGTCAGAATTAGGAAATATCATAATCCAGAAGAGAAGGCATCTGGAGTGGAGGAACAAGTCTTTATTGAGATCAAAGAACACACTCCTACTATCAATTACAAGAGAAGAATCCTTCTCCCTGTTGGACAGGCGTTTTCGATTCTCAATGGAAACATGATTGAGCAAGCACCTGCTCCTGAAGATCAAGCCATATTTGATGAGATAAGAGGACTCGTAAAAGAATTTCAGCTTCAACCAACTGCTGTGGTATCCTATCTCAGGCAAGCCTACAAAGTGAAAAAAGAAGACTGAGGACTGAGGATTACTTTTGATCAGAACATCAGGTTTAGGAGTGATGAACTAAGCCTTGAGCGAGGAGATCAGGATAAAAGGCTGATTGATGAAGGAATGGAGATTATGGAAATCAAGGTGAAAGGCACACTCCCCTCTTGGACACAAGAAGCCCTAGAAAGATGTGGCATTGAACAAGCAAGTTTTAGCAAGTATTCCCACACGATTGAAAAAAGCTTTGAGTGAGCGCTGGTTCCTCCTTATGGATTAGAAGATTATGAGGACATTTTGAAAGAAGCGAAGGAAGCTTCTCTACCATTGGAGCTTTGGAAGCAACGTACTGCATTCTTAGCAGATTAGCATTTGGAAGTCTTGTTCGAAAGGATTTCGACATTCTGAAGTCAGAATTTTATCTTTTAGCATAAAAAAGAAGCGATGGATTTTACGACAATTTTTACAGGGATTCAAGAGAGCTTGTCGACAACTATGAGCAACTATAGTTTAGGAGATATTTTGGCAATTTTAGTCGGAACCTTTGCATTGTCAGTGCGGGTTGGGCGATTGTATAGGCGGACACATAAGGGTATAAACTACAATCAAGGTTATGTTCAGACTTTGGTCGTGATGGGTGGAATTATTGCGATGATTATGCTGATTGTTGGTTCTGATGTAGCAAAGGCGTTTACGATGATGGGAGCGTTTTCGATTATCAGATTTAGAAACAATATGAAGGAAACCAGAGATATCGGCTTTATCTTCCTAGTGATGGCGATCGGAATGGCAATGGGGACCAAACTTTACCTCCTTGCGGTGCTTGGTGCATTGGTGATGTCTGCGATTATCTACGGGATGTATCGCTTTGATTGGTTTGCTGAGAAGAGAAAAGGAAGAATCCTGACTATCCGCATTGCACCAAAGAAGTTTGAAGATGGACTGTTTGATAAAGTATTTGAGAAGTATGGAATCAAAGCTGAGTTTCTTGGCTATGAAGGAGTAAAAAAAGAGGATTTGATTCAGGTTTCTTTCAGTGTTCAGATTGAACAAAAGACCAATGTTCCTAGTCTCCTAGCTGAATTGCAAGAGAGAAATGGGAATGAGAAGATTAGTCTCAGCTATGCTTCCTAGCTTTAAACGTTTAGAGCTTGCGTGCTAAAGCTTTAGAAAAAGGCCTCTATGAGTTGCATAGAAGCCTTTTGAATGATTACTAGTTAATTTTTTTGATACCGCATCCAACCGATGATTGAATACTTTGGTTCCGGAGTAACAATGCAGCCGCGCATTACATTGCCTGGTTCAGGATCAATGATGCGATTCCCTGAGCGTTTGAACTCTCCACCAATTGGGTACCAGTAAGAGCTCTCTACATTGACCGAGAAATTCTGCTGAGCTACCCTTATGGACGTATCAGTTACTTCCATAACAATGGCTACATGCCCATCTCCTTCCTCAGAGAAGACTCGATCATAGCTAGAGAAAACCAGAATATCTCCAACTCTTGGAGCAACATCACCACCGTTAGGATAACGGCTGAAATGCTTGAAGTTGTTGGTATCAGCATACCAATCTTTTGGCTTTGAAGCGTTCTGAATTTTCTCCTGATATACCTTCTCGATATAACGGAGACAGAAATCTGCGCTTGCATTCTCTCCAGTACAACGGACCTCTACTCCGTTGGCAGTCCCGAATACTTCACCCTCTCCACACACATTCGCATAGAGCGGATCGGTATAGACAAGAATCGGTTCTGCGTAGTAGCATTCCCCCGTTTTGGCGTCCATAACAATCGGATAGAAATGCTCGTATCCGCGAGCAAACCTAGCATGGAAATAAGTAAAGACTACTGATTCCCCTGCCGAGGCCTCTTTTGTCCAATGGACTTCTCCATAGACAGACCCGGATTTGACGCCGACAACTACAGGATTTCGAAACTTCGATCCATCTTGCTTGGTGATATCCAAGAAAAAGACATTACCTTGTCTGTGACTGATCTTTGCCTTGATAACGCCTCCTTGAAAGGTTGCAGCGGCTCCTTTTATCGTCAGCTTCCGCGAGCCCATCGGCGTATACTCGCCCTCTCTCGGTATGCTGAAATAATTCGGAGCATGGGGATCAGGTCCCGGAACAGGAGCATCATCAATTCTATACTGGGGAACTACAGGAGCTGCGTCCTCTTTTTCGCAGGAGCTCAAGAGGGCTACAACCGCGAACATCATCACTAACAATCCGAAGATTGAAATTCTGAATTTTTTCATTTGTTTAATTTTTTATTTATGGGTTTGATACCTTGGATGGAAAGGCATCGGCTTGGTGTGGTTGTAAGATAAGCTCATCCTCTTATCTTGTTAGGGTCAGAAAGGAATCTTTCTGTGAGTAACAAAGCTCCTCTAACCGAGCTTCGGAGGGCTACTACTTAGCGAGTAAGAATAGACCTCATGTCGTGAATTTTTTCATCTCTTTTTATTTAGCGATGATGAATATATCTTTTTACTACAAAATGTCAATACTAAATCTGGTTTTTATTTCACGACCACCGGGAGAGGATCAGATTTTTTTTCTTTTTCTGAAAGGAGTGGTATTATGAAGAAACAGGTCTTTCTCTCCTGTTGTAAGCGTCTCTCACGCTGAAAGTCAAGAAGTAAAACGCTGAACGTCAAGAATTTTCACTCCGAACGTCAGGAAGCTGATTTATTGACGTCAGGAAATTTTACTCCGAAGGTCGAGCGTTTTTGGTGCGGACGTCGAGAAAAATTAAGATCAGCCTTGGAAAGTTTTTCATTTGACTTTTGGTAAACTTTTTTTACACTATGGCTGTCATTATACGACACTTTTACTTTTTATACGAAACACCGATGAAATTCAAACTCGTAGAAAAAGCAAATCCTATGGATAGGACCAAGAAAAAGCGGTATGCTAACGCGGTCAATGCTGGGACGATGTCTCAGAAAGAAATGGCAAGGCTCTTGGAAGAGAAGTCTTCGCTCACGATTGGAGATATTTCCAATGTGATTGAAAACTTGATCGTGGAGCTTCCAAGGCAACTGATGGAAGGGAAGAGTGTAAAGCTTGGCGATTTCGGTTCGTTTCGCTTGAGCCTTTCAAGTGAAGGAGCTGAGGACAAGAAGAAGTTTAACACGACAAAGATTGAACCAAAGGTGATCTTTACGCCATCGACTGAATTTAAAGAGAAACTTCAGAAAATCAGCTATACCCAGGCTGAATAAGGAAGGATTAAAGGAATTAAGAAAAAAACCTGACTTTTGCCGTCAGGTTTCTTTTTTTATTCAAGGATCTTAACGCCTTCTCCATCAACTCGTAACGCTTGAGTATTGGAAATCGCTTTAAGAGTCAAAGATTCTTCGTAACGCGAGATAACTTCTTTGGTTGCTTTTTCGAATGGGAAGCATCAGAGGTGAGGAACTGTTGAAAAATCCACCACATTCAGAGCTTCAAAATTTGTCAGTTCCTTTCCCTCATTTGGATCATCCATCAAACAAACATACTCAATATTGGGCGCTGTAATCACTGCACCAGCAGACTCGCCAATATAAAGTTTTCCCGCAAGGATATGCTGTTTAATTAGTTCATCTACACCAGTCTTTCTGAGTTCTTGAAGTAGATAAAAGGTATTTCCTCCTGAGATGTAGATACAATCAGCGTTTTCGATAATTTCCTTTATTTTAGGAGCTTCTGTTGTGTTGATATTAAGCTCTGTTATTTGCATTCCTAGATCTTCTAGAGCTTCCCACCCCTTTTTTACATAAAACTTCACTTTCTCTACCTCTGCTGCTGTCGGGATAAAGGCAACTTTCATACCTTGCAGATTTTTTACGCAGTCTGGGAGAAATTTTGCTACATCTGCAAATGAAGAACAAAGAAAAAGCTGAATCATATCTCCTACGATAAAAAATAAAAACTTCACTAAATGATTCTATGAAAATATGCTGAAAATACAAGCTTATTTACAAAAAAATCTGACTTTCATCGAGGAAAATCAGACTTTTCTTTCATTAAAAATACTTAAAGTTCCTGCATATCAAGGACAAAGCGATAGTGAATATCTCACTTCTCTAGCCTCTCAAAAGCTTCATTTGCTTGAGTGATTGGCAAGACCTCCCCTTCTGCTAAAATATTGTGCTGATAGCAGAAATCCAACATCTCCTGCGTCTCTCTAATGCCTCCAATATTTGAACCAGCGAAGCTTCTGCGACCATGCACGAGGTTAAAGACTGAAACCTTCAAGTGCTCAACTGGCAATCCAACCATCACGAGCGAACCATCTGGAGTAAGTAATGAGAGGTATTGATTGATATTATGAGTTGCTGATATGGTATCGAGGATAAAGTCTTGCTTGGGTGCGGATCTGAGGGCTGCATGATCAGTGGTTAAGACTGCGGCATCTGCTCAGATTCTTTGAGCATCAGCAAGCTTTTCTGGAGAGGTCGTAAAGACGGTCACGGTTGCGCCCATAGCTTTTGCGATTTTGATAGCGAGATGTCCCAGTCCACCAATTCAAAGGATTCAGACTTTTTTTCCTGGTCCTACTTGCCAGTGCTTGAGCGGAGAATAGACGGTAATCCCTGCACATAGGAGTGGAGCTGCCATTGCGAGATTCTGGAAAGGTGGCATATGGAGTACGTATTTGTCTTCGCAGACATAGGTTTTTGAGAAGCCTCAGTAGGTCATCCCTCCAGAGACTTTGTCTGGACTATTGAATGAGAAAGTTACTCCTTTTTCGCAAAATTGCTCCTCCCCTTCTGCGCAATATTGGCAGTGCTGACAGGATTCTACAATACATCCAACCCCAACCAAGTCCCCAACCTTAAAATCAGAAACCTGATCTCAAACAGCAGTCACTCTCCCAACAATTTCATGTCCTGGGACAAGTGGGAAAACTGCGTTTCATCGATCATTTTTGATAGTGTGAAGATCGGAGTGACAGATTCCACAGTAGAGCACTTCAAATGCGAGATCCTGAGGTCTAAGTGCTCTACGAGTGATTTCTAAGGGTTTCATTGGGTGATTGAAAGCTGGAGCTCAAAAGGCTTTTACTTGCATCGTCTATAGGTATAAGGTAAAGTTCTTATTTGTATACTAGGATTTCATCAGTAGAAAGCAAGAAGAAATCAGATTTTTATCTTTAGGGTATGAAAGTAAGAATAGAGGGAATCTGGATTTTTAATCTTTTAAGCTAAATTTAAGGTAAATGTGTATACTGCCGACACTCAGCTTTCCGTCAGCGTAAGGGGAAAGCTCTGGAAAGCTGGGATTAGTAGAGAAATGAGTATTTCAGCTAGTAGCTGAAAATATTCAGAATAAGAAAAAACTCCCTTTAGAGGGTGTTTTTTTCGTATAAAATTTTGAGACAGAGGAAGCAAAAATTCTGTATACATTTCTAAATATAGACCGAGAACTGAATGTTTATGGAGAGATAAATTTTAGGTTATCTGAGATGATAATACAGGTAAAGCACTTTTTTCAATATTTTTACTCGCGGTAAGTAAGGTGATTACCTTATGAGCTTTCAGCATCTCACAAAAATCAGTAAAGGAACTATTGTGATTGAGTTCTTCTATATAATCCTTGCTAAAAGCCTCAAAATTACCATCTTGATGGTAACGTTTACGCAACTCGGTACTAGGCGCAATCTCTTTTGCCCATAGATCCAAACCAAGATTTTCTTTTTTAATACCACGAGGCCAAAGGCGGTCTGCAAGCACTCTAAAACCATCTTCATGACTTCTCTCCTCATAAACACGTTTCAGATATATTTTCATCCTCTGTTTGTATTAAATAAAGCAGGTATTTCTTGTTTTTCTCCAGTAATTCTAAGGATTTCTAAAGGTAGAAATCTCGTATAATCACAGAATCTCTATATCATCAAGCACAAAAGAAGAGGAATAAAAAAGATTGATTTTATCAGTTTTGTTCTAATCGTTCCTCATAGTGAGCCTTAGCTTCATCAATAAACTCCTTATCATTCCAGTTCGGATCTTCCTGTCCGACATATTGTGGTCTGTAGGATCTTATGCTAGGCAGAGCTCCGTCATCTAACTCCTCTTGAGGAAGCAGACAAATCCTTATAATTTCCCTCCCTCTTGCTCAGAGGAGGGTTTTTATTTTTGCCTCATCTCTGATGAGGTGTTCTCCATTAAATCCATATATGCAGTGAATTCCTCTGATTTCATGGTGATACTTTTTCTTGTATCGCCAGATGAGAAGTTCTGAATTTACTTTAATCATTTGTAAAGGTTTAAATAAAACTCTTGTATTGCTCTAGATGATTTTAATATGAAGTATAGACAATAAAGTAAGGAGATATTGATTGCCTCGTAAATGATATTGTAGGGCGATCGTTGTTAGGATAGTGTTAGAGGATAAAAATAGCTCGCAAAAAGCAGACTAAACCGCCGAAAATCACAATTCCAAATAAACTGAATACTAAGAGAAATAACACAGATAAGGAGCCATTACTAGAAAAGTCTCGCTTCTTAGCTTCTACTCAAGAATAATACTTCTTGTATAAGAGATAGTGCATAATATACATAGTAAAAAGTATTAGATGTACAAATATGATGAAATTATAAATTTTTACTTCGGGAAAGCAACTAATTTCAGAATGGATATTGTAACAAAAGTAGAAATCTTATATAGTTTCTGAACTGATCTTTTTTTATTAAGCTTCTGACTAAAAATCCAGTTAAAGTCTATTTTTTCTTTCTTCTAAAAATCTCTTGCATTTTTTTAAAAAAAGAGTATAATCCTTATACCATAACCTATGGTTATGGTATATTTATATTTTAAAGACCACATCAATGACTAAAAGAACAAATTGTTCATGTAACTGCGGGAATAACTGCTCTTGCGGATCTAGCTGCACATGTACACACTGTGAAACAGAAAATTCTCAAACTTGCTCTTGCAATAAGTAGCAGTAACTATAGACTCTCTTTAAACTCTTAAAGAGAGTCTTTTAGTATCTTTATGTAAAAAATGCTCCACAGCGATCCAACGACTCATCATACACTCGTTCTTAACCTTAAAAAAATCCAAGGGATGATCAGAAAAATAGATACGCTCATCAAAGAAGGTACTTATTGTTGAGATATCGTCCAACAAATTAACGCAACTATTGGACTTTTAAAAAAAATGAATACTACTCTACTTAAGTCCCATCTGATGACCTGTTGAAAAGATAAACTATCCTCTCCAGAAAAGGCAGAGTCTTTTGTTCAGGAATTTTTAAGATTGACTGATTTAAATAAAAAGTAATAAAAAAAACTTAATCCTGAAAATAGAATCAGATCTCTCTGTTATTTTCTTTAAATAAAAAGCTCAATAAGTAATACTTATTGAGTTTTTGTCTCGCATTTCAGCTTTTCTAAACAATATATTGAGGGGATAATTCCCCTCAATCTACAAAAGTAGAAATCTTACATATTTTCTAAACTCGACTTTTGGCTTATTTAAGCGGTTTTGAAGCTATTGATTTTTGCAACCAACAGCTCCAAATCTGCTTAGTACCGTCTTACAATTTTATGAAGACGGTAGGTTTACATTTTTTTAGAACCTATGTCGTGATTTTTACTTATAGATTTTTTCTATATATATGTTAATGAACAGGTATCTGCAATACTCATCTCCGAAAGTAAGATAACCCAAACTTTCACTATCTGAATGATAGTGATAATTTCAGATTTTTCAAGCTTTTTTGTCTTTGCATGCCTTTCAGCTCAAAAGTCGGATTCTGAGATCAAAACATTACTCTCTTTCATCAATGAAAATCCCCACGATTACTGCAAGAGGGACAGAGAGGACAACACCCCAAAAGCCCATTACTACTGCTCCTATTAATGCGGAAACAAGTATTAAGATAGGGTTTATTCACAGCTGTTTCTCCATAAGGAATGGAGTAATGACGTTATTTTGTAGCCACTGAACAAGCAGAAAGACGAAACCCACGATAAGCATCCCTCGAAGTCCATTATGAATAAGGGCGAGAATCACGATCGGAATAAAGGCAAAGAGCGGTCCAACATAAGGGACAATATCCAATAGTCCAGAAATCAGAGCGAGAGAAAAGATATTTGGAATTACGATTCCGAAAAGTTTTAAGATTCGAAAAGCAAGATACATAGCCAAGATCACAAAGAGCGAAAGAAGAATCCTTGCCTTTAGTCGGAGGGAAAGCTTTTCGTAGATATTATTCAGCTTTTTTCTAGTTTTTTCTTTTTGATCTTGATGAGATGCCTTTACAAAGAGGGAAATAAGGTAGTTTTTTTCAATAGAGAAGAAGACAGCGAGCGTAAAGACAATAATCACATTCGTCACCACACCAAAGAAACCACTAACGAAAGAAAAGAATCTTGATGAGAGATACTTAAGTGAAGTTGCAGAAGTATCAAGTAAGGTATTGAGACCTGAAAGAATTGTTGACTGGAAATCGCTATTTGATCGTGAAAATCCGCTTCGATTTTCTAAAAGATAGTTTTTTAAGAAGTCTGGGATTCGTGAGATTTGATTTATCGCTTCTGGTCGTTGGTTTTGCAAGATAAAGTTTTTTAGCTCGATAAGTGTTGTAGAAATTCGTTGTACCAAGAGCGAAATCTGCGAAATCAAGAACGGAATCACAAAGATGATCCCTGATAACACGAAAGCAAGAAGAAAGATATAGGCAATCGTAATCGCTCCTCATCTGGTTTTTAGCCTCTTTTCAAAGGAAAGAATCATTCCTTCCATTGAGATCGCGATAATAATCGCTGTAAAAATAATATAAATCATATCAAGTGACTGCATAAAGAGATAGCCCAAGAATGCAAACAGTCCTCAAATAAGCCAAAATTTGATCATTGATTTTGTTGAGATTCCAGAGAATTTATTATTGTAACGTGGGTTTTCTTTCTTTTGAAGCGGATTTTCTGATGCTTCTGCAGGAATTTCAGGCTGGAGGTTTAGCTTTTTTGGTGCGGAGTCTGTTTTTTTCATGATTGTGAAAGGAATGAGGTAAAACTACGTATGAATGTCGTCTGAAGAAAGTGTTGGAGTTGAGCATCATCTTTGTGATCCAGTAGCTCTAGTAGTGGCTTAATTTTCATCTTATGAAGCGTAATGAAGCATTTAAACCGTTTTCCTGAGGCTGGCTGAGATTGAAAAGCTGACTCGAAGGCTTGGATCAGAATTCTTTTTATTTTATGCCTAATGACTGCCCTTTTGGAGACTAGCAAAGGAATATGGAAAGAAAGCTGATGAAAGTGGCGGTTTGGATACTGTTCTACGTAAAAAAAGACGAAAATTGCATCAGAAAAAACTTGCCTCTTTTTGGTGAGGAATCTGACTTCTTTTCCTTGGAGTCTCTGCTGTTTTTTTAACAAAGCACGTAAAATCAAGTAAAACAAGCGAAGTATAGGGAAGCTAGTGCAAAAATCAAGTTTGAAGGCAAATTTTAGTGTTTTGGTTTTTTTAGTTTTACTTTCCTATGGCTATTGAGCTCAATGTCGACTCAAAGATTTTGATATTGCTCGAGAAGGATTGCATATTGCTTGTCCCAACTGAATTTTTTCTCAGGCAAAGGAGTGCATTTCTCGCTTTTTAAGTGAGCGACTGCTGCTATCAGTTCTTTTTTATCTCAGGGAGAGAAAAAGATTGTCTTACCTCAGATAACTTCTGGAAGCGAAGCAATTTGAGTTGTAATGAGTGGAGTTCCCATCGCTAAAGTCTCGGTATGCACTGATCAAAATCCTTCGGACAAGGAGGGAGCAACTACTGCTTGCACATTTGCAACGAGAGCTCTCAATTCTTCTTTTGGCAATCCGTTCCAAATTTTCACTCTCCCCTTTTGTGAAGGAGATAAATCTGCGAGAAAAGTCTGAATCTTCTCTTTGATAAAGGTATCTCTCTGAGCAGGGATCAAATTAAAGATCAGCTGAAGTTCAGGATCCTGCTCCAAAAGCTCAGGAATCGCCTCAACCAAGGCATCAATCCCCTTGGAAATCCCAGTATGCCCGAAGTAAAGCAAATTTCGCCTCCCTATCAGTCAAAACTTCTTTTGCACCGCTAAACTCTCTTGCTTACTCACCTTTTCTCTAGACCAGAACTCATAATCTACCCCATTATAAGCGAGGAAGAGCTTTTTGTCTGGGATTCCATAGACTAGTCTCAAAGCATTCAAGGTATATAGCGAAACACAGTGATATTTTTCAAATGGGAACTGGAAAATCATCCGTTCAAAAAGGCGATAGAGTCGGGCTGTTTTTCGTGATTTGTAGCGGGTTCGTAGCTTTCAAAAAATCTCATGGACTGTGAGCAAAACAGGCTTGCGAAAAAGCATTCCTAGTAAACTTGCGGGGATTGCTCCTCAATAGGTACTTGCATGGATAAGTTGAATGCTCGGGAATGACCTTAAAATCTGCATTCCTCTCCAAATTCCCCAGAAGATGAAAGCTAGTCTCCCTTTCCCAGTTCTGATGATCGTCAAGGATCAGGATTGTTCTTTTTGTGGCAATTCTGGGCTATAGTGCGAGGTCAGGACGATGACTTGGTAGCCCTCTTGCAAGGAGCGGCTGATGATCTGCTCAAAAACGGTTTCTACCCCTCCTTTGTGAGGAAGATAATAGTCTATGAGGTAAAGGAGCGTCTTTGACATCAAGAATAAAAAGAATAAAAACTCTGACTCTAGTGTAAAGGTTTACTCGTAGCTTTCAAGAGGATATTTTGAAAGAAACTCAAGAGAGAAGATTTTCTGAAAAGATAGAAAAAAACCCTCTCAATGAGAGGGCTTCTTCATCACTAAGTGTAACTCCTAGTATACTCCAACGTAATATAATTGATCGTCAGTTACATATTTACAATCTGCATTCGCATAAGAATTTGAAGCCGGGCTACCTTTTGTAACTGAATTACAAAGCTTGAGACTTGTTACATCACCACTAACCTGAGCAGCAGCAGAGTCTAATACATAATTTGCACTTGCTGGTCTTTCCACTTTAGCAGCAAATACGATTGCTCAGCTTCCTACTCCATTTTTCTTGAGAATTGCGTATGTAAACTTTCCTTGGGCATTAGCATCCTTTATGACATTATTTGCAATATTCTTTTTTACTTCCTGAGGCAATGAAGCAACATTACCGTTTTCTACCAATTTTGCAAGTAAGTCGTCAGTAGATCCTTTCTCATTAGATGTTGGATAATTTCCTGTCTCTTGGAGGTAAGCTGCTGTAGCTGTAGCGATCTGCTGAATAGCTGACATTCTCGCAGAATCTCTAGCAGAAGCTTGAGCTGACATAAGTCTTGGAAGGAGTGCCGCAGCCAAGATACCGATGATCACTACTACGATCAGCATTTCCACTAAGGTAAAACCTTTCTTGAAGTTTTTCATTGAATGAATAAATAAAGAATAAAAAAACAAGTAAATTGTTCTGCCCTCTCGTTTATCTATATAGTCCTTATTTTCAAGGAGAACTATAGTAAAGAGGCTGAGTTTTGATTGACATTGATATTTTTATTAGGATAATTTTATTTTATTTTTGGTATTTATCAGATATTTTATTGTCAATTCAGTATTTTATGCGATTGGAATCAGCTTTCCTCATTAAAGAGGGAGAACACTGGTTTTATTCAGTATTCCCCCTGATTAAAAGGTAGTTTATTCTCCAAACAAAAGTGTTGGGAAATCCATATCGATGAGTCCAAAAGCCTTGTCTATGAGTAATGATGAATTTTCTCAGCTCAATATCCTCTCGTGTTTACTGAGCCCTTTACAATTTGTGCCATCAGTTCCCGTTCCGAGCACACACGCCCATGAAAAGAGCTGATCTAATCCAATTTTCTCTTTGTATGAAGGTTTCCATAAGTTATTATTTCCCAATATTTCCATAACAGTACTTACTCTCTGATCCGTTGGCTTTTTAAAGGTATTGAAAGAGATCAACTTTCCATGGACATAAAGCTTATTGCTGATCTTATCCTCACCATTATTTCCAGCAAGGAACAGTCCATTGATAATAAAGTTTCCTTTTAAGAAGTTAGCCTTTGAATCTTCTGGTCCTTCTGCACCATCTTTGAGATATCCCCAAGGAGTAAAGGTAGCCATGTTTCCTATATTTCCCCCCTTAGGAAGGAAAAGGTTTCCTCTATCAATAAAGAGATTGATTGGTTTTGCACCCTGAGCACTCTGATATTCAGTAAGATTTACATTTTGACTTTTGATTATTACAGTTTTCGCTGCAAGATCTTCAGCTGTCACGTCTATTGGAGTGGTGTCTCAATTTTTAGTATTATCAATACAGATAACATCAGCATTTGGATCTCTCTGCATCCACGTCTCCTTCCATTTTCCTCTACAGAGATTTTCAGCATTTTTACGAACCAAATTTACTACTTGAGAGATTGTGGTATCTGTTCTGAGAAGAAGTGTTGACTCAAGAGAGTTTCCTTCAAAGAATTTCTTTTCCTCGTTATTAATTTCATTAGAAAGCCCAATGATTCCCTTAATTCCGAGATTAAAAATCGTCGTTTTTGCACTTCCTGGATCCACATCTAAGAATCATCCTAGTTCAGCAGAACCTCAGAAACCTGTGAGTGTTTTTTTATCGTTGAAGTTAAGCTCTCTTCCATTGTAATCAAATACTTTATTAATACAAACCCCCTCATCTAACAAGCTATTTAATGCAGAGTGGAAGTTATTAACCTTATTAGAATTTCCCATTCCAGATTTTGTAATTTTTGCTCCGATCATTCCTATATGTCCATACGTATCATAGTAATATCCGAATGGATAAGAGTTATTTAATCTCTGAAGATTACATCTCAGACCGCCATTTTCTTGCATGGTATTGTTGGTAGAATTATAGGCAACTCCGGCAGTGAGATGAAGATCTTCGCCATTATAGGTATGTTGGATGTCTCCATAGATTCCATAGGTATCATTTTCTTCTGCATTTTCATTGATTCCTTCACAGTTTGTGTACCGTCATCCTACTAATTGTAATTTTGCATAACTTGCATGATCAAAGGCTTGCAAGGCAACCTTAGACTCCTCATCAAGTGGCCACAACCTTTCTCCTCTCTGTGAATTATAGTAGAAACCTCTTACCTTGTAAAAACACTTCTTTTGTTCTAGTCCTCCTGGTCACTGGGTTTCTATAATTACTCCATCCTTTATCTCTTCGTGAGGGAGCCAAAAGAATCCAGCTCAAAAATCGTTTCCTCTTACATTTAAGTGAGCAACTGAGAAGTATTCATCCAAAAATTTTGCAGACAACTCAAAATTTAATCCTGTTAATCCCTTACCTCGTAAGCTACTGTTATTTTTATTCCATTTTCCATTCGTTCCTGTAAGTCCTTGCCACTTATCTTTATCTTTATCATCAAGAGCCTTTTCTGACAATATTACTTTTGCTATTGTAGAGTCACTTTGAGGATTTACACCTTTCAATTTTATCTGGAACACTCCTTGATCTATTCCACTCGTCAACTTAATCTTGTAAGTTAGAGCATTCTGACTTATGACTGATATATTGTCTTTTTCTGGAGTTAGAAGTTCATCCTCCTGGATTTGTGTTCCAGCAACGAATTTTCCATTTCAAGGGTTAAACATTTGCCTTGTAAGTCTGACTTCTACTTCTTCTCCAGGATTTAATTTACCTTTTTTGGTGATAACATCTCCAAAGGCATTTACAAAAGTAATTCTTTGTTGCTTTTTATTTGTCGTAGGATTAGGAAGCCACACAGAAATCTTGCTTGTCGCCAACTCTTTGAGCGGTATATAGTTTTTGCTAATATCAAGCGTTTTATTTCCTCGTCCTGGTTTTCCCGCGATATAATCCAGTGCACCCTCACCAAACAAATTCTCATCAACTTTTAGCACCTTTAAGTTTGGAAGATCATTTAATAATACTGGCAACTTTCCTGTCAGATGATTATTGCTGAGAATAAGTTCTTCAATCTTCTTTTCTCATCCATTAAGCTGAGGAATAGTTCCTGATAATTTTGTATTTTTCAGGTTGATATTCTTGAGTGCTTTGTTTGCAGAAAAGAAATCAGACGGAATAGTTTCATTTAATGGGTTATTTTCGAGGTTAAGAACCTGAAGTTTTTCATTTTTAATTTTTGCTAGTGAAGTTTTAATCTCGTTATTTCCTAGATTTAATGTCTTCAGATTGATCAGGTTTTTAAAACTGTTTGGTAAAGTTCCTTTAAGTTTATTCCCTGGAAGTTCAAGTCCGATAACCTGCTTTTTGTCTGAGCTACACTCAACTCCTTTTCGACCACAAATATGTTCATTTGCTGCTACACTTTTGTTATTCATTTTGTCCCATCCTTGGTTATCTGCCCAATTTGCACCATCAAGGTTTTTATAAAGATCGACTAGAGCTTCACATTCACTCCTTGAAACACTATACTTTCCATCAAAACGACGACAGTAGCTGTCTTCATATGTGAAAGTGATCTCTTTCGCCCAGTTTTCTGGCGGGATTGTTCCAGTAAAGGAAATCGTTTTTGCTTGTTCTCATGTAATTGTAGCGCCAGCGATTTGCTTTCCTGTATACGTATAAGACTGGTTTAGCTGAAAATCCAATCCTCCGTATTTCCTCAAAACTTCTTGCGGAGCAATTGTCTCTCCAAAGCTATTTTTGTACTGGATAGTTACCATTTTGGTGGTAGCAGCGATTTTATATTCTTCAAGAATCTCACTAGTGCTCAGTGCATAGTTCCATATCTTCAATTCATCGAGTTGGAAGTTACTTTGACTGCCATTTGTAGCACCAATATTTGCTTGAAATAGACCGAGTTCTGGATAAGAATCTAGAGGCACCGTTCCTTTAGCTTGACCATTAACAAAACAAGTAAACTGGTGATTGATCATATCAAAAACTCCTGCAATATGACTCCACTGTCCTTCTTGTATAGGAGAGCTTCCGCATTGAGCCTCTTTTGTTTTGTTACCATTTCAGATGAAAAACTTAATATATCCCTGGTTATCGATTCAGAATTTAAACCCTTTATTATTTCCACTTGTAGCATCAATTGTATAGTTCTGAGTTATATTTTCTGGTTTAATCCAATGAGATACCGTAAAATACCTTCCTCCATCTAGCTCGATAGGCTTTGCTGTAGTAATTTTCGCAGTTCCTGCAAACTTAGCTGATTTACCTAATCTTCCTTCTAAAGCAGTCGCTCCATGATTAGCTCCCACCAGTCAATCTCAGGTAGCATTACGACCAAGATTTTGTGGATCATCAAAAGAATAATTCAGAATTTGTTTCTTCTTGTAGGTTGTGAAAAGCTGAATATTGGCATTATTTGCGACATTTACTGTTGTTGGCTCTTTGAAAATAAGCCCTTTTACTTTTCCTCCCAAATCTCAGAGTCCTACGTTGTTTGCAAAAGCCTCCTCTCAAATTTTATTGAGTGAATCTGGGAAATATATAGATGTAAGTTTATTATTCTGGAAAACGTGCGCCTTAATCTCTTCAATAGTATTTGCTCCAGTCATATTTACAGAAGCAAGCTTATTATTCCTAAAACTTGATTCTCCAATGATTTTTAGAGAGGCTGGCAACACTAGCGAAGTAAGCTGGTTATCACGAAAAGCTTCGTTTCCGATTATCACTACTCCACTCAGAAGTTTTACTGAAGTGAGCGAGTTATTACGGAAAGCTGAATTTCCAATACGACTTATTCCAGCAGGGATTTCCAGTTCTGTAAGTTGATTTCCAGAGAAAGCGTTATCATCAATTCTTTTCGTTCCACTTGGGAGGAGAATTGTTGTTAGCTTATTATCTTGGAATGCACCAGTTCCAATTCCATTTAGACTATTTGGAAGCTTTACTGATACCAATTTATTAGCTCTAAAAGCTCCTTCTCAGATGAATTTTACAGCATCAGGAATTTTAACTCATGAGAGATTATTTCCTTGGAATGCCTCTCCTTCGAGAGTAGTCAATCCAGCTGGAAGCTGAATTTCTGTTAGTTTATTGCCTCTAAAAGCAGATTGTCCAATATGGGTTATTGTATTTGGGAAAATCACGCTCTTGATTTCTTTTTCTTTGAAGGCATTGGATCAGATTTTTTTTACTGCTTGTCCATTGATTGTAGCTGGGATTGTTACATTTTCATTACATCCAGCTCATCCCTTATTATAGTTTGTAATTATTCCTGCATTAAAGGTGAAACAGCTCTCTGGTGTTACTAATTGGATCAAATGGATATTAGCGTCCGACGCTCTTGATATCTCATTTGGATCTTTCAGAGTATATCCTACTACCTGATTTCCAAATTCAGATTTTCATGGATTATAAGAGAAAGCTCTTTCTTCGATAGAAAGAAGACTATTAGGGAGGGAAATCTCTGTTAGCCTATTCATAATAAAGGCCTCCCTGTTAATCTTGATAAGCGTTTCTGGGAATACAACGGACTCCACTCCCCTTTCCATAAAGGCTCATTGTCCAATTTCTTTTACGGTGATACCATTGATAATGGATGGGATGAATACGTCTCTACCACATACCCCTCATCAGTTATAACTCGTAATAACTCCTCCTGAGGATATCTGAAAACAAGCATCAGGAGTTGCTTCTGTCCTTCTTACAATTTTAATCTTTGCTGTCGGATCAACTTGGACTTTTGAAGGATCTCCATTAATCACTCCTTTTACCATGTTTCCTCAAAGATCAGGACTTCATAGATTAGACATAAAGGCATTTTGCTCAATATTTCTGAGGGAAAGTGGAACATTTACCACGGTTAATTTATTATTTTCAAAAGCACTTTTACCAATATTTGTTAGTCCAAATGGAAGATAAAGTGAAGTTAACTGATTATTAGCAAATACTCATTCTTCTAGGGTTTTTAGTCCTTCTGGGATATAGAGTGAGGAGATTCTGTTAGATTTAAAGGCATTTGCTCAAATTTTCTCAATATAGTAAGGGAGTTGCAATGAAGCAATCTCATTTGATGTAAAGGCATATTTCCCAATCTCCTTCACTGAGTAAGGCAAGACGAGTCAGGTTAAATACCCCCCCCAAAAAGCATAATCCCCAATCTTTGTGACGGAATTTGGGATTGTTACTGAGGTCAGAGGATTATAATAAAAAGCATAATCTCCGATCTTTGTTACTGAATTTGGGATTGTTACTGAGGTCAGTTGATTTTCACCGAAAACATGATTTTGAAGTTCTGGAACAGAATTTCAGATTATTACAGATGTTAGTTTATTTCTCCTGAATGCAGCATATTCAAGGCTCGTTACAGAATCAGGAATTATTATTGATGTTAGCTTATTATCCATAAAAACAGAACCACTCAGGTTAGTTACAGAGTTCGGAATTATTACCGAGGTCAGTTGATTATCTGAAAAAGCACCGAATCGAATACTCGTTACAGAATTAGGAATTGTAAGTCAAGTAAGTCCTTTATATCTAAAAGCATTCGTTCAAATAGACGTTACCGAATGTGCACCAATAGTAGGAGGAATAATTACGTCGGCTCAACATTCAGGATAAACTCCTTTTTTATAGTTCGTAATTTGCCCCTTGGCAGTATCAAAGTCAAAGCATTTTGCTGGAGTTCAAGGTGATACAAGCTGGATATTTGCATCTGATGCCACACTTACAGCACTTAACTCACCTTTAAAGCGTCCTTCGACCTTTCCTCCTAATGAAGCAAGTCATGGATTACTATTGAAAGCATACGTGCTAATTGTCGTAACAGAAGTTGGGATCTCTACTGATGTGAGTTTATTTGCCTGGAATGCTCGAAGATTAATATGTGTTAGTGTATCTGGTAGTGTAAGTGATGAAATTTGGTTATTTCTGAAGGCATGATTTGCAATTACTTTTACTCCAGTTGGAATAACGACAGAACTTAGCTTATTCGCCATAAAAGCTCAATCGCTAATTGTAGTAAGTGAATCTGATATTTCAACAGAAGCTATTTGATTATCCCTGAAGGCACTATTTCCAATACTTGTTACAGAATTTGGGATTACTACTCATGTCAACTGATTATACTGAAATGCAGTTACTCCAATACTTGTTACAGAATTTGGGATTACTACGGAAGTAATGCTCTTGTTTTTAAATGCATTATCTCCAATCGCAGTTACAGACTTTCCTCCGATCGTAGAAGGGATAGTTACATTATTTCCACATTCAGAATATGCTCCCTTCTTATAGTTGGTGATCGTTCCAGAATTAAAGTCGAAGCAGCGCTCTCCCTCTGGAAGTGGAGGAATTACTATATTTGCCGTCATTGACGTACATCTTGTAGATATTCTTTCTCCTCCTGCACTTCAACATTTTCAACTCGATAAAGTACAGTTATGGCTAAAAGCTGTAGAATTTGTAACTCTATAATGGTTTGATTTTTGCTGTCCTGCCGCTGTTGCGTTAAATCTAACCAATTTTCCTCTATTAGCATAAGCATGATTCCATTCTCTTAACCCTCCGTAGTTCTCCATCATTTTTCGAGAAAATCCAGCAATATTCAGACTACGACAGTGATTAAAAGCTGCTGTTTGATCTCCTGCTATTTCAGTATTAGCTGGAGCAATAAGGATTTTTGTCGATCCCGAAGGAATCCCAAGAATACAGTATTGACTTGGATTACTAAGCCCAGGAGTATTACATCCCTGAGGATAACGGCTATCATTACTATCTATGATATAGTAAGGTGCTGTCTGCGCTGATACCGTGCTAAAAATTCCGCTTCCTAGCAAGAATGCTACTCCTGCTCCCAAGAGTGTTTTTCCTAACCATGAAGTCATAAAAGTTCTTCCTTTTCTTTTGTTCATCAGTATCGTATAACAAATAAAAAGTATACTAGCTCAAGTATAGTTTCAATACTCCAAAAAGTAAAAAGAATCAGAATTAAACTTTTTTTTCTTGTTGTTATTTGTTTTTTATTTTTATTTTTATATTGACTCTTTTGTATTTTATAGTTTCTTGTAAAAAAATAATAGCGGGAGATTTTCTCTTGCATTCCCTTTGCCCATTCCTATATATAAGGGAGTTTTTATCTTTTTGTTTGTTATGGATCCCCGATCGTTAGTCCTCTTTGGTATTTTGATTTTATTATCAATGTTTTTCTCTGGGAGTGAGACTGCGTTTACTGCGGTTCCTCTTCACAAGGTCAATGCACTTAGGAAACAAAAAAAAAGCTGATCCAAAGTCCTTTCTCAGCTCAAACGTCAGCCGGAGAGAATGCTGATTGCGATTCTGATTGGGAATAACATTGTAAACATTGCGGCTGCCTCACTAGCGACACTTATTTCGCTTCAGATTGCAACGGTAATCCATTATGATCAGGGCACGATTATCACAATTTCTACGATTATCGTTACGATATTGGTCTTGCTCTTTGGCGAGATTTTTCCCAAGACCTTTGCAACGAGTCACGCGGAAAGGATTGCTCTCGGTATTGCTCCGATTTATCTGGTGCTGATTAAAGTGTTTTTTCCTATTATCGTCATTATTGAGCGGATGATGAAAGGGCTTACCAAAAAGGCGAAGAAGAACGCTGTCAGTGAATCAGATTTAGAAGCTTTTATTGAGCTTTCTAAACAAGCGGGGATGTTTGATAACAAGCAGGATCAGAAGATTAAGAAGCTTTTGGCGCTTGATGATTTGACTGCTGAGGAGATTATGACGCCGAGGATCAAGATCAAGGCGATTAATGACGATCATACTTTGGAAGAGGCGATTCAGGTTTTGACGGAGTATCATTATTCTCGTATCCCTGTTTATCATGGGACGATTGATACGATTGATAGGGTGATCACACTGAAAGAACTCCTTAGAATGACCAAAAAATATCAGTGATCAACGCTCCTTTCAGAGCTTCAGATTTCTCCTATTATCAAGATTCCTCGTAGTCAACCAATAGATAGTTTGCTCGAGAAATTTCAGAAAACTCACAAGCATATTGCGGTAGTGATGGATGAGTATTGAGGAGTTGACGGAGTTGTTAGTCTAGAAGATATTATTGAAGAGGTTTTTGGAGAGATTCAAGACGAGACGGATGAAGAGCTTCCACTTATTCAAAAAAATGAAGACTGATCTTGATATCTCTGTCAGTCGTATACTAGGATGGATGAATTACTCACTGAGCTCGGGATCCATTTTGAAGATCTCAATTTAGATCAGGAATTTGAAGCGGAAACCTTAAGCTACTTTATCACCAGTCATCTAGAGAGATACCCTCTTGCCGGGGAAGAAATCGTGCTTCCTATCAATCCCCTCGAGGAGAAAGAAGAAAAAAAATCGCTCTATCTTAAAGTGCTTCGAATGAAAAAAAGCATTATCGGTGAAATTAGTGTAGCAGTAAGATAAACATGCGAACGTTCCCAGCGAAAGATGTGAACGTTCCCAGCGAAAGATGCGGACGTGCCCAGCAAAAGATGCGGACGTGCCCAGCAAAAGATGCGGACGTGCCCAGCAAAAGATGCGGA